>WNFL01015580.1_pt1 | contig 38376 bp, 51 predicted proteins | sample 5400361 | NCBI WGS metagenome assembly WNFL01 (sample SAMN13153351, study PRJNA577476) | soil metagenome | isolation source: 40 cm soil on Douglas fir-dominated hillslope | place: USA:California | collected 2013-09-17
GAAATAATTACAATTGATAAAATCGACAAGATTGGTCCGGAAGAAGTACTAAAAACTGTCCCCCGCCTCGGAGAACTCAACAGTGCCGTTAGACCGGAAAGACTGACAAAAATTATTGACGGTCTTAAAAATAAAGGCTTTAAAGAGGGTGAGGATTTTGTATTCAATCCATTCCTTGCACGCGGTTTGGATTATTACACATCCACTGTTTTTGAACTTAAATTAAATAATACCGAAAAACTGACTATTGGTGGTGGCGGTAGATACGACAATTTGATCGGAATGTTTGCAGGGCGCCCTATTCCTGCAGTCGGATTTTCATTCGGAATCGACCGTATTATCGACCTAATTTAAATGAACCCTGCCCGTCTACGTGCTTATATCCAACTTTTAATTGTTGTCGTTATTTGGGGAATTGCACCTGCCGTCATTAAATTCGGTCTAAACGAACTGCCGCCATTTCTCTTTTTAACTTACAGGTTTTTGATTACATCGGTAGTCCTTCTCCCCTTTTACCTTGTTTCAAAAAATAAAGGTTTAACCCTGACAAAACTTCCGCTTATAATTTTGGTCTCTTTTTTAGGAACAACCCTAAACCTCGGACTTCTTTTTTATGGAACTAATCTGACAACTTCTCTCGATTCTTCTCTTATTACAGCTACCGCCCCTATTTTTGTAGCTCTTATTGGAGTTTGGTTTCTTAAGGAGCATGTCACCAAGAGAGAAAAAATTGGGATAGCAATTACAATTGCAGGGACTTTACTAATTGCCGTTCAGGCTTTTTTTGAAAAAGGGACTGCCGGTACTTCCAATATCCTAGGAAACTTGATTATTTTTGCCTCAAATTTCGCTTTTGTTGCCTATTTGTTATTTTCCAAAGAAACTTTGAGAAAAGGAGTTAGTCCAATGACAATAACTTTTATGATGTTTTTGGTAGGATTTCTGACAACTGTACCACTTGCTCTGACTGAAGTGAAAATAACAGAAATCGTGCCCAAACTGATGACGATCAGTTTCTCTGCACAGCTTTCGGTAATCTTCATGGCACTGGGTTCGGGAGCCTTAGCCTATTTCTTGTACCAAAAGGCGCAAAAAACTATTGAGGCTTCTGAGGCTGCAATATTTACTTATTTAACCCCAATTGTCACAGCCCCCCTGGGGGTCATTTGGCTTCATGAGCAACTGACACCAATTTACGTAATAGGCTCAGTCATAATTGCCGTCGGTGTCTTCCTTGCCGAGATCAAGAAAAAGAGGTATAATTAACCTTCATGAAAGCTAAAATACACCCAACTTGGTATAACGATGCAAAAGTAACTTGTGCCTGTGGAAACACATTCACAACTGGTGCAACTGTTGCCGAACTTCATGTTGAGGTTTGTTATAACTGTCATCCCTTTTATACAGGTACTATGAAGTTCCTTGATACTGCAGGCCGTGTTGATTCTTTCAAGGCTAAGCTTGCCGGTGCCAAAACCAAGTTAATCACAAAGACAGAAAAGCGAAAAGCCAAAAAGGAGAAAAAACTTCAGGAAGAATTAGCCAGACCCGAGTCTTTGGCTGAGTTAAGAAAGTAGATGGAACCACAACAAAACGCATACCTTGAAATAAGAGGTGCTACAGGCGGAGATGAAGCTAAACTTTGGGGAGCAGACCTACTTCGCATGTACATGCGCTATGCAGTCAAAAAAGGCTGGAAAATGATCCAGATGGATGAAAAAACCGTTAGAATTTCGGGCCCGGGGGTGTTTGGTATCCTTAAAAATGAATCAGGAGTCCACAGGGTCCAAAGAGTTCCGGAAACGGAAAAAAGAGGCAGAATTCATACTTCAACGGCCACGGTTGCAGTACTCCCGGAAATCAAGGAAAACGAGGTTACAATTAACCCTAACGATCTGGAATGGTCTTTTACCACGGGGGGTGGTCATGGAGGACAAAACGTTAATAAGGTCGCAACGGCCGTCAGGTTAGTCCACAAACCCACAGGGATTGTGGTCGAGGCCAGGGAGGAACGCTTCCAATTGCAAAATAGAGAGATAGCTATGTCGCTTCTTAGATCGAAGCTATGGGAAAAACAGGAAGAAGAAAAATTACGCACGATTGCAGGCTATAGAAGTGCTATTGGCCGTGGCATGAGAAGTGAGAAGATTAGAACCTACAATTATCCCCAAGATAGGATTACCGACCACAGACTCAAAAAAAACTGGGGAAACCTTGAGGTTATCGTAGACGGAAACCTGGACAAAGTGACTGAGTTGACTAAAAATATCAACTAACTTAAGGTCGCACGGCCTCCACTTCTTGTAAAATTCTTCTCATACGATATATAAAACCGATCAAGACCTCCCTTTTGAGTAGGATTATCACCAAGTATAAATGTCGCAACACGCGACCTAGCCCCAATATTTATTTTTCTCACCCAATGATGTTCAGCTTTGAAAGGTGGCTTATCAATCCAAATAAGCCCTCCGTCTGGTTTTGTACCTGATTTGGAAACAAATTTGAATAATAAGTCAGGCTGTCCGGGAAAAGCAATCTTCATAAATGGATCCAATAAAGAATTGCCTGAAAGATAAAATTCTACACCTAAAGTTTCTAAAACCAAGTCACTATTTCTAACTGACCAGTTTTTTCCCTTGATCAAAGCCTTGGAAATTAATACATCGTCAGAAATATCCATTTTTACCCGACTAATATCCAAAAACTTTGCGATTGGAGACTTACCTTCCGGCCAAAGACTGGCAAATTTCCCTCTCCATCTTTCGGCTACTTCCCACCTTAAAGGACCTTCAAAATTTAGGTCTTTATCATTCAAGCGTTCGTTCTCAATTTTTATTGCCTCGACGCAAAGATTCGTGTAGTCGCTCTCCGACAATCGTTCCATTATTGTTAAAAATACAACTCAAAGAATATATTGTCAACTTTATAAAATATAAGTTACTCTAGAAGTTTAACTGCTCCCTGAAGTATAACGTCGTCTTTATCTGAGTCTTTCGGTGTAATTACAACATCGGGAGTAAGCCCTACTCCATGAACCCAGGTGCCATTCGGTGTTAACCATTTTGCAGTAGTAACATGCAGGCCGCTCCCGCCCGCAATATCGATAGGTTCTTGAATTGTTCCTTTGCCAAAGCTTTTCTCTCCAACAAGTTTAACTCCCCTATCATCCCTTAAAGCTCCTGCCAAAATTTCAGAGGCTGATGCGCTTCCGCCATTAATTAGTATTACTACTTTATAGTTTTGAAGCCTGCCAAGTCTGTCAGATTTAATTTCAGTTTTAGAAGTCGCTTCTTGTTGAATTACTACAGTTGTTCCGTTCTTTACAAAATCACCGGCTAAATCAACCGCTGCTTGTAAATAACCGCCGGGGTTATTTCTAAGATCGATAATGATATTTTTAACTTCAGATTTTCCTACAATTTCATTAACAGCTTTATCCCATTCTCCAGGAGTTTCAGAACCGAATCTGCTTACTTTAATGTCCGCAATATTTTTGTCTTTACCAACATAGGTTAGGGTGACTGAAGGAACATCCAATTTTGCCCGAATTATATCTACTACGATTGGGCTGGCGTTTCCGTCGCGGATCAGGGTGAGAGTTACTTTTGTTCCGGCGGGACCGCGAATATCTCCAACTGCCTCTGCCAAATTGAGGTTTTGGGCATCAAGATCTAAACCCTTTTTCTCATCTTTTATATGAACAATATAGTCTCCCGCCTTGACTCCGGCTTTTTCTGAAGGCGAACCCGGCAAGGGAGAAATTACTGCCAGATGTGTGTTTTTATACCCTATCTCAATTCCAACACCCTCAAATGAACCGCTTAAATCTTCGTTAACCACTTTATTTTGTGTCGGAGGCAAAAACATTGAGTATGGGTCACCGAGGGCAGAAACCATTCCCTCGATTGCTCCATAAACCATTTGAGTTGGCACAAGTTTGCTTTTATCGTAATACTTGGCGCTTAAGGTATCCCAAACTTGCCAAAAAAGAGAAAAATCTACATTTTTGTCCGGTGGAACTTGCCTGTTTATTTTTACCTGAAGTGCATTATTTAGCTCGGCCTTATACCCCTGAACACCGAAGTAATATCCACCTGAAAAAACACCAATGAAGAGAATCAAACCGAGTATAACTTTACGGACTTTGGAAAAACTAAGTTTTACACGCATAAGAAATATCATATCAGATTTAATCTGATTTATCTGGAGTTATTTTAACGAGGGGGTGTATGGAAGAAGCCCTAAATGCCTGGCACGCTTTATAGCTACCGACATCATTCTTTGGTGTTTGGCACAAATTCCTGTTCTGTCCTTACCCAAAATTTTAGCCCTGTCGCTTACATATTTTTGCAATAGTTCAATATCTTTGTAATCAGGAGCTGTTCCATTTTTATCAAATGGACAGTTTCTTGGAACAGGTTCCAAGTCTTTATTAGTTAATCTTTTTTTGAATGCTTTCTTTTTTGCCATATATTAATTGCTTTCTGAGCGTTAAAAAGGAATGTCCTCTTCATCTGGTTCTGCTACTTTCTCTGATTCTTTTTCTTCGGCTTTTACCTCTTCAGACTCAACTTTTTTACTCTTTTTATCTGTCTTAACCTCTTCCTGTGGGGCTCCTTGAGATTCTGTCTCTTCCCCCTTCTTGTCTAAGATTACCATGTCGTTGATAACTATTTCAGTCTTATTTCTCTGTGCTCCATCCGGGGCCTGCCAAGTGCTCGTCGAGAGTCTGCCTTCGACGTAGACTTTCCTACCCTTTTTCAAAAACTGTGCGCAGATCTCGGCCAACTTGTTCCAAACTACTATGTTATGGAAATCAACGTCGTCCTTTTTCTCACCTGCGTCATTTGTCCAGTTCCTATTTGTCGCAACTCCAAAAGTGCAGACTGCTGCACCCGACGGAGTATATTTAAGCTCCGGGTCACGGGTTAAATTCCCGATTAACATTACTTTGTTTAAACTTCTAGCCATTATGTTTATAATCCTGAATTTATTTCAGGATCTTCGTTATTTCTTCTTATTTATTAAGAGAAATCTTATCACGTCAGGGTCTGTTCTAAGTTTGTCGTTAAGTGCTTTAACGCCGGTTGGGTCAAGTTCAAGCTCAAAAAAGAGATACAAACCGGTTTCAGACTTACCAATTTTGTAGGCCAACTCCTTTACTCCCCACTCCTTGGATTCTTTGATAGCACCTTTAAAAAGGGCCAAAGTTTTCTCTAAAACCTCAGTTACCTTCTTTTTCTTTGCAGGTCCGGACTTTCCATCCAAAACCACGGTCAATTCGTATTTGTTCATAACCTGCGTAGTTTACCAAATTTTGGAATTTCTAACAAGAGGGGCTAAAAGAGCTGTTTCTTGGGGTAAAAGGTGTCGTTAACAAACTCCTGAAGTACTTTTGGCGAAATATTCGTGGTAATCCAGCCAGGCAGATATTTTGGGTTTACAGTGGCCGACTCGTCATCCAAATTGAGCATACCTAAGCCCTGAATGTTGATCTTAGATTTTGTAGGCCTTTTTTGGATCTCTTGATAATAATTGCCAAACATATCGACCGACAGATCGTATCGGATTACATTATAGCCTGCAAGTCGGGCAGTTGCCGTTTTATCTTCAAATCTGACTATCGTTAATCTTAAGGGGAGGTCCCCTCTCCTTGCCTTATAACCTGGAATATCTTCTAAACAGTAGCGTTCAATTGCTGTATCAATGGCTTTTTGATCCTTACTAAGGTCTGTCAAAATTGCATAGATGGATTTTTCCCTTTCGATTTTTATCTTTCCAAATCTTTCTCCGAGATTTATTTCAATTCCCATAAATTTATATATTCCCAGCTAATTTGATTGTCAATTATTTTGAAAGCTTCTCAGGGTAAAAAAGTTTGGTTATTCTGGTTTGAAGTTCGCGTGGAGTTACTGCCTTATCAACCCATGATGGGAGCCTGAACGGGTCCGTTTCTCTATTAGACATCGCAAACTCACCAACTCTGTATTCTTCTATCACCTGGCCCTCTAAATCAATAAAAAGTTTACGGAACATCTTGTCACCACCTGGCCAAGAGGTCGTATCTGTAAAACTAACCAAAAGAAATTTTGTAGGTACGAAATTTTTATCTCCTATATGCTCGCCTCCAAAAACGACTTCTTTGTTGTCTGCATATTTTCTAATGGCTAGTTCAATTGCCTTTCTATCCTTCCCCAGGTCGGAAAGCATGCTACTTTTAGTTTTTAACCTATCAAAAGAAAGTGTTCCCCAATCTCCTAAATCAATTTCAATCGGCATAAGTGTTTTTAAATCTTTTACTTCCTTTTGTCAATGCCTTTGCTGTAGAATTAATTACACATGTCAAAGGAGTGTTATAGCATAGAGGAAATAATTGGCTCGGGTAAAATCGCTAAATGGACCAAAGAGGGACATTGGCCACCGCCCCGTGGTATGACTGTTTTACCCGACTTTGAGCCAGATCCGGAAGTCGTGCAGATGCACACGGAGTTACTTTTAAATTCACTTTCCCCCAGCCAACGAAAAGTTGTTGAAAAGTCGCTTCAAAGGGTAAAGAATGAGGGTTAACTTCCAATTTTAAATTCCACAACGTCCCCGTCTTTCATAATATAATCGCGGCCTTCGCTTCGGACTTTTCCAGAATCGCGAGCCAATTTCCATCCGCCAGCCTTTATGAACTCCTCAAACCCGACTATGTCGGCTTTGATAAACTTTTTAATAAAATCGGTATGGATTACCCCTGCAGCCTCTTGGGCACTGATCCCTTTATTAATGGTCCAAGCTCTAACTTCCTTCTCCCCTGCCGTTAAGAATGTAATAAGACCTAATGTTGAGAAGGCTTTTTGGATTAAACGCTCAAGTCCGGATTTTTCAACTCCCAAGTCTTTGAGATATGCGTTCTGATCGGCATCAGATAACTCGGATAGTTCACTTTCAGTTTTGGCCGAAATTACGACTATTTGGTCACGGTCCACTCCAAGTTCTTTAGAATATTTTTCTTCTAGACCTGAAGCATTTTTAAGATCTCCTTCATCGACATTCAAAACGATAAGGAAAGGCTTCTTCGATAGATACTGAAGACTTTCAGTATCTGCGTTCTTCTTTTTCTCATGTTTTTCGACCATCTCCTGATCAGCTAAATCAAGCTCAAGCTTTAGAACTTCAAAATCTTCTTTTGGACCAATTACTCCCTGTTTAATAATATCCGGGTCTGTGAATGCACGGAGGACAAAACAAATTGCAGAAACGTTTCTGATGTGACTTAGGAATTTATTGCCGAGCCCTTCACCCTTACTGGCTCCCGCAATTAAACCTGCAATATCCACAAATTCTACAGTTGCAGGAACTTTTGGTGGAAGATTAGCCATCTTTTCCCCTTCCTTTGTTACTTCGGCGAGTTTATCAAGCCGCTCGTCCGGAACAGGAACGATACCAATATTAGGTTCAATCGTCGCGAAAGGAAAGTTTGCAACGTAAGCCTGCTGCTTTTTTAAAAGCGCATTAAAAAGTGTGCTCTTGCCTACATTTGGTAAACCTACAATACCAACAGATAAACCCATGCTTGGATTTTAACATGGGTGGTATAATTCGGCCATGACTGAACGAATTGAAGCCTCAAATTTTTATTCAGAAATAGACAAACACGAAAAGAGGTTGATAAAAGATGTAGTGGATATAGTTTTAAAAACTGTTGAAAACCAAGATTGGCATGGCAATGTAGCCTTGATTGGCGGACGCCTAAACAAATCCGGAAAAAGAAAAGATACTGATATAAAAGTATTTGTACAAGATTATTCTTACGGTGTACTTCTAACAAAAGCTGTTGAACTTGAAATAACCGGTCCCGAAAGAAAACTAGCCTACCAAAGGCTTAGTAATCCTTATAATTTGAATATCGCTTTATATCTACTTGATCCAAACAATCTTTCTGGAACACCTGTACACCTGATACTCCCCAACCACTGGATCGGATCAAACACACTGGAAAGCAGGTTGCCTTGGCACAGCAAAAGAAAGTATGCAATTTTGGCCGAGTTTTAATTTGAAGTGAAAATTAATTGTCTTTTTTATTTTCAATTAAATTTCTAAAATAGTCTCCTTTAATTTTGGGGTTAATTCCAGAACTAATATATTTGTCTAATTTTTTCTTAAACTCAAAATTATCTACAACATACACGTTCATGTGTTCTTCGTTACCAAAGTCCCTATCATGATGGTGATATGTATATTCGACACAAATCCTTTCACCTGAACTTAATTTTATTAACCGAAGAGTATAGGTTTCCTGACCCCGATCAAAAACAATTTCATCCTGATATCCTTGTGACAAGACATCACGAACATCAGTAAAACTAATCCTACCAAATTCTCCAAAAATGGTATCAAAAGGATTTCTTTTAAAATCTTCAAGAGTTGAATAGCCATGATCTCTAATATTTTCCCAGAATTCATCCTGGGTCACGGTAATTGGTTTATAACCATCTCGCTGAGAGAATCGTAATATCTGGATTTTTTGTGTTTCTATAAAGTCTGAAATGTTTTTTGCTGAGCGACCAACCCACTCTAATGTTTCTTGTGATGAAAACTCCTTTGAGCCATCGTATGCACCAACAACTGGGATGCCAGCTTCAGACAACTTGGTTAATTGATCGGTCGTGTAATTTAAAGCATTCTCTGTGCGGAATATTGGACCGTTTATCAAAATCCATCCTTTGTCACGGAGAAATTCTATTGAAGGTAAACCACTATTTTCCATGTATTGAGCATCGTTTATTGGTCTTTTTCGTTTTTCCTTTAACTCACTCAAATTTTTAGCAACAATCCATTCAGCTGCTTCTTTGTGCTGATTTTTGCCGGCCTTAAAAAACATACCAGATGGAGAAAGCCAACCATCACTACCTAATTCAATATGATCAGATTTTTGAAATATTTCTGGTTGTTGTCCCTCGTTTAAAACTTTGTCCATTCTCTAATTATATCTCAAAAATTCAAAGACTGGGATAAGGGGAGGTTGTTATTCGTGCCTGATTTGTGTATAATCCACCCTCAACCAAGATGAGTAAACACGAATTTTCTGATTCTCACCCCCCAAGTGATTTTAAAGGATATCATGCCTGGGAAATTCATGAAACCCGTCCAAAGAAATACCGCGACCTTGTACCGAAAACCCCACCAGTTGCAGAGCCCGATCCTAAATATGTCAAACTCGATGGTACCGCAAGATATCTTGTTGAGGAGAGGCCGAACCTAGGAACCGGTGGTATGTCTGAAGTATTTAAAGGGTGGGACAGAAAGCTGGGGAAGGCTGTTGCAATCAAACGCCTCGATCAAGACTTGGTCGGAAATCTTGAGTTTGACAATACAATTGAATTAGAAGCCAAAACACTTACCCGAATTTCTCACCCCGGTATTCCTGAGGTTTATGATCTAATTTTCACAAAAGACAAAGAAGAAAGAAATATCGGAATTATGATAATGCAGTATATTGACGGAGAAGATTTAAGGTCTTGGATGGAAAATCATAAAGAGTTCAACTTAAGCGACTTATTACAGGTAGTAGCTCAGACCGCTTCAACTATCGATTACATGAATTCACACGGGATTGTTCACCGTGATATAAAACCGGGGAATATAATGTATGCAAAGCCACACGTAAAAATTGTCGATTTTGGTTCATCCAACTGGGTCTTAAAGACTGTTGCTGCGACACCACATTATGCCCCGCCCGAGATCTTTTACAACGTAGCGGATTCAAGAACCGATGAATTTTCGTTAGCGGCAACGGCTTACTTTCTGCTTTCAAATCGGTTATATCCTGACTTGGATGACAACCAGCCTTCTGACTATATAGTTACAACTATTAAAGATTCCATGTTTAACGCCAAATATAAGTATCAGCTAAGTGAGAAGGTGTGCAAGCGACTAATCCCAATACTCAAGAAGGGTCTGGCTTACAAACCAAGCGAGAGATATCAGACTTCAGGGGAATTTGCAAAAGTTTTTTGTGAAGTCTTTAAAGCTTAAATATTAAGAAGGTGTTTAAAGAAATTTAATATACCTGAAAAAATATTCCCAGATGGAGCTCCGGGCAATTCGGTATTTAATGGACTATTTGTCGCTCCAGGAGACGATACTGACGGCTTAGGATGACCGGCATTTGGTCCTTTTAATTTTCTGGTTTCCCCTGCACCAGCGCCGCCAGTTACTCCCGATAGCCAATTCGATAACGGCCCACCTGCGCATCCGTTGACTGCTCTAACTTCAAAATAATATTTTGTAAACGGATTAAGAGAGTTGACCGTATAACTGAGACCCATCGGTAAATTTACTCCAAATTTTGCATCTCCAGGTTTGTAACCATAAAAAACCTGATAACCGGTTGCATTAGCGATATTAGTAAATAAAAGTTTTGCAGTACCGCTATTGGATGTAACTATTTTGTAAAGATTGGGTGCGTTGGACGGGGCACTGGAATTACAAACAGGTGCTCCAACACTTGGGCCTCCAGACCCCGATCCCCCACCATCAGGACCATAAACTTCAAGTTCGGCGGCTTCCATGTAAGACTCGCCATAATTATCTGACATAAAAAGCATGACGTATTTTGCAGAAACATTCGAAAAACTGTAATCAAAAAGGGCATTTGTTTCAGGAGCGGTACCGGTAAATACCGTAGTAAAAGAACCGGGATCCGTATCTGTAGTTGATACCTTGATTTGGAAATTTTTCATTCCATCTTCATCAAGGTCTCCACTCGTTGCACCCGGGTCCAAACGAACATGGTTTATCGTGTGTGTTACACCGTCTTTGAGCCTGACAATTACATATTGATCTGTGGTTTCATTCTCAAGTCCGGCCCAACCAAGGTCAGTTCTGTCATCAATCAAAAAACTCACATCCCAGCCATCACCAAAATTACCAGAAAACCCTGCAATACTTCCGCCGTTTGACGCTAAAGCCAAATTGGGCCCGGTAGGACTACCATAATCGAGTTCAAATTCATAAGCCCCCATATCGCAAACGTTATGTTGGGGACGTGTTATTCCCCTGGCATCAAGATCAGGACAACCGGTATTTGTTCCGGTATCTATGGCGGGAGATCCTGTTAAAAGTGCCATTGTTTTGACACTTCCCCCATTATCTGCGAGTGACCCTAAAAGTGGATCTGTATTGGTTCGATCGCTTGGCTCAGAAAGTCCGCATGATAAATCGGAAGAAATATTATGTCCGTTAGAAATAATATCAGCTATGTTTCCACCGCAAACATCTCCACTAGCAGTCGGCCCTAAAATAACATTTTTCAAAGAAACCTGTTGATCAAGTTGTAGTTCTTGTCCTTCTCCCCCTGCCGTATTTCCCGATATAGTGACGTTGACGATGGTAGCGTCGCCATCTGTGTTGTAAAGTCCTCCTCCTGTGGTTGTGGCATCATTTCCTGTAATCGTCACATTTGTAAGAGCCATAGTTCCGTAATTCCCTATTCCGCCGCCAAGAATCGAGTGATTATTAGAAACCGTGGAATATGCCAAGGTAAGACTTCCGTCGATATCTATTCCCCCGCCGTCGCTCCCCTCATCTCCAAGTGCGCTATTATCCGTAATTATTGTGTGTGTTACTGTAGCGTCCCCGTCTACATCAAGACCACCACCATAGTAATACGCAGTATTATTTTTAAGAATCGCGTTATCCAGAGTTAGTGTTGCCCCATCAGTCACATAGATTCCGCCGCCAGAAGAAAATGGTGTGTTCCCGTGTTGAACGGTTACATTAGAAATTAACGATGTGCCGGAAATAAGTTGAATAACTGCGTCGGCATTATTTCCGTCAATAATCGTCGTTGTTTTATTTTCACCAACCAAATTAATATTGGCAGTCATATCTAAGTCTCCCGTATCATCACCATCCTCATCTGTGCCACTAATCGTCAATAAATAAGTCCCTGCCGGCAAATTAATTCTATGTGTTGTACCCCCACCCAAAGCATTTGCTTCGCGAATGGCCGCACGAAGACTGCAAGGATTGCCACCTAAATCGGTTCGACATAAACCGTCCCCGGGATTGTTATCTACCGCATCTGTTGTTGTGTTTACATTGAAGGTGGTATCGGCAAAAACTGATCTTGGAAAAACTAGAAATAGTACAAAAATAAAAAAAGAGATTACTAAAAGCCTTTTATCAAAAACCCTCATGCTTAACTATGCAGTAAATCCCTAATAAAAGCAATTATTTTCACGGATAAATTTTGTGAAATACAATCCGAGGGCAGAAACTATTGTATTACTCCAAATGGCCTTTTAACTGTATTAAAATATTCCCTCAGTTCCTTTATAAGTCTCGTTTTACGATCGATATCAAAAACCATAACTCCTTGTATATCAATATGTTGTTTTGGTGTATCAAAATCTCCTCCAAATTCACACATTATATATCCCGATTCATACCCCAATCGCTTTGGTTTTACTTGTATTTTTCTTTGTGACAATGGGTTATCTTCCCAATATTCTTTAATTGAACCCAGTCCTTTAAAGGGGTTGTCGACCATTGGCTTTTCATAATACTTTGCATTCTTTTGGAAAATTTCTGTTAGTAGTTCTGTAGATTGCCCTCTCCAGGCTTGAAAATACTTTGCAATTATCTCTATTTGATATTTATCTTCGGGAAGTCTTGCCAAAACATAATGCGGAGTCATAGTTAAAAGATCAGACTTATCATCTTCAAGTGAAAAGAGATTAATTAAATTATCCTTATATATCTTCATATCAAAAACTGGAATGCCCATGTCCATAAACACACTTCTTGTTTTCTGCCAAATTTTGTCTTTTTGTCTTTCTATTATTATTACTTGTGCTTTTTCTCGGACAGCTAATTTAACATTTTCTAAAAGACTGCCAAGCTCTTCTGGATTCTCGGTTAAAAAATGGCTCATCAACACCAAATCCACAGAATTTGGAGTTAAGCTCCAATTTTTTATATCAACCTTTTTATAATTGATATCAAAGTTAACATTACCTATTTCGTTTTTAACCCTATTTATTAAACGGCGGGCAAGCTCTAATTGTTTTTGACTTCGGTCCGCTAAGGTAATTGATATTTTCCTCTTTGTTTTTGAAGTTTTACTTAACCAGACCATGCAAGCAATTGTGTCAGCTGCCGACCCGGCACCAAGAACCAAAATTTCTATAACTGATTGTCTGCCTAAATCAATGGTGATGGGATGAGATTCGTATTCAAAAAAATAAACGGCTTTCCAATAATTGCGCAGCCAATATTCTTTAGTAAACGAGTCGGAGAACTTGTCATAATCGAGGTTTAAATCTAAACGAGAAGTGCTTTTAAATAAATTTTTTATTTCTATACTTGATTTCGATGACAAACCGGAAAGCAAATCACTAATAGTGTGTGCAACTTTCAGGTACATATTAGTCTCAGGTACTAAGGTCATGGGGCTATTTTACCCTATTCCATGGTTATTTTCGACAAAATGTGTTGTAACGGAGCTTCTCTCGGTTTTCTTTTTTTAGAAAAACGCTGCAAATCCACCTTCTCCCCATCCAATTCCTGAAGTGCAACATTCAACATATCAGAATGAGTGGTAGTGGTACCGTCTAAGCTATCGACAAAGGATAGAATTTTTCTGCCTCTATAATTATTTCTTAGAAATTTAGAAATAATATGTCCCAATATATTTATACTTTCTTGGTATGCGTTTTTATCAAACGGGAGTTGTCTTCTTACACCAAACTTTTCTATCCAATCGTTTTTATACATTCCGGTTCTTAAATAATCCTCTTTAAAAAGACCTGGGTTGTCATATTGTGGAAAGCTTGCCCAAAAATCTTGTGGAACAACACCAAGAGGCTCGCTTATTGTTACAAAATATACTGGTGGAATTTCACCTTTAACTGATAAATCAAGAATCTCATGATACGATCTATACGAGACACTTCGTTTACTGTGTTCCTTGTCCCAAGGTTTTGTTTTGGCACACGGAACTAAAATGATTTGTTTATGTTTATCTGGGACACTAAAATTCACAATATTTTTATGCCACAAAATAACTTCAGGTTTTTTTAATAAAACTAAGGTTTCACCTGGAGTATAAGCAACCATTTCGGAGTCTAAAAGAGGATTGCGTTTCAAGCTCTGAGCAAGTATTTCTTCTCTTAAGATTTGCCATTCGGAGGACTTAATATATTCAATTGAACTGCCGGTTTTGGGTTTGCCTAACTGCTGTTTTTCAACTCCTGATAAAGAAAATTCTGCGCTCATCCGCAGTATTTTATAGCAAGGGAAAACTAAGTCAATCTCCTGGTTTCGGTTTATTTTACAAGAGTTACAGTTCCTTTGTAGTTATGTCCCCTTTTCTTCCATGTGCGGCCAAAAGTGATACCGCCGATTAGGACGGCTAAAACGACAACGATACCGGTTAATAAGCCCGGGTTTTTCCACCAAGGCAAAGGAGTAACTTTACAGACATTGACGTCATCGATGAGTCCCCAACCAACACCGTAGACATTTTGATAACGCACTACAACCTGGTCGTAGCTGGCGGTAGTTGTTATTGCGCCGCTAATCAAAGCCCAACCGATAGGTGTCGATTTAGCGATTGATACCTGAACAACAGGGGCACTCTCCGCGCCAGTTGAACTGTTCTTGAGCCGCAAAATGAAATTCGGATTCGGAGTATCCTCGGTTGCGGCGACCCACGCGGAAACCACATAGGTCGACCCGACATTTGTGATTGCGGATAGCGTGCCCACAGGTCCTTGAATCTGATTATCCGATAAGGCTGCCACTAGAGCGTATTTCGATCCCGTATGCGCCGTAGCAGTTATCGAACTGTAAGTTCCGCTCCCAACTACCATCGGCTTATGCACCAACGCTGAGCTGTCCGCCCGTGTCCAATAAGGGACTTTTGTGGTTGCGGTCTCTATGATGTTCCACGTCGGCCCCGAACCTGTTACCGATTCAAAACTTGGATTTTGCACGAGGTTGACTGCTGATGTGGAGCAGACCGGAACAGGTGTAGCTGTGGGGACTGACGTTGGTGTCGCGGTAGGAATAGCTGTCGCCAAAGGCGTTGAGGTAGGATTAGGTGTCGGCCTTGGTGTCGCTTTGGCTGTAGGGATTGGCGTTCGTGTGGGTGTAGGAGTTACCTCGGAGGCTATTGTCGGTGTAGGTGTAGCTGTTGAAGATGCTTTAGGAGTGCTGGAGCCTCCTGCGGCCTGAGCAAAGCTAATTACTGGCCTGGCAATAATCACGAACGTTAAAAGAACGGCAAAGAAACTAGCTGTTAACACCAGCCGGTCTTTATTGATTAATTTCATTTATTTGCCTTTTTTACTTTTTTTCTTAGATAAAAGAAGAAAAAGTAAGGTGGAGGCTGTCAATATCCCTAAAATAAACCAACTTGGGCTCCCCTTAAATTTAGTTGCATCAACTCTTGAGGTTGTAGTAGGTACTGAGATAGATGTAGGTGTTGCAACAATTACAGGTGTGCTTGAAACTGTGGAAGACGCAGTGTTTGAAAAATCTCCTCCGGCACAGCCTTTTGTCGCTCTAACTTTAAAATAATATTTTACCTTCGTATTAAGCCTGTTAACTGTATGTGTAAGAGTCCAAAGCGGGCCTGAATAACTAAAACTCCCTGCAAACTGTGAGGCATTAACGTCCGTACCATAAAAGACTTGATAGCCGTCTGACCCTTTCACTGTTGTAAAATGCAGAGTTGCAGAACTTTTTGCTGTATCAATTTGAAAAAGATTTGGGGCACCGTTAGGAGCTACATCGTGGCAAATTGGAGCTCCTGCCTGCGAGTAGGTTACCGGGTCTAAAAGAGAGGCACGAACTGGTTTTCCGACAAAAGCCAAAGAGAAGGTTACCAAAAGAAGAGTAAAAAACACATAAAATCTTTTCATTATTAATATAACTATCACTTAACTAGGGGTGAAAATCAATGGGTATTAATTATTTTTGGTTTCTTCGTACCACAAAAAAAGGTCTGCTGCAGACTTATTTATTTTTTTTAAATCTTCCAGAAAAATATCCCTGATTTGAAGTGATGTAACTTTTGAAAGCGAATTATCTTTTATCCAGATGGTTACACTTTCTGCAAGTGCTTGGGCTTCCTCGGGTTTGAGACCGCAGGCAACCGCAACCTTGGTAACATGACCTTCGTCATACTTCTCTATTGTTCCATCTCTTTTAATAACCTCTGTTTTCATTTTACAATTTTAGGGCTTCACGATGAGGGTTCCGGTCATTCCCAAATCCCTATGATTGGCAACTGAACAATAATAGGCAAAACTCCCGGTTTTATCTGCAAGGAAAGTGATAGTATCCTCGCTCCCTCCCGCTATTATATTTGTGGAAACGTCATAACCATCAATAACCAAGTTGTGTCTGCCGTCATCATCTTTAAAAGTAATCTTTACCGTGTCGCCCTTATTAACAGTTATTGTTTTTGGATCAAAGGCAAAATTGCTTCCGTCCACTGTAAATTCTTTTGTCGGACCGCTTGGAGCAACTGTAGGTTCAGATTGACCGGAAATAGGTGCTTCGTTTACATTCTGAGTATTTTTCTTGCTATTGAAAATGAAGAGAGATGCCAGAATACCAAGAATCACGAGTCCGACAACCAGGACCATTGGCTTTAAAGACTTTTTATTTTCTGGTGCCTCAAGTTTAGTCTCTTCCATTATGCTAAAAGTTATTCTATCAATTATATATTACATAGCAACTGGGACTTGAGTCTCTCGGGTAGTATACGGTAACATTTGTAGTTACTGAAAACATGGGAAACATAATAACTGTCAAAAAGCTTGTTAAAAATTTCAACGGGGTTAAAGCTGTCGATGATATTTCATTTGATGTCAAAAAAAGTGAAATCTTTGCTTTCTTGGGCCCGAACGGTGCAGGCAAATCAACAACTATTAAAATGCTCACTACTCTCCTCTCCCCAACTTCCGGGGATATTTCTGTAGACGGACAAAACCCGCAAAACTTCCAAGATGTAGTCAGAAAATCTTTTGGTATAGTTTTTCAGGACCCATCTCTTGACGATGATTTGACGGCTCTCGAAAACATGGAACTTCATGCCGCACTTTACGCAGTACCCAAAGCGGTTCGGACAAAAAGAATTGAGGATTTGGTTACTTTTGTAGATCTTTGGGATAGAAGGAATTCTCTGGTAAAAACTTTTTCGGGAGGAATGAAAAGAAGATTAGAAATTGCGAGAGGTCTAGTGCACCATCCGAAAATTCTTTTTCTGGATGAACCGACAATAGGCCTTGATCCGCAAACAAGAAATCATATGTGGACATATCTTAAAGACGTAAATAAAAAAGAAGGTATGACGGTATTCTTTACAACTCATTATATGGACGAGGCAGAAAAAAACGCTGACAGAATTGTTATCATCGATCATGGGAAAATTATCGCAAGCGGTACACCGGGAGAGCTTAAAAAGAAAACGGATTCAAAAACTTTAGAGGATGCATTCTTAAGTCTTACGGGACATGCGATAAGAAATGAAGAAGCGGGAGCTGTAGATACTCTTAGGCAACACAGAAGAGCTTGGGGAGGAAAAAGATAACATTTATGGAAACTATTTATGTTCTTTGGTTAAGGCAGGTTAAAAAATACTTTAGAAGTAAAAGTAGGATTGTTGGTTCTCTGGCCCAACCTCTACTTTATTTATTGGCCTTTGGCTATGGTTTTGGATCAATCTTTAGTAAAGCAGGACAAGGAAATTATATTCAATTTCTCGCACCCGGAATTATTGCTATGAGTGTTCTCTTTACGGCAATATTCACAGGAATTGAAATTATTTGGGACCGCCAATTCGGGTTTCTAAAAGAAACTCTGGTAGCGCCAGTTTCTCGGTTTTCAATAATGCTCGGAAGAACACTGGGCGGGGCAACCGTAGCAACTCTTCAGGGTTTAATCGTTTTAGTTTTATCTATGTTTGTTGGTTTTAGATTTACAAATTATTACCACATTCCCCTTGCCGTCCTCTTCATGTTTATAATTGCTTTACTTTTTACAGCTTTAGGAACCGCAATTGCCTCGACACTTGAAGATATGCAAGGATTTCAATTAATAATGAATTTTCTGGTTATGCCAATTTTCTTTCTTTCAGGAAGTTTATTTCCATTATCAAATCTCCCCTTTGCGATGGTTGTTGCTACCAGAATTGACCCAATGACATATGGGATTGACGGACTAAGAGGGGTTCTGGGCGGTGTTGCCCAATTCGGAGTCGGAGCAGATTTGATAGTTCTAAGTGCAATAACACTAACTCTTCTTCTAATTGGAAGTTATTTATTCAGTAAGATACAAGTATGATTGCTGAAACGGAGTTCCATCAATGACAAGTTTAATCTGATATGACAAAGTACAAAGAATATTTCAACAGAATGGTTGCTGAAAACAAAGAAGCCTTCGACAGGTTTACTAAAAAACATTTTGAGTACTCAACAGATCCTGATAGTCATCAGGATGAATTCAACAAAGAGGGCGAAAGAATTCAAAAAGTAATTCATGAATGGGAAGACCGGCTTTGTAAAAATTCTGAAAAAGCTGGCTTTTCAAGTTATACAGGCAACCTTGCAGAAAAATTCCAAGAAGAAGTCAGAAGTCATTTCCCCCTAATTGACCACATAGGAATAATTGTTAAAAAGGATTCTCCAAAAATAAAATTTACCCTCAAGAAGCTTCTTTAAAATGCAAGGCTCCTCTTAAAAGAGTCGCGACGCTTTACAAAGCGATTAGTATTGAGATTATAATTGCCCCGATGCCTACTCCAATACCTGTAACTGTTGGCCAATCTGTTCCTGTAACAGGAATCGGTCTTGGTGTTCCTACAGAAGGAGTTTTTGTGGGAGTTGCAGAAACTGATGCTGTAGCTGTTGGCGTAGGTGTTGCGGCTCCGCAAGTACAATCGGTACTTGAAGTACACAACGGACTTCTGCAGAAACCTCCGGAACAAATTAAACCGGATTGGCAATTACTGTCAGAGCCGCAGGTTCCATTACAAGTATTAGGAGCGGCTGTTGGAGTCGGGCTAGCTGTAGCTGTTGCTGTTGGAGTCGGAACCTGGCAAGCGGTCATATCCGTCGTCCAGGCAGCACCGGCAGCCGGACAACAGTACTGAGTAGTAGCCGGGCCGCAAGTCTCTATGCGCCCTACGTGATCGCAGTTGCTGTCGGTAACCGATCCATCGGTTTCACCCGGGTGACAGCTCCTAAGCAAACTGGGTTGACTGGCATCAGGACAAGCCTCTGCTGCAGGGCATGAATTTCCGGCTGCTTTCTCCTGAATATTTTGCTGTTGACGGACCAAGAGAACTCCTGCAACAACGCTTAAAATTAAAAATACTACTATTGTAATTGTTATAATTAGTCCCCTATTTCCGCCTTTTTTAGACTTTGCAGGTGAAACTATTTCAAATGGCGATGGAGATGGGTTTGGATTATTTTGTCCGGGCATAAATTTTTCAAGCTGACGCTTTAATTCATGATACAAACATTCTTAGGGTTGGTCAATGCTATTACAATTCCGCTACGATATTAGATGTCGAGCTGAACTTCATAGTTCAGCTATTACTTTAGGTGTAACCTCTGAAAACGATCCTACTACAAGGTTTGCCTCATCAAGTTCAGCATTTTCTCCAGTCTCATCAATTGCAACGACCTTCATTTCGGCTTCCCTTGCCGCTTTAACTCCGGAAAGAGAATCTTCAAAAACAAGACACATATCCGGCTCCAGATTTAATTTTTCGGCAGCTTTAATAAATATTGCAGGGTCGGGTTTTGCTCTTATTACTTCCTCCCCTGTAGTTATGCTATCGAATAATGTTTCAATATTAAGACTTTTTAAGACCTTTTCTGCAATCTCCCAATTTGTCGATGTGGCCAACGCAATTTCAACGCCGCTATCTTTCAAATTCATTATCAGTTCAGTAGCCCCTTCCCGTAAATTTATCTCGGGAATATATTTTTGATATTCGAGATAGGTTAGGACTTCGATCTCTTCGGAGGTTTTTGCGGTTTTAATGTTGTATTTTGAAATTAAATTTTTCCAATTGTCTTTAACGGACATTCCAGAAGTTTCAGGATGGATGGTCTCGGCCTTTACGCCAAAAGTTGCCAAAATGGTAACAAACGCCTTTCCCCACGCCAACTCGCTTTCAATGATCGTGCCGTCTAAATCGAAAATTGCTGCTAGTATGTTCATTTGTCGTTCACTTCAAATCCTGCTTCCTCAATTTGTTTTCGAATCGCGTCCGCCTCGTCAAATTTTTTCTCTTTTCTTAAATCCTCGCGCTCTTCCTGAAGTTTTTTAACCTCATCCGGCATTTCTCTTTCTTTTGAAACCTTCGAAAGATCAGAATCTCTCCACAAACCCAGAATGTCATCTACAAACAAAAGGAAATCAAGTTTGTCAGTACTCGGGATATTGCTTTTTAAAGCTTCCCACATTACACCCAATGCTTTTGGAGTATTTAAATCATCGTTAACAGACTCCAAAAACCTGTTTCGATAATCTTCTATTTTTTCATTTTTTTCATTCGATAGAGAAGTCCTCTTCTCATCTTGAATATGCAATTCATTCACAGTCTTCCAAAGTTTGATAAGAGCGTTTTGAGCTGCGGATAAGCTTTCCCAGGTAAAATTCATCGGGTCACGGTAGTGAGTCATTAAATAAAGATAACGAAGTGAGAGTGGATAAAAACCTTTCTCTTTAACATCTGCGACCGTGTAAAAATTATCTAAACTTTTACTCATCTTAACTCCGTTAACCATTAAGAATGCGGTGTGAAGCCAGTATTTTACGAATGGAGATTTACCGCTTGCCCCCTCGCTTTGTGCGATTTCATTAGGGTGATGAATACTAATATGGTCCTCCCCACCTGTGTGAATATCAAACTGCTCTCCTAAATATTTAGTAGCCATGGCGGAACATTCTATATGCCAACCAGGAAACCCATCACCCCAAGGAGATTCCCAATGCATAGTATGATCTTTGAATCTTCCTACCCGTTTAAACCATAAAGCAAAATCCTGCGGGTTTCTCTTATTTTCATCTGTTTTAACTTCGGCGCGTACCCCAACTTTTTTTTCACTTAATTTTTGTCCAAAAGCTTCGCCGTATTTTGGAAACTTAACTACGTCAAAATAAACAGCTTCAGGGGTATCGTATGCATAACCGTTATCGAATAGCTTCTGGACCATTTCTATTTGCTCGGGAATATGATCCGTAGCTTTACAAATTACATCGGGGCGGATGATATTGAGTTCATCCATTGATTCGTAGAAATTTTTAGTGAAGAATTCCGCCACTTCCCAAACTGTTTTACCTTGTTTAGTTGCCCCTTTTTCTAGTTTATCTTCCCCTTCATCGCCGTCAGAAACTAAATGGCCAACGTCAGTAACATTTTGAACATGTTTTACTTTAAATCCGTTAACTGTTAAAACACGCTTGAGAATATCATCTGTTACGTATTTTCTGCCGTGACCAATATGGGCATAGTCATAGACTGTCATTCCGCAGGTATACATGCCAACTTCTGGAGGACTAATTGGAACAAACTTTTCTTTTTTCCTAGAGAGAGTATTTGTTAAATAAATATCCATAGAAACTATTCTAGCATTTTGTGAACAAAATTGACCTTGTGTTTTTTCTTTAGAAGTCTCTTTGCAAATGTTTCCAAATTCACATTCTTTTTACTTATCCGAAAATTATTTTTCCAATAATCAATATCTATATCAATTCTTTTTCCATTTTCATCAATTGCAATATAACTCGCTTTATTCAGATAATATTCTTTGATTTTCATACAAAACACCCGCTGCATTTTCGCATTCGCCTTTTCAATATTATTCATATACGGCTCATGCCAAAATTGCTGTCGGGCAAGAAAAAACTCCCTTTCGGGAGCTTTGAAAAAAAACACTAAAAAGCCCCCTTTAACTCGGGAGGCCGCAACAAATATTTACTATATTAATATTCATAGCTAGATAATATATAACCGGACTGAAGAAGTCAATTAGCCTGAAGGAGGAACTGGTTTTTCGACTCTTGTTTGCTCCTTTTGTGCAGCTTCCTTTTGCCCACCCCCCATTTTTCGTCCTTTTTTGGCAGAACCAAACAAAGATCCGCCTTGTTGAGATTCGGCATACTCCTGTTGTTTTTTCTGGAATGTTACAGCTTCCATTTGGGCTTTTAGAACTTGCTTCTGTTCCATTGAAAGTTCAGAGTAATCCTCAAGCGGCACCTCTACTCCCTCTGCAATTTTAGCTTGTAAATCTTTGAAAAGGTCCTGTTTGTGAATATCCCCAAGTTCCCGCTCCAAAGCTTCCATTCGCCTTGAGGATTTCATATTATCTTGCAACTCATTCTGATGATGTATAAGCTTGACTTGCTCTTCTTGAGTTTGTGGAATGGGTTGGGCTTCAGGGGGTCTCGACGCCTCAACACCTGTAACTTGGGTGCTTACGTTTCTAAGTACTTCCAAAGGCTCTCTGGCCATTTGGCGCGCGACTTGTTGAGCCAAACTTTTTGCAGATTTTGTAGCGTCTTGGGCAAGTCCTGAATTCATAGGGCGATAATTTTATTATAACTCACGCCGACCCTCTAGAGCTTGGGTTAAAGTTGTCTCGTCCGCGTATTCCAAATCGGCTCCGGTTGGAATCCCCATCCCCAATCTACTAACTTTCAACCCTTCATTTTTAACTTTTAACTGCTTATCTATATACATTGCCGTTGCATTTCCCTCCATTGTGGGGTTAGTTGCAATTATCAATTCCGTTATGGCGGGCTCACTTTCTCCGACTCTTTTTAGAAGGTCCTCAATATAAATTTCATCAGGACCAATATTTTCCAAGGGATTAATCGAACCATGTAAAACATGATATGTTCCTCTAAATTTTGTTCTTTCAAAGGCAAGAATATCTAATGGTTGTTCAACTACCATTACCAGAGATTTATCACGCGCCCCGTCTGTGCAAATTGGGCAAGGGTCCGTCTCACTTACATTTTTACAAATTGAACAGAGAACAGTATCTTTTTTAAGTCTCGCGATTGAATCGGCAAACTCGTCAAGCTGAATTTGCGGGACATGTAGAAGATAATAAGTTAATCTTTGAGCAGATTTTGGTCCAACACCCGGAAGCTTACTAAACGACTCGACAAGTGCAGTAATTGGACGTGCTATCTTCACTTGAGTCCACCCAGGAGACCTCCCAACCCTCCACCCATTTCCATCATTTTCTTGGCGCTTTCTTTTTGAACTTTTTTCATTGCTTCGTTGATAAGATCAACAAGCTCTTGCATGTCTTCTCCATCTTTTTTGATATATCGGATTTTCTGATCACCAGTTACCGAAACTTGCCAACCATTTTTTTCCAACGTTTCGATAATCTTCTCCAATTCTTTTTGAAGTTCCTGCGCCTTTTTGCGCATGTCATTTAGTTGTCCGAGTTGTTTAAATTTGTCAAACATATTATTTACTTAATTACCAAATATTTCCTCTGCAGCCTTTATTATATCCACATCTTTCCCTTCAGTCAAAACAGGTTCAACTTTTGCTTCTTCTATAATTTTCTTGGGAGGCGGTTCTACCAATGTACAAACAACTCTTGTTGGTGAATTTAGAACCTTGGCAATTACATCTTCAAGTACTTTTCTGTGATTTTGATCTTCAAGCCTCTCTTTATGAAACTTATAAAAAACGCCTAAAACAAGGGTTTTTCCATCATAGCCAATAGGACGAGAAGATCTTAAAAGCGCCTCTATTGAAGCGTTTACAGGTTTTATAGATGAAAGAATTGATTTCCAAATTTCATCATCAATCCCCGCCTTCATTTCTGCAGCTATTTCAGCAACATCAACCATCTTGGAAGTAGGAGTCTCATCGAGAATTTTCTTTTTTTCTTCTCTGTTTTCTTCCGGGTCCAAACTTTGAGTCTCAAAACCCTTGCCTTCCTCTCCCCATTTTATAACCGCCAGTTCAAGCGGCAACTCTTCAATTAAAGAATCTTTAATATTTTTTGAAGCTTCATCAAAAAGATCTATTAACGTAATTATCTCTTTTTTATTAAGACCTGGTATTTCCACTCCGGAAACTCCTGCAAGATTTAAAAGCCCCATCCTTAATTTTCCAAGGATAGATTTCAAAAATATTTCCGTAGATACTCCGCTTTGACCTAATTTACCAATTTCGGCAATTGCAGTCTTTGTATCCCTTTTAACAAGAAGTTCTATGAATTTGTCTGGGTCAAAAGATTTTTTACTAAATAAATATTCTTCTAAAAATTCTTTTGTAATTTCATGTCCTTCGGATGTAAGTTGCTCCAATATTTTTATGGCATCCCTGAAAGCCCCTCCCGCGGCTTCGGCAATAACGCTAAGACCCGCGTCATCCGCTTTAATTTTTTCTGCAACAACTACTCTTTTAAGTGAATTAACTATTTCAGGGATACTGGCTTTTTTAAATGGAATATAGGTGGTTCTAGACCTAATTGTTTCTATTAATTTTTCAGGGTTTGTTGTTGCCAAAATAAACGTTACATGATCGGGGGGTTCTTCCAGCGTTTTTAAAAGAGCATTGCTCGCCTCAACAGTTAACATGTGAGCCTCATCTATTATGTAAACTTTTTTCTTGGCATGAGTTGGTGCAAGTTTTACAGCGTCTCGTAAAGTCCTTACATCATCAATTCCGCGGTGACTTGCCGCATCCATTTCAATTACATCAAGGTTCGACCCATTAGTAATTGATTTACATTGATCGCATTTGTCGCAAGGCGCTCCATCCTTATTTAAATTTTCACAGTTAATTATTTTAGCTAAAATTCTAGCCGCGGAAGTTTTACCTGTCCCTTTTGGCCCGGCAAACAAAAAAGCGTGGGGAATTCTTCCCGATTTAACGATCTTTTTTAAGGATTCACCAACCTCAGACAAATCCAATTCATCCAAGTTTTTAGGCCGGTATTTAAGGTAGAGTGTCATTGATTACTCCTCATGGTGAATTCCTAAAAGATGTAATGCTCCGTGCTCAATAAGCTCATACACCCTCTCATCAATTAGAACGTTTTCTGATTTTGCTTCTGCTACAGCCTTTTGATAGCAGACAACAATTTCTCCAAGATGGAGTGTCTCATCAGGCGGATACACAAATCCTTTGACCTCGGTTGGGGTAAAGGATAAGACGTTGTGAATTTCCTTGTCTTTTAGATATTTTTGACCCAACTCCTTCATTTTGGCCTCTCCCACAATGGCCACAGATATTTCCGAATTTGAAACAATTCCCTGTTTGGTCAAAAACACGGCCAATTTCTTTTTAATATTGGCGACCCCCACCGGATAATTAGACTGTTTTGTAACGGAGACTCGAATCATGATGACAATTTACTTTTAACTAAGTTCGCAATTTTTCCGCCATCTACACTTGGGGCTTTAGCTTTAACGGCACCGATTACTTTACCTAAGTCCGCCATGGTTTTTGCCCCCATTGCAATCATTTCCTGATCTATCAATTTTTCAAGCTCGTTATCGTCCATTTCGGGCGGTAAAAATTCCTGGAGTATCGTTAGTTCCGCTTGTTCAGACTTCGCCATGTCTGCCCTTCCGGCTTTAGTATAAGCCTCGATTGAATCTTTTCTTTGCTTTGCCTGTTTACGGATAGTTGAAAGCTCTTCTTCTTCGGTTAAATCATGCTGCTTCTCAATTTTTTCATAATTAAAAGCGCTTGAAAGCATTTTTAAAGTCTCGAGGCGAACCCTGTCCCCGGCCTTAAGAGCTTCTCCGATTTTTGCCTGTAAAGTTTGTGCGATCATGGTTTTTCCAGTTTACCTGCTAATAGATGTAGATGGAAGTGTGGAACTTCCTGATATTTACCGCCATTAATTACAATTTTATACCCGCTGGCAATGTTTTTTTCATTAATTACAATTTGAGCCGTCCGTATTAAATTTTGAGATTCATTATTTAGATCCATAAAAGTACTTATGTGTTTTTTGGGGATTATTACTAAATGCGTCTCGGCGGCGGGTTTTATATCATAAAATGCGAGAGTATCACTATCCTCGTAGGCTTTTTTCGAAGGGACTTCACCCGCCACAATCTTGCAAAAAATACAATCTTGATTCATTTGTCGACCAAGTATATATATTTTCACGAAATTGGACAAGTAGTCAAAGTATTGCTTGGAGTAAAAATTATCGAAGAGTTTGGTAGAAATCCAAAAGATTTTTTAATTTGTCTGTATGGGAAACTGCGATCCCCAAACGATCAGAACGCATTGCTGTCTTAATAGTTGTTGCCTCACCGATTGCAAGGATTGCAACATATTTAGTTGTAGTAAGTTCAGGTTTCAATTCTCTATCTTTTTCATATGTTTTGATTGCTTTTAAAACAGTTCGGAGTTCATATCCATCAACATTGTTATTAACGATCCCTCGTCTCTCAGCAATGCTTTCAGCCTTATTAATCCAAAAATGAAGAACTAAATCAGGGCCCATTTTATTTTCGCTTTCATCCATTTCAGCTCTAATCTCATCTAAATTAAAAAGGCCATCATAATTTTTCAGAATATATTCCTCGGCTTTTTCTTTTTCTATTTTACTAAGCCTTTCCACAGACGACATCTTTGAAGTATAGTCAGCAATGAAAAATTGTCAAGAAAGTTTTTTGACCATTGCCCGTGTCCATCACTTTGTCATTGAATTAAGAAAGCCTGTAATACTCCCCGCCGTTATCAAATGCCTGACATCTCCGATTGTTATCGCAAGCAGTAGAGCGAGAAGGATTATCATTCCTATTGTATGAACAGTTGCCTCAACCTTGGGAACAATCTTCCTACCGATTATAGACTCTATGCCTATGAAAAGCAGTCTCCCCCCGTCTAGAGCCGGGAAAGGAAGGACGTTTAAAATAGCCAGATTTACAGACAGGACACCCACAAAGTTAATAAGTGTAAGTATCCCGTTTCTTGCCGCCTCGGTTGTGACTGCGAAAATTCCGACTGGCCCGGAAACTCCTTGAGGGACCTGGCCCTTAAATAATCCTGCAATTATAGTCCAAAGACCAACGGCTATGGTTTGTCCCCAAAAAACAGCTTCTTTAAAGCCGTAATAGATCCCGTAAAAAGGTCTAAGCCATATTGGAGGGAAATAAATTTCAGTTGTTGTAATGGTCACACCAAGCGCTCCCTCACCTTGAGGTGGATTTTCCCTAGGTTTCATTTGCAAAGAAAGGGTTGTCTTCTGATCATTTATATTTCTTTGAATTTCAAAAACGGTATTTTTTCCTTTTTGGGCATTAACTTTATTAATAAAACTTTCTGTTGAATCGACGCTATCTTTCCCCACCTTAGAAATTACATCCCCTACAATAACACCCGCAGTTTGGGCGGGAGAACCGGACGAGACATCTACAATTTTAAGTTGATGTGTGTCTCTGGGAATTCCTGAAAAAGAATAAACAATTGCAAAAGCAACTATTGCAAGTAAAAAATTCATTATTACTCCTGCAACAACAATTCCCGCTCTGGTTCTTTTGTTGCGGTAGAGAAAAGCCCGACTTTTATTTGTTACACCCTCTTCTTCCATTTCTCCGTGAAGTCTCACAAATCCGCCAAATGGAAGCCAGTTTATAGAATAAATTGTTTCACCTATTTTTTTACCAAACAAACGGGGTGGAAGCCCGAAACCGAATTCTTCAACCCAGATCCCGGCACGTCTTGCGACAAGAAAATGTCCTAATTCATGAATCAAAACAAGAATAGAAAGAACCAAAACAAAAACCAAAACAGAAACAAGCATGAGGTTAGTATATCGTATGTAGTATTTAGTATGTAGGGGAAACTAAATTTGCAGTAACTCAACTTTTTTCTTTTCTCCCATCTCCTCGATTTTTCCGATAAATTGATCGGTTATTTCTTGAAGTTTTTTTTCGTATCCAAATTTTTCGTCTTCCGTCAACTCTTTTGCCTCAAATTTTTTCTTAATCTCGTGCATTTCGTCCGCCCGGACTTGCCTGACCATCACACGGCCGTTTTCAAGTTTTACCGAAAGAAGCTTTACATATTTTTCGCGGTCTTCTGTAGTTAAAGGCTGCATTGCGATACGCAAAATCTCACCATCAACTGAAGGGTTCATGCCGATATTTGCTTCCATTATTCCTTTTTTTATATCACCGATAATGGATTTGTCCCAAGGATTTATAATTATTTGAGTTGGGTCGGGAGAGGTGATGCTTGCAACTTCCATTACACGCAGGCGCTGAGTTCCACCGTAAGCAGGGACAACAATATTTTCTACAAGGCTAGGTGTTGCGCGCCCTGTGCGTACTCCGGCAATGTCCGCAGCAATAGTATCAACGGCTGACTGCATTTTTACCCGTATTGAAGCTTCGTCCATTTAGGTGAGATCGTTACTCATTTCCAAGTTCAAATCTTTGAACTCTACCCAGCTTAACATTTTCGCCGGTTTTTGCAATTAATTCTTTAATCATTCCTTTAACGTTGCGACTTCCATCTTTTACAAAATCCTGATCTTCAAATTTTTCCTCTCCCATACTCGCTACCTGCATTGCAAGATCTTTTCCAAGACTTTCAAAAAGTTCATTTTTGGCAACATAATCTGTTTCGCACAAGAGTTCAACAACTCCTACCACCTTACCTGTGTGATGAGCATAAACGAAGATTTTACCCTGTCCGGTTTCTCTTCCTTCCCTTCTTTCGGCTTTATCTAGGGCCTCTTTTTTAAGAATAACTAATGCCTTTTTTGGGTCATCTCCAACTTCCTGAAGTACCTCACGGATACGGATGATTGCTACTCCCGTTTCCTCGCGGAGTTTTTTAATAAGTTCTATATCTATCTTTCCCATTACTTTGTTTCGACCTCTTTTTCGACTTTAATCTGCCCTTTTCCTTCAAGAATTGCATCTTTTACCAAGTTTAAAACATACTCCAAAGCTTTGGCTGCGTCGTCGTTCATGGGAATTGGGTATGTAATAAGATCTGGGTCGGAATTTGTATCTACGATTCCAACAACGGGAACTTTTCCTGCATTTGCTTCATAAACGGCACCTGCTTCGTGTTTTGTATCGATTACAAAAAGCACATCGGGAATATTGGTTAATGTAGTAACTCCTCCAAAAAATCTCTCGAGTCTAGTGATTTCCCTATCAATTAAAAGCCTTTCTTTCTTTGTAAACTTGTTATATGCCCCTGAGGCCATATTTTCCTTCATTTCCTCAAGTTTCTTAAGAGATTTCTTCATTTGACCAAAGTTGGAGATTGTTCCACCCAGCCATCTTTCGGCAACATACGGAACTCCTGCAGCCTGGGCTACTTCAACAACTTTATCTTTTATCTGCTTTTTTGTTCCCAAAATTAGGATTGTTTTACCTTCTTTGGCCGACTTGGTGAGGAATTCAAGAGCTGATTCAATAAGAGGCTTTGTTTTTGTTAAATCGAAAATATGGACACCGTTATCAGAGCCATAGATGTATTCCTCCATTTTAGGATTCCATCTTTTGGTCTGATGCCCAAAATGAGCACCGGAATCCAATAAACCTTCGAGTGATACTTGTACTTTTGACATAATATATAGCTTCCTTAATCCGCCGCAGATCGGAAGTATCCAGGAAGCCGGACCTGCGTGTGTATGGGTATTATATATGCCTATCCCAACTTTTTCAATGCCACTTTATTAATTTTGATATTCTCTAAAGCCGACTTACCTGCCGCTCTCGCTAAGTGAATGGCGGTTCTGGCATCACTCGCTGCATTTTTGTTGCCAATTTTAGAAGCCTTGTAGCCAAGGTCTTCAAGTTCGTGAGAAAGTTTTCGTACTTCCATCGGCACCTCAATTGCATATTTTAAGGATTTTTGTATGGCTAATTTTCTACCCGGTTTTTCTTTATCAATTTTGTAAGCCTCCATTACTTTTTCGTAGGCCTTGGCATCATCCTCGGCAAGTATAGTTAAGCGTTTTTTGATTTCACCAGTGTCTTTGGCGATCTTGAGAAGCGTTTTTTCCTTACTTTCGTATCCCTTTTTGCCAACTGTAAGGTTTACCACCATTTCGATTAAAGATGCGGAAAAACTGCCGGCAAGAGCAGCAACTACTCCTCCACCAGGAGTCGGATTTTTACTGCTTAGCTCTTTTTGAAATTCCTCAATGGTAAATTTATTTATCATTCATATTGTTTGTTTATTAAGTGTCATTTTTTAGTTTGACTATTCATACAATTTCTTCTCAAGGACCTGGTCAGACTTGAACGTTTCGGCTTTAAAGGTAGATTTTATAGCCTCAATCAGTGATTCAAGCGGAATCATACCATATATCTCTGAATTTTTAATTTCCAATTTGTAATTTTTAATTTCTTTCTCAATTGCACTGTAGGCCTGATCAAAATTTGTCTTTTCAAAATCCACTAAATTCATAGAAACTTGGGCTTTACCATCTACCAAAAATCCGAGCGCCTTGACCCCGGGCAAACCTCCGTCTTTTTCTCTGATTTTTTTGGCGATATCTTTTGCAATTTGAACATCGGAAGTATCAAGATTAACGTTGTAGGCAATCAAATATTTTCTGGCCCCAATTACAACAGCTCCGGCAGTTGCGTGTATTTTTGCGGGACCATAATCCGGAGTTTTTATTTCTTCTTTGAATCCTTCAAATTGCCCGATTCTTACGTCGGCAAGGTTTATATTTTCAGGTTTTGTCGCAGCACTTTCGTAAAGAAAAACCGGAATTGAAAGTTCGTCAGCCACTTTTTTGCCCAATTTTTTGGCCAATTGTACGCATTCTTCCATTGAGACTTCTGAAACCGGAACAAAGGGAACTACGTCGGTTGCCCCAATTCTCGGGTGTTCCCCAACGTGTTTATTCATATCAATAAGTTTTGTGGCAACTTTGATCGATTCAAAAACAGAGCTCATTACATCTTCCGGTTCTCCGACTATTGTGAAGAGCATGCGGTTATGTGAGGCGTTATATTCCAACTCAAAAACTTTGACGGATTTTACCTTTTTAGCCGCATCAAAAATGGCATTAATTATTTTAAGATCTTTCCCCTCACTGAAGTTTGGCACACACTCTACGATTTTCTTCATGTCCTATTATACTTCAAATCTGAAGTCTGAATCTATTGACCACTTTTTCCAAAACATCCTTGGCGACATTCTCTCTGTTCTGATTTGAGTTAACCATCTCCCAACCAAAGACGTTTGACATCTCCTGGTGTACCGCCCGGTTCAGGTCCCATAGATCACTACCTTCGTGTAAATGGTTTCTTTCAATTCCTGAAGAAAATCTTTCTCCGTCAAGGCAAATTGCCAGATCTTCCTTTAAGAGATCTTTATTGAATTCCAAAAGTTTATCCATTGGAACTCCGAAAGTTAAACCCCAGGCAATTCCCGTTCCTTTATAGTCTTCTGCAACTACCCAATAACCTTTACTGAGACGAGCCTCTAATTCCGGTTGATAATCAAAACGGTTTTGGGCAAAAATTTTTTGGGTCTCCTCGGCTGAATACTTATCAGGGTTTCCCTTACGAAGTATTCTATTTAAGATTTGGCCTGTGGGTTCCAAATCGTAAATCGGATATTTTACTGATTCGGTAATAACGCCAATAGCGTTAAGATTTTCCGTAAGACGTCTCGCCTGTTCTGTTTTTCCGATATTATTCGATCCGTATAAAACTATAAACTTTCCTCTTGTTTCCATATTCATCTAAATTTTACATGTATAATTTTAACTCGTCTACTAATTCATCAATATTATTTTCGTCTGTAAAATTATTATCTTTGGAATTTACATAAATTATCTTTCCCTGAAATTCCTCTACGTTTCTTCTTAAGTTTGCCAAATATGAAGGGTATTTCTTAAGCATAACAAGTTCGTATGTACGGGCGCGTTCTTTAATCCTTTTTTCTAAAACCTCAGGAGGTGCGGTTATAACCAAAAACACATCCGGTTTTTTAACCCTGTATAGTTCTTCAAAAAGCCCTTTGTATTGGTCAAATTCACGGTCTTCCATAAAACCGATTTTTTGTAGTGTTTGAGCATAAATAAGATCCATTTCGAGAGCGGGGTCAATAATTTGGCTTTTGGTATAGTCCAATTCTTTAAGTTGTTTTACTTTCTCTATTAAAAACCAGGTTTGAGATTTGTAGCTCCAATCTTTTGGTTTGGCATAAAAATCTTTCAAAAATGGATTCTGGGCAAATTTTTCTTCAATTACAGGTATCTTGAGCCGATCACCCAAAACTTTTGATATTGTAGATTTCCCCGCGCCAATTGGTCCAATAACCCCAAATGTAATTGGATGTTCCACTAATTTTTCCCGCAGTTCAGATGACATTTTTATTTTTGTCCGGCCTCCCTGGCACAACATGGTGTTGTGGACATCTTGCTGCGTATTCTTCTTCTCCGATCTGAATAACAGGGTCGCTATAATTCGAGGGTTGACCATTTATAAATCTTTGAGTTCTTGTCGCCTCCCCGCCACAAATTTCACCATTCTCAGAATGAGTGCAAACAGCAGTAACTTTAATTGTGTTGTCTGCTTTTGCCAAAAGAACTGGCATTGAACCAAATGGTTCGCCCCTAAAGTCCAGAGGCAAACCTGCAACCAAAACTTTTATATCCCTATCCAGCAGTTCGGAAACCACGCCAACTATCCCTTCGTCCAAAAATTGAGCTTCATCAATTGCTACTATTTTTGTATCTCTATCAACCAAAGAAAGAAGGTGTTGGGAATCTTTAACTGGAGTTGCATCCTTTTTTCTCCCTCCATGGGATTTAACTGCACTTAATTCTCCCCATCTCGTGTCGATAGCTGGTTTAAACAATTGGACTTTCCGACCTGCATATTCTTGTCTTTCCGCAAGTCTAATCATCTCATCGGTTTTACCTGCAAACATACACCCCGTAATTACTTCAAGTCTTTCCGTCATATTATTTTTCTTTCAGTTCAGTTCTTACCGCCTCCTGAATTCTTCCCAATTCATATTTTTTTTCATCTACAAAATGTCCCAAGTCCTGGAAAGCAGCAGATGCCTCAATTATTCCTTTGTAAGCCTCTATAGCAATCTCCCTGTATTCCGGATTTCCGCTTTGACCGCTTCTAATTTCTACTATCCAAAAGGCTTCCGCAAGACCCGAAATAAATTCGTAGGCAGTTTTTGTCCCATGGGATAAAAGAAGTTTCGATTCTTCTGGAAATTTCTCTTCAAGTTTCTTCTTCGACAAAAGAAGACCTTCCTGTGTTAGACGGTATGAAGCTTCAACCTTTCCGCCAATCTTTCTAATAATGTCGGGAATTACATAACCGCGTCTCCCAGACCAATCGGGTTCGCTTTTGAAAAGTAAAGGTCTATGCCTGTTTAAATCTTTAAACGCTCCAAACGATAAATTTTCAACTTTGATGCGGACAACTGCAGAATTTACTACATCAGGAAGTTTGTGTCTCCTATTTGTTCTGGCATTACCTAAATCTTTTAAAAGTTTTCTTAAAGCGCCGTTAGGCAAAAATTCCTCAGCAAGCTCCTGTTCACCATAGCCAACTAGGTTGCCGTTTTTGGAAACCAAAGCCTCTCTCAAAACATCTTTTGACCAGCTCCCGTTGAGAATTTCAACCGCAACATTGAGGTTTTCACCATTTGATCTGCCTTTACCACCTTCACCAAACTTTTTAAGAGTTTTATTTGTCTTATTCTGATGTTGAACCCATTCTGTCCCATGGTCACTGTCAACCACACCAATAAACACGGGGTTTACCTTTTTAAGTTCTACTGCCATTTCATTTGCAACATCCCGGGTTTCGGTTAAATCCGAAGCCCGCAAGTTCATTATCAGTTCACTAAGTGCGCGGTAATTAGCATGTATCGCAAAATTGGTCTTTGTTCCAAGAGGAAGCAGCCCCCTGAGTGCATCACAGACTGCCCCCTTTACTGCTTTTTTGTATGCGGCTTCAGGTTGATCTTCCTCTCTTGGAGTAGATTTGGTTACATGGTCCCATACTTGTGGCCACAAATTCTTATAAGTTTGCCAAGTGTCATTAACTGCGCGAAGATAAATTTCTTTTGCCTCCGGATCGTCTGAAATTTTTTCAGGAAGTACTGCAAAATCTTCAATTGGCAAATCGCCCCAATTGATATAGCGTGTAGAGGCCTCGATTCCCGTTATCAAAGGATGTCTGAATGCCTGCATTGAAGTTAACACCGAAACATCTCTTATAAATAGGTATCCGCTCGCATCCTCTCTGACACTATCGTCCCCAAACTCATTAAGTATCTTGTCGGCTACAGTTTCCCCTGTTTTCGTTCTGAATTCATTCCAAAAAAGTTCTGTAACATCTCTTTGACCAGCACGGCTTAGACGGGCAGTCAAAACTGCCGATGTTATATCTCTGGGGTTCTGTTTTACAGCAGTAACTCTGCCGTATGGATTGGTAAAAAATTCTTTAAGCTCTTCAAATTTTTTTGCAGTGAGTAAATTTGCAACTTCATTTTCATAACCGGGAAGCACTCCCTGTTTCCAGTTTTTACCAATATCTATCGATTGAGATGGAGTTATTTCTTTCATGATGTTTTATTACTCTGACTTTTTACCAATTAACACTCTTGGGTGTCAATACGCAAACTAGTTTGAAGTTTCCGCAACAGGTGGTGCACTATTTTGATCTTCTTCTTTTTTGGGACTTCTCCAACTGGCATATTTACAATCCGGGTAGCGTGAACAGCCAAAAAACTTTCTGCCTTTTCCTGTCTTTTTGATAATTACATCTCCTTTTTTACATTCTGGGCAAATTACTCCGATTTTTTCCAGATATTTTGCTGTATATTTACAATCCGGGAAACGGGAGCAGGAAATAAATTTACCAAAACGCCCGGTACGAATTACCAATTCCCCCTCTTTGCATTCGGGACAAGGTTGACCCAACTTCTCCACTTCAATCTTCACTCTTTTGGAATTCTTCTCGACATCTTTTAGTTTTTTCTCAAATGGCTTGTAAAAATCTTTAATCGGAGTCTCCCATTTAAGTTTCCCATTAGCTACATCGTCTAAATCATTTTCCATTTTGGCAGTGAATTGATATTCAAATGTATCAGGGAAATTATCTATCAAAAAATCATTAACGGCGATTCCAATAGTGGTTGGCAAAAATTGTTTGCTTTCATTTTTCTCAATATAGTTCCGCACTTGTACTGTAGAAATCGTGGGGGCATAAGTTGAAGGCCTACCAATCCCCAATTTTTCCAAAGTTTTAATTAAAGAGGCTTCGTTATATCTCGCCGGAGGTTGTGTGAATTTTTGTTCTCCCCAAGTTTTAACCAGATTTAATTTTTCATCTTTTTCTACATCCGGTAAAGTTGGTACCACGTCAGTTTCAAGTTTTAGCGGCATCACCTTTCTCCATCCGTCAAAAACCATTATTTGCCCTGAGGTTCTAAGTAGGTATTTGTCCGCAGAAACTTCAATTGTAGTTTCATCAAAAATACTTGAACTCATCTGGCAGGCAACAAACCTTCTCCAGATTAAGTCGTATAATTTTTCAAAATCTGCTTCCCCCAGATTTGTTTCATGAACGCTTACGTTTGTAGGCCTAATTGCTTCGTGGGCTTCCTGGGCAACTTTGGATGTTGTTTTATAAAGTTTTGGAGCATCCGGTAAATATTTATCTCCGTATTCTTTTTTGATGAAATCTCTGGCAGACGCTACGGCAGTAACGGCAAGGTTTAAAGAATCGGTTCTGTGGTAGGTGATAAGACCTTCCTCATAAAGCTTTTGTGCGATAGACATCGTCTTTTTGGAAGACCAGCCAAAAACCCGTGAACCGGCTTGGGAGAGAGTTGATGTTGTAAAAGGAGCATAAGAAACTTTTGTTACCTGCCGTTTTCTTACATCCGATACTTTATATTCCGCTTTCTCCAAATCAGCAAGGATTTTATCCGATGTTGACTTGTCTTTTACCTCAGCTGCCACGTCTCCAATTTTTACAAGTTGAACAATAAAATCTTTTACCCATTCTTTACCTGGGCTCTGACTGGCCAAGTTTTGCTTACCTTTTACCTGAGAATATATTTCCCAGTACTCTACTGCCTTAAACTTTTCGATCTCCCGTTCTTTTTCTACAATCAAACGGACGACAACAGACTGAACCCTGCCGGCGGAAAGGCCTATCCTGACTTTTTTCCAAAGTAGAGGGGAAAGTTTATAACCCACAAGGCGGTCAAGAACGCGCCTGGCCGTTTGAGCATCTACCAAATTAGTGTCAATATCATGCGGATTTTTAAGAGCTTCATCTACAGCTTCTTTGGTAATTTCATGAAATGAAACACGCTTTAAGTTAGTCCCCTTACCCATTATATCGGCAACATGTTGGGCGATTGCCTCACCCTCACGGTCAGGGTCTGAGGCCAAGTAAACTGCTTTTGCCTTTTTAGCTAACTTGATTAATTTTGCAATTGTCTCTTCTCTTTTAGGAACGTTTACAAATTCAGGGGCAAAGTTATGTTCGATATCTACCCCAAGTGTACTTTTGGGGAGGTCTTTAATGTGGCCCATCGTTGCCTCCACGTCATAACCCTCTCCGAGAAACTTCCCGAGAGTTTTGGCTTTGGTTGGACTTTCTACAATAACGAGATCCATTTTATAATTCTTTATATTTATAATTTCTTATATTGTCCTTTTCCTAGATTTTGGACCATTCCCTTCATTTCCATAATGGTAAGTCTAGCAGACACTTCAGCTATTTTGCTACCTGTCATTCTAACAAGCTCGTCAAGGTGTAAGGGTTCATTTTCAAGTAATTCGATTATTTCAGCCTCAAATTTTGTCTTCGGCATGGCCTTCTCCACTTTTTCTTTATCAACTTTAACTTGCATATCAAGTTCTTCCAGTATGTCTTTGGAGCTCACGGCCATACGGGCTCCATTTTTTAATAGATAGAGGGGGGCCGCCGAAAGCGGAGAAGTGATTTGTCCCGGAACCGCGAATACGGTCTTGCCTTGTTCCGCCGCGTGGGCGGCTGTTAGTAATGTTCCACTTTTTTCAGCACCTTCTATAACGATAACGGCAGAGCTAATTCCCGAAACAATTCTATTTCTAATTGCAAAATTAACAGGAAGAGAGGGGTACCCCAACGGAAATTCAGACATTATTGCGCCGCCTGCTTTAATTATTTCCTCAGCGAGTTTTGCATTTTCCGGCGGGTAAATAGTATCTAAACCATTACCTAAAATTGCGACAGTTCTTCCTCCGCCATTTAGTGCGCCTGTATGGGCGGCGGTATCAATTCCCCTAGCAAGCCCAGAAATTATTGTTATTCCGAAAGCCGCGAGTTCTGAGGAAAACTTTTCTGCTACTTCGCGTCCATAGGAAGTCATTTTTCGGCTGCCTACGATAGCTACTGAATTTGCGTCCTTTCTACTTAATGTTCCTTTGTAATATAAAACCAACGGGGCGCCTTCGAGTCCTTTTAAATTTTCCGGATATTCTTTTTCCAGAAAGGTGACAACGTTTATTTTGAGGTTTTTTAATTTTTCAAAATAATCTTCAATCTTAAAATTCTTCCGGAATAGATCAAATTCCAAAACTTTTTGGTTAGAAAGTCCTATTTCAATTAGATCTTTTGTTTCAGCGTTCCATATTTTTCTTGCTGATTTAAAAACGGACATAAGAAGTTTTACCCGGGCAGGGCCAAAATAACTAAAGGCGTAGATGGCAGTTAGGTATTCTTTTTCGGTCATTAATCAGACAAGCTTTGGAAATAATAATCAAAAATCTTTCTGGCTACAGGGCCTGCAACTTGGGACCCTTGTCCGCCCTTTTCAAATAATATTGTTGAGATAATCTCTGGTTTTTCTGCCGGAGAAAAGACCGTAAACCAAGCGTGCGGGTTTCCGTCCGCGCTAACTTCCGCCGTCCCCGTTTTACAAGCAACTGATTGCCCTGAATGTTTAGAGGAAAAATCAAAAAAAGTATATGCCGTGCCGCCTGTCGCACAAGCTTCTTTCATTCCTTCCTTAACTAAGTCCAAATTTACTTTTTGGATATTCAAATCTTTGCATTTATTGCTTTCTGATAGCAAAAAATGGGGCGTACAAATAACCCCGCTATTGGCAACGGCTGCAATGTAAGTATTAATTTCAATGGGTGTTACAGCAACATCCCCCTGTCCAATTGCCATATTGTATGTGTTTCCTAAATACCAAGGTTCTTTTTTTACTTTCAATTTCCAGTCAGGTGTAGGAATTAAACCGGAAGTTTCTCCGGGTAAATCGATCCCCGTGGGTTTATTTAATCCAAAAGTGTCTGCCCACTTTGCCAAATTATTGGCTCCAACCATTTCCCCCACCTT
>WNFL01298801.1_pt1 | contig 38359 bp, 30 predicted proteins | sample 5400361 | NCBI WGS metagenome assembly WNFL01 (sample SAMN13153351, study PRJNA577476) | soil metagenome | isolation source: 40 cm soil on Douglas fir-dominated hillslope | place: USA:California | collected 2013-09-17
CATGACATCGGCAAGAACCTGGTCGACATCATCGTCTCCAACAACGGATACGACGTCGTGAACCTCGGCATCAAGCAGCCGATTTCGGCGATCGTGCAGGCAGCGACCGATCACGAGGCCGATGTGATCGGCATGTCGGGGCTGCTGGTCAAGTCGACCGTGGTGATGCGCGACAACCTGGCCGAGCTCAACTCGCGCGGCCTGGCCGGCCGGTGGCCCGTGATGCTCGGCGGCGCCGCGCTGACGAGGTCTTATGTAGAACAGGACCTGGCCAGCCTGTTCGACGGCGAAGTGCGGTACGCGCGAGACGCGTTCGAGGGTCTGCGGCTCATGGACGCCATGATGGCGATAAAGCGGGGTGAGCCAGGCGCTGCGCTGCCCGCGTTGCGCCAGCGACGCGTGCGCCTTGCCAGCGTGGCCGGCCAGGGACGCGGCCCAGGAGCCGACACAGGCGCGGAGTCGGGAGGCGAGCCGGCGGTTGCCACTGCGGTCCGTTCAGACGTCAGCAGCACTGAGCCTGTGCCGCAGCCGCCGTTCTACGGCACCAAGGTGATCAAGGGGATACCGCTCGCCGACTACGCGAGCTATCTCGACGAGCGCGCGCTATTCCTCGGCCAGTGGGGTCTGAAACCGACCAAGGGCGGCAGCGGGCCGTCGCATATCGAGCTCGCTGAGACCGAGGGCAGGCCACGGCTGCGGATGTGGCTGGAGCGGGCGCAGACCGAGGGCCTGCTCCAGGCGGCGGTCGTGCACGGGTACTTCCCCTGTGTCAGCGACGGCGACGACCTGATCGTGCTGAGCGAGACCGGCAGCGAGCGGGAGCGCTTCAGGTTCCCCAGGCAGCGCAGGGACCGCAGGCTCTGCCTGGCCGACTTCTTCAGGCCCCGCTCGTCCGGTGAGACCGACGTGGTGGCGTTTCAGCTGGTCACCGTCGGATCGAGGATCAGCGAGGCCACGGCCGAGCTGTTCGCCAAGCACGCCTATCGCGACTACCTGGAACTGCACGGGATGTCCGTGCAACTCGCCGAGGCACTCGCCGAGTACTGGCACGCCAGGACCAGGACAGACCTGGGCATCAGTGGCGCGGACCCGGACGATCTCGATGGCATCCTGCGGGTCGGCTACCAGGGCTGCCGGTACTCGTTCGGCTACCCGGCCTGCCCTGACCTCGAGGACCGGGCGAAGGTGATGCGGCTGCTCGAGCCAGAGCGAATCGGCGTGACCTTGTCTGAGGAGTTCCAGCTGGCACCCGAGCAGTCCACCGACGCGCTGATCGTGCATCATCGCGAGGCGAAGTACTTCAGCACCTGATGCGTCGCCTCATTGTCACCTCATGTGTCGCCTCGCATGCTGCGCGCCTTCTGCGCATGGGCAGCAGGGCACCTCTCCGCCTGGTCAGTGGCTTGGACACCTTCGATTCTGCTAGTAACAGTCTGATCGGCACCCGATCACCTTCGGATTACAATTCGCCCGCTGCCGCCTGAGGGCCGTTCCGTTGACCGAGTCTCGGGCCTACTATGACGCGACGGTTCACCATCTGGTGGTCGTGGAACTGCGGTCGCTGGAAAGCCTCCGGGCCGGATCCGCGGCGGAACCTCAGCGGAAGAATTAGAAGGAGGACATTGTCTATGCGGACACGTACGCGTAGTTCGATGACCGTGACCGGCCTGGTAGCCATCGCGCTAGCTGCGGCTGCCTGCAGCAGCGGCGGGGGGACCTCACCGGGCGCCGGAAGCACGCAGACCCCGAGCCTTAACAGCGGCGTTCAGGGGCTGAACCCGGGCAGCGGTAGTCCACACATCGGCGGCACGCTCAACATGCTGGGCCAGAGCGACGTCGACTACTTCGACTACAACATCAGCTACTACACGATCGGCTACCTGGGCTTGCGGATGTGGGTCCGGGGCCTCTACGCATACCCGGCCGTCCCGGGAAAGGTCACGACGGTCGCGACCGACCTAGCCACTGCGGCGCCGGTCGTCAGCGATGGCGGCAAGACCTACACCGTCACCATCCGCACCGGTGCCCAGTGGGACTCCTCGCCCGCGCGGCAGGTGACCGGGGCGGATGCGATCCTAGGCCTGAAGCGTGCCTGCAATCCGTATAAGCCCTTCGGCGGCCTGGCCGACTTCTCATCCCTTATCGTGGGCTATCAGCAGTTCTGCGCTGGTTTCGGCAAGGTCAAGCCGACCGTGCCTGCGATCAAGAGCTATATCAACAGCCACCAGATTGCCGGCGTGACAGCCTCCGGAGAGACGGTGGCCTACCACCTCACTCAGCCGGCCTCGTACTTCGCCGACGAGTTGACCCTGCCGCCGTTCAACCCGGCCCCGATCGAGAGCCTCAACTACCTTCCGAGCAGCGCGGGTGCAGCTCAGCACACTGTCGCTGACGGACCGTACAAGGTGGCGAGCTACGCTCCCACCAAGAGCATCGATTTCGTCCGTAACCCTGCCTGGAAGTCCTCAAGTGACCCGGTCAGGAAGGCCTACGTCGACAAGATCCACATCAGTGAGACTGGTGACCAGACCACGATCCAGCAGGAGCTTCAGACCGGTACCGCGGCCGCCTCGATGGAGTGGGACGCTTTCCCGCCGGTCGAGGCCGAGCCTGGCCTGGTCACCAAAATGCAGCACGGCGACACGAACGTGAACCTGGGCCCGACGTACTCCACCAACCCGTACGTCGTGTTCAATACGGTCTCGTCGAACAACAAGAAGGCGCTGGCCAAGGCTGCCGTCCGGCAGGCGATCAGCTACGCGATCGACCGGGCGCATCTGATCCAGGACTTCAACGGCGCGATCTTGAGCCCGCCGCTGACGCACATCCTGCCTGACGGCGTCAATGGTGCCCAGGATGTCCCGAAGGGATTTGACCCCTTCCCGTACAGCCTGTCCAAGGCCAAGGCAATGCTGAAGGCGGCCGGATTCCCCAACGGCATGACCCTGAAGTTCCTGTACCGGCCATCCAGCACGGCGTCGGCCAAGGCCTTCCAGACGCTGCAGTCGGACCTGGCTAAGGCCGGGATCAAGCTGGTTGGCGTCGGCGCTACGCCGTCGGACTTCTACGTCAAGTACCTGTACGGAACAGGCGTCGCTCAGCGCGGTGTCTGGGATCTCGCGCTCGCTGGCTGGGGTCCTGACTGGTACGGCGACGGTGCGACGTCGTTCTTCAAGCCGCTGTTCTATGGTCCGCCGTCCTACCCGGCGGCCGGCGGTAGCAACTATGGGTTCTACAACAACCCGGCGATCAATTCCGAGATCACCAAGGCCGCCTCCCTCGCGGACCCCGCGGCTGCGGCAACCCTGTGGGCACAGATCGACCAGCAAGTCACCAAGGATGTCCCGATCTACCCGATAACCCAGCCGCTCCAGATGAACTACCACGCCAGCTACGTGCACAACGCGGTGTACGTTCCGGCCCTGCAGAACTTCGACCCGACGAATGTCTGGTTGAGTTCTCCGTTCTGATCAGCCAAGCCGAATGAACCCAGGCCGGCGTCCAGGAATTTCGCTGGGCGTCGGCCTGGGCATTATGTGGGCAACCCGACCTACACTGATCTGACCGGGATACTAGCGGTGTGCCCCGAACCGCGAAAGGAAAGCTCGCGTGGCACTGCTTGAGGTGCAAGACCTGCACGTATCGTTCCGCACGCCAGATGGCGTCGTCCGGGCGGTCCGCGGCGTGTCATTCAATGTCGAACCGAGCCAGACCCTCGGAATCGTCGGCGAGTCGGGCTCCGGCAAGAGCGTCGCGACTCAGACAATTATGGGGCTTACCCGCGGAGCGGAGGTTTCCGGGCGAGCGCTATTCGAGGGCCGCGATCTGCTCACCATGCCGGCCGACGCCATGCGCGAGGTGCGCGGCGCCAAGATCGGCATGATCTTCCAGGACCCGCTGTCCAGCCTGCACCCGTTCTTCAAGGTCGGCTCGCAGATCGTCGAGATGATCCGGCTGCACGACAAGCAGGCATCCAGGGCGCAGGCTCACAAGCGGGCGGTGGAGCTGCTCCAGCTTGTCGGTATTCCTCAGGCGGACCGGCGGGTCGATGACTACCCGCATCAGTTCTCCGGCGGCATGCGCCAGCGCGCGATGATCGCGATGGCGATGGCGCTCAATCCCACCTTGCTGATCGCGGATGAGCCGACCACGGCGCTCGATGTCACCGTTCAAGCCCAGGTTCTGCTGGTGATCAGCCGCATGCAGCAGGAGTTCGGTACGGCCGTGATCCTGATCACCCATGACCTCGGAGTCATCGCCGACGTGGCCGATGAGGTTGTCGTCATGTACGGCGGCACGGTAATGGAGCAAGCCGACCGGTCGACCATGTTCACCGCCAATCATCATCCTTATACCGAGGGGCTGCTCCAGTCGCTACCCGCCTACGGCGGCGAGAGGCAGCGGCTGCGGCCGATCCCCGGCCAGCCGCCAAGCCCGATCACGCTGCCATCCGGTTGTCCGTTCCATCCCCGGTGCGGCTATGTGATGGACCGGTGCCGCACCGAGACCCCGCCGCTCGCGCTGGTTGGAAACGACCGGGACCACATGTCGGCCTGCTGGCTGCCACATGACGATGCCTCGCGGGAGGAGCTGCGCCGCAAAGTCTTGGGCCAGAATTTGTCGGCGCAGGCGCAATCGTGATATCGACAATGAAAGCGGAGGAGATGGCATGTCGGGCTTGACGGACAGCGGCGACGTGCTGCTACGGGTCGAGAACCTAGTCAAGTACTTCCCGCTGAAGTCAAGCCAGCTGTTTCGGCGTCAACGCGATTTCGTCCACGCGGTCGACGATGTAAGCCTTGAGGTCAAAAGGGGCGAGACTCTGGGGCTGGTCGGCGAGACCGGTTGCGGCAAATCCACGCTGGCGCGATGCGTCACCAGGCTCCACGACATCACCTCGGGACGTATTACCTTCGACGGCACCGACATCAGCAAACTGTCGACGCGCCGGATGCGCCCGTTCCGCCGCGAGATTCAGATGATCTTCCAGGATCCGTACGGATCTCTGAACCCGCGCCGCAGAGTGGGTTCCATCATCGGTGATCCATTCGCAATCCACAAGACGGCCTCTGGCCAGGACCGCAAGCGCCAAGTCCAGAACCTGATGGAACTGGTCGGCCTCAACCCTGAGCATTACAACCGCTTTCCTGCCGAGTTCTCCGGCGGGCAGCGGCAGCGGATCGGCGTTGCGAGAGCGCTCGCGTTCAAGCCCCAGATGATTGTCTGCGACGAGCCGGTATCGGCGCTTGACGTGTCGATCCAGGCGCAGATCATCAACCTGCTCGCCGATTTGCAGGCCGAACTCGGCCTGACCTATATCTTCATCGCGCACGACCTGTCCGTCGTTCGTCACGTCAGCGACAGGGTCGCCGTCATGTACCTCGGCAAGGTGGTCGAGGAGGCACCAGTCGAGCAACTGTGGGCACTGCCGCGGCATCCGTACAGCGATGCCCTGCTGTCCGCCGTGCCGATTCCTGACATAGCCCACATCGGCCGCGAGCGGATCATCCTCGCCGGCGATGTCCCGTCTCCGATTGCGCCGCCGCCTGGCTGCCGGTTCCACCCTAGGTGCCCGAAGGCTGGCATGCGCTGCGTACAGGAGACACCCGATCTCGTTCCGCAGCTCGGCGACCCTGCCGAGCATCTGGCGGCCTGTCATTTCCCGGTACAAGACGGCGAGGACATCTCGAAGTGTCGGCCAACCATTAGCGAGGACCTGCGCATCGTCGAGACCGGGCTGGTCGCCGAGGCGGCAGGAACGGCGGACCTTGAGGGGAGCAACCGTGGCATTTAATGTGGCCGGCGGTGAGACGGACACCCTGACGGGCTCGGCGCCGCCGATCGCCGAGGGTGAGGCCGCGAAGAAGATCGAAGGGCGCAGCCCATGGCGGCTCGCCGCGCAGCGACTGCTGCGGGACCGCGCCTCGATGATCGCACTCGGCATCATCATCCTGATCATCCTGATCGCGATCTTGGCGCCCGTGTTCGCCTGGCTAACAGGGCATGGGGTGAACCAGCAATTCAGGGGGCCCAATCCCCCCGTCGGGCTGAGCCCGACAGGGGCTCCGGTCGGTCCGAGCCGGACTTTCCTGCTCGGCACGGACGATCAGGGCAGGGACATCCTGGTCCGAATCGCTTACGGCACGCGCGTGTCGCTGTTCGTCGGACTGGTGGCGACCGCGATCATCGTTGTCGTCGGTACCCTGGCCGGGCTCGCGGCCGGTTACTTCGGGAAATTGGTCGATACCGTTCTGGCGCGGCTGATGGACTGGCTGCTCGCCTTCCCGTTCCTGCTGCTGGCCATCGCCCTGATCTCGGTGCACGGCCCGGGCCTGGTCCCGGTCATCATCGTCCTCGGCCTGTTCGGCTGGGCATCGGTCGGCCGGATCGTCCGCGGCCAGGTGCTCTCGATCCGGGAGCGGGAGTACGTCGAAGCGGCCCGGGCGCTAGGCGCCAGGCCATGGCGGATCATGCTGATCGACGTCCTGCCCAACCTGATCGCTCAGATCCTGGTCTACGCGAGCCTGCTTATACCGGTCACGATCGTGGCAGAGGCATCGCTGTCGTTCCTCGGCGTCGGCATCCCGCCGCCCACCCCGGACTGGGGCGCGATGATCAACGAGGGCTCGCAGGTTTACCTCTACGGGCAGTGGTGGCTGCTGCTATTCCCCAGCCTCGCGCTACTGATCACGACCCTGGCGTTCAACATCTTCGGTGACGGCGTTCGCGACGCCTTCGACCCGCGCGGCGATCTATTCGTCTAGGAGCTTGGGTATGGCACGCTTTCTGATCCGCAGGGTCCTGCTCGGGCTGTTCACGATGTGGCTCGTGACGGTCGGGGTGTTCCTGATCTTTTTCGTCGGCGGCGGTCCCAACAGCGTGGCACGCAGGCTGGCCGGCAAACTCGCGACAGCGCAAGACGTCGCGAGAATCAAGCATCAGCTTCTGCTCGATCGGTCGATACCCGTCCAGTACGGCCATTTCCTGTGGCAGCTGCTGCACGGCAACCTGGGCTATGACTACTACAACCAAGTGTCGGTTAACTCCCTCATCGGAGCGGCGTTCCCGATCACGCTGTCGCTCGTTATCGGCGCCTCGATCCTGTGGCTGGTCATGGGTGTGCTGTCTGGGATTGTCTCCGCCGTGAAGACCAGATCGCTCTGGGATCGCTCGCTCACGACGCTAGCCTTGCTGTTCTATTCGATGCCGACGTTCGTGCTCGGATTCCTGCTGCTGCTCGCTCTGTACTACGAACTGACCATTCACGGCGTCACCATTTTCCCCGCGCCTGGCTACACCTACTCGTTCACGCAGAATCCGCTGCTATGGGGACGCGAGCTGATTCTGCCCTGGTTCACGCTGGCTCTGGTCTCGGCGGCGACCTACACGCGGCTCACCCGCGGTTCGATGCTTGATGTAAGCGGCGAGGACTACATCAGGACCGCCAGGTCGAAGGGCATGACTGAGCGGCGGGTGATCTTCAAACACACGCTCCGGTCGGCACTAACCCCGGTGGTCACTCAGTTCGGCATCGACGTCGGCACGCTGCTCGGCGGGGTGATCATCACCGAGACCGTCTTCCAGCTGCCTGGCCTGGGGTGGACCTCGGTTAAGGCGATCGGGAACTACGACCTGCCGCTGATCATGGGTGTCGTCATCATCGCTTCGGCAGGCGTGGTTGCGGCAAACGTGCTCGTCGACGTGGGGTATGCCGTGCTGGACCCGCGGGTCAGGCTGCACTAGGAACGTGCCCGCAGGTTCCTGTCATTTCGGCCGCGAGCGCAGCATTACCATCGGCTATGGCCAGTAACTGCTGTAGCGCCGCGCTTAAGGCCGTGCTGTTCGACATGGACGGGCTGCTCGTGGACTCCGAGCCGCTCTGGTTCGAGGTCGAGCACGCCGTGATGAGCAGGCTCGGCGGCGAGTGGACGCCGCAGGACCAGCAGGCGCTGGTCGGCGGCTCGCTGCAGCGCAGCGTTGGCTACCTGATGGACCGGGCCAGCCTCCCGGCAAGCCTTGACGAGGTGGCCGGCTGGCTCGTCGGCGGCATGGCTGACCTGCTGGCCGAGCGCGAGGCTGCGGTGATGCCCGGCGCGATCGAACTACTCGGGCAGGTAGCGGCGGCCGGGATTCCGCGCGTGCTCGTCACCTCGTCCGAGCGCGTGATCATGGACACCGTGCTGGCGAGCCTGGCCAAACACGACATCGCGTTCACTGCGACCATATGCGGCGCTGACGTGCGCCATCCCAAGCCGGACCCGGAGCCTTACCAGCGGGCCGCAGCGCTGATCGGCGCCGATCCCAGACTCTGCGTCGCGCTGGAAGACTCGCCGAACGGCGTCGCTTCCGCGCTGGCGGCCGGCTGCGTCACGGTCGCCGTGCCCGGCGTCGCGCACGTAGAGCCGCGAGCCGGGCTGACAATCGTGGCTTCCCTTGCCGACGTCGACCTGGACCTGCTTGACGCGCTTGTCACCCGGGCGGCGATGACGTCCGCGCCGCCGGCCTGACGCTCGCTCACAGCTCGTAGTCCTTGTCTCGCGCGAGCTCCGAACCGGCTAGGACCGTGGCGCCTTCGTCGGCCAGCGCTGGCAGGTCAGGCTCGTCGGGCTCAGCCGGGGAGGGCAACGGCGGCGGGGTACCGCCGAAAGACGGGCAGAGTGACTGGTGCGCGCACCAGTCACAGAGCTTGCCAGGCCGCGGCCGCCAGTCACCCGCAACCATGGCGCGCTCGATGGCCCGCCACAGGGCCTCGATCTTGCGCTCAGTCGCGAGCAGGTCCGCTTCGTCGGGCGCATACCGGACGATCTCGCCGTTGCCCAGATACATCAGCTGCAGCAGCCTCGGTACCGTGCCGTGCGTGCGCCATAGCACGAGGGCGTAGAACCGCATCTGAAACAGCGCGCGGGCCTCGAAGTCTGCTCGCGGCGCCGTGCCCGTCTTGTAGTCAACGATCCTGATCTCACCGGTCGAGGCGATATCGAGCCTGTCGATGTAGCCGCGCAGCCGCAATCCCGACGCCAGCACCGCCTCGACATGCAATTCTCTGTGTGCTGGCTCCAGCCTGGTCGGATCCTCGAGGGTGAAATAGCGGCCGATCATCGCCTTGGCCTGGGCGAGCCAGGCGCTGCGCTCGGCCTCGTCGGCGAACAGCGCGGCGAGTTCGGGCTCCGCTGCCACCAGGCGGTCCCACTCAGGCGCGATCAGAGCCCCCGCAGCCTCCGGGCTCCGGTTGGCGGCAGGCCGGTCGAATAGCCGCTCTAGCACGGCGTGCACGAGCGTGCCGCGAGCCATCGCCTGGCTCGGCGCCTCCGGCAGCCGGTCGATAACGCGGAACCGGTAGAGCAGCGGGCAGGTGAGGAAATCGGCCGCGCGCGACGGCGACAGCGACCATCCGTGGCGCGCGTCGCCCGAGACTGCATTGGCGGGAACCGCAGCTACTACTGTCGCTGATCCGCCTGCGGTGCCCGGGTGCTTGTCCTCCACACTTGGCAGGGTAGGGGATCCCGCCGACATTTCGCCGTCAACAGGCCGACGGGCGAGCCAGCCGTGGCGCGGCGGCGGACGAGCGTCGGCGGGCCAGAGCACGTAGCATCAGTTAATGGCCACTAGCACGCCGGAGCGCGGCACAGCGGACTCCGGCCAACAGGCGCCCGACCGCCCGCCGCGCCGCGATCCCAAGCTCGGCATTGTCGTTGCCCGGCCATTCGGGATCCCCGTTTACATTTCTCCCTACTGGCTGGTCTTCGCGGTCGTGCTCGTGGTGATGTACGCCAACAGCCCAGGGGCCGACAGCGCGAGCACCCAGAGCAGGTACATCGTGGCGGCCGCGTTCGTGCTGCTGCTGTACCTCAGCGTGCTCGTGCATGAGCTCGCGCACTGCGTGGTGGCGCTCCGCTTCGGGCTGCCGGTCCGCCGCGTGCTGCTTTACCCGCTCGGCGGGTACTCCGAGATCGAGCAGGAGCCTGCAACGCCGGGCCGCGAGGCGCTGATCTCGGTTGCGGGACCTGTTGTGTCGCTGGCGATCGGGGGGCTCGGGTACCTGATCGCCATGGCTGTTCCGGCCGGCCTCGGGCACCAGCTACTCGCCCAGGTGTTCGTCGCCAACTTCGTTGTCGGGATCTTCAACCTGCTGCCTGGCCTGCCGCTCGACGGCGGCCGCATCTTCCGCGCGGGCGTCTGGAAGATCACCGGCCGCCAGGTCGCGGCGACCATGACGGCGGCATGGGCCGGCCGGGTGCTCGCGATCATACTGGCCGGGCTCGCGCTGTTCGGCGAGCGCAAATCCGGCTCGTTGCTCAACGTGGGCTGGCTGTGGCTCTTGGTCATCGCGGGATTCATGTGGATACAGTCGACCCAGGCGATCAGGGCAGCCAAGATCCGCGAGCGACTGCCCATGGTCAGCGCGAGAGCGCTCGGTAGGCGCGCGCTCCCGGTCTCGGCCAGCCTGCCGCTGGCCGAAGCGGTCAGGCGCGCCCAGGCGGCCGGGGCGCGCGCCCTGGTGGTCGTCGACCATGAAGGCACGCCGACCGCGCTGGTGAGCGAGTCAGCGGTGCAGGCCACACCGGAGGAGCGCAGGCCCTGGATCGAGGTCGGCTCGCTCGCCAGGTCGCTCAGCCCCGAGATGGTGCTGTCCGCCGACCTGTCAGGCATGGACCTGATCAAGGCCGTTCAGCAGGCGCCGACCAGCGAGTACCTGCTGATCGAGCCGTCCGGCCAAGTGTTCGGGGTACTCGCGGCCGCCGACCTCGATCTGGCGTTCGCCGGAGTATGACGGGTCGTAACGGGCCGGCTGGCCTGCCCCGGCGCTAGCCTGAGCGTCGTGATCATCAAGCGCCGCGGGCTGTTCGCGCCCGGTGACCAGGTGCAACTGACCGACGAAAAGGGCCGAAGCCACAGGCTGGTGCTGGCGCCCGGGCGGTCCTTCCATACCCATCGCGGCTCGATCGCGCACGACGACGTGATTGGCATGGAGGAGGGAAGCGTGGTCAGGGCCTCGGGCGGCATGCTTTACGTCGCACTGCGGCCACTGCTCGCCGACTACACGGTCTCGATGTCGCGCGGCGCCGCTGTCGTCTACCCGAAGGACGCCGCGCAGATCGTCGGCCTGGCCGATATCTTCCCTGGCGCCCGCGTGCTCGAGGCCGGAGCCGGATCGGGAGCGCTGTCCTGCTGGCTGCTACGTGCCGTCGGGGAGGACGGCAAACTGGTGTCCTACGAGCGCAGAGCCGACTTTGCCGCAATCGCGCTGGCCAACGTGGAAGCGTACTTCGGCGGTCCGCACCCGGCCTGGAGCCTCGTCATCGCCGCCCTGCCCGCCGACGCCGGGCAGGACGCCGCCGGGCAGGACGCCGCCGGGCAGGACGCCGCCCTGCCTGACGACGAGCCGCAGCCCGCGGCCCATGACTTCGACCGGATCGTGCTTGACCTGCTCGCTCCGTGGGAACACGTCGCCAGAGCGGCGCACTGGCTCGTCCCTGGCGGCCTCATCTGCTGCTACGTGGCAACCACGACGCAGCTCTCTCGCGTGGTCGAGGCGCTACGCGAGCACGGCGGCTTCAACGAGCCCGCCGCGTGGGAGTCGATGCACCGCGGCTGGCACGTCCAGGGTCTGGCGGTCAGGCCCGAGCACCGGATGGTCGGACACACCGGATTTATCGTGACAGCCCGCAGGCTGGCTCCCGGGGTGAAAGCGCCGCCGCGGCGACGCCGCCCGGCCAAGGGCGCGCAGCAGGAATCCGGCGGCAGCGGGCGGGAACCGTGAGGACGGTAAGAATAATCTACCTATATCGGAATAAAGGTACGTGAGAGCGTCGGCATGCTGGACTAGCCGGTCGCTGATGAGTAACGATGCGACCGCGAGACCGGATCGTATCGGCAGAAAAGATAACTCTGGAGGCCGCCGCGAGGTTACGCAATGACCGCGCGTAGGTAGGGTCTAAGTAAGTCCGCTCTCAGGAGGGGGTGAGGGGCATGGCCGCTCGTGACGACAGCGCTCGCGCCGCACGCCATGATGACGAGGTCAGGGTCAAGGTCCTGACAGACCAGGTCTCCTTCCTGGAGGAGGAGCTAGCGGCGCTCCGCAGCAAGCTCGCGGACTCGCCCCGTACGTCCAGGCTGGTAGAGGATAGGCTGGCCCAGACTGAGGCGGCGCTGGCCGGCCTGACCGGCCAGAACGAGCGCCTGACCGCGACCTTGCGCGAGGCCAGGGACCAGATCATCGCGCTGAAGGAAGAGGTTGACAGGCTGGCACAGCCGCCGTCAGGCTTCGGCGTCTTCCTGCAGTCCAACGCCGATGGCACGGCCGACGTCTTTACCGGCGGCCGGAAGATGCGGGTCTCGGTCAGCCCTAGCATCGAGCTTGACGGGCTACGTCCCGGCCAGGAACTCGTGCTGAACGAGGCGCTCAATGTCGTTATCGCACTCAGCTACGAGACCGTCGGCGAAGTGGTCATGCTGAAGGAGCTGCTCGAGGGTGGCGACCGCGCGCTGGTAATCTCGCACGCCGACGAGGAGCGCATTGTCCGGCTCGCCGAGCCGCTGCTCGAAGGGACGCTCAGGGCCGGGGACTCGCTGCTGCTTGAGCCACGGTCGGGATATGTCTACGAGCGGATACCCAAGGCAGAGGTCGAGGAGCTGATCCTCGAGGAAGTGCCGGATATTACCTATGAGCTGATCGGCGGGCTCGGCCCGCAGATCGAGCAGATTAGGGACGCCATCGAGCTGCCTTACCTGCACGCGGACCTGTTCAAGGAGCACCAGCTGCGGCCACCCAAGGGCGTGCTGCTCTACGGCCCGCCAGGGTGCGGCAAGACGCTGATCGCCAAGGCCGTTGCGAATTCCCTTGCTAAGCAGGTCGCCAGGCGCACGGCCGAGCTGGCCCGCCAAGCTAACGGCGATGCGCAGGCGGGCAAGGCGGCCAAGGAGGGCAAGAGCTTCTTCCTCAACATCAAGGGCCCTGAGCTGCTTAACAAGTACGTCGGTGAGACCGAGCGGCACATCAGGCTGGTGTTCCAGCGGGCCAGGGAGAAGGCCAGCGAGGGCATGCCGGTCATCGTGTTCTTCGATGAGATGGACTCGATCTTCCGCACCAGGGGCTCCGGCGTCTCAAGCGATGTCGAGAACACGATCGTCCCGCAACTGCTCAGCGAGATCGACGGCGTGGAGGGCCTGGAGAACGTCATCGTCATCGGCGCCTCCAACCGCGAGGACATGATCGACCCGGCCATCCTGCGGCCTGGGCGGCTGGACGTGAAGATCAAGATCGAGCGGCCCGACGCCGAAGCGGCCAGGGATATCTTCTCCAAGTACGTGGTCGTCGGCCTGCCACTGCACCCGGACGACGTTGCCGAGCATGGCGGCTCCGCCGATGCGACGGTCGCCGAGATGATCCAGCGGGTCGTCGAGCGGATGTACAGCGAGACACAGGAGAACAGGTTCCTCGAGGTCACCTACGCCAACGGGGACAAGGAAGTGCTGTACTTCAAGGACTTCAACTCCGGCGCGATGATCCAGAACATCGTCGACCGGGCGAAGAAAATGGCGATCAAGGAGTTCCTCGAGACCGGCAGGAAGGGCCTGCGGGTCTCGCACCTGCTCTCCGCCTGTGTGGACGAATTCAGCGAGAACGAAGACCTGCCCAACACCACCAACCCCGATGACTGGGCCAGGATCTCGGGTAAGAAGGGTGAGCGGATCGTCTACATCAGGACCCTGGTCTCAGGGAAGAGCGGGAGCGAGGCAGGCCGGTCGATCGACACCGTGGCCAACACTGGCCAGTACCTGTGACGGTTGCCGTTCCGGTCGGCCGCCGCGAAGCGACATGGCCCGGATGGGGTGTGCTCGGCCACGGGTTCGCTCGCCGTCCGGCACTACTGTGTGAGCTATGAGCGTTCGCCGGGTGATGGGCATCGAGACCGAGTACGGCATCTCCGTACCCGGCCAGCCGGGCGCGAACGCGATGGTCACCTCATCCCAGGTGGTCAACGCCTATCACTCGGCGACTGCCGCCAAGGCCAGGCGGACGCGATGGGACTTCGAGGAGGAGAACCCGCTGCGCGACGCGCGGGGCTTTGACCTGTCCAGGGACACCGCGGACGCCAGCCAGCTGACCGACGAGGATCTCGGGCTGGCGAACGTCATTCTGACCAATGGTGCCAGGCTCTACGTGGATCACGCACACCCGGAGTACTCAGGTCCGGAATGCACCGAGCCGCTGGCGGCCGTCCTATGGGACAAGGCGGGCGAGCGGGTGATGGAGGAGGCCGCCGCCCAGGCGAGCGCGATTCCCGGTACCGCGCCGATCCAGCTCTATAAGAACAACACCGACAATAAGGGCGCATCTTACGGCTGCCACGAAAACTACCTCATGAGCCGCGCAACGCCATTTGCGGAGATCGTCCGGTTTCTCACGCCGTTCTTCGTCACCAGGCAGGTCATCTGCGGGGCCGGCCGGGTGGGCCGTGGCGCCGACGGCCGGGAGGAAGGCTTCCAGGTCAGCCAGCGAGCCGACTTCTTCGAGGTCGAGGTGGGCCTGGAGACGACGCTGAAGCGGCCGATCATCAATACCCGTGACGAGCCGCACGCGGACCCCGAAAAGTACCGCAGGCTGCACGTGATCATCGGCGACGCCAACATGAGCGAGCTGGCCACCTACCTCAAGCTGGGCACGACGGCGCTCGTGCTGTCGATGATCGAGGACCGGTTCCTGGCCACGGACCTGGGCATCGACGGTGCCGTCGCCGAACTACGCTCGGTCTCGCACGACCCGACCTGCCGCCACCTGGTGCAACTGCGGGACGGCAGGAAGCTGACCGCTGTCCAGATCCAGATGGAATACATGGAACTCGCCCGCAAGTACACCCAGGAGCGCTTCGCAGGCGACGTGGACGACCTCACCTCGGATGTGCTCGACCGCTGGGAGTCAGCGCTTGGGGCGCTCGCTGACGATCCGATGCGCCTGGCCGGAAAGCTCGACTGGGTTACCAAGCTGCAGCTCATGGACGGCTACCGGTCCAGGGACGGGATCGGCTGGAACCACCCCAGACTGCAGCTCGTCGACCTGCAGTACTCCGACGTCAGGACCAGCCGCGGCTTGTACAACAAGCTGGTAGCCGCAGGCCGGATGGAGCGCCTGCTTGACGAGCAGGACGTGCTGAAAGCCGTCACGAACCCGCCGGAGGACACCAGGGCGTACTTCCGCGGCCGCTGCCTGCAGCAGTACCCGGACTCGGTCGCCGCGGCTTCGTGGGATTCGGTGATCTTCGACATCCCTGGCCGTGAGTCCCTGCAGCGAGTCCCGACCCTCGAGCCGCTCCGCGGCACGAAGGCCCACGTAGGCGAGCTCCTGGACCGCTGCGCCACCGCCGCGGAACTCGTCACCGCCCTGACCGGCAAATAGCCCAGCCCGCCCCGCCCACCCCGGCCCGGGCTCGGCCCGATGATCAAGGGGATGTGGTTGTTCTATCAGCACAAAGCGCTTGATCATCAAGCAGGAATGTCGGAAACGCGCGGCAGGGTTAGCAGTAGTGGCAGCGGGCGAGGATAGCTTTAAGCTTCGGCACAAGAGGCGGAACACGGAGGTTCGCGATGGCGACGAAGGACACCGGGGGTCAGCGGCATACCACCAAGCGTGACCAGGACGAGCAGGAGGCCCAGGATCAGGGCACCGAGGAGGGCCGGGAGCGCAGGGAGAAGCTGACCGATGACGTCGATGCGATCCTCGACGAGATCGACGAGGTGCTCGAGGAGAATGCAGAGGAGTTCGTCCGCTCGTATGTCCAGAAGGGCGGCCAGTAACCGGGCAGCCTGATCCGCCGCGGGTGCGGCGTTGGCAGTAGGGTCAGTGGCGTACCTGTGGGCACCAGGAAAGGATTCCCTTGGGTTCCAACTCCAACGCCAGGCTGATGAGCGCGGCCTACCTCAGCGCGGGAACCTCCTCGTTCAGCGAGCTCCTGACTTCCACCGCCCCCGAGCTGCTGCCGGGGTCGGGCGGGCTGAGCGGTTCGGGCGGGCTGAGCGCGCCGGGCGGGCTGAGCGTGCCGGGCGGACTTGCCAGGGAGCTCCCGCACGGCACCACGATCGTTGCCGCTTCCTTCAATGGCGGCGTCGTGATGACCGGCGATCGGCGCGCCACGGCAGGGAACATGATCGCGCAGCGGGACATCCAGAAGGTCTTCCGCAGCGACGAGTTCTCCTGCATCGGGATCGCGGGGGTGGCCGGCATCGGGATTGATCTCGTCCGGCTGTTCCAGGTGGAGCTGGAGCACTACGAGAAGCTTGAGGGCAGGGCCCTGTCCCTGGAGGGCAAGGCCAACAGGCTCGCTGGGATGGTCCGGGCCAACCTGGGCGGCGCGATGCAGGGCCTTGTCGTGGTGCCCCTCTTCGCCGGTTATGACACCGACGAGGGCGCAGGCAGGATCTTCAGCTACGACGTGGCCGGCGGGCGCTACGAGGAGCAGCGGCACTACTCGATCGGCTCGGGCTCGGTCTTTGCCAGGGGCGCGCTGAAGAAGCTCTATTCCGACGGCATGGATGCCCCCGCCGCCATCCTCGCCTGCATGCAGGCCCTCTACGATGCCGCCGACGATGACTCGGCAACCGGCGGTCCCGACCTAACCAGGCGCATCTGGCCCCTCGTGGCGACCGTGACCGCCGATGGATACCGGCGGCTGCCCGAGGAGGAGGCCGGCTCGTACGCCGAGGCCGTCATCAACGAGCGGATGCGGGAACCGGACGGCCCGACCTCGCCCATGCGCCCGCCAACCAGTGACTCCGAATAACTGGCGGCGACCGCCGCCAGCGAAGTTCAGCCCCGACAACTCAAAGCAAGGGAAGCACTAACGGTGTCGATGCCGTTCTATGTGTCGCCTGAACAGGCGATGAAGGACAAGGCGGACTATGCGCGCAAGGGGATCGCGCGCGGCCGCAGCGGAGTCGTGATCCAGTACGACGCCGGGATCCTGTTCGTCGCGCCCAACCCGTCGCGAGCCCTGCACAAGATCAGTGAGATCTACGACAGGATCGCGTTCGCGGCCGTCGGCCGGTACAACGAGTACGAGATCCTGCGCAAGGCCGGCGTCCGGTACGCCGACGTCACCGGCTACCAGTACGACCGCCAGGACGTGACCGCGCGCGGGCTCGCCAACTGGTACGCGCAGACGCTTGGCTCGATCTTCACCGACAGCCCGAAGCCTTTCGAGGTGGAGATCGTCGTGGCCGAGGTGGCCGAGCTGCCCGCCGAGGACCAGATCTACCGGATCACCTTCGACGGGTCGGTCAACGACGAGCACGGCTACGTGGCGATGGGCGGCCAGGCGGAGGCGATCGCGAACGTACTGAAGGAGCACTACTCGGAAGGGATGAACCTGACAGGGGCCATCGCCGCGGCCATCGCCGGGCTGGCGGCCCAGGCCAACGGTGACAGGATGGACACCAGCGCGGGCCAGCTTGAGGTGGCCGTCCTCGAGCGCACCCGCGACCATCGGACCTTCCGGCGCCTGACCGGAGCGCGCTTGGAGAGCCTGCTCGCCGAGGCTGGCGCTGCAGGAGGCACCGGCCAGCCAGCCGCCGACGAGCAAGCCGCCGACGAGCAAGCCACTGGCGAGCAAGCCACCGGCGAGCAAGCCACCGGCGAGGCGCCAGGCACGGCCAAACCAAGCGCATCGGGCGCCGGGTCCGCAGCAGGCAAGCCGGCCGGCACCGATGGCAAGACCGCCGGCACCGATAGCAAGACGGGCGGCCCGAAATCGCCGCAATCTGGCCGTGCAGATTCCCCCGAGCCGGGCCAGTCGGAACCCGGCGGCGAGTCGGCCGGCTGAACGCTCCTGTCGATGCCGTGCTGCCAGTAAGCGGTGATCGTGATCGCCGTCGTCCCGCACGGTTGACAGCAGTCGGCGGGCGTCGTTGACTTCGACCGCGGCGGGGTATGACCTGAGCCGTTGGTAATGTCAGGCATAGGCGCGCCAGTTGGCGCGCCACCGCATGACTTCTTGGAGGGCACGTGGCCGCCGACCTGGCAACGATCACCGGCATGAACGCACCGACCGGGTTGCTGATCGGCGGGCAATGGACGCAGGGACGTGCGGGATCACTTCCAGTCATCGATCCGGCGACCGAGGATCCCATCGCCGAGGTGGCCAGCGCGACTCCCGACGACGCTCTCGATGCCGTCTCGGCCGCGTCCCAGGCGCTGCCCGGGTGGGCGGCTACGCCGCCCCGAGTCCGCGGCGAGTGCCTGCGGCGGGCCTACGAGCTGATGATCGCCGACACCGAGTCGCTGGCGAGACTGATGGTGATGGAGAACGGCAAGGCGCTGAAGGACGCCAGAGCCGAGATCACCTATGCCGCCGAGTTCTTCCGCTGGTTCTCCGAGGAGGCGGTGCGGATCGACGGGATGGTGACGAGGGCCCCGTCTGGGGCGAACCGGATCCTGGTGCAGCACCAGCCTGTCGGCGTGTCTGTCCTCGTGACGCCATGGAACTTCCCCGCGGCCATGGCTACTCGCAAGATCGGGCCAGCACTAGCCGCCGGCTGCACGGTCGTGCTCAAGCCGGCCAAGGAAACGCCGCTGTCGGCACTGGCCGTAGCCGCCATCCTGACCGAGGCCGGGGTACCCGATGGCGTGGTGAACATGCTCCCGACCAGCTCGCCAGGTCCGGTGGTCGGGGCTATGCTCGCCGACCCGCGGGTTCGCAAGTTGTCCTTCACCGGGTCAACCGAGGTAGGCAGGATGCTGCTCCGTACCGCGGCCGACACCGTCACGAACTGCTCGATGGAGCTCGGCGGGAACGCGCCGTTCCTGGTCTTCGGCGATGCCGACGTCGATGCGGCGGTGGACGGCGCGATGATCGCCAAGATGCGCAACGGCGGCGAGGCGTGCACGGCGGCTAACAGGTTCTACGTGCACGAGTCGGTCGCCACAGAGTTCTCGGGCAAGCTCGCCGACCGGCTGGCCGCGCTGAACATCGGGCCGGGCCTGGACGCCGGTACCGACCTCGGCCCGCTGGTGAACTCGGACACCAGGAACAAGGTAGCCACGCTGGTGGACGAGGCGACCAGGGACGGCAGCCGCGTGGTGACCGGCGGGAAAGCGCCAGAACGCCGCGGGTACTTCTACGTGCCGACCGTGCTCGACGACGTGCCGCCGACCGCAGGGATCCTGAACGAGGAGATATTCGGCCCGGTCGCCCCGATCGTCAGGTTCACCGACACCGACCAGGCGATCGCGATGGCCAACAACACTGAGTACGGCCTGGTCTCGTACCTGTACGCGGCCGACCTGCGCCGGGCGCTGCAGGTCGCCGAGCAGCTCGAGGCCGGCATGGTCGGAATCAACCGCGGTGTGGTGAGCGATCCCGCTGCGCCGTTCGGCGGGGTGAAGCAGTCCGGGCTCGGCCGCGAGGGCGGCCACGAGGGTCTGCTGGAGTTCACCGAGACCAAGTACATCGCCGTGGACTGGTGAGCTGAGAGCTGCTGTGGACAGGCGAATATTCGGGCTCGAGAACGAGTACGGCGTCACCTGCACATTCCGCGGCCAGCGTCGGCTCTCTCCGGACGAAGTAGCCAGGTACCTGTTCCGCCGCGTGGTGTCCTGGGGCCGGAGCAGCAATGTTTTCCTGCGCAACGGCGCGCGGCTCTATCTCGACGTCGGCAGCCATCCCGAGTACGCCACGCCCGAGTGCGACAGCCTGATCGACCTCGTCACCCACGACAAGGCGGGGGAACGGATCCTGGAAGGGCTGCTCGTCGACGCCGACCGGCGACTGCGCGAGGAGGGCATCGCCGGAGATATTTACCTTTTCAAGAACAACACGGACTCTGCGGGAAACTCCTATGGATGTCATGAGAACTACCTCGTGGCCAGGCACGGAGAGTTCGGCAGGCTGGCCGACATCCTGATTCCGTTCCTCGTGACCAGGCAGATCATCTGCGGCGCCGGGAAGGTGCTGCAGACGCCGCGCGGCGCGGTCTACTGCGTGAGCCAGCGCGCCGAGCACATCTGGGAGGGCGTTTCGTCAGCCACTACCAGGTCCAGGCCTATCATCAACACCCGCGACGAACCGCACGCCGACGCTGAGCGGTTCAGGCGACTGCACGTCATCGTCGGCGACTCCAACATGAGCGAGACCACGATGCTGCTCAAGGTGGGGGCGACCGACCTGGTGCTGCGGATGGTCGAAGCCGGCGCGGTCATGCGGGACCTGACGCTGGAGAACCCGATCAGGGCTATCAGGGACGTCAGCCATGACATGACCGGGCGGCGCAAGATCAGGCTCGCGAGCGGCCGGGAGATGAGCGCGCTGGAGATCCAGCATGAGTACCTCGCTAAGGCCAGGTCCTTCATCGACGGCCGTGGCGCCGACCGGACCACCGAGCGGGTGCTTGAGCTGTGGGAGCGTGCCATCAGGGCCGTGGAGACCGGTGATCTTGACCTGATCGCGCGCGATATCGACTGGGTGACGAAATACCAGCTGATCGAGCGGTACCGGTCGAAGCACGACCTGCCGCTCGCCTCACCCAGGGTGGCCCAGCTCGACTTGGCCTACCACGACGTGCATCGCGGGCGCGGTCTGTACTACCTGCTCCAGCGGCGGGATTCCGTCGAGCGGGTCTGCAGCGACCTGGCCATTTTCGAGGCCAAGTCCATACCGCCGCAGACGACCAGAGCCCGGCTGCGCGGCGACTTCATCAGGCGGGCTCAGGAGCGGCGCAGGGACTTCACTGTCGACTGGGTGCACCTCAAGCTCAACGACCAGGCGCAACGGACCGTGCTCTGCAAGGACCCGTTCAGGTCAGTAGACGAGCGAGTCGAGAAGCTCATCGCCGGCATGTGACACCCCGGCTTGATGATCACGCGGTTTGTGCGCATAGATGCACCAAACCCGCGTGATCATCCCGTTGCGCATCGACCAGCGTTACTGAAGGTCATTCATCAGCTACCTGATGTCACTAGAGTCTGCGGTACCGCCTGCCACTGGAGCCTCGAGTGAGGTTGCCAGCTCCGGCGGCCAAATGCCAACGCGAAGCCGGGGGGACCTTCGTGACAGGACAAGAGCGAACCGGACTGAGCAGTCATTTCGGGTGTGATGTTGTGATCATCGGAGGCTGCGGTCATGTCGGGCTGCCGCTCGCCGTCGCCTTCGCCGAACGAGGCGCCCGGGTAGCCAGCTATGACATCGGCGCCGAGGCTGTCGACGCGGTGAATGACGGCCGGCTGCCGTTCCGCGAGCCGGCTGCTGAGCTTCCGCTGCGGCGCGCGGTCAGCGCCGGACGGCTGGTGGCGTCCGCGGATCCGGCGGTCGTTGCCGCAGCCGAGCACGTCATCGTCATCATCAGCGGCCTGGACGAGCACGCGCCTGGCCAGCCCGACTCGATCCGGGCCGCGCTCGCCCGATGCTCGGATCAGTTCCGGGACGGGCAGATCCTGATCCTGCGAAGTGTCGTGACACCCGGCACGACGGCGATCGCCGAGAAGATGGTCGCGAGCCGCGGCATCGACATGGATGTCGCGTTCTGCCCGGACCGGACCGCCGAGGGCCAGGCGATGACCGAGTTGTTCGAGCTGCCGCAGATCGTCGCCAGCAGGACAGCGCGCGGCCTGGAGCGAGCCAGCAGGCTGTTCTCGATGCTCACCCCCGAACTTGTGCCCATGACCGTCGAGGAGGCCGAGCTCGCCAAGCTGTTCACCAACGCCTGGCGGTACATCAAGTTCGCCGCGGCGAACCAGTTCTACCTGATCGCCAGCGATCTCGGGCTGGACTACGAGCGGATCCGCCAGGGCCTGATCCGCGACTACCCGCGGGCCCGTGACCTGGCCAGGGCCGGCTTGGCCGCTGGCCCGTGCCTGCTCAAGGACACCGCGGGCCTCGCCAGGGCAAACGCGAGCTTCACGCTCGGGCGGGCGGCCATCGCCATCAACCAGGGTCTGCCCGGATACCTCGTGAGCAAGATCGAGCTCCGCTACGACCTGACGGCCATGACGGTCGGAGTGCTCGGCATGGCGTTCAAGGGCGGCTCAGACGACACCAGGTCGAGCCTGGCCTATCTGCTCGCTGACCTGCTGGCCGCCAAGGCACGCGAGGTCCTGTGCACCGACCCGCTGATCAGCGGCGACCCCGACTTGCTGCCGCTCGAGGAAGTCCTGCGCCGTGCGGATCTGCTGGTAATCGGCGCGCCACATCCGCATTACCGCGACCTGCAGACCGACACGCCCGTCGTCGACATCTGGAACCTGCGGCGCCAGGGAGTCCTGGCGTGACCTGTCGGTGGTACCACGAGCAGGCTGGTCAGCGAGCAAGCGAGTCGCCCGCTCCTGGTATCTCCATCGTCATCCAGCGCAGAACGAGGCTGCGCGGATCGGCCCGGCGCTCACCAGCGTCCTTACGATCCGTGCGGCGCTGCTGGCCGGCGGCGCTGCTGGCCGGCGGCATCGTCGTGACCCTGACCGCCCACCTGCTCAGCGCCCGGGCATAGGGGCTGATGAGTTCGCGTAATCACCGCCGTGCTGCCGTTTGGCGGGGCGCTCGCCGGCCGGAAGCTCACCGAGCAGCTCACCTCGGCCAAGCTGCTGCCGGCTCTGACCGTTTTGCTGGCTGGCTCCCTGATCAGTCTCGGCACCGTGGTGATCCAGGCTCCGGGCGGTCCGCTGCCACCGCGAGCCAATTCAGGCCAGCGGCCCGGTGCCGCCGCTACCCGGCGCCGCCAGGCCAGTAAGGCCAGCCGGCATCGCCCGGCCGGTAGGCTGACCGAACCGCGATCTCTACTCAAAGGACATCCATGCGACGCCTCACGGCCGCACTCCTGGCCCCGCTGGCCGTTACTGCCGCGCTGGCCGGCTGCTCATCATCGGGACCCTCACACCCCACCGGCGACTCGGTCAGAGTCACGGGCCCAGAAGGCAAGGCACCGACCATCAAGATCCCGGCGCAGAAGGCAGGCAGAGCCCTGGTAACAAAGACGCTGGTCAGTGGGCACGGCCCGAAGCTGTCGGCAGGCGAGTCCTACCTCGCGAACTTTGACGTCTACCTCTGGCGCGGCAAGACGAACAAGCTGCTCTTCTCCAGCTTCACCAGCACGCCAGAGGTACTGCCCGTGACGATGGGGCTGACCGGCCTGCAGAAGGCGCTGACGGGGCAGCGGATCGGCAGCCGCGTGCTCGCCGTCCTGCCGCCGAAGTACGGCTACGGGACCAAAGGCAACTCCCAGATCGGCGTCAAGCCAACCGACACCCTGGTGTGGGTGGTCGATCTGCTGCATGCCTTCCCGCCGAACGCGAGCGCGTCGGGTCAGCACGTCAGCAACGGCGGCGGCAGCCTGCCGACCATCTCGGCCGGTACTGGCGGCGTGCCGCAGATCTCCGTTCCCAAGACCGCGCCGCCGAGCAAGCTCGTTGTCAAGACCCTGATCAAGGGCACCGGGGCGCCGGTCAAGACCAACGAGTCCATCGTGGTCAGGTACGCAGGCTCGATCTGGCGGACCGGCAAGCTGTTCAACAGCAACTGGCCGTCGGCCACCCAGCCTACGGTTCCGCCCAGCGTGTTGACGCTCGGCAAAGTGCGGATACCCGCCTTGAACACCGGGCTGGTCGGCATTCCGGCCGGGAGCCGCGTCATGCTCGTGGTTCCGCCAGCGGAGGGCTACGGCAAGTCGGGCGACAGCCAAGCGGGCATCAAACCCGCGGACACGCTCGTCTTCGTCGTCGACATCTTGTCACCAGCCAGCTGAGCAGCATCTTTAACCAGCGGCGGCAACGGCGGCCGCGTGCCGCCCTGCCGCCGCTGCGGCCACGAAGTACGCCGGGTCTTCGTTGAGGCCCCGGCCCATTGTGGACAGCTGCACCGGGCACTTGGCGAGCACCTCGCGCAGGCCGTCGACGCCGACCTGGACCAGGTTGTGCCGGGAGCCCAGTGGCTCGGCCGCCGCAGCGACCTGGGCGCCGAAATCACCAGGCAGGTCAGGGACGACCACGTCCGCCCTGGCCAGCGCCACCCGGCCGTAGGCGGTCAGGCTGTGATGCGAGATGCCGCGGTGCCGGTCCCTCGGGTCAGCCTCGCTGATCCTGAGCGACGCGACCGGCGCGCCGTGCAGCACGGCGGCGGCATTCACAGCCTCCCCGCAGGCGAGGCCGGAGAACCCCCACCTGGTGCCGGTTCCGAGATTTCCCGGTCCCTGCGCCACCACAACGACCTCCGCGCCGAGGACATGCCTGGCAGCGAGCAGGCCGCTGTGCAGCGTCACGGCATCCAGGTCGCCGCCGAACGACTGCCCCACGGTGATCGTCCCGGCCAGCCAGCCGATCTCCCGCAGCCGCGCGACCGTCCGGGAGAACCAGATCGGCAGCGCGCCGCCGTCCAGCATGACGTAGACGGCCTTCCAGCTCGGTTCTGGTTCGCGGGTGCCGGGATCAGGCTGGGGTGCGGCAGCGGCCAGTGCGTCCCGTTGTGCGTAATAGCCGGCGAGCACGGCCGGTACCGCCGAATGCAGGTCGGCGACCACCACCGGGATGCCGTCCAGATCGTCGGCCTCACGCAGCGTCTCGTGGTAGGCCGAGCCCTGCTCGTCGGCCCCGAGCACGGTCGCCTGCAACGGCGTGTACCTGGCCTTCACCAGGTGGCCAGGGCCTGCGGGGTCAGGCGGGAGCCGGCCAGGGACCGCGATCACGAGGGCGTAACCGCCGGTCCCGAGGCCGAGGTCAAGCGCGCCGGTATTGAGCAGGACCTCATCGCCTGGTTCAGGGCGGCCGGTCAGCCGCGGGTAGGCGAGCGCGCTGACCGGTGCACCGGCGACGCTCACCTCAAGCTCCGCCGCCCCCGGCCACTCGCGCCGTACCGCCGCTACCACGCCGCGCCGCCACTTGATCACTGTGGCAGGCTAGCGCGCCGAACCTGTCACAATCCGCCGAGTCACCAGCCACAGGCGTTATCGTCGATCGGGGACAGGTTGCGGGCGAGGAGTGACGATGTCGAGGCAGAAAACCGAGCGTCTGCTCAGCTTGGTGGTCTGCTTGCTGTCTGCGCGCAGGTACCTGACAGCGGGCCAGATCCGCGATGCGGTACCCGGATATCCGGAGACTTTCGATGCGTTCAAGCGGATGTTCGAGCGGGACAAGGACGAACTCCGCGAGCTCGGCATTCCCTTGGAGACGGGGACTAACCCGGGCACCGATGAGGAGGTCGGCTACCGAATCTCGCGCCAGGCCTACGAGCTGCCCGAGATCAGGCTGGAGCCGGACGAGGCGGCCGTTCTCGGCCTTGCCGCCCGGGTCTGGCGCCAGGGGGAGCTGGCAGGCGCCGCTGCGGGCGGACTGCTCAAGCTACAGGCGGCCGGCATCGACGCGGAAGAGACTACCCAGCCGGGGATCGAGCCGCGGCTGCAGACCGGCGGGCCCGCGTTCGGCCCGCTCTGGCAGGCGGTCAAGGACCGGCGGCCCGTCACGTTCGGCTACCACACACCAGGCCGCGCGACGCCGCAGCGCAGGAACCTTGAGCCGTGGGGCGTGGTGAACAGGCATGGCCGCTGGTACGTGGCGGGGTTCGACCGGGACCGGGAGTCCGAACGGGTTTTCCGGCTAAGCCGGATCGACGGGCAGGTCAGCTTCACCGGACCGCCGGGATCGGTCGAGGTCCCGCCAGGCACCGACGCGCGAAACCTGGTCCGGGCCACCGATGGTGCCCCGCCGTCGATCAGGACCGCCGTGCTCAGGATCCGGCCGGGTACCGGCTACGGGCTGCGCCGGAAGGCGAGCTCGGACCAGCTAGGGAAGGACGGCTGGGACGTGGTTGAGGCGCCGTTCTCCGACGCGGGCTGGTATGCCGACTACATCGCCTCGTTCGGTGCGGACGTCGTCGTGGTCGAGCCGGTCGACCTTCGCGAGGCCGTTATCCGCCGCCTGAAGAGCGCATTGACATGAGTGCACCAACGGGCGGGCCTGGCAAGGCCAGCGGCTCCCGGGCCGGCCCGGCTACGAAGGCCCGCGCGGCTCGGGCGGCCAGGTCAGGGACAGCGACCGACCGGCTACAGCGGCTGCTCGCTCTCGTGCCCTATGTGGTGAGCCGCGATGTGGTTGGCCTGGCCGAGACCGCGGGCACGTTCGGCGTGACCGAGAGCGAACTGGTGGACGACCTGAACCTGCTGTGGTGCGTGGAGCTGCGATCACCGGACCCGTACTGCCCGATCGACCTGTCCTACGAAGGCGGCGAGATCATGGTCAGCCAGGCCGAGTCGATGGACCGGCCGCTGCGGCTGGGCACCGACGAGGCGAGCGCGCTGCTGATCGGGCTCCGGATGCTGGCCGAACTGCCAGGACCGCAGGACCGGTCGGCGCTGCGCAGGACCATTGCGAAGCTGGAGGCCGCCGCCGGCGAAGCCGCCGTGGCGAGCGCGCAGGTGGCCGTGCATATGGACGGGCGGGCCCCAGCTGACGTGCAGGCCCAGGTGGCAGACGCGATGCGCCAAAACCGGCGGCTGCATTTGTCGTACTACGTGCCAGGCCGGGACGAGGCAACCGAGCGGGACGTCGATCCGATGCGGCTGCTGCTGCTGGAAGGCAGGACTTACCTGGAGGCGTGGTGCCGCAGCGCTGAGGCCGTCCGCCTGTTCAGGCTCGACCGGGTGCTCGGGCTAACAGTCCTCGACGTCGCGGCCGAGGTACCCGGCGATGCCGAGCACGTGGACGTGGATTCCGGGCTCTTCCGGCCGTCGGCCACGGACGTGCGGGTCGATCTCGAGCTCGCGCAGGCCGGCCGCTGGGTCGCCGAGTACTACCCGTGCGAGCAGGTCACCGAACTGGGCGACGGGCGGCTCAAGGTTGTGCTGCAGACCCCGGACACCCGGTGGGTGAAGCGGCTCGCGCTGCGACTTGGCGAGGACGGGCGGGTGACCGGCCCGACCGACCTCGTGCGGGAAATTGAAGAAGAAGCGACCGCGGCACTGGCGCAGTACGCCTAAGGCGGGCGGTGCGCGGCGGTCTCTGCTGGGCGGATGTGTCCGCAGCATGACGGGATCGCCGCGTTACGCATGTAGAATACGGGCGGGCAATCTGGCGCCTCGTCGGTGACGAAGTACTGCTGACCCGACGCGAGTTCGCTCCCGACTGGATTGGGGACCACAATGTTCGATCCCAGCGCACCGCACATCATCATCCTGGTCATTGTGGTGCTGCTCCTGTTCGGTTCGACCCGGCTGCCGGGAGCGGCCCAGGCGCTCGGCAAGTCGATGCATATTTTCAAGAAGTCGGTCAAAGGCCTCGATGAGGACAAGTCGGCCGAGACCGTCGTCCCGCCGCCTCCGGCCCAGCTGACCGCCCCGCCGGCCGATCAGGCCCAGCAGGCGCAGATCGACGCGCTGCAACGGCAGCTCAATGACCTGCAGCGGCAGTCCGCATCTGGTGACGCGCAGCAGGGCAACAGCTCCGCCTCAGCCGGACAGCACGACACCCGGTCGTACTGAGCTCAGGGACGGTGATGTCCGCTCAGGAGGACAGCCCGGCCACCATGAACGGTTCGGCGCCGGGCGATAGGTCGCGCAAGCGCGTTCTGCCGCGCAGCCGCCGTACGGTCAATCCCGAGGCCCGGATGTCCCTCATCGACCACATCAGGGAGCTGCGGAACCGCGTGCTCAAGGCGGTGGCCGTGATAACCGCGGGAGCGATCGCGGGCTGGTTCATCGAACCAGGAGTCTTCACGTTCATCACGCGGCCGTACTGCAAGCTGCCAGCTAACGTCCGCAATGGCGTGCAGCCGGGATTGCCAGCCGGCCACAGCCAGCAGTGTCACCTGATCATTACCGGCTTGTTCGACTACTTCTTCCTGCACCTCAAGCTGGCTATCGTCATCGGCATCATCATCTCCGCTCCGTTCTGGATGTACCAGCTCTGGGCATTCATCGCACCAGGGCTGCACTCGCGGGAACGGCGCTGGACGTACCTGTTCGCCGGAGCCGTGTTCCCCCTCTTCGCGGTCGGAGGCACTATCGCCTACTTCGCGATGACCAGGGGCCTGCATTTCCTGCTAACCATGCTTCCGCATACGGTCGTCCCGTTCATCAGCGTTACGTCTTACATCGGCTATGCCCTCGCGATGCTGCTGATCTTCGGCATCGCGTTTGAGCTGCCGCTGGTGATGGTCCTGCTCAACGTCGCGGGGGTGCTGACGCATAAACGGTTCGCGAAGTGGCGGCGAATGATCATCTTCGCCGTCTTCGCCTTCGCAGCGGTCGCGACCCCGAGTCCCGATCCCATCAGCATGCTGCTCCTCGCAGTGCCCTGCGTGGCGCTCGTTGAGGCCGCCGAGATCTTCGCCTGGGCGAACGACCGGAGACGCGCCAGACGCGGGATTGCCTATCCAGGACTGAGCCCGGACGAGATCTCCGAGTACGGCCTGGACACCGAACCGGCCGGCGCCGCCGACCTCGACGACATCGAGGCGAACCGGTAACTCATTAAGGCTCGCGGTCGGTCCGTCGTTTGCAATCCCAGACGGCCCGTAGCCTTGATTTCATGACCAAGCCGGGCAGCCCCGCTAGTCCCGTGAGTCCTGCCGACCGTTATACCGCTTATATGCGCAGCAAGCAGACAGGTGACGCAGAGCTGGCCGAGTTTCAGGCCCTGTATGACTTCGACTTCGACGACTACCAGCTCGAGGCGTGCCGTGCGCTCGCTGACGGCCACGGCGTGCTGCTCGCCGCGCCGACCGGTTCTGGCAAGACCGTCGTCGGTGAGTTCGCCGTCCATCTGGCCCTGGCGACCGGCACCAAGTGCTTCTACACCACGCCCATCAAGGCCTTGTCCAACCAGAAGTACGGGGACCTGGTGCGGCGGTACTCGGCCGCCAAGGTTGGCTTGCTAACCGGCGACAACAGCATCAACGGTGACGCGCCCATCGTGGTCATGACCACCGAGGTGCTCCGGAACATGCTCTACGCGGGCTCGCCGACGCTGGCCGGCCTCAGCCACGTGGTGCTCGACGAGGTGCATTACCTGGCGGACAGGTTCCGCGGCGCGGTCTGGGAGGAGGTGATCATTCACCTGCCCGAGTCGGTGACCCTGACCGCCCTGTCGGCGACGGTCAGCAACGCCGAGGAGTTCGGCGACTGGCTGTCCTCCGTGCGAGGCGGCACGACGGTGATCGTCGACGAGCAGAGGCCGGTGCCACTGTGGCAGCACATGATGGTGGGCAACCGCCTCTATGATCTCTTCGCCGGCCCAGGTGCGCAGGATGCGGAGCGGGCTGCCCGGCATCCGCAGGTCAACCCGGAGCTGATCAGGATCGCGCACCGGGACTTCGCAGGCCAGCGAGACGCGATTGGGCGGCGCGGCAACGGCGGCTCAGGTCGCACGGCAGCACCGGTCGATCGGGGCAGACGCGGCGGACGCGGCGGACCTGGCGGCCGCCGGGGTGGTTCACTCAGTCGGACTGATCGGGGCCTGCGGGTGGCCGGCCCGGCCAGGTTCGCGCCGCCTCGCCGGGCTGAGGCCATCAGCAGGCTCGACCGGGCCGGGCTGCTCCCCGCCATCACGTTCATCTTCAGCCGGGCCGGCTGCGACGCAGCTGTCCAGCAGTGCCTGGCCGCGAACCTGCGGCTGACCACGCCGGAGGAGGCCGAGGAGATCGCCTCGATCGTCGCCCAGCGCGCCGCCAATATCCCGTCGCAGGACCTGCGGATCCTCGGCTACGACGACTGGCTGGCCGGGCTGGTCCGCGGCATCGCGGCTCATCATGCCGGCCTGCTGCCCGTGTTCAAGGAGGTTGTGGAGGAGCTGTTTGCCGCTGGTCTGATCCGGGCGGTCTTCGCGACCGAGACGCTGGCACTCGGCATCAACATGCCAGCCAGGACAGTCGTCATCGAACGGCTGGGCAAGTGGAACGGCGAGACTCACGCGGCCCTGACGGCGGGGGAGTACACCCAGCTCACTGGCCGGGCCGGACGGCGGGGCATCGACATCGAGGGACACGCGGTCGTGCTGTGGCAGCCCGGGATCGACCCAGTGACGGTCGCGGGGCTGGCGGGGACGAGGACGTATCCGCTGAACTCCAGCTTCCAGCCGTCCTACAACATGGCTGTCAACCTGGTCGGCCAGGTGGGCCGCGAGCGGGCTTCCCGGCTGCTCGAATCGTCGTTCGCACAGTTCCAGGCGGACCGGGCAGTGGTCGGCATCGCCAGGCGGGCCGGCCGGATCCGCGATTCGATGGGCGAACTGGCGGCGAGCTGCGATCGAGGTGACTTCGCCGAGTACGCCATGATGCGCACCGAGCTGTCCCAGCGCGAAAAGGAGCTGGCCAAGGGCCGGTCCGCGGCCAGGCGCGGCGCGGTACTCGATTCACTCGCGCAGCTAGGCCGCGGCGACATCATCGTCGTACCAGGCGGACGCCGAGCAGGCACCGCCGTTGTCCTCGAGCCGGCCGCCAATCCCGCCGCGCCGCTCCTGGTCTTGCTGACCGAGCACCGGCAGATCAGGCGCCTGTCGGCGGCCGACTGCCCTGATCCGGTTGTGCCGGTCGAGCTGATCACGATCCCCGGCCGGTTCAATCCGCGTTCGCCGCAGCACCGCAAGGACCTGGCCGCGACGATGCGCAACAAGCTCGCGGGCGCCAGTGCCAGGCAGCTGCGCCAGGCGACCAGGCAGAACCGGGCCGAACTCGGCGAGGCCGAGGCTGAAATTGCCGACCTGAGGCGCAGGCTTCGTGAGCACCCCTGCCATGGCTGCCCGGACGAGCAGGCACACTCCAGGCAGGCCGAGAGGTACCTGCGGCTTGAACGGGAGGCGGAGGCGCTAGACCGCCGGGTAGCCGGGCGGGCACACGTGGTCGCCAGGACATTCGACCGGGTCTGCTCTGTCCTCGAGCAGCTCGGCTACACCGATGGGGACACGGTCACGACCGACGGCCAGATGCTGGCGGGCATCTACTCCGAACTCGACCTGCTGACCGCTGAATGTCTGCGCCGCGGTATTTGGGACAACCTGAGCCCGGCTGACCTCGCTGCCTGCGTGTCCGGGCTCACCTTCGAGGCCCGCCGGCCCGAGGAGTCGGAGCTGCCACGGCTGCCCGGCGGCCAGGTCAGCGCCGTGCTGGCGAGCATGACCAGGCTCTGGGCGCAACTCGACGGTATTGAGAAGAGACACCACCTGTCGTTCCTTCGAGAGCCTGACTTCGGCTTCGCCGCCAGGTCGCACGCCTGGGCTTCGGGCCAGCCGCTGGAGCTGCTGCTCGATGACGACATGACCCCGGGCGACTTCGTCAGGGCCGTCAAGCAGCTCATCGACCTGCTCGACCAGATCCGGGTAGCCGCTGGCAACACCGCACTCGCTGCCACCGCCCGATCAGCGATCGCGGCGCTGAGGCGCGGAGTCGTCGCGTACTCCTCGATCCAGTAGCGGGGTTGTCACGGAACGGAGCAAAAGATTTGCCAGCCGATACGGAAATCAGGCGGGCACGGCCCGAGGAATGGCCGGTCTACCGGCAGGTCAGGCTCACGGCGCTGGCCGAGGCGCCGTACGCGTTCATGTCCACGCTCGAGCGGGAGCAAGGTTTCGGGGAGGACATATGGCGCCAGCGTCTCGGCTCACCCACGGCTGCCACGTTCCTGGCCTGGCGAGACGGCGAGCCGGCCGGGACGGCGACCGGGAAGACCGACGACCCCGCGGACGAATACGCCGTTCCCGATGCATGGCAGCTCGTTGGCATGTGGGTCGATCCGCGCGCCCGCGGACTGGGAGTCGCCGACGGACTGGTCGACATGGTCGCGAACCACGCCACGGCCGAGGGGGCGGCGTGCCTCGTCTTGTGGGTTACCGAGGTCAACGACCGGGCTCGCGCCTTCTACCAGCGGATAGGGTTCATGCCCACCGGTGCGCGCCAGCTGATCAGACCGTCCGAACCCGGGCTCTGGGAGGAGCAAATGATCCGCCAGCTCGGCTGATCGGCCCAGAGCCCGGGCCCGAGCTAACGCGACTGGCCCTGGCCCTGGCTAGGCGACCCTGGGTGGATCATGGCTATGCAGGATGCGCTTGCCGTCGGGGCTGATGGCGGTCTTCGTGCCGTCAGCGTTCAGAATGAGCTTCCAGCCCCAGGTGTGGATGGCGATGAGGTGGTGGAACAGGCAGCCGAGCGTCATGTTATCCAGGCTGGTCGTTCCGCCTTCTGAGACCGGGATGATGTGGTGCACCTGGCAGTTCGGGTCGGTGCAGCCCGGGAACCCGCAGTGGACGTCCCGCAGGATCACGGCCCTGCGCAGATGTGCAGGGATAGTGTCCGTCGCCGCGCCGACGTCGAGCGGGAGGCTGATCGAGGCAGCGGGGCCGCACAGCCGATTGGTGCGGAGCCTGGAAGCCAGTCCGGCTGGCCCGGACAAGAGGGCGACGGCGTTGCGCAGGATCAACTCCCTCGCATAGTCGGCACCGAGCCGGGCGGCCTTCGCCGAGCCGCCGTCCGAGGCGCCCTCGCCAGCCGCTCCTGGCGGAGCGCCAGGGCCGCCGACCTGGCCGAGCAGTATGGCAGCGAGCTTGTCGAGGAGTTCGTGGTCGACGTGGCCGGTCACGATGGGCACGATCGAGGCGTCGCACAAATCGCCGCCGGTGGCCATCGCGCCCGGTCCAGTCCAGCCGCCTGGTTGCGGGCGGGTGAGGTCATCGAGGTCGGGGAACAGGCGCCGCCGCACCACTTCGCCGCTCCCGTGCTGGCCGCCGCCGGGAGGAGTGTCAAGTCCGGTGCCCGGCTGGCCGCCGCCGGGACTGGACCCGCTGTCGGGCTGGCCGCCGGTCGTGCCTGGCTCGCGCCGGAGTAGCTGGTCGAGCGTCATGTGCAGCTGGACCTGGGTGGGCTGCCCGGCGCGATCAGGCGTGCACTTGGCAGCGATCAATCGACGGCAGGCTTCTTCGAGGGCGTCGTGGTTACGCTGCGCCTGCGTGCGGCTGTCCTCGGGGCCCTTCTTCTTGCCCAGGGCATCGAGGATGGCCTGCAGCGAGGCGGCGCACCGTGGAGTCAGGTCGCCCCGGAGCCGGCCGGCGCCCCGGTAGTGCAGGTCGAGGCGGAGCGAGCGGTCACCGAATCCGTCGTCGTCGTTGTCACGATCTGGGCTGGCCAGGCGGCTGCGCATCTCCTCGGCCAGGCCAGCCAGGTCCATTAGCGTGGCGCCGGCCGCGGCGGCAGCGAGCAGGATCGCATCGGCGTCGGACCGAGCGGACGCTGGCAGCAGGTCGGTCCAGTCGCTGATCTGGCGCGCCCACGACTCGGAAATGGTGCCATCGGCGAGCGCCTCGCGAAGGCGCGGGTGCCCGGCCAGACGCCGGGTCCAGGCCATCGCGGCATACGCCGCGGCGCCGGTAATCCTGGTCTGCCAGCGCAGCCAGGTCCTCGCGCTTCCTTGCCCGTCGTCGGCGTAGCCGCAGCCATCCGCGAACGCGTCAAGGACCGCGGTCTGGGCGGCTATCCTGACCGATTCGGCCCGTTGCAAGCCGCGCAGGCAGTCGGCCTGCTCGGCGACGGTCAGCGCGGTCGCGTCCGTCGTGGCGAGGAAGGCCAGCGCGTCCTGCAGCGCGGCGAGCGCCTGCCCGGTACTGGCAAGTGGCGCGCGCGGGTCGCCTGGCCGACCGCGCACAGCTGGCTGGCCAAGTTGGCCCAGCCGACCAGGCTCATCGGAAACGCACATGGACACCTCCCCTCAGCGGCGCACGGTTTGGCGAGCTCGGCTGGCGACCTTGCGCCATTCGCCCGAACGCGGACTAGCCGTGGGTGCGGCGGTCACAATCGCGAATTTGTTGCGCCAGAAAGTCACGCAGCTAGCTGCGGAAGGATGCTGCCTACGGAGGGCCGATGGCCGGGGCTCAACTCCCCAGAGAGGGGGACACTCATTGCCTGCTTGGCCGCGCTTTCCACATACGGCCCCGGTCACGCCATCTCTCTCGAACAACTATTCGTATCCTAACACCGGCCACCGACAGTCCTGCCGCGACACGCCGGCGGAACGCACATTGCCAATGAGCTCGGCGGGGCGTGGGGCGCGAGAGCCATTCGGCCGCCTGGGCTGTCTGGCAGGATGGCCTAGATGGCCCCGCTGATGCTGCTCGATAGCGCTTCGCTGTACTTCCGTGCCTACTTCGGAATCCCGCCGGAAAGCATGACCTCGCCGGACGGCCACCCGGTGAACGCGGTTCGCGGACTGCTCGACATGATCGCCAGGCTCGTCCGGGCGCGTCACCCGGCAGGCCTCGTTGCCTGCATGGATGCCGACTGGCGGCCTGCATTCCGGGTCGCTGCCATCCCGTCCTACAAGGAGCACCGGGCCAATCCCGATGGTTCCGAGCAGGTACCGGACGCCCTGAACGCGCAGATCCCGGTGTTGACCGAGGTGCTGGCCGCTGCCGGGGTCGCGATGGCCTCGGCCAAGGGCTTCGAGGCCGACGACGTGATCGGGACGCTGGCTGCGCGCGCCGAAGGCCCGGTAGAGGTCGTGACCGGGGACAGGGACCTGTTCCAGCTTGTCGACGACGCTCGAAAAGTTAGCATCCTGTATACGGCCCGGGGTATCGGCAGGCTGCAGGTCATTGACGAGGCCGCCGTGACCGAGCGCTACCAGATACCGGGTCGGGGTTACGCGGCCTTCGCGGCGCTGCGCGGCGACCCGAGCGACGGGTTGCCCGGCGTGCCGGGTGTGGGGGAGAAGTCCGCGGCCGCGCTGGTGCGCGCGTTCGGATCCATCGAGGCCATGCTGGCCGCGATCGACGCCGGTCACGGCGGTTGGCCGGCTGGCAGCCGCGCGAAGCTGGTCGCGGCCAGGAAATACCTCGAGGCCGCGCTGCCGGTCGTCAGGGTCGCAACTGACGCTCCGGTGACGGCGTCCGGCGAGTCTGACGGGAAGTTGCCCGTGCGGCCGCCTGACCCTGCCGCGCTTGCGGCCCTGGACGAGCGCTGGGATCTCGGCAGCTCACTGGGTCGGATGATGTCGGCCCTGGCGGTCAGGCCTGACTAGGACCCGTTGGCCGCGCGCGCCTAACCGCCCGCCGGAGCGAGAACGGCGCTAGCGGGAGCGCCATCCGATCCAGCGGCCAGCGGCATCCGCCAGGCCAGTTCGAAGTCGAGCTTGGCCGGATCGGCAGCAAGATCCTGCTGTGACAGCCCCAGCGCAGCCGCCTGGCTCCGGTAGGCGGCGATGACCGCGGTCTTCATCGCCCGCTGCTGCGGGCTGAGTCTGGTCACGACCGGAGTGAGCGACTCGGCATCGAGCCCGCTGGAAATGACCTGATCGGCGAGCCAGAACGAGGCGTCGAGGTAGGCATGGGCCCGCCCGCCGCTAACCCACGAGGGCCATCCGTATGCGATCACGTAGGGGAAGTCGGCGTACAGCATCACCTCGTCGTGGCCGGCCGCGTCAGCCGCCCGCAGCCCGGCATCCCTGGCGAACGCGTGGTCGCTGTGTCCGCCGATCGCAGATGGCAGCCAGACCTGGCCGGCTCCCGCGAGCAACTCGGTCAGCCGCTCGACGGCCCGGCCGAGGTCAGGGTCGGAGTCTCGGTAGAGCGCCTCGGCCTCGTCCAAGTGCAACGCCCTGGCGGACAGCAACCGCATCGCCTCGGCATCCTCGGCCAGCCGTTCGCGCTGGCGTACCAGCGAGCTGGTTGCGCCCGTCAGCCTGTCCCACCAGCTAGCCGGCCTATCGGGAGCGGGCAGAGCGGTGAAGACGGTCACGATGGTCGCGCCGCCGGCACCGAGTGCCGCGCTAGCTGACAGGGCCGCGTCATCCAAATGGGGCGATACAGCCACGATGCTCATGACCGAACAACCTAGACCGGAGCGGATCCGCAGAGAAGGTCTGGGCTTCCGGAGAAGACCTGGCGGTCCGAGTGGTTGTGCGAGAGCGGCCGCCGCGCGATAGTGCTCATAGCGACGCGGATCGCGATAGTACTTAACGACGTGGGCGGGCAGGGCTGAACCGTGGGCTACGTGCTGAGCATGTCCGGCGAGATCCGAGAATGGCTGGCCAGCCTGAACGCCAGCGATCCTCACGAGGCGATGGTTGTCGGCCAGGCGCTGGTCGCGCTGGCCGATGCGGGGCCCGACCTCGGCCCGCCGATTGTCGTGGCGCTCGATAGCAAGCCGCATGCAAGTGAGCCGGCCGAGGCGCTTGACTACTCCTATCAGAAGCGGCTCGAACGCCAGCAGGCCATCCGCTGGGCGCTGGCGGACGCGACCGATCTCGGCGCGCAGATCCGCGGGCAGATTGCAGATCTCGAGGAGTCGCAGTCAATGGCTGACGCGGAGGAGCTTCGGCGCTTGCTTCCCGGCCTGGACCGCGCGGAGCAGCGGCTGACCGCGGCCTCGCAGCAGATGCAGGCCGATCTCGACGCGTTCCGGGTCAGGAAGGAGACGATGAAGGCTAAGCACACCGCCGCAGTGGCCGAGAAGACCATCGCCGAGTACTTCGCCCAAGCGGCCGCCAGATACGGGGACGAGGATCTCGCGCGGGACACTTCTACGATCGCCGAGGCGGCGGAGCGCATTAAGAATGTCACTGCTGAGATCGAACGTGAGCTGGGGCGCCAGGCGAGTGCGCGCGGGCTCTTGGAGTTGCGGCCAGGCCCTCCTGGCGCCCCCGCCGAGGACATCAGCATCATCTTCGCGGTCGAACCCCCAGGTACGGCGCTGCTGATCTCGGTGATCGAGAGCGGGCCGGCCGACCGGGGCCAGCGCGACGAAGCGGTCGCCCTGTCGGCCGAGGTCTTGCGGCAGGTAAGGGCCGGCCAGGATCCAGAGGCAGCGGCCGTCGCATTCACCGGTGCGCAGTCGTTCCTTGACGAGTTTTTCCCTGCTTCAGCTGATGAACTCCGCGCTGGCGCGGCCGACCTGATTGCCAGCGCCCGGGCTTGGGCCGGAGCCACGGTCCGCGTCGGCTCGCTAGCTGACCAGCGGATCAGGCCCGGGCTGAGCCAGGAGGACGTCGCCGGGCGGATGGGCGTGCGCCAGGAGCGAGTCTCGGCAATCGCCCAGACTGACGCAATGACCGCGCTGACGATTCCCGGGCTACCGTTCTCGCTAGCGCCAGAGGGTTATCCGCCGTGCCAGCACCGCGTCGAGGCCGGCGCCCTGATCTTGACCAGCGGCCCACGGACCGACATGTTCGTGGATCCAGCTGGCACCGGCGTGGTGCCCGACGCTGGGCGACTGGTCGGCCCGCCGCCCGGCGGGGACTTCAGTTTGGTCGCCCGCGTCACCGTCGAGTTCGCGAGCACCTATGACGCTGGCGTACTTCTGCTGTACGCAGGCGAGCGCCACTGGGCCAAGCTCTCCTTCGAGCTGTCGCCGCAGCACAAGCCGACGGCGGTGACCGTGGTCACGAAAGGCACCTCGGACGACTGCAATTCCTTCGAGGTAACGGAGCGCAGCATGTGGTTGAGGATGACCCGCACCGGCGCGGCCTGGGCGTTCCACGCCTCGGCCGACGGAAGCTGGTGGCGGCTGCTGCGGTACTTCTCACTCAACGGCCTGGTTCGGGTCGGGTTCCTGGCCCAGTCTCCGACCGGCAGGGGCTGCACGGCCGTCTTCGAGCGGATCGGCCTTCGGCAAGGCGCGCCGTCCGACCTGCGCGACGGCAGCTAGCCCGTCACGAGCGCCTGGCACGAAGTCCGGCACGCTGTTCAACCACTATTGCCTGCTCGGCACCACTGTGCAGCTCCTGGGTGCACCGAGAATGGCCGATGAATACCTCGATGAAGGACGAAGACCTGGGCTTGCCCGCCGATAAGCGTCGGCATTAACTAAGAACGCGGCGATGGTGCCATGTCGTCCGCGATCAGAAGTCCAGCCGCTGACAGCGCGTTCTGGAGACGACGGGCTGGCCACCCGCTACATCGGCGTGGCCGATCCGAGCGAACCGAACTACGTCGCGATGCTCGGCGGTTCCACGTTCGGAATATCGAGCGACGATCCCTACTTCTTTCCTGGCCAGATGGCCAACCAGGCAAACCTGCCATCCCCGCTTCAGGCGGTCGGCAAGACCTGGAAGGGCTACTACCAGGGCATTGCCCTAATACTCCAACCGGACTTCGTAATCTTCATGCTTGCCTGGCTGTTGCGGGTCGTTCGATGTGAACACCGAACGTCACTCTAGATGATTATCGGGCAATCGGATGGGCCTGACCGCTCAGCGGCACTAGGGCTCGGCCATCGTGTCAGTGGCCGATCCGCTCTCGGGCAACGTTCCTTCTCGCTGCTAATGCATCGAGGGCGCGTAGGAGATGCCGATGATCGCACCCTCGCCGGACTGCAGTCGCGCGACGGTCTGTCCCCACGGCTCGGTACGTGCGTCGTGGAGCAGCGTGAAGCCCTTCTCCTTCAACTCGTCCGCTGCGACCTGGACGGTCTCAGCGTCC
>WNFL01046026.1_pt1 | contig 38348 bp, 27 predicted proteins | sample 5400361 | NCBI WGS metagenome assembly WNFL01 (sample SAMN13153351, study PRJNA577476) | soil metagenome | isolation source: 40 cm soil on Douglas fir-dominated hillslope | place: USA:California | collected 2013-09-17
TCGAGCACTTCTTGAAAACGACCACCTTCACAAGTTCCTTTCTTGACCGTTATGGCTATACTGCCATTTATCCGATGTTTATTTGATTAGCCCATTAGTATGTATAATTTTACGGGCCTACAAATTTAAATGAATCCGCACGAATTTGGAGCGTAAATGAACCAGGTAACATCCCCAAAACGGACTCTGATTTACTGGGATGAACATCATGTTATGTCATTACTTTGTGAGCCAGAATACCTCCTTGATGAGGAACCCTGGAGTTCTTGGATCAAACAGCAGGGGGGCTTGAATGCTGTTTATACCTCGCTTCGTAATTTGCCACTATCTGAGAAACAACGCAAAACCCTGCACGCTCTGCTGAGCGAGCCGGGCGCAAGTTTGCAAAAATATGCACTGATTCTGCATGTCAGTGTGGCCACATACGTGCGCTATCGGGCTTCGCTGACCAAAATGATGGTCACAATCCTGAATGCCCATTTATTAGACAAGCCGCCAATTCGTGACGATGATAATAAAGCCACACGTATACATCAAAATAACCTGCCGTATCAGCACATGCCTCTCATTGGGCGCGAGAAAGAACTGGAGACGGTTCGAAAGATTATTTTGCGTGATGAAGTTCATTTGTTGACGATCACTGGGCCGGGTGGTATCGGAAAAACACGGCTGGCGTTGCAAATCGCAGCTGATTTGCTCAATGATTTTGAACAAGGCGTCTTCTTTATTTCCCTGGCTTCCCTTAGTAATCCGGATTTGGTTGCCACCACGATTATTCAAACGCTGGGTCTCAAGGCTGCGGAAAATCAATCAGGGCTCGATCTTCTGAAGGCATACTTGCAAGATAAGCAAATGCTGTTGGTCCTGGATAATTTTGAACAGATAATTACTGCTTCATCCGTACTGACCGAATTATTGGGCATCGCACCCAACTTAAAAATGATAGTGACCAGCCAGGCAGTCTTGCATGTATATGGCGAATATGAGTTTAATGTACCTCCGCTCACTGTTCCCGATCTAAACAACTTACCTCCTTTGGATATTTTGGCCCAAATGCCAGCGGTTGCCCTATTTCTCAACCGGGCGCAAGCCGTTAAAGTTGATTTTGCGCTGACCCCTGAGAATGCATTAATTGTCGGAGAGATTTGTGCCCAACTGGATGGAATTCCTCTGGCGATTGAACTGGCAGCAGCGCGGATAAAACTGTTTGCGCCCGAAGCGCTTTTAAAGGAACTAAGCCACCGCCTTAATTTGTTGGCGCAAAAAAACTCGGATCGGTCCCCTCGCCATCAAACGCTGCGTAATGCAGTTGCCTGGAGTTACCAACTCCTGGGGCCAGAAGAAAGAGCTCTGTTTGCGCAGCTGGGTGTTTTTGTCAGGGGTTGTACCCTGGACGCCATCGAAGCCGTATGCGTACCGGGAAGTAAATCTGACGTGCCCTTACTGGAGCAATTGGCTTCATTGGTGGATAAGAGTATGCTTCAACATGAATTGAGGCCTAACGGCGAGCCTCGCTTTATGCTTTTGGAGATTTTGCGTGAATACGCTCTGGAGCGCCTGGAAACTGACGGGCAAACGGAAATTGTCCGGCGACGGCATCTGGCCTACTATCTGAAATTGGTAGAGTCCGTTGAGCCGGGGCCAAAAGAGCCAAACTTACCCGCTTGGATGAAAGCGCTGGATGAAGAACACGATAATCTGCGTGCCACCTTGCAGTGGTCACTTGAATATAATGAAATTGAATCTGCATTGAGGATTGCCGGAGCAATATGGAGATTCTGGCAAATTCACGGCTATGTTGAGGAAGGCTCGAAATGGATGCGGGATATTCTAGAGCGAGCCAAAGGACACACATCCATTGCTCGCGCCAAAGCTCTGTGGGGTGCTGGTTGGCTGGGGATGGTGATAGGTACTTTGGCCCAATCGCGAGAATATTTTGAAGAAGGGGCGGCTATTTCGCGCAAATTAAAAGACAAGCGATACCTGGGCCTGTCTTTACATGGGATTGGCGCCGTAGCGCGGGCGCAAGGCGATTTCGAACGTTCGCGGGCAGCATTCGAAGAAAGCCTGCCTCTGTTTCAAAGCCTGGATAATACCGAGGATGTTGCGTGGACATTTGAGCATTTGGGTGTTACTGCCATCGAGCAGGGGGATTTTGTTCAGGCGGTTACATACTTGTCTGAGGGGCTGGCCTTGTTCCATGAATTGGATCAGCGCTGGCCTTGTGCGGAGGCGCTGACATTTTTAGGCCATGCCGCATTACAACAAGGTGAGTACGACATGGCGTCGAAACGATATCATGAGGCCTTGGTCATTTACGAAGAACTGGAAGATAAGCCCAATATAGCTACAATAAATTCATATATCGGGGCAACGTTGTTTGGGCAAGGCGATTATCAGAAGGCAATTAATGTCTATAAAGAAAGCCTGGTCTTGTCGCATGAATTGCACGATCACTGGGGCTTTGTATGGGGAGTGGAACGGTTGGCAGAAGCAGCTGAAAAACTGGAACAACGCGAGCGCTCTGTCTGCCTTTGGGGCGCGGCCAACGCCTTGCGCCGTGTCAGCGGGGTTTTGTGGCACCCCGGGTTCCACGGCTACTATACCGAACAACGCTTTGCTTCTCTCAAGGCTCAATTAGGGGAGGCGCAATGGAAGCAGTTATGGTTTGAAGGTGAGGGAATGAATTCGGACGAAGTCGTGGCCAGCGCTTTGGAAATATAAAGAACGCCAAAGAATACCTCGCAGAGCAGGTCAATGCTGTTTTACAAGTATGTCAAATATTCGTATAACCATTTTAGACTACACCTTAACAATAAACTTATATCCTCAAAGAAAACAAACCCAACCAATCCACATCCATGATGAAACAATCAGTCCACAAATATAGGGGAGAAGCTATCTCTTGGGGAGAGAAGGAAAACACATCAATATATTTCTTTGAGGCTAAAATTGAATACTACAAAAGATAACAACCCAGACCCTAACACCGGTGCAACTCGCGATCCTTATGCAGCGCTGCGCTTTCAGGATTTTCGCCTTCTTTTGGCAGGCCGTTTCATCACTACACTTGGCAATCAGATGTTGTCAGTTGCCATTGGCTGGGAATTATGGCTGCGGACACATAATGCGTTCGCGCTGGGTCTTATCGGACTCGTCCAGGTGGTTCCGGTAATCCTGCTCTCGCTCCCGGCAGGGCATGTGGCAGATCATTACAATCGCAAACGAATTGTATTGATCACTCAAATACTCCTGGCAATCTGCTCGCTGGGCCTGGCGATTCTCTCATTTATTCAAGGCTCACTTTTCCTGGTCTATCTTTGTTTGCTTGGTATTGGCATCGCACGCGCTTTCAATGATCCAGCCTCGTCGACTTTGCTGCCGCAAACCATACCACCGAACATGTTCACGAGTGCCGCGATGTGGAGCAGCAGTTCGTGGCAATTAGCTTCGATTATTGGCCCTGCGCTAGCAGGACTTATTATTGGACTCCTGAATAGCGTAGCTGTAATCTATATCTTCGATGCCCTGGCTGGTGTCGCTTTTCTGGTGCTGGTCAGCCTGATCAAGGGCCGGGAGTTGGCGCTCTCGCGTAAGGCAACCACGCGCGAATCGCTGATGGAAGGCATACACTTCATCAGAAAGACAAAAGTGATCCTGGCTGCAATTACGCTGGATATGTTCGCCGTTCTACTGGGGGGTGCGGTAACCTTACTGCCCGTTTACGCAACGGATATCCTAAAGGTTGGCCCACTCGGGCTGGGTTTGATGCGCGCTGCGCCGTCAATCGGCGCATTGATTATTGTCGTAGTGTTGACGCATTTGCCTGCCTTCAAACACGCCGGGCGGACCCTGCTACTGGCAGTGGCAGGTTTCGGACTGGCTACCATCGTATTCGGCCTTTCCACATCTTTCTGGTTATCGATGCTGATGTTAATCCTGCTTGGCGGGCTGGATAATATCAGTGTTGTTATCCGCGGCACCCTGATCCTGACTCGCACGCCCGATGAAATGCGCGGGCGTATATCTGCTGTAAATAGTATTTTTATTGGTGCCTCGAACGAGTTGGGTGGTTTTGAATCAGGATTGACAGCGGCATTGCTGGGCCCGGTCCTTTCCGTTGTCGCCGGCGGCATTGGCACGATTCTAGTGGTTCTGGCAGTTGCCAAAATCTGGCCGGAGATGCGCGACCTGAAAACACTGGATGTTCCCGAAGAAATTGCCGGCTGAGTGCGGCAGCACAACAAAAAGAGAAGAACAGTATTGAACCGCTAACTTACGCAATTGTTAACTTGATCTGGCATATTTCACATATAAAAAGCATGCTATACTTTTTTATGCACAATCACGTGGCAAATGGAATACAGTCTTAATCCCTTGAATTCTTGTTTTATAAATTCTCTTCGAGAGGGCCGTCGACGATGTCTGCGCTTCTAGATACCTTTGCCAGTTACGTTCCCACACTTACCCTCAACCGAATAGCTGCAGACCCCGCCCCACTCGTTGCGCCCAAATACGAGCATTTTTCGGCGGCGGTGTTGTTTGCCGACATCTCCGGTTTTACTGCGCTGGCTGAACACCTGGCGGAGCAGGGCCCGGAAGGCGCCGAAGAACTGGGCGGTATCCTGAACGATTACTTTGGCCAGTTGACCGCCCTGATTGCCGAGCACGGCGGCGATGTGGTCAAATTTGCCGGCGACGCGTTGTTAGCCATATGGCCCACCCTTGGAGAGGATCAGGATGTGCGCGCGGTTACGCTGCGCGCCGCACAATGCGGTCTCGTGGCGCAGAAGGAACTTCACAGCTACGAGGCTTCGGCAGGTGTGCGCCTTTCCATGCGCATGGCGATCGGCGTAGGGAAGGCCGATACAATGTATATCGGCGGCGCGTTCGGACGTTGGGAATTCCTGATCGCTGGAGAGCCGATCATACAGGTGAGTCTGGCCGAGCGGCAGGCCCAACCCGGCGAAGTAGTGCTCTCGCCTGAGGCCTGGGCGCTGGTACAGGATGCTTGCACGGGTAGTCCGCTGGAGCAAGCTTCAGCGCAGGCGGCAGCGGCGGTCCAGTTAGAGAATGTACACGCGCCGCTGATCCCGCAGCATTTGATTGTTCCGACTCTGGACTCAGAGACTGAAGCCGCGCTGCGAGGCTATATTCCAGGAGCGATCCTGGCCCGTTTAACGGCAGGGCAGGGGACAGGCGGCGGGGGTGAGAGTGAAACCACAAGCGCCGATTGGCTGGCTGAACTACGCCGGGTTTCAGTCTTGTTTATCAATTTGCCTGATTTGAGCCGCAGCCTGCCGTTGGAGCAGGCGCAAACCGTAATGCAACGGCTGCAGAAGGCCCTATATCACTACGAGGGCAGTGTTAATAAGCTCAGTGTCGACGATAAAGGCGTAACGCTGGTGGCAGCGCTTGGCCTGCCGCCACTGGCCCATGAAGACGATGCCACCCGGGCTACACTGGTCGCATTGGAAATCCAGGATGCCCTGCGGCAACTTGACGTGCGCGGTGCGATTGGGATCGCCACGGGGGAAGCGTTTTGTGGGGCAGTGGGCAGCCCGCTGCGGCGCGAATATACCATGATTGGCGATGTGGTCAACCTGGCAGCGCGTCTAATGCAGGCTGCGCCGGATACCATCCTGTGCAGCGCGGCCACCTATCAGGCCAGCCAGGCGGGGATCATATTCGAAGAGCTGCCGGCGATAACCGTCAAGGGCAAGGCCGAGCCGGTGGCAGTCTACCGGCCAACCGGCGAGAAGAAGACGGCAGTACGGCCGCAATCAGAAATTGTAGGGCGGCGCGCGGAGCGTGAGGCGCTGGCAGAGGGCATCCAGAGTTTGCTGCGCGGCGGAGTGGGCGTCAACGTCTTTCTGATCGAGGGCGAAGCCGGTATCGGCAAGTCGCGACTGGTGGATGATATCCGCCGGCAGGCAGATGCATTAGGGGTAACGACCTATTCCGGGTCGGGTGAGCCGATCGAAAAATCCACGCCCTATTACGGTTGGCGTAATGTCTTTGCGCAGTTGTTCGATCTCGACCTGTTCGATGATCCTGAGAAAGGCCGCCGCCATCTGCGCCTGGCGCTCGGGCCCAGCATGGTACGCATGGCCCCGCTGCTGAATTCGGTCGTGCCGCTGAACTTTGCGGATAACGAGACGACGGCAGCCCTGAGCGGGCAAGTGCGCGCCGAGCAGACACGCGCACTGCTGGTCGAACTCCTGCAGGCCTCCATCACCCGATCGCCAAAAGTCTTGATCCTGGAAGATGCGCACTGGCTGGACTCTGCTTCCTGGGCGCTGGTGCTGGCCGTCAGCCAGCAGGTAAGACCTTTGCTACTGGTGATTGCCACGCGTCCATTGGACGAACCGCTGCCGGTTGAATATAAACAATTGTTGCAAGCGGGCAATGTCCAACACCTGCGCCTGGAAGCGCTCTCCAAAGACGACTCGCTGGCACTGGTCTGCCAACGGCTAAGAGTATCTAGCTTACCAGCCCCGGTAGCCACACTGATCCGTGAACGGGCGGAGGGCAATCCCTTTTTCAGCGAAGAATTGGCTTACGCGTTGCGAGATGCGGGGCTGATCGAAGTGGCGGATGGCGAGTGCCGCATTGCGCCGCACACCGGCGACCTAAGTGCCTTGCAATTCCCGGATACAGTGCAGGGGGTGATCACCAGCCGCATAGATCGGCTGGCGCCATCGCAGCAAATGGCGCTGAAAGTGGCCAGCGTAATCGGGCGTGTATTCGCTTTTCGCACTTTGATGGCCGTCCATCCGATCGAGGCCGATAAACCGCAACTGGCGGAACACGTGAGCGCCCTGGAGCGCCTGGATCTGACGCCCCTGGAGTCTCCGGAGCCTGACCTGGCTTATATCTTCAAGCATATCATTACCCAGGAAGTGGCTTACAACTTGATGCTCTTTGCCCAGCGCCGCGAACTGCACCGGGCGGTGGCCGAGTCTTATGAGAATGCCTACGCCAAAGATTTAACGGCATATTATCCCTTGCTGGCGCATCACTGGAGTCGAGCCGAAGTCTGGCCCAAATCGTACGAGTATTGGATGCGCGCCGGCGATGCCGCCGTTATTTTATATGCCTATGCTGAGGCTTCCCAGCACTATCTCGGCGCGCTCGAAGCCCTGTCACATCTCCCGGATACGGACGACAACCGTCGTTCCCGCGCGGATGCAGTTTTCAAACTTTCCTACGTCTCTTCCGCATTCCACGACCCGCAGCAAAGCCTGGCGCGCCTGGCCGAAATTGAAGCGTTGCTCAAAGAACTTCCCGGGCCGGATGGTGTGCCCGGCAGTGACCGCCTGCGGCTGGCGCGTACGCATTACTGGATGGGCCGTTCACATTATTTGAGCAATGCCATGCCCGCGGCCATCGGTTACTACAAACAGGTGCTGGATGTGGCGAAAGAGCTGGGCGATGAAGAACTGCTGGCTATTCCTTCAAGCGTGATTGGCCAGGCCATGCTGCTCCAGGGTCATTACAATAAAGCCGAGCCGCTGCTTTTGCAGGCCATCAAACCGCTGGAGAAAACCAACAACTGGCTGGAATGGCTGCGTGCCGTTGGATTCCTGGGAATTGCATTAACCGTGCGCGGGCAGCGCGCGGCGGGATTGGTGGAAGGGCAGCGTGCCATCATGCGCGCCGAGGAGATGAAGAACCCGACCGCCCTGACTCTCATCCGTCTTTTTATGAGTTTTATGCATCTGTTCGGGGGAGACCTGGACATGGTTTTGGATAAAACCCACGCCGTCATTGAAACGACCGAGCCATCTCGCGGGCTGCTCTACGTATACATCGGATATGGTTTTTCGAGCTGGGCGTACAGTCGCATGGGCGAACACCAGACTGCCCTGGAGCATTTTGCCCAGTCGAAGGCATTCGGTCAAAGCCTGGGCGGGCGTCTGATCCTGGCGGATGCCTTTGCCGCAGCCGAAGCCGAGATTTTTGCCGCCAGCGGGCGCAGCGAAGAAGCCATTGCCCTGGCCGAGAAGGTAGTAGCGCTCGCCCAGGCTGGCGGCGGCATTTTCGCCCAGGGCATCGCCGAGAGAGCCTGGGGAACTGCCCTTGGCAATCTCAACCTTCCGCGCTGGGATGAAGCCGAAACACACCTGGCCGCGAGTCTGCAAGCCTTCGAAACTGGTGATAACCGTCTGGAGGCTGCGCGCACGCAACTGGCCTGGGGATCGATCAGCCGCGAGCGCGGTGACCGCGTCGCCGCGCGGGAACATTTCGAAAGAGCGGCTGGCCAGTTCAGGGTTTCCGGGCTTGCCCGGGAGCTCGAGCAGGCGCATGAGCTGATCTCGAAGTTGTAAAGTTGTGATAAAGCGAACTCCCGGCGAGGGGATTCTGCCGCGCAAGAACCGTAATACTACTTCCGTTTGTTTCGTAAATTCTTTTTCCGTGCCAGCAGAGAAGCGGCTGTGGAAGCAGGCCCTGGCAATGAAGGATGACTGTCTGCCTGCGGCTCCTGCTGAACGGGCTTGGCGGGCTCGGCAGGAAGGTTTTCGGTTTCGGCTGCCGGCAGGGGAGGCGTGCTGCCAGTCTCTTCTTGTGCCGGTTGCTGGCCGCCATGCGCGCGGTCTTTGGCCCGGAATAAGGCTGCCATACCGGGAGAACTCGGCACCCGCGTAACGGCTGCATTAGCGCGTTTGCCGGGCCGCAGCCTGCCAGTCAGCGCCTGGATGAAACGAGCCAGGTCCTGCCGGGCCAGGATTAACCTGCGCGAGGCCACATCCAGGGGCAGGAGCAAGGCAGCCAGCGCTACCAGCCAGGGCCAGATAGGCCGGGAGGTGTTCGAGGCTTTCAGGTCATGAAGAAAAGCTTCAGCCGGGTCGGGGGAGGCAGCTTTTCCGCCTGTGATCGCCGCAAGACGCAGGAGCAGGTCCGGATCCGCTTCGATGCGGCGATATTCGGGGGAGTAAGAAAGCGTCCAGCCAGTTGTTTGAGAGAAACTTTGGCCGGGTTTGCCATCTGCGGGCCGGCCGGCGAAGCGCACCAGGTAAACGCCCTGCTCTTTAGGATCAAAAAACGTTTCATAACGCCCCGGCGCCACCTGCCGCAGGGTGACGGCCTGCGCCTTGCCATCGGGCGCCACAACGTTAGCCTCAATCTGGTAGCCATTCAGGAATTCTCCGCCGGGGCTGCGGATATCGAGCGTCATGCGGGCTTGTTTGCTCTGATTCCCGTCCAGGGCAACGTTCATTTCCAGGGCAGTGTTGGGCGAATCACCGAGTGTGTAGCGCAGGGCCTGCGCCCAAAAGGTGGCAAAACCCTGCCATTGCACCCAGTCCCGGCCCCAGCGGCCGGTGGCGTCGGAGGTGAAAGCCATCGAGCGGCCCAGGCCATACTGCCAGACTGCCAGGATCGGGTCGCCCTTGTCGGATTTTAGGATGACTTGCGCCAGGTCTTTGGCACTGGTAGCCACGTAGCCATATAGGTGTGGGACAGAGTCGATGCCCGCCAGGATCGGCGATGGGCTGGATAACGTGGGAAAGAATGGCTGCTCGACGATATAGGCGCGTGTGGCCAGCGTAGTTTCCTCGGTAAAAATACTGGGGATGCTGCTGGCGTTGGTCGTAAAGTGGTAACGGCCGGCGCCTAGAGCGGCCAGGTCTTTGAGGTAAGGGGCGGCATCCTGCCCAATGGCGACAGTTGAAAGGGTGATCCCATTTTTTGTATTGAGCTGCTTGACGAGTTCAGGGATTCCTGATGGGTCGGCCCCGCCATCGGTGAGCAGGATGACGTGTTTGACTTTGGCAGGATCGCCGGGCAAGACGTCCGCCACCGCCTGCAGGCCTGCCAGGATATCCGTCCCGCCGCCGGTCTGGATGGTGCCAATGGCGTTGACCACTGCGACCGGGTCGGAGAGATCCGTCATGGGCACAACCCAGGCAGCCGCGTCGTCGAAAGCGACCACGCCCACGCGGTCAGTCGGGAAGAGCAATTGTACCGAGCGCGCCGCAGCCTCTTTTGCCAGTTCCAGTTTTTGCGCCCCGCCGCTCGTGTCGGCCATGCTGCCGGAGTGGTCGATGACGAAAACGATAGCCAGGGACGGGCGGCGTTTCTCGTCCTTGATTTCCATATCCACCGGCAGCGCGGCCTCCAATGGTGTGCCGTAATAGCCGCCTACGCCGTAACTGGCCGGGCCGCCGATGGCGACCAGCCCGCCGCCCAGGTCACGCACATAAGTTTGCAGGCTCTCCATCTGAGCGATGCTGAGCAGGCTGGCCGGAACGTCCACCAATACCACCGAGTTGTACTGCGCCAGCCCGGGCAAACTTGCGGACAGCAGGGCAGGTCTGGCAAGGTCGACGGTGAACCCGGCCGCCTGCAAGGCCCCAGACAGCGCGGAATATTCGTCCGGGCGTGTTTGACCGTTTGCCAGGCTTTCACCCGCAGCGGAGGCTACGACCAGGATGCGCGGCGGACCCTCGACCTGTGAGAAGGCGTCCAGGCGGTTGTTCTGGTAGAAGACATCTTTCTGAGGCGCGATCTGGACCTGGTAGTTGACGAAGCCCGGTGTTGTTCCGGCGGCCAAAGGCAGGCTGAAGGTCTGCAACCCGCGGCGCAGATCATGATTCTGTTCATAAATGACCGCGTCCCCGGCCAGGACGCGCAATACAGCCGGTACCGCTTCACTGGCCTGGATGGAGACGTTGAGATCGAATTTTTCGCCGGGACGCAGGCGGGTGGGAGCGTCCACGGCGCTGACCAGGGCTTCACTCCCCGGGCGGTTTAAAAATGGAACACTGATAATCTGCACGCCAGAGGCAGCCGCAAACTCGGCGGCGGCGAGGGCATCACCGCTGGTCTGGTCGCCGTCGGACAGGACCACCATGCGCCGGGCAGCCGCGGAGGGGAACAAGGCCAGCCCCAGGCGCATGGCTCCGGCCAGGTCGGTCTGGTTTGTGACGGGGGCGGAGGTGACCAGGCCCAGTTCCCGCCCTACAGACATCGAACGCTCCACCAGCGCGTCCGCGCCGAACAGCACAACCGCAGACTGGTCATCCGGCCCTGCTGCCTGGATCGCGCTGCGCACGTAGTCTATTTCGGCGGCGACGGCCTGTTTCGGCATCGAATCGGAACCATCGACGAGGAAGACGACCGCCAGGTTGTTGCCGGCCCGTACGATTTCCATTCCAGCCAGCGCCAGGATCAGGCACAGGATGATGACCAGGCGCAGGAGGAGCGAAACGACCTCGCGACGGTGTGAGAGGCCAGCGGGGCTGCCGATCCAGGCGATGAGTGGCAGGAGAATGAGGAGCAGCAGGTAGAGAGGGGAGGTGAAGGTCATAGCTCCTCCCGGCCTGCCCCAAAAATCCAAAGGACGAATTTTTTGGGGAGGAGATTGCGGCGATGGTACATTTGCCATTCGATCAGCAGCGCCAGCAGGGCCAGCGCGGCCAGCCAGGGCCAGAGTTCAAGCTGGCCGATTTTTTCCGGTTGGGCAGAGGTGACGGCGGCGCGGCCAATTTGAATGCTTGGGCGCACACGGATATCTGATTCGGATGAGTCGAACAGGTTCACTGCAAAATACGCCACCGTGTCTGCGCCTTTGGAGATGAAATTCACTGCGTAATAACCAGGTTCGTTTGTTTCAGTGAAGGTAAAGCCGTTCACCCCGGGCGGGACGGTAAACACCAGGCCGGAGGGCGAGGTAACGACAACTTGCTGCACGCCCGGCTGTGGCGCAATCGAGAGACTCTCCCCGGGATGCAATGGCTGCATGGCGTCGAAAGCGCCGGGTGGGATGAGCTGATTAATCAGGTTGCTGAACAGGATTGGGAAGGCGATCTGGAGAGGCAGGTCACTTTCGCGCAGATCAAAGGTCAGGGCCGCGATGCGGCGATTGTCCATTTCTCCGGCAAAGACCAGCGGCCCGGCATCGACAGAGATGAGCACGTCTGCCCAGGCAGGTAACTGCACGGTTTTGGCTTGCAGGATGTGAACGTTGCTCCAGTCCACGAAACGGGTTAAGGGATGCTCACGCACCTGGACGTTGGTCATTTCCTTGAACGGCGCGCCCACCTGAAAGAATGCATTGCTGCCTGTGGGCGGGTTGACGAACAACAGGTTGCCTGCCGGCAGTTCCACCGGAATGATGCCATCGAGCAGGTAAAGGTCGAAAGGCTCGTTTGGAATTTGCAGCGCGCCATCCTTGCCGGGCAAGGCGCGGAAGGGTTGAATACCCGGCAGCGAGGCCAGGAGTTGTTCGAGAAAGAGATTGCCTTTCGAAACGAGCAGTACTCGTCGCGCCGCTGAGGCTTGATAAATCGCGAAGGCCGTATCGTCGAAAGAGAACGCATCCAGTGCGGCATTGTTTTGCAAGCTGGAGATGCGGGCCTTATATATGCCCGGTGTGCCAGACAGGTTGTCGAGGGAGAGGTTCTGGCTGGAACCGGCTGCCAGATTTAACTGCCGGGCGCTGATCAGCTCCTGGCCGAAATACACAGAGAGCAATACCGCCCGGTCCGTTTCAGCATAGTTGGTTACTTCTGTGAATAATTGGGGGCCTCTGGCAGCCGGGCGCAGCGCCAGGGCAGTGATCGCCAGGTTATCTGCCGGCGTACCCACCGGGAGGTAACGCACTTCGCCGGGCAGGGAAGGCAGCCCGTTTTCTGGCAGGCCACCGTCCGAAACGATCACGGTGGTAACATCCTGGCTGCCGTGAGCGGCTCCGGCAGCCAGGGCAAAGGCCGACTGCCAGTCTGCGCTGCCCAGGGTGGGCTGCGCTGCCGACAGCGCTTTTTTCAGGAGGGCTTTATCGGTTTCGGAGGTGATCAACGCATGGGGCGTTCCGCTGACCAGGATCAGGGTCATGCGTGATTCACCCGAAAGCCCGTCGATGAGCAACTGGATGGTTTTTCGCGCCAGCTCAAAGCGCGATGGGACCACGTCTGTGGCATTCATCGAAGCGGAGGCATCCAGCAGGATGATGACCGAACCTGAAGCAACGGTTGAAGTTTGAATGGCAGGGCGCGCAAAAGCGAACACCAGGGCTGCGAGAATGATAAGTTGCAAGATGAGCAGCAGGTTGCGCTTGAGTTTCTGCCAGGGCGCGTTGGCCTGCCGGTCGCGCAGCAGCCGCTCCCAGAGTAGCGTGGACGAGACCTGCACCTGCTTGCGGCGCAGCTTGAGCATGTAAAGGATAATAATTGGAACAGCGAGGGTGGCGAGGAACAGGCCGGTGGGGGTTAGGAATTGCATTTAGTCTCGTTGAAAGTTGAAGGTTAGAGATTAGATGAATGGAGAATAGAGAGTAGTAAACCCTGCTTTCTATTCACTATTCTCTTCTCACTTCACAATCCCGGCCCGGCGCATATCGAGCAGCAGGGCCTGGTCCCAGGGGAGGCTGGTGTTCAGTTCAAGGTAGCGGATGCCGCGCTTGTGGCAATCCGCCTGGACGGACTGTACCCAGGCCTGCGCCCGTTCACGGTACAGGCTGCGCAGGCCGCCGTCCAGGGAGACATCCTGTTCCTGGCCGGTTTCTATGTCCACCAGCTGCAAATCGCCCACCAGCGGCGGGTCGAGCTCGTCTGGTGCGAGCACATGGAGCAGCGCCGCTTCGTGTCCGCGACCGAGCAGTTCACGCAAGCCGTTTTCGTAGCCCTCGGGTGAAAGCAGGTCAGAGATGAGGACAACCAGCCCCGGACGGCGCGGCTTCAGGGCCACTTGTCGCAGGGAACTGTTCAGGTCGGTTTTTCCACCCGCTTCCAGGCCGTCCAAAAAGCTAAACAGGCGCGTAAGCGCGGCCTGTCCGCGCGCGGGGCCGTATTCTGCGGCGACGCGCCCGTCGCGCAGGAAAGCAACAGAGAGCACGTCACCCGCAGCCAGCGCCACGGCTCCCAGGCCAGCGGCCAGTCGCAGGGCATAGTTGAATTTTTGCAGCTCGCCCTGACCCCATGCCATGGAGCGCGAACCGTCCAGCAGGATGGTAACTGCCAGGTCTTCTTCTTCTTCGAAGAGTTTGATGAAGGGCCGGTCGAGGCGGGCGTAGATGTTCCAGTCCAGCCGGCGCAGGTCGTCTCCGGGGGTGTAATTGCGGTAATCGGCAAATTCCACGCTGCTGCCGCGCCGCGTGGAACGACGGTCGCCCTGGATGCCGCCGGCGCGAATACGCGAGGCGACCAAGGTGAGTTGATTTAACTTGCGTAGGGTGGTTTCGTCGAAGAGCATAGGAGCAGAGATAAGAGAGTGGAGGATAGTGATTAGAGAGCAAGGAATTAAAGATAATTACAAGACCAAGTTTAGAAATCACTGTTTACGCGTTAACCAAATGGAGATAATCACCAAGATTATCATTCGTGGTTAAAGCCTTTCCTCTACCTCACCAGTTCCTTCAGCAACTCCCCAATCACATCATCCGGGCTGACGCCCTCGGCCAGGCCGTCGAAGTTCAACAGCAGGCGGTGGCACAGCGCGGCCAGCGCCACGGCATGCACATCTTCGAAAGAGACGTTATAGCGCCCGGAGAGCAGCGCGGTGACTTTCGCTCCCAGCATCAAGGCCTGTCCGCCGCGCGGCGAAACGCCGTAGCGTACATATTTTTTGACCAGCGGCGTGGCGTGCGGGTCGTCGGGATGCGTAGCCAGCACCAGGCCGGCAATGTATTCCTTTACATGCGAGGCCACCGGTACAGTGCGTGCCAGCTCACGCATTTTCAATATATCCGCGCCGCTGGCGGCCCGCCCGGCTGCGGAGATCTCGCTGCCGGTGGTCCGCTCAAGGATTTCGACCATTTCCTGCGCATCCGGCAGTCTTACATTCACCTTGAAAAAGAAGCGGTCGAGCTGCGCTTCGGGTAACGGGTACGTGCCTTCCATTTCCAGAGGGTTCTGGGTAGCCATCACAAAGAACGGTTCTTCGAGACGATATGTTTGCTGCGCGACGGTCACCGAACCCTCCTGCATGGCCTCCAGCAGCGCGGACTGTGTTTTGGGCGTGGCGCGGTTGATCTCGTCGGCCAATACCAGGTTCGCGAAGAGCGGGCCGGGGCGGAAGCGAAACTCGCGCCGCCCGTCCTGGTCTATCAGGATTTCCGTGCCCAGGATGTCGGCGGGCATCAGGTCTGGGGTGAACTGGATGCGCGAGAATTTCAAATCCAGCGCCTGGGCCAGGGTACGGATCAGCATGGTCTTACCCAGGCCGGGTACACCTTCCAGCAGGACGTGCCCCCCGGCGAGGATGCTGACGAGCACAAGCCGGATCACTTCAGTCTGGCCGACAATCACCCGGCCCACCTCGGTTTCTATCTGGCTGGCAGACTGGCGGAACTGTTCAACGGAAATGGGTTCGGTCATGGGAGTCTCCAGTATCATATGTCATTGCCTGCAGCGCCCACCCACCCACAGGGGGCCTGAGCCGAAGGCCCCTTAAGGTCGGCTCCTCGCACGCGTACCTGCGTTCGGTGCAGGCAATGACAGGGTTATGGTTTAAGCGAGTCGAAATAGTTCCTGATGATTTGCATAAACTCGAACGGGATCAAGCCGTTCTCTATCGCCTGGCGGTTGGCCTGGTCATACTGCGAATACACCTGCTGGTAAGGCACAAGGCTCTGGCCGGGAGTGGAATTTGTCGTGGGTCCCTGGCCAAGCGTATCTCCATCCTGGCCGGAAGGGGGCAGGTTGAGAGTCTGGCCGTCATTGCCGCCAGGCAGGGTGGGCGCATAGATTTTCTCATAGGTTGTCTTGCCGCCATCGCCTGGGCCGTTTCCTTGTGGAATTGGAGAACTGCCAGCCGGACCCGTACCGGCGATGGAACCCTGGGGCTGTCCCTGTCCGCTGCCGACAGCTCCCGTCCCGTTCGTTTGCCCGCTCTGATTTGACGCCTGTCCTTGGGTCTGGCCGGGCTGCTGACCGCCCCCGGCCGCCAGCATTTGCCCCGCGCCCTGCTGCATCTGCTGCGCTGCCTGGCTTGCTGCCTCTGAGAAAGCAGCCTGCTGGCCGGCTTGCGCCAGAGATTGCGCGGCTGTGTTTAACGCCTGCTGCGCCTGGGTGGTGTCCCCATTTCGGAGCGCTTGGGCGGCATTGTTCAAGTCGGTTGCCAATTGCGGGTTGCTGGAGACAAGCGTCTGCGCCATCGTTTCCAATTGACCGGCGAGTTCCTGGGATTGCGCTTGGCTCAACTTGCTGACATCCGTGTTCGCCAGTTCCGCAGCAGCGGCGGCGGTATTACCCTGGGTCAGCTTCTGCCCGAGTGATTGCAATGGGCTTCCCTCCTGAGCCGCGGCCTGGCTTCCGGCCTCTTTTAGGGCCTGGGCCATCTGTTCGGCTTGCGGCGCCGAGAGGGCCTGTAGTTTTTCCCCGGCGCTGGTCAAAACCGAGACCGAGCTTTCCAGGGATGGGTTGCCCCTCAACCCATTTAGCGCCTGTTCCAGCGGTGCGGAGAGCGCGCGCTTTTGGTCTTCGCTCAGGGCATCATTTTTATTAACCTGGGTGAGAATTTCCTCGATCTTTTCCGTCTGCGCAGCGGCGGCCTGTTCCACCACGCGCGCGTGTTGCGCAGCCTGGAATAGTTCCTCGCCCCGGAACCAGGTCAGGCCGAGTAAAAGTATAAAGAGAAGCGCAAGCAGTCCATCACGTGTTTGCAAGCGCAGGGGCAGCGCTTGTGCCGGTTTAACCATCCGCGCAGCCCGGATCGCGTCATCCAACTGTCGCCGGATCAATTCGCTTGAATGCCTGTTTTTGCTTTCCAGGTTCAATTCCAAAGCCGTGCTGACGCGTTCGTGCAAACGAAATACGCGGTCGAAGTAGCGCGCCGCCTTAAGCGGCTGGATGGGCCAGAGGTAGGCAGCCAGAGCTGCTCCCAACGGAAATATCAGGGCAGAAAGGCCGGCCAGGACAGTGAATTCCGATCTCAGCAGACGAGCCTGGAGCAATCCAATCAACCCGACCGCCAGCGACAATGCCAGCCCGAGTACCAGCCCGCGTAAAGCCCAGCTGGCTGCCCTCCGGATGCGCAGCCAGCGCAGCCAGCCATTAAGCGTTTGGGATAGGGCCCGGAAAGTCCCGGTTTCTTGCGGGAAAGTCCCGATTTCTTGTGGGGTCGTTGCCATTCTCACCTGGTTTTCTTCCGTTTAGCAATAGCATAGCACATGAGTCAGCGGTCGGGGCGTTTCACAAATTGGATGCTCAAGAATATCATCAAGGCCGTCAGGGCCAGGTACAGGAGGACATGCAAAATCCATGGTGAAAGGATGCTGAGGCCACCACCGTTTGGAAAAGGTATGGTAATCAGGAAGAGTGATTGGTTTTGAATCAGGAATGTTTCGCTTACGATGGCTGCCGAGAATGCATTCGTCGAGGTCATCAGCCACAGCAGGATGGCCATCAAAGTGACGACAGTAGAGTTGGAGAAACTTGATGACATTGAAAAGGTTATGATGAAAGAAGCCATGCCGAGCCCCAGTATGGAAAGCAAAATGGTCGAGTAGGAAGTCACGGTGGCAGTCAGTGTACGTCTCGTGAAACTGGAGCAGAAAAGCCCCAAAGCGCAGAAAAAGATCGCATTTACCACCAACATCAGGCTCGAGACAAAAAGTTCTTCCATGCCTACGCCGCCAAGGAGAAAGGCGAGAGCCTGGATGGGCAGGGCAGTGAAAATAAGCAGGAACAAGTACGTGCAGGCTGAGCCCAGCTTGCCCAACACCAGGGAGCGCGCCGAAAGCAAAGTAGTGCGCAGCAAATCAAAGGTCTGCCTTTCACGCTCGGAAGTGATTGCCCCGGCTGTCAAGGCTGGGCCGATGAAACCGATGAACAGGAATTCAAACAGAACTACTGTACTGAATATCGTTTTTCCGGCAATCTGACGAAAGCCCGGATTCCATTGTAAGAGGTTGGACTGTACTGCCAGAAAAGAATAGATCACGCCGATCAACAGGCTGATCAAGATCAGGTAAACGGTCAATAGGATGTAAGCCCGTCTGCCTCGCATGCGCCCTCGTAATTCTTTAAGAATGACCGGATTTTCCAACGCGCGTCCAAGCATGTTCGGCAATGCTGCGATTTTTTCGCGGATGGTAAAAGGCGCTGATTTATTCATGCTTGCTCCGTGTTTACGAAACAATCCCGCGCGTGGCGCGCATAAAGACCTCTTCGAGATTCTGTGTATCTTCACTGAAGTGGATGACCGGCAGGCCTTGTTTTAGAAGGTTTGCGAGAAGCTCGTGCAAGGCTATGTCATCTCCATTGAAGTCTGCTTCCAGCGAGAGCCAATCGGCGTGAGAAAGGCCCTCCTGCGGGCGAACGCCAGAGATGCCCGGCCAGGCAGCCAGCATGGCCTGTGCTTTGTCAACATCACTATTTTTGAGCAGGCCGATGCGCAGAAGGCGATGGGGTACAACCTGCTGGCTGAGTTGGTCGAGCGCACCCAGGGCCACCAGCTTGCCGCTTTCCATAATACCCACCCGGGTGCATAGTTCTGCCACATCGGCCAGGATATGGCTGGAAAAGATGATCGTCTTGCCGAGGCGCGCCACTTCCAGCAATAACTCGCGGATTTCCACCCGGGCGCGCGGGTCGAGTCCTGAGGCAGGCTCGTCGAGCACGAGTACGCTCGGATCGTGGATCAAGACCCGCGCAAGCCCAAGGCGTTGTTTGAGTCCGCGCGAGAGTGTATCCACCATGTCGTCACGGCGATGGGTGATATCCACAAGCTCGAGCAAGTCGTTGATCAGGCTGGCGCGTTGTGCTGGTGGAATGGAGTAGCAGGCGCCGAAAAAATCCAGGTATTCCTGTACGGTCAAGTCGCCATAAACGCCAAATGAATCGGGCATGAAACCAATCTGGCGGCGAACTTCGCGCGGAGATTTGCGAACCGAGTATCCACCCACGCGGATTTCGCCTTTATCCGGGCGGAGAAGTGTGACCAGCATGCGCATGGTGGTAGTCTTGCCAGCGCCGTTGGGACCAACCAGGCCGAAAATTTCGCCGCTTTCGATCGTCATGTTGACGTCGTCCACCGCTTTACGCCGGCCGTATTGTTTGCTCAATCCCTGGATTTCAACAATCGCGCTCATGGTTCCACGACCAGTGTGAAGTAAGAGGATGCGATTTCGTACTGGTTCTGGTTCCCATTTCCTTGGTCTATTTTGAGCCTGATTTCTGCGCCGGGTCCAACGTAGACAGAAGGGTTGGGGATATTGGTATCACCCGTGGTTAACTTTTGGAGTTGAACCCATTGAGCGCGTTGCCAGTCCCATAAAAATGCGCTGATCTCATTCGGGCTGCTGGTATTGAGGCTCAATGTCAGGGATTTTACTGCGCTGTAATGCAGCGGGGTAGCAAGCCTGAAGCTCAGGATATATCCGCCTGCCGGAATATTTTGCATGTAAGGTGAATATGGCGATAAATCCGGGTTGGACGATTCCCAAATGAACAGCCCCGATGACAGTTTCAGCGGCCCTGGTTTTAGCGTAAAAGTTGGCTCTAACTTCAAGATATAAAGCGTGGTGTCAAAACTTTCGAATCCCTGTCCCTGCAAGCTGGCAGGCAGCAGAGCCTCATCCACCCAGCCGATCAGATAGACTCCTGAATTACCCTTATCTTGGGCATATCTCGCTGGCAGGATAGCGCGCATCAACGCACTGCGCCGGACAGTCTTGTCGTCAGGAGACGTATCAGGGTAATTCGAATATAAGCTCTGCGATTGGGAGTTATAGAAATCCGAACCGGCAGGGTTAGTAGTCAGGGAGACCTGCACCCGCTTCGTGGTGCCTGGCGCAAAATCACCCAGGCTTTTCGAGTCATCCGGCGTGACCAGGATGGCGCCTCTCAAATTATATTTGCTGGCGTTCGTAATTGTTCCGCTCAGAACAGGATCGTCGTTGCCAAGACTGATGACCAGATTGTGGGTTAGCTTAATTGCAGGCAGGCTGCCACTTAACGAAACAGCTTTCATTCCGCCAGATTCGACCAGCACATCCGGCAGGAGCGTGTCCGGGCCTTGTTGTAAAGAAAGCCAATCCTTGTTCGCTTGCAGTATTTGATTTGTGCTATCGAAAGGATAGGCCACGAACGAATTGCCCGCTTGCAGCATGTACTTTGTTCGGTTGGGTGAATAGATGCCGACCAAAGCGCGGGCTTGGGCCTGGGTTACTCCATCCCACATTTGCAAAACGGCCAGCCGGTTCAGGATCGGGCGTGTGCCACGGATCAATGTACCTGAAAAGTAGGCAACGGTAGTAAACAGGATTACCAGCGCGGGGATGCTGATCCAGGCCAGTTCCTGGCGTTTGATACGACGTAATAGCAGGTAGTTGAGTGGACCAATAACCAGAATATACAATCCCAACCAACCAATTATGTAATATGTGGAGGGAAGGCCAAGTCCGGGTAAAGCGGAAAGGGCCTGGTTGGAATAATTAGTATCCCAGGCGGCATCTGCCCATGAGGGATGGAGCGATCTGGTGCCTAACAGGTAGCTGTATACATCTTTCATACCGCCCCAACTGCTGAGCGGCTGCAAGCCCGGGTCGGCAGCCAGATAATATACCGCGCCGAAACCAACCTGTTTTTGGATCAGGACAGGGATGCCATCCTGCGCAACCAAAACCTCGGCATTCGGACGGTTCTGACCTATGGCCAGGACGGCCGGGCCCGTCAAAGAAGCCGGAGATTTGAAATAGTTTTGCAATTCCGGAAGGCCGTTAAGCGTTTCGGTGGTATTCAAGTCGATTGGCAAAAACTCGTTCAGGCCGCCGGCCACGCTTTGCCATTTTAGCCCGCCGATGACCAACAACTTGCCGCCTTGTGCCAACCAGGCATTCAATGCCTCACGCTGCTTATCGGTGATCGTTCCCATATCCATGCCAGAGACAACCAGGGCATCCAGGCCTTCCCAGCCCTGGGATCGGTCTGGCAGGTCGGCAAGCTGCAATTGAGCAACGTGCGTAAAACCGTTCAGAGGAGTTGTTTCGTTCAAGCTGCCATAGGCTGAAGGGTCATCTGCGAGTAAACCAATCACCAGGTTTTCGTTGGAGATACAGGTGACGCTTAATGGAATCGTGACAAGCGCTCGATCCGCGACGATAAGACTGACGTTCAATTTCCCCAGATAACCCTGCGGATAAAGGTACAGAAAAAATTCCTTACGGGAAGTCGTCGGGAGAGAAATATCTATACCGTATGCAGATAGTCCTCCGTCATTATTCTGATATGCAACCTGGATACGGGCGTTCAGATCCGCGCCTTTGTTTTCGACCGTTACCCGGACGGGAATCCAGCGGTTTTCTTTACAATAGCCATTGAAACCCGCATGCGCGGTCATATTCAAATCCCCCGGGCCCTGGGCAAGAACTTCCTGGTTTTCGCCTGATAAGTGCAGAGCAAAAATCAATATCGTTGGAAGAATGTAGCAAAAGAATCTTATTCGTCGTTGGTGATCCAACATGGAGTCTCCCACAGGCGCGCAAACCTGGATGTATTATAACTTCAATTTCCAGCCCTCTACATTCTTATGTTGGCCGGGCAGAGCCGACCTTAAGAGGCCATCGGCTCAGGCCCCCTGGAGCCGATGGCCCCCTGTGGGTGGGTGGGCTAGACGTCCAGCGCGCGGACAAATTCTTCTTCCACTGCTCCCTTACGTCCAAGCATTTTGTAAATACCGACCGACTCTTGCCTGCCTTTGACGACAACCGAGACCCTTCGAGGAGTTTACACTGAGTGAAACGAACGTGCTCAGGCTGACATATTCTGGGTAGTGTTGTGGGGCTAAGAGCCTGTTGAGCGCGGCACAAGTTTGATTGTCGCAGATCGCGCCTCAGGGCTCACAGTCGTACTAATGATGCTTGCGGCGTAGCGGCGGTATTTTGCGCGGTAGGCGTCGTCGATCTGGTCGTTGAGTTCGGAGCTGACCTCCTCCACAAATGCCACGTCTTTGTCGACGCCGCCAGCCCGGATGTGGCCCTCGTGGCGCACCTGGGTAGCGCGGAACCAGGCGGAGGTGCGCCCGTAAATGGGTCTGACGTACAAGTCATCACCGACGCGGACGACCCAAATCGTCACCGGGTTGCGCAGCGTGCCGTCGCGCCGGAGTGAGGCGATCTCCAACTCTTCCGCCGTTCCGATCTTCGTAAGCTCGTCGCTCGTCCAGGTTGTCATTGGCGCATCTCCTCTTATTCGGCCTGGTACTGTTCGTCGCTAACCTGTTCCATCCAGTCGGCGGTCTTGCCGTCGCGTTGTTCCTGAATCGCGGTGTGCGTGACGGCTGTCGTTGGCGCGGCGCCATGCCAATGTTTCTCACCGGGCGGGGTCCAGATCACGTCACCCGGCCGGATTTCCTGGATGTCACCACCCCAGCGTTGCACCCGGCCACAGCCAGCCGTCACGACCAGGGTCTGGCCCAGCGGATGGCTGTGCCAGGCTGTCCGGGCGCCGGGCTCGAAGGTAACACTGGCACCGACCACGCGGGCAGGATCGGGTGCCTGGAACAGGGAATCAATGCGTACGGCGCCGGTAAAATACTCGGCCGCTCCTTTGGTGGATGGCTGTGAGCCACTCCGTTTGATGTCCATTTTCTGAACTCCTTTCATGGATCGCCTTGCTCAGCGGCCGGTCATCTTCTTCAGGGCTTCGGGATACCGATCCCCTTGTACCGTGATCTTTGAAATGGCGCTTTCGATCTCCCGCAGATCGTCGGGGGTGAGTTCGACGGCAAGTGCGCCGATGTTCTCATCCAGGCGCTCGAGCTTGCGGCTGCCCGGGATGGGAACAATCCACCGCTTCTGAGCGAGCAGCCAGGCAAGCGCGATCTGAGCCGGTGTCGCTCCCTTCTGTTCTCCGATCCTGGCAAGCAGATCGATGACCACCCGGTTTGCTTTGCGCGCCTCCGGCGTATAGCGAGGGCTTCGGCTGCGGAGATCGGAACTGTCGAAGGTCGTGTTTTCATCGACCTTTCCCGTGAGATAGCCCCTGCCCAGGGGGCTGAACGGCACGAAGCCGATCCCGAGTTCCTCGCATGCAAGCAGCACTTCTTCTTCAGGGGTTCTCCACCACAGCGAGTATTCGCTCTGGATTGCCGTGATTGGCTGGACTGCGTGGGCGCGACGGATCGTTCCTGCTCCTGCTTCAGAAAGGCCGAAATGTTTAACCTTGCCTTGCTGAATCAGTTCCTTGACTGCTCCTGCCACGTCTTCGATGGGCACCTCCGGGTCAACCCGATGCTGGTAGAACAGATCGATGGCATCCAGCTTGAGGCGCTTGAGCGAGGCCTCGGCGACCTGCTTGATGTGCTCCGGACGGCTATTCAGACTTGTCCAGCCGTGACTTCCATCAGGGTTGGCTTGGAACCCGAACTTGGTGGCGATCACCACTTGTCCGCGGAAAGGAAAAAGCGCTTCACCAAGCAGCTCTTCGTTGGTGAAGGGACCATAGACTTCGGCCGTATCGAAGAAGGTGATGCCACGCTCGACCGCCGCGTGAAGAAAAGAGATCATCTCCTGTTTGTCGCCAACCGGGCTGTCGCCATAGCTCATTCTCATGCAGCCGAGCCCCAGGGCCGAGACTTCCAGGTTGCTGTTTCCAAGTTTTCGTTTTTGCATTTTCTGAACTCCTGTCTTTTGTTCATCAGATGATTTCTTGAACTTGCTCTTCCGTTTGGATCATTTCTTTCTCTTTTTTCAAAACAGCGTTTTCATACACTTCGATTTTATGATCAAGGATGTCGAGTGTTTTTTGCATTTCTTTCATCCTGGCTGCAAGCAGTTCCCGCTGCTCTTTCAGGATGTCTTTCCTGGCTTCAATCGTCCGGTCGCCCTGCTGGACCAGCCCGACATACTCGATCAGCACTTCGATGGGAAGCCCGGCACTACGCATACATTTAACGAAATCGACCCGCCGAATATCAACTTCACTGTAATCCCGAATACCACTTTCACTCCGGTTTACCGGCGGCAGGAGACCAACACGTTCATAGTAACGCAGCGTATCCGACGAAAGGCCAAAGCGTTCGCTTACTTCCGCAATTTTCATAATTTCACCTCTAAAAATAGTGTATCACCTGGAGTCGACTCCAAGTCAAGTGTTTTTTGGGGAAATATAAAGCAGAAATCCTTATAGATAATATTTGGATTGCGATCCGACAATTATTCAAGTTAGCGTTAATTGCTTTACATTTGGATACTCAAAATACCCGAATTTCGGCTCAAAAAACTGTCAGTTAACTTTGGCTAACCTGAATAGTGTATGACCTGGCGTCTTTAGCGCATTCAGCATGGCAGTGCCTATCTGGATGGTTGCTCCATCATCCAATGCAGTAAAGGGATAGGCCACGCGCTTTTGCGCCGGCAGGTAGAGTGTCGCGCCACTGCATTCCGCCAGAAGGCGGGAGCGTGACAGGTGGTCTGCGTGAATGTGAGTATCCAATACGGCAGTAATATTCCACCCATGTCTTTGGGCCAAGTCCAGATAGACGTCCGGTTGCAGAGCTGCATCGATTACAGCTGCCTGGTCCATTGAACCTATCATGTACGAGAGACATCCTTTGCCGACTCGCCGTATCTGAACAATCTGAGCGCGGCTTTCTGGCAGTGCCAACTCAGCGGTGTTCCAGGCCAGGCTCCAGGCGCGCATGCCTCCCGCGAGTGAATAGGTTTCTATTCCCCGCCTTTGCAAAAACTCGGCAGCAATCTGGCTGACATGGCCGGCGCCGCAAACGGTCACCACCGGGACGTCATTTGGGGGAACCACCGCATCCAGAGCGTGGGGGTTGCGTTTTTTCAATTCATCATACACATCCATGTGGACGCTACCGGGAATGGCCCACTCTTCGCGTTCCGCAGCCGGACGTACATCCAGCACGAATAGGGGGCGGTCCGTCTCTCCAGCCAGGCGCGGAGAGTTTCGACATCGATCTCGCTCATTGATTTTCTGCCATGCCGGCGGCAACCGGAAGATCAAGGGCTTGCCAATCGGGCAAACCTTCGATGAGCCGGCGCGCGTCGTAACCGTGTTGCAGCAGCAGAGTCACTGCCTCGTCCGCGAAGACGCAGTATGGGCCTCGACAATAGGCAATAATTTCCTGCCCGCGGGGCAACTCATCCAGGCGAGACTCTAATTCGTTGATCGGGATCGAGCGAGCACCGGCGATATGGCCGGATCGATATTCTGTTTCCGGTCGCACGTCCAAAACCAAACCACTGCCGGTTTCGAGACGCTGGAGTAACTCTGTGGCAGTGATCGATTGAAAAGCGCTGCGGTCCTGCAAAAAATTGCGTGCCAAGTGATTCACTTCCGCCAGTTGGAGATCGCCCAACTTGCGCAGGGTCTGCCATACCTGGAACACTCGCTGATCAGCCAGCCGGTAGTACGCGTACAGGCCTTGCCGGCGAACGTCTACGAGTTGGGCCGCACGGAGCACTTGCAGATGCTGGGAGACGTTCGCAATCGGCAGGGTGGTTTCGTCAGCCAGTTCTTCCACTGTTCGCTCGCCCTGTGCGAGCAAATCCAAAAGCTCCAACCGGTGTGGGTTTGCCAATGCCTTGCCGATGCGGGCGAACTGGGCATAAAGTTGGTCTTTGAATTGTCGTTTGGTCTCTATTTTCATATTCAATAGTATAATTGAATAGTATATTGACGTCAATGATATGATCGATTACAGAAGCAGATGAGACTGTCTATAATTGGTGGGGGAGTGAGTACTGCCAATAAATATTTCCGCCCAACTCTGCTGACATTGGAACTTGATACTTGATAATGGAAGGAAAATATGACTGATAATCACCGCTATCCGGCACTCATGCTCGACTCGCTGACGCCCGTCTACGACCTCTTTGCGAAGGTGTTCATGCCGGAAAAAAAGTTCAAGCGCGAGCTCATCGCCCGCGCTCACATTACTCCCAGCCAGCGCATCCTTGACCTGGGCGCGGGGACTGGTACGTTAGCAATCATGATCAAGCAGATTCAGCCGGACGTGAAAATTACCGGTATCGATGGAGATGCGGAAATACTGGAAATCGCCCGTAAAAAGGCAAATCACGCAGCGGCTGACATAAGATTCGACCTTGGCAATGTAGCGGCCTTGCCTTATCCCAATAAGTCGTTTGACCGCGTCCTGTCCAGCCTGGTCATGAGCCTTTTGAGCAGAGATGACAAGCAGCGAGCCGTGCGTGAGGCATATCGTGTGCTTAAGCCAGGCGGTGAACTGCATATCGCTGACTTCGGCCCACCACGCACATGGTGGGGGCGTTTCCTAGCGCCGCTTATGCGTCGCTTTGAGCGCGTATCTGATAATCTGGATGGAGTTTTGCCAACGATGTTCCAGGATGCGGGATTTGATGACGTTGAAGAGGTCGCTCGTTTTGCTACTATTTTCGGCACGCTCTCGATCCTGGGCGGCCGAAAACCTGTGTAGCTAATCACAGAAGCAAAAGCGCTTTAGCTCGGATTATTGCGAAGCTAATTCGGCCTCGGGTTTTGCTTTGATGACGTGCCAAATTTCCATTTCGCCCTTCCCCTTTATGATTAAACTGCCCCGGGACTCGCAGACGAAATCATCTTTGATCAATTCACGGGTGGCCTGGGTAATCTGAACGCAGCCTCCTCTGCCGTGACTCTCCATCCGGCTGGCAGTATTTACAGCGTCTCCCCACAGATCGTAAATGAATTTTTTGCGGCCAATCACCCCCGCCAGCACCGGCCCTGAGTTAATACCAATACGAAAAGCTACGGAACGATTGGCGTTAAAAGAGTGACTTTGAAGGTAAGCCTGCATTTCCAAGGCCAACAGGGTGATTGCTTTGGCATGATCCGGGCGGGGACGCGGCACACCGGCGGCGACCATATAACAGTCCCCTACCGTTTTGATCTTCTCCAGGTCATATTTTTCCACCAACCCGTCGAAATGGGAGAAAATCTCGTTCAGCAGCTCGACCATTCCCACCGGGCTCATCTCCGCGGACATGGGCGTGAAGTTCACCATATCCGCAAATAGAATACTGGCGCTTTCATAATGATCGGCGATGGTCCGGCTCTCATTTTTTAGGATATTCGCGATCTCTTTGGGGAGGATGTTCAGCAGCAGGTTTTCGGATTTCTCCTGAAAGAGATTTTTCTGACTCACGAAATAGTTCAGCAGAATGATTACGATTGCTGAGACAACCCCAATGTTCATGACGAAGAAAAATGTGACCAGCCCGGGCGAAAGAGGGTGGGGGGCCGGAAGGTAGGCTTGGATAAATCCGCTCAAAACGACCAGGCCGAGATAGGCCCACAACCAGCGCAGCGCATAACGGGGCTCATCGAATAATAATGCGCCGAATGGAGCGATCAGCGACCACAAGATAACTGCGCTTGAATTAATAAATCCGCCGAGCGCCAGCATGAGAAAAAATGGCAATAACAGAATTAACACCAACTGGCTGTAACGGAAGAAATGATAACGGTGGGTCAAAGCAAAAAGCATGATGCTGAGAAGCGAGACAACAGCATACCCGAGCGGAATATAACCCGCAAAAGGCTGGCCAAATCCAATATACAAAAATCCCCAGAGCGCACCGGCGAAAATAAACATGACCGCGCCGCCCACCAGCAAGGCTTTCTGTAAACGGACTTCGTCAATATCGTTGGGATCTGAGCCGATTCGCCCGGTTAGGGCAAGTATCCTTCGCCAGAATTCATTCATTTTGTTTCCTTGTAGAACAATACCTTTTAAGCTGAAACTTCATTCGGCTTTCCAATGATTATACATTCCAATGGTAGCGAGGCATCAATACAGCGTCGAGGCCAAGTGAAGTCGCGTATCTACGGCTGCGACCCCGTGCTCTCCTCGTACTGCTTCCGCCATCCGTAGGGAGTCATGCCACGCGGCTTGTAAATCGCGAATATCGTATTCACGAGCAACGCCAGCAGGGCGGCAGCGGAAGCGATCACCATTTGGACCTGCTTCTCACGGAGATCGGGGCCGAATAATGTCACCTTTGCTGCGGCCTGCGCCAGGAGGCTAATTGGCTGCATGTGTAACTGCATGACGACGGTGGAAAGGATGGTTATCAGGAGTTTTGCCAGGATCCAATAATGCCGGAACAAGCCCCATGGAGTGCCTAATGACAGGATAGGCCCGGTGAGCAGCGGGGCGAAACTCAACGGGACGATGACAAAGCGGGCGATCAAGTCCATCCCGAAATAGGCGGATCGCACCATCTGAGCGTCCTGGCTGGTCAGGCCAGCAATGGCAAGGGCCAGGAAGGCAGCGACCGCGCCGAGCCAACCGACCGCGAAAGTGATGTGTGCTGTGAGCATGAACTTGCGGAGAATGGGTATCAGGGTCATCGCGCTTAGTGGCCCATAGGCATAATGCCAGTGAGATGCACGCTGACAAATAGCACGACCAGGACGATGGCGATAACTGCAGATACCTTCACCCAGCGTGGTGTACTGGGGGGTGGTCTGCAGCTGGGCTCGTTGGGGGTTTGCGACATGATTGTTTCTCCTAGTATAATTTGAGACGTTCCATGCCAGAATAATATGGCGTTTGGCGATGAACGTCAATAATCAAGGCTTGGGATTTGTCCATTTGTGAACAGTGTGAACGAATTGTTCAGAAAGTTCAACCTTGACGCTCCGCACACGCGCGGAGCGTACGATTGCTCATCTGAGGATGCTTCATAATGAAGACTGACCGGCGGGTACAACGCACGCGTGAACTGTTGCAAAAGGCGCTGATCGAACTGATTAGCGAACAGGGAAATGATGCGATCACGATTCAGGATATTGTGGATCGCGCCAACGTTGGGCGTACCACCTTCTATCTGCACTACAGCAGCAAAGACGAATTATTCATGAGTTGCCACGAAGCCATCGTCAGCAAGTTTCATTTTGGGCCACTCCACCCCCTCTCCCGAGAAGAGCTACTATTGCCTGAAGCGCCACCAGGGATGACATTGGCATATGGGCATCTTAAAGACGCGCGCATGCTATTGTCCGTTTTTCAGGGCAAAGATAGCCTGCTGATCCTGCGACGAATCCGCGATGCGAGCGCGCAGGAAATCGAAGCTAACCTGCGTGCTGTCTTTGTCGAAGCCGACAGCACCATCCCGTTCGACGTGCTGGCGAACTATCTGGCGGGGGCGCAGATCGCGCTGGTGCAATGGTGGCTGGAGAAGCGCCGTCCCTACACACCCGAAAACCTGGCACAGACATTCCACCGCTTGCAGCGCGCGGCAATCCGCGATGCGTTCGGGCTAAGGGACGGTGTATAGATTCTATAAAATTTGCGAAGTCATCGTTTTAATTGTGATCCTTGCCCAAAATACAACGACCAAAACGCGCCGGCCTTACTCTCCAATTCTGTGGGAGTGCCGACTTCGGCTATTTGCCCATCGACAAGCACCACAATCGTGTTCGCCCGGCGGATTGTATCGTAGCGGTGAGTGGTAAATAGAATAATTTTGTCCTGTGCCAGATCAGCCAAAAGCGTGAAAATCTGGCGCTCACCAAGGGGATCAAGACTGGCGCTGGGTTCGTCCAGGATGATGAGCGGCGCATCATGATAAATTAAGCGCGCCAACGCCAGCCGTTGCCACTGCCCACCTGATAAATCCGCGACCCCGCCAAAACCGGCCCCGACGACCGTATCAACGCCTTCCGGCAATGACTGAACAACTTCCGATAACCCAGCCAGGCGCAGCGCTTCAGCAATCGCCTCGTCTTCATCGGGAATCCGGTTGAAGCGCATGGTGACGTTGTGCCGAATACTGAATGGAAAATGTCCAGGGTCCTGAAAGAGAACTGACTTGCTATACATTTCCAGCGGGAACGCTTCACCTGTAACTGCAACTGCTTGGAGAGTGCCCTGGTTCGGCGCTACCAGGCCAGCCGCCAGTTTCACCAGCGTACTCTTGCCAGCGCCGTTCGTCCCGACAATGGCAGTCAGCCCGGGTGAGAAAACGCAGGAGATATCGGTGAGAGCCTGTTTATTGTTGTTGGGGTAAATATAGGCGACTTCAGTAAACCGGATCGCGCCCAGCTTGGGAAGGGGTGGATTCACAGGCTTTGGGGTTATAGCCCCTGCATCATTATCAAATGACTTTGATAGAAAATCAAACAAGGTCCGGGCATAGTTAAGCGATTCCCAAAGAGAGCGCATGTGGTAGATCAGGGCACTAATCATCCCCGACAGGAAAGCAACTCCGGGCAATAACACGGCCAGGTTCGCCAAAGTCAGTTGTCCATTGCTAATGAGAAAACCTACCGCGATGAGCGCCAACCCCAACCCGATGACCTGAACACTGACGGCGGCGCTCCGCAGCCCAAGAAAGCGCCCCGTGAGTTGCTTGAGCCGGCTGAGATAAGACTCAGCCAGGAAAGCGTGTTCCTGCGCCAATAAGTCGGTACGATAGATTCGCATGTCCCGCTGCCAAAGAGCATCCACCTGCATATTAGTGATCGCATCCAGGCGCAGTTGGGCAGGCGCCGTGCCCTCCTGTAGTCCATACATGGCATCGCTAAACCTTTGTTCGATCAAGGCGGCGGGGATGGCAATGACCAAAAGCACCACAACCATGAGCGGTGCAATGACGAAGAGCGTGATTGCCAGGCCAGCTGCGCCCAGCAAAATAGGCCCGGTTGAGAGAAGCGTATCCACCAACGTAATTGAACGGTAGGAGGCCTCGCGAATCACCAGACCATAGTGGGCCTGGAATGAATTGTCCTCAAACAGTGAATATGGGACGGATGGCAGTTTCTGCATCACACGTTTGCTGATGGTAACCCAGGCTTGCTGGCGCAGGATCGTGGACGAGGCATCCCGCACGATAATTCCAAGACGCTGGACAAGCAGGGTTGCCACCAGAGCAAAGCCGAGCAAAGTAACTTGCGGCGTAACCTGAACGGTACCGTTCGGACCGGTAATATTTTCAAACAGTTTTTGCAACAAGAGAATAATAATCGGAAAGAAGAACGGTTCTGGCAGCGAAGCGATGGCGCTGATGATGAACGCGCGGGGATTACTCTGAAATAGCAGAGAAAGCGTTGCGCGAATGACGGTCAGTTGCTCGGGAATAGTGTTTTTCATGGTTTTATCTGATGCTAAATCACTCATCATTCCACAGTGCTAACCTTGCCGGTTTTCTCTCTCCAGTTGCTTAATAACGCCCCTTACATTCCCCAAACAACAACTGCCTTGAGGATTACGAATGTCGCAAGCACTTAAGCCTGCTTGAATGGAATTGGTGATTTGGTCAAATACAGTGCTTTGGCCTGTGTGTTCCATTAATAAAGATACATCGAATTGAATCATAATGCTAAATCGGTGCGGCGCAGCAATTGGGCGTTGATTGCCACCACAATCGTGCTTACTGACATAAGTAGCGCGCCCACCTCTGGAGAAAGTAGGATGCCCCAGGGAGCCAGCACACCCGCTGCCAGCGGGAGCGCGACAATGTTATAGCCGGCTGCCCACCACAAGTTCTGGACCATCTTGCGGTAGCTGGCCCGGCTCAAAGCGATAATCTTAACCACGTCCAGCGGGTTGCTCCGCACCAGGATCAGCCCTGCGGACTCGATGGCCACGTCCGTGCCGCCGCCGATGGCAATGCCCACATCGGCACGCGTCAGGGCTGGCGCATCGTTGACACCGTCACCAACCATCGCGACACGCTTGCCCTGTGCTTGCAGCTCGGCAACTTTCTGGTCCTTGTGTTCGGGCAGAACTTCGGCGAAAACCTGATCTATACCCAATTCGGCGGCGACGGCCTCCGCCACAAGGCGGCTGTCGCCGGTCAGCATGGCGACTTGAATTTTCATCGCATGTAAACGCTGAATAGCTTCATGGCTTTCCGGGCGGATAGCATCTGCCACAGCAAATGCAGCTGCAAGCTGCTTGTCATCCACCAGGAAAACCACCGACTGGGCTTTTTGCGCGGCCTGTTTTTCAAAGCCAGCCAATTTGGAATCCGGCGTGAGCTCAAGCGTTTCCAACAGGCGTGGGCCGCCTACATAAACGAGACGCCCATCAAGAGTTGCCTGGACGCCACGTCCTCCCAGGGCGGAGAAGTCACTTACGGCGGGCAAATCCAGCTTGCGTTCGGCCGCTGCTTTGCGGATCGCTTGAGCGATAGGATGCTCGGAGTCACCTTCGAGCGCGGCAGCCAGCGCCAGAGCGCGGTTCTCATCCCAATCTCCTGCGGTCGCCATGCCGACCACACCGAATTCGCCTTTGGTGAGTGTGCCGGTCTTGTCGAAAATAATCACGTCAATGTCGCGGGCGGCTTCCAGTGCCAATCGGTTGCGCACTAAAATGCCGTTGCTGGCGCCCATTGCTGTTGTGATGGCAACCACCAACGGGACAGCCAGACCGAGGGCGTGTGGGCATGCAATCACCAGCACGGTGACAACACGCTGGAGCACCTCGACGTTGAAACCCACGGCGATGCTCCAGCCGACAGCGGTTAGGGCGGCCACAGCCAGGGCAATATAGAACAACCAGCCGGCAGCCCGGTCAGCCAGCACCTGGGTTTTGGACTTGGACTGCTGGGCTTGTTCCACCAGGCGCATGATACCTGCCAGGGCAGTCTGGTCACCAACGGCAGCCACACGCACCCGCAGGCTGCCATCGCCGTTGATCGTTCCGGCAATCACTTTCGCGCCGGGTTCCTTTTTCACTGGCCGGGATTCGCCGGTGATCATAGCCTCGTTGACATTGGACTGCCCTTCGGTCACTTCGCCGTCGGCTGGGATGCTGGCCCCTGGACGCACCAAAAGCAGGTCCCCGGTTTGTAGCGCGTTGGCCGGGATCGTTTCGCTGGCGCCATCGGGCAAAAGGCGTTCGGCCGTATCCGGTATTAGTTTGGCAAGCTCGTTCAAGGCTCCGGATGCTTGGCGCACGCTGCGCATCTCCAGCCAGTGACCCAGAAGCATAATGTCGATCAGCGTGACCAATTCCCAGAAAAAGCCTTCTCCCAGCCCGGCAAGTTGCGCAAGCAGGCTATAGACGAATGCCACCGAAATCGCCAGCGAGATGAGCGTCATCATCCCTGGACGGCGGGTGCGGATTTCTGGAACAGCCATTTGCAGGAAAAGGACTCCTCCATAGCCAAAGATGACCAGGGAGAAAAGGAGCGGTATCCATTGGCCGCCGGGGAAAGAAGGCAGTCTGAAACCCATCCATTCCTGGATCATTGGGCTAAAGGTCAGTACGGGAATGCTTAGAACGAGGCTGATCCAGAAACGTGTGCGGAACATTTGCTCGTGACCGGTGTGATCGACGTGACCCTCGTGGGATTCGTGGTTCATCTGGCCGGCGTAGGCCTCATGATCCGCGTGTTCCGTCATACTATGTTTTGCATGGGTGGTATGATCCGAATGACCACTGGGCTCACTTTGCTTATTTTCGGAATGCATTGCGTGAGACTCATTGGCATCATGTTCGCCAGCATGTTTGTGTTCAGGTTCAGGCATGGGTAGGCTCCTGGAGCAGAATCAAATAAGTGAAATGGCCCGTCTTTACCGACAGGCCATTTTGATGACAAGAACACTAATGCTGGTGTGTATGTTCGTCATAACTCAGATATTTCTCAGGCGCTTGATCGAACGACTTCTTGCAACCTAACGAGCAGAAATAATATCTCTGGCCTTTGTATTCAGATTTGCCGGTAGCGGTTGCAGGATCAATATCCATTCCACATACAGGGTCTTTGACTGTGGTAGCCATAGTTACTCCATGGTTAAGTATTTCGGAAGGATCGCTCACATTCAGCGTTCCATACAATGTTTAACGATTTTTCTTGCAGGTATGACACCAGTTATACATGTTTGCCTGCCCCGGCACGTCGCCGAATATTTGCCACGGCTCAAATAATTTGTACAATCCGGCCTTCTGATGGAATATCGTCCGCCATTGCAAACAGGTGGTAGAAGCCTGGCATGGCAATGACCGGCTCCGTGGGGATCTGCGCTTCGACTCTGGAGCCTGATTGCGTAAAGGACAGGGAGAGATGGCGCGGCACACCGCCATCCATCCAGTGCGAGATGGCGTTCAAACCCATCAGAATGATCTTCGTTACTACAGCGCGTGAAACTTCGAGCGAGACCGTCCCGCCATTTGAGAGCTTATTGGATGAGATCGAATCGATCCTTGGGCGTGGACCGCGGAAAAGGTAAGGCGGCTCGAAGGCTTCGACGTCTTTTGTGGCGGTGGGTGCCGGGCCTGCCGTAACGGCTACCCGGCCATCGGGCAGCAGCAGAGTGATGGCGTGGTATTCGCGCGCATTTTTCATGCGGCTCATCTCCTGCCAGATTCCGGTTTGCGGATCGTATAAATCAACCAGTTTGGTATATCCGAACTCATTCGTAAAATCGTTGTTGCCGTGTATACCGCTTTCGTTCTTGCCAGCGGCCACCAAAATTTTACCCGTCGGCAGCCTGAGCACTTCCGGCATCGAGCGCAATACCTGTGGGCTTGTGCCCAGCACCCACTCGCCTGTCACAGGATCGTAGTTTTCGACCATGCTTGTGCCGGCAGTACGGCGTGTGCCAATTGCGGCGACGCGGCCGTCATCGAGCAGAATCACGCTGAAGTCGGGATGATCGGGCTCGATGGGCAGTTCCGATCGCCTTTCGTTTCGCAAAGGCTGTTTGAACATGCCGGTGTTACGCCACTGGCCGCTTGTGACGTTGTAAAGTTGCGGCGGGAACCAGCCGACCAACACTTCGCCGATCAACAGGAGTGCGTTTGGGCCGAAGCCGCCGGTAGCAGTCATCGAACCGGTGGGGGTCCAGGTGCGGGTTCGCGGATCAAAAATCTCGCAGGTTTCGATGCGGATACGTTCGGGTTGGCCGCCGCCCCCAAAAACCAGGTAGCGCCCGTCGGCAAGCGGCGTCAGCCCCGGATACCATCGCTTCTCAGTCAGCTCGGGCAATACTTCCCAACTGAGGGTATCAGGATCAAAGGCCTTTACGGTGCGCACCGCAATGTTGTTGAAATTACGTCCCTCGTCCACCCCGCCGCCACCCACATAAAAAATGCGCCCGTCCGGTAAGTAGCTGACCATGTGGCAGCCCTGAATGGAAGGTGAAGATTTAGGGCGTTCCTTGTTACCGGTCAGCGGGTCAAAGACAATCGGGCGCACCGTGTCGTGGCAATAGATGATCTTGCCGGTAGGCATCAGTACACCTGAATTGGTGCCGCCGAATTCTTCCGGTTCAGTATCCCCAATCACGCTCCAGCGGCCTGGGTGCACATCCGCGCCGAGTGTAAAATCCATTCCGCCGGCGGCAGAGGGCAACTCCTGGTATTCATAACTGGGTGCAGAAGCGCCAAGTGTAAACGTTCCGGCTGGCGCATCGGGGATTTGGTATTGTCCGTTCTGATCGGAGCGGGTTTCGCGGAAGAAAGCGCCATCGGCGCTGATCAGCGTAACGCGGGCATTCGAGATTACTGCACCTGCGCGGTCACGCACCACACCCGTCCAACCATCGGTGCCGGCTCCCCCAGATGGAACCGGGGTATGGGTAGAGATGACTTCCAGGGTTGGGTGTTCAGTCGGTGTAGGGAGCTTTCCACAGGCTGCACCGACAAGTACCGTTCCGGCTGCAATACCAGAAACCTTCAAAAAATCGCGGCGGTTGATACCCTTCTTATGCATGTCAATCTCCTTTATTTAAGATTGCTACTTGTAGTAATTGTCGCACAAGTGGCACGATTCTTTACTATCGAAGCGAGAATGAATTTACACAAAGAAGTTCACATTGTTCCTATCTCTTTGGTAGGATTGATAGGCACTTTCCAGTGCAGGTGTTTCTGAGCGGCAGGGAATACACCAGCTGGCCCAGAAATTGATCAACACTGCTTTACCCGCCAAACCAGACAGGCTGACCTGCTTGCCGTCCAGGGTCTTCAGGCTGAAATCAGGTACTTGCTGGCCGGGTTGCAGGCCTGTCGGAGCAGCCGCGCCCGGGTTCGCCTGGACCCATGAAAGGCTGGACAGGCCAAATTTTCCGGTCTGATTCGAAAACTGCATACAGATCACAGTTCCAACAGCCATACCCAGAATCAGGCCGGCAAATAGCAGGATAACCAGGGGTGAAATGTGTCGCCTGCCTGGGAGTACTGAGTTATCCTCACCGGGCTGGATTGCGCTGGGAAATGTGTCCTGAATATAGGGAAAAATCACCCAGACGGCTGCCAGGCCGAAAAGTGTTCCGGTGAGCAGGCGCATCAAGCCGTTGAACGAATCCCAGGCGTCGCCAGCGTAAAAACCGGGCGCAAAGGCGTTGTGAGTCAGCGCTGCCAGCCAGAGATTGGTGTCGCGAAAACCATGCCCGATGCCTGCCAGGTCGCTGATGGCATGCGTCGTCCCATCCAGCGCCATCGGCAGAAGGAGCAGGGCGAAGCCCCACCAGGGTAGAGGTGTGACTCTGCGCCGGATGGGAAACCATAACAGGGCGAAAACCCAGATACTGGTGAACATCGAAACCATACGATCCGACCAGGCCAGCTTCCAGCCCATCGTGTGGGCGCCGATAAATTGGCGCAAAACGAAGGGGTTCTCAGTATTCTTCCAGACAGACTGGATCTCGGTGAGTGAATAATTCAGTTTGGGCCCGAATAGAAAGTACGAACGCTCGGGTAATTGGTGGCATAGAAAAGAGTAGACAAAGTAGACCACCCTGCCTGCAGCATCCCAGCCCAGATGCATGAATACCGGGGCCAGAAATGGCAGGACAACATACATACCATATAGGAAGGTAAAAGTGGCAAACCAGTGTAATGCGATCCAGCGAGCCAATCTGTTAATTCTCGTCTCCATAATCATTCACCACTTTGAAAGTGTTCAAGGCTGCGCATGTCATTCAACTCACCCTTATTCGCCCGACCAGGAAACGCCATTATCCCGGCTGGCAAATACCTCGCCGCGGTCATTGATAGCGATCAAGTGTTTTGGATCGAGCGGACTGACGGCAATAGCCATAATATTTCCGGTCAGGGCGAGCGCTACCCAACTCTTGCCGTCATCGTCCGAAGAATAGAGACCGGCTGCGCTGCCGAGCGTTGTCACTAACAGGCGATTGCCGGTCTTGACATAGGTCACTGCAATTGCACCTTGGTCGGGAGCCTGCTCAATGTTAGCCCAGGTTCTTCCGCCATCCGAACTGCGCAATAAACCGTCTTTCATCGCCGCGGCATACAGTATTTGAGAATTCTCGCCCATCGTCAGATTGAATGTGGATTGAGATACAGTTTTGGATAGCCAGGTCCACGTAGTTCCGCCATCCTGTGAGCCGAAAATCCCATAGCCGACGATGTGGGCAAAAATCCTGTTTCCATCCTCAGGATCAACGGTGAACCCGTGCATGTCGAGACCCGGCAAATCGGGTGTGAGCGGATTCCACGTCTTACCGCCATCGGTGGATTTATAGAATACATCGTGTCCGGCAGCATACATCAGTTGGGGATCGGAGACTGGCAAAGCTAGCGCCATTGCATCGGCATTAGCGAAGGTGGTTGGTTGCCAGTTCCTTCCGCCATCTTTGCTGACCATCAACCCATGATGGTGCCCAAAAAAGACGGTATCCGGTTCTGTTGGCGAAAAAGCCAGCGAATGGAAGTCGGCCGTGGATAAGTGACTGATCGGACGCGCGTTCCCGTTTCCTCGCGGTTGGTTCGAAAGCACAAGCCAGCGGCCGATAGTTAGTACTAGCACTGTCACGCCTGCAATAACGAGCCAGCGGGTTACTTGGTTTTGGTTCCCTTTTCTGCGATCGCGCTTTTTATATTTACTCATAGTTCACCTTATTGGTTTGCGTTATCCATCCCTTGACGGAGTCGAGCTGATAGCCAAATACCTCGCACTGAACGCTAACAAGTGCGTCAGTTCAAGTTAAAAGGGCCAATCCCATTGAGCGTAAACTCAACAGGAAATGCATGGTCTTGAGATATTTTAGATTTTAGGAGGCGGGGCGGTGAGCTTGGGATAGATGGATCGAATGACAAAGACCGAAAAAGCAACCCGGTAAGTTCCCCCAAAATGGGTTATAGAAGCCGACTGCGGAATGATAAAACCGCACATTACAAGATTGCACACCAGTGATAAACCATCTGCGTCACAACAATGCGTTGGCATGTGATGTTCTGCAGGCATACTAGAATCCAGTCTATTCATCTGGGGCATCATGACCATTTCCCCGGTTTTAGCAGATGCAATATTAGAGACTGGGAAAAGCCCGGCCAGGAGCACTGATCCCAAAACCAGCAACAGTAACCCTGCGACCAGCGTCTTCTTGATCATAATGCCGGTATTAGGTAACCATCCCCTAAAATAGTACCAGCAGGAAGTGGAAACTTCTGGCAAAATAGACCCAGGAGCAACCACATGAAGCAATCGAAGTTCACGGAAACGC
>WNFL01019035.1_pt1 | contig 38270 bp, 60 predicted proteins | sample 5400361 | NCBI WGS metagenome assembly WNFL01 (sample SAMN13153351, study PRJNA577476) | soil metagenome | isolation source: 40 cm soil on Douglas fir-dominated hillslope | place: USA:California | collected 2013-09-17
GAATGGTAAACAGCGTTCTGAACATCATCATCAAGCTGAGCAAAGAAGGCGGCGCAGATAAAGAGACGGTGAGCGGTCTCTATCAGGTCAAGCGTTCGATCCTGGAGGCTGCTGAGGTGACGGGCGTCTTCATCGCGGCTGGATTTGCTGTGAAGAAAGTGCTGGACGAGACAGTGGGATCATTGGTGATGTATGCTGGTCAGGTACGCAATGTGCAGAACGCCACGGGGGCGAGCGCTGAAGACTCTTCGAAGTTAATTCAAATTCTGGATGACCAGAAAATATCGTATGAGCAATTGGAGAAGGTGATCCAGAAGAACGGCAAAGCCTATGATTTCTCGATCAACGGCATTGCCAATATGTCTGCGTCATATAAGAAATTGGGAACAACTCAAGACCAGGCAGCTTTCATGCAGGCGCGTTTCGGGAAACAATGGCTCGCGTTTGTACCGGTGATGCAGCAGGGTAAGCAAGCCATCCTCGATGCGGCGGACGCCACGGAAAAAAATTTGATCCTGGATCAAAAAGCGGTGGACGCGGCACGGCAATATGAAATTGGAATGGATAGTTTGCATGACAGCGTTGAGGGTTTGAAGATATCATTGGGCAAGGAACTTATTCCGGTCACCAATGAATTTATAGATGGGTTGAATGTTTACATCCGCGCCCAACAGATTGCGGCAGAAAACACCACGAAATCAGCGCATGGCAACATGGCGTTTAAAGATGCGCTGGCACAGGCGACCCTGGAAATTGCGCATCAAAAAGTATCCTTATCTCAACATGCCGATGCACTGAATGGTGACACGGGATCGTTAAAAGATAACGCCGCGGCGCTCAAGGAAGTTAGCGCCGCGAATCAAAGTATGTTGGGGTTGATCGGCAGCATCGCCAATGAAACCGCGAATTACAGTACCAAACAAGCGGACCTGACAACGCAGATGGAAGCGAACCGCGCGGAGGCGGAGAAATTATATCCCTGGCAGAAACAACAGCTCGATGAGTTGAACCAGAAATATGCCGATATGGCTGTGACCTACGATCAAAACGCAACGGCGCACAATGCGGCGATGGGTAAGATTCAATATGACCTATTAGTGACCAAATTGTCAGCTGATGGCTTGACCTCGGCAGAATATGCAATTGCACAACAAGCGGGCTTGATGTATGGAGTCTTCGACAAGGGTTCGATTGAGTCGGCGAAGAACATAGACCTGGTGACCCAAGCCATAAACGATGGCACACTGAAAGTCGATGAGATGTCGAAAGCCATTGCCTTGCTGCCCAAATATAAAAGCATCGATATCGTGATCAAAGTTCTTGAATATTTCCAAAATAATCCGGGTGGTTATAGCAATCCGCAGCTGCAAGGTGTGACTGGCGGCTATGCAGCCGGAGGTATCAGTACCGGTCCCCTCTCTGGACATACAGAGCTTTTGCACGGCACGGAGGCGATCATCCCGTTGCAGAATGGATCCGTGCCAGTGCAGCTGCAAGGTGCGCCTAATGGTGGCGGCGATGTATACGTGAGTCTGACCATTGCTTCGCCCATGACGATCATGGATGAGCAAACTGCGCGCAATACATTATTGCCATTTATTTTGCATGGTGTGCGTGAAGCGAAAGCGCGGGGAGCGATTTAAATGACTGACAGAAGATATTCTGTAAACAAATATGGCAACGGAGCGTTGTATGGCGCATCGGATGCGAGCGATGCGCTGGCTTGGGATGTGTCGATTGATTGGGATGAGGATTCCATCTTCGAGGCAAATGAAGCGGCGCGGCTAACCGGATATAGTTTGAATCGCGGCAGGACGCGGCTGTTGAAATCCGCGGGCGAGGGCTTTGAATCGATCAGTACCGGCACCGCGGTGATCACGCTGCGTAATATGGATGGACGCTTCGATGCCTGGAACACAGCCTCGCCACTCTATCCCAATGTGAACTATGGCAAGGATATCCGAATCCGAACCAAAGATTTATCGACTGGCATTATCTATCCGCGAATACGCGGAACGATCACGAACATTGTGCCGATGGGTTATGGCGATGATGCGAAAGTACAGATCTATATCAGCGATGGATTGGACTTTTTGCGGAATTATCCAGGGCGGGTTGCCATGCAGCAGAGTATTTTGCCAGATGCCGCCATTGGGAAAATATTGGATGCGGTGCAGTGGCCATCGAAATGGGGTCGCAATCTGGATGTATCCAGCGAGACGATCCCCTATTGGTGGAGCTCAGGGAATCGGATCGCAATGAGCGAATTAGAAGATCTCGCGCTTTCGTTCCTGGGTTATTTTTTCATCGATGCTGACGGGCAAGCGTGTTTCATCAAACGCACACATATAAGCGACGCGGTGGCGGAGTACGATGAAACCGAAATCTTGAAGGATATCGGCAACCCCCAACCGTATGAACTGCTGCGCAATGTGACCCGCATCAAAGTGCATCCACGCACGCGCGCCGCCACGGGTGTGATCTGGCAATTGTTGGGCAATACTCCCAGTGTGGTGCCTGGCGCGGGGAATGCATTGACCCTGTTTGCAAACTATACCTATAACAACGTGACTGCCCCCGCGGTGAGTGTGATCACACCGGTGGCAACCACCGATTTCTTAGTTAACACGCAGACAGACGGACTCGGCACGAACCTGACCTCGAGCTGCACGGTGGTACTGACAGACTTCGGCGACACCGCCAAATTGGTGATTACCAATAATAGCGGCTCGACCGGCTACATCACTTTTTTACGGATCCGCGGCGATGCAATCTATGAACCGAATGCCTCAGATGTGACCTACCCGAGCGACCTCAGCACCGTGAGCAAGCCGCGCGAACTGGTGTTCGACCTGCTCTGGCAGCAGGACATCAATGTTGCAGTAGATATCTCTAATGTGTTGGGTGTTTTCTATGCAGGGCAGCACCCCATGCCGAACATCAAGATCGATGATCGTCCGAACCTTCAATATGCAGCGGACTTGTTCGATATCGTGACGTTCACATCCAACTATTTGGGATTGACTGGTCAATCCTATCGTGTGGGCGGCATCGAGGAACAAACCGATTCGCAATATGAGAATTGCCAAAAGGTAAACACGCGTCTGTATTTGGAGCCGTATGTCTCGGCGGCGAATTATATGCAATGGGATACGAATTCCGTTTGGGATACCAGTACGATATTTGGATATTAACTATGAACATAAAATCTGTTGATTACATCATCACGGCAAAACATTATGGCGGCAGTGCGAGAGACTACATCCGCAAGATGCAGCGCGATATTCATAAGCGCGGCGTGCCCGTGACGATCAAGAATTTAGAAGACGAGCCGACTGGCACGCCGGTGTTCGCGCGCATCTGGCAGGGTCAATGGATTGCGGACTGCGAATGTAATGGCGCCTGTTTTGTGGACCCGGATGAGCCGGTCTTTTTCTGTTTCACCTGTGGCAATCGCGCGAATGGGCAGAAGCCGCGCCCGGTGAAATTCCCGCCTGAAGATGAACGCCAAGAGATCGAGCGTTTGTTGCTGGAACGCCCGGTGAACGATCTGGGAGGCTTGAACGATCTGGAGCGGGCAGGTTTGGCGAAGCCAGTGTTGTTTGTGCAGGTGGTGGAAGAGCAGCAATTAGCAATCCCATCATCCCCTTTAGGGGACATAGGGGATGATATCAGCGATCGGGAATCAGCAAGCCCGCCTGTGGTGCAGACTCTGCCACTGACGCGCAGCTGGGAGCCAGGGGAAAGCATTGAAGATCTGCACAGGCAACAAGATAAACCGCTCGAAGAATGGCATCAATCGTTGAAGGAAGATTCACATGGCATATTCTAGCGGCTTCACGGCGGTGACGGGCGCCACTTATACTGCGGCGCAATACAATACGAACACCCGCGACAACTTCACTGCGATCTGGGTCTATACCACGGCGGGCGATATCTCCTATGCGACCGGCGCCACCACGCTGGCGCGGCTGGCGATCGGTGCTAATGGTTATCATTTGGAATCAAATGGCAGTGCGCCGGTGTGGGCTACCTTCCGACGCTACATGTCGTTTTTATTGAATACAGATATCGCTCTCAATGCTGGGGAGGACGCTGTGCGATTCAGAATTCCCAATGCAATCAATGGCTGGAATGTCATATCCGTGGCCACCTCGCGGAAATCAGGCACGGGCGTGCCATCTTTCGGGATCAGGAATGTCACGGATGGTGTTGAGGTTTTATCTACGAATTCGACCATCGACAGCGGCGAGACTGATGCTTCCACCGCCGCCGTGCCGGCTGTTATTGATACAGCCCATGATGATGTAGCCACAGCCGATCAGTTTGCCATCGATGTAGATGATGCGGGAACCAACACGCTCCACGCTTTTGTGGAAATCGGATTTCAAAAACCATGAGTACCAGCACTTTGACATTTTCGGATGGCGCTGGTGATTGCTGGGCGGATGCCATTGGATCCTTTGATAAAACAGGCGCGAATCTATGGATCGGCGCAACCGATGTTGGCGACCGCGATCCGCGGGACTGGATACCATTCGTCGTGACGCTGCAACGTGGGATCGTGGTGGCATCCGCCACGCTCAAGATCACAGCGGACCGCGCATCATCAAGTGTGACCTCGAACATCAAAACCGGCTGCGAGGCAGCGGATAATCCCAGTGCGCCAACCACAAAAGCGGATCTGTTTGCCCGGGTGATGACCACGGCAAATAGTACCGTGACACTCGTGCAATACGTGCTCAATACTGTATATAGCTATGATGTCACGGCGGCGGTGCAGGAGGTACTCAACCGTTCCGGTTGGTTGGCAGGCAATACATTGGCTTGCATGATCCATGATGTGAGCACAGCCGATAAACCCCATTCGGTTTATTCGTTCGAAGGCGGTGCCAATAAACCGGTGCTTGAAATTGTAATCAACAATATGATCCCGCGCAGTGCCGGGATGATCTGAGGATGAACCGATGACCGATTTAACTTCCTTCAACAAGACCGACCTGGTCGATGACCATGTAGCTGGGGATGTCAATAAATTGATCGCGTCTGTGTGGCGGTCTGAATATGCCAACACGGAGACGATCTCAGCCACCCGGGTGCTTGCCGATATTGATTGTCAGTTGCAGTTCCTGACGGCCTCCGGAGCAGATCGGACGGTAAAGCTGCCACCCGAGGCGACCACAAATCATTTTTACATACTCTACAATTCGGGCGCCTCGAATAATGTCGTTGTGCAGGATGACAGCGGCACCTATACGTTTGCTACGCTTGCCCCGGATGAGTATTGTATTTGTTACCCGTTGAACAATGAAAGTTGGCGGGTGGATAAATATATCGTCGAAACACAATACAAGATCGCTCCGACCGTTGCGTCCAACGCGTTGACCGTCAAGGTCACGCACCTGGATGGCACGGACCCGAGCCTGTTTCGTCCGCTGGCATTTACGATTGGAGGCGTGCGCCGATATATCACCGCTGCCACGAATTTCACGATTGCGGCGGGAACCTCGTATTTCAATCTTGGGGCAGTGGAATTCGCCACGATCGAGCAACAACTATTTGTTTATGTGGTTTGGGATAGTAATAGTTCCATCGTGGCGCTCAGCGCAGCGCGCATTCCGTATGGACGGTTGGTCTCTGATTTCAGCGCCACCACCACGAACGAAAAACATTTATACAATTATGCCAACTTCACAAGCACCGATGATGTGATCAACATTGGCAACTTCCATGTCACGAACTCTGGGACTGCGTCATTCAACTGGAGCGTGCCCACATTTACGAGCCTCAATCTCAGGCATGAATATCAGCAGGAATCGGATTGGTTGACGTGGGCGCCGGTCTACACTGCGAGTGGATCGTTGACTTATACATCCGTTTCAACGACCTTCGCAAAATATAAGCACACGCCCAATGGCATACGCTGGGAATTACGGGCCAGTGGAACATTGGGTGGAACTGCCAGCACTCAACTTTTATGTACGGTCCCGTTCGAGGCATTGCAATCCGCGAACAGCCCGGCTTGTGGATTTGGCAATACTGCCGGTGTATCTGCCGTGATCTTTGTCACAGCCGCGACCCCGGACAAACTTACGTTCAGTAAATATGATATTTCGAACTATGCCACGAGCGGCGCTTGTGTCCTGAATGCCGCTGGTTTCTATGAAACCTAACATGAATAATCCCATTCTTGGCATCGATACCTGGGAAGGGCAGCTTGAGATCGACGAAGCTGTGTTGAAGGCGAACAACGTCGCCTTTCTGTTCATCCGCCTCAATGACATGAACGGTGGACATCACAAGGATCTGGGGTTTGATAAGCAATGGGCAGAAGCGCAGAATTTTTATCGCGCGCCTTATTTTGTATATAACCCGTGGGTCTCGGGCTCTGCCAATTTCTTTTGGCTGCAAGACAACATGCCCGCGGATGCGAAAGCCGTGGCATTCGATATCGAAGTTTCTATGGGCGGTTATTCGCCGGTCACCTATGCATCAGAGGTCAAGAAATTTATCGAGCTGTGTAAACCGAAATGGAACTTCGTGATCTATACCGGCGAATGGTTCATGTCTTATTTATCGAGCTGGGAAACGAAAGCGGATTATTGGTGGGCAGCGTATCCGAATGAGTTTCACCCATTGAATGACTGGATATTGACCTGGGATGAATTGCGAGCTGCGCTCGTGAAATATAACGCGCCTGGCAATGTTGCTGATATCCCTGGGCGGCTGCGGTTCTGGCAATTCAGCGGGGATCGATTGATCCTGCCGGGCAACCAGCGCGAGATGGATGTGAATGTTTTTTTTGGGACGATGGCAGAGTTGACTGCATTTTTTGGAATACCCTCCTTACCGCCTCCGCCTTTGCCGGAGCCGATCGACATTCATCTCAAGCCCTACCCTGGCGTGGATTATTACGAGGTCAATCGTTTCGGGGTCAAGATCTATTTATTCCTGATCGATATGCACGGCAAGCGAGCTGAGGTGGTGTATGCCCCCTATTTGATGACCGTTTCACAGGCGGCATTATTGCGCGGCGCACAGATCGCAGTCAATGGGCATGCCTGGGCGTGGCGCAATACGGCGCCCTATGGTCCCGATGATCTGGAAGGTTTGCTGATGAGCGATGGCGAGATCATCGTCAATCACAGGAGCGGCGCGCCATTTATCAATTTTACAAAAGACAATCGCATCTCGATGCCCTGGAATGATTACAGCAATCTTTATAATGCGGTCAGTGGATTTCGTTATCTGGTGGTGGATGGACTCAAACAGGCTTACCTCGATGACCCAACCAAAATCGATAATAAGGAGCGACACGCCCGCAGCGCAAAAGGGATTCATCAGGATGGGCGTTTGATGTTGTTGGTGGCGGACGGGCTGCCGGATATGTCCTATGGGTTATTACTTACCCAACTGGCAGATGTATGGATCGAGTTTGGAGCCAGAGTCGCGATGGATAACGATTCGGGCGGATCGGCTGCGTTGTGGCTCAAAGATCACATCGTGAATCAGCCATCGGATGGGCATGAGCGTGCCGTCGTCAGTCACTTATTGATTTACATAGGAGATCAAGATATGGAAAAATATACCGTCATTTCAACGACCAACAACATGAAGCTGCGCACCGATCACCTGGTGACGTTGGTGGATAACAGCATCGAGACGATCCCGATGAATACGCCGATGGAGGCGGATACGTTGTATATCTTTCCTGCCAGTTCAATGGCAGGCGCCACACCGGCTTTCATGAAAGGCGATATCTGGGCGCATGTAGTCAGTGTGAACGGCGTACCCAAAAACGGCTGGGTGGCGATCATTCACCTGGCGAAGCCTTATTGCACGTACAAGGAAAATGCAGTGATGCCACCCACTGCGCCAGCCTCTGTGTTCATCACGCATACGTTTGCGGATGAACTGGCGATCACGAAGCCGGATGGGACGGTGCAATTCTATAACGCGAACTTCACGGTGCCGAATGTGGAATATAAGCCGAAGCCATAAGCGGACGCTCAGCCTCCAACTGAAGTCTGACTTGCAAGCCAATGGCATCCTCCCGCCGCCCCCAGGTTGGAAGTTGTTCCGAGCCACGAAGTGGCCCATTATTGAGCTGGGGCTTTCTGCGGAAACATTCGGTGGGAGTTCGTTCGAGGTGGTGCCGTTGTGGGTGCCTGAGACCGGGCAGTTCAGCGCGGTGAAGGGCAACTTCAGCATTTTGGATTCGGATGGGGTGAAACGCTTACAGACTCTACAGCCCAGTGATGGATATACCCTGCGCGTGAAGATGAATTGGCTGGTGGCGAGCGGGATTGGCGTTGCTCCGATGTGGACACATTCGCCCGCGGAATGGGATCAATCGCCGACTTATGAAGTGGGCACGATGTTATGGGGCGATCAAATCTTTGCGGCGAGCGAGGATGTTTTTTATCTGGCGACCTCCATCGGGTATGGAGGGTATCGCAAGGTGCTGCCATTCCGCAGGGCAGATTGGTCGAAGGACCCGAAACAATATCCATATCTTTTTCCGCGCGCTACCATCTGCCGGGCGAACGGCGGGATCTCGAATGATTTCGGACGTGGCGAGATCCGCACTATGTTGCAGGTGTTGGATGCGAGAGATTATAAGTTTGCAGGTGGACAAGTGCCAGGCGCGTTCTACATCCCCGTGCAATGGTGCCAGGCTTATCCATAAAAAGGCAACAATATACTTGACACCACCAAAGCCCGCTCTGGCTGTTCAAATGGCAAAAAGGATGTGAAAAATGAGCTGGTCTGTAAGCACAGTAATAAAGCACAAACATACCGACATTGGTTTGCAAGAATCCCTTGACGTGCTCAACGCTCTTGTCGCTTCGGGAAATGACCAAGCCGCAAAAGAACGAGACGAACAGCTTCAAGCTGCCACAGAGGCGTTTTTTAGGATTCTGGCTAATGGCGGAACATTGGACAACGCTGAAGAAATTTCAGTTTCCTTTTCCGGTCACGCCAATGTTGACCATAAGAAAGTTCCTGAATGGGCTGATGAATACATTTCAATCAGTTGCTATGTAAAGAAATATCGAGAATAGTTTAGTGGTGTCAAGTATATGAAATTCCCCATAAAAAGAGCACGCACCAACCCGGATAAGATGGTGCGTGCTGATCGGCAAATTGACGTTCTACTACTCTCGCCTCGTTCGTCTCTTTGCCTCCTCGATTCGCAATAGTATTATATCATTTTCCAGGGAGGTTTTGTTAAGGTTGTTAAGGAAGTGGAAGGCGGTCAGCTGTCAGCGCTCAGTGGTCCCTGTAGATAGATGCAGCTGCACTGGATCCAAATAATGATCATGATAGAATTTATATATTGGGGGGTGTTTTTGAATAAACTAATTCTCGCGCATCAGGCTGAACAATCTTAGTTAGGAAATCTTCAAAACCAGGAAGTGTAATAGCGGGAATATTCTTCACGATCACGTTCTTGTTTTCCTGTCTCGAATTCGCCACAGCGTGATTCGGTTTTGGAACAGGAAGATTATGTTCGAGCAAATGTTCAATGTGCTCGATACGTACTTCATCCAAATTGCTGAGAGCTTCTTGTTCAGTTAATCCTTGTGCCATGCATCCATCTAGTTCTGGATTTTGGGCAAGGTAAATATACTCATCATCTGTAGTTTTATTTCTTAACAATTCTACCGTGTATGGTAGTTTTGCTAATTCAGTAGCTTGTTCTTGTATAGTCTTAGCCATGTTGTGACTCCTTCAACTTCAATTCTTGAAGCTTGTCGATCAATTTTATAGCATTGTCAATGTTGTATTCACCGAGTTTGGTATGGCGTGGTAACCAGCCAAATAACTCTGGGTGGTCAGGATGATACACCTTATCGTGTGGTGCTCGACCAGATTTAATTATAAATCCAAAGCCCTCGTAAAGGCTGTCAAGCTTTCTCCGATTCCAACCAGCCTTTGAGGCTCGTGCCTTCTCTAATAACTTGACGGAATCCTCCCCCATTTCGTTACCCTCCTACTTGTGGCGGTTGCATTTGTTCTGCATATACCAATAAGCTGCCTTGATAATGGTTGTCAACATGCAGAATAAACTGATAGGTTCCCGGCTTTTCAAATCCAATTGCATTTGCGTTCAATATTATTACCGTATCTGGATTCAAACCACCTATTCTTGGTGGAAATTGAACCACTTGCTCCATCACCATAACTTGTTGTGAGTTATTATCCTCACCCGCAAAATAAAGGGTGACATTTCTGTCGGTTGGTCTCTCACCCGGTTCCAATGCAAGTTTTATTACTATAGTTGGACGGGGATAAATGGTTGGAAATTGAGGGGATTGTATCCTGTTGAAGATGGCAAAGATATTTATCTTGCCTTCTTGCGATAAATTGGCGTTTTCTGCAATAACGAAAATTTCAGTTTTCATGAGCAGACTCCTTTCTGGGTGGTATATTTTTGATGACAAATGATCACGTAGATATTTTTGTCTGCGCGATATCGGGATCCTGTAGATGGATGTGGCTACAGTTGCCGGAAGCTAACCCTTCATCTCATTCATAAAATTGCCAGCAAAAATCCCAGCGATCCTTGCAATTGCTTCGAATGTATTTGGTGAATTTTTCGACTCTATTTCTGCTTTGGTCTTTTCCCAAATATCATTATTCCTGATCAACTCCAGATATTCGTATCCGGTGGTGGTTAAGTTTCCAATGCGAAAACTTTGAACTTTTCCACCACCAGTGATAGGTTTGTATGTTTTGATGAGTCCTTGCTGATGAAGTAAATCGCAGTGCTCTGCAATTGTTTCCAGGTCATAGCCATCTATTTTAGGTCCCCACATGCTTTCTGTTCCAGGCTTATATTGATCTTCAATAGCAAAAAGAATTTTTCTGATCAGTTCCATATCGCGTTTCATAAATATTTCCTTCTGTTGGGATCGGTGAGGAGGTAGAGTCCTAATGGGGTGACGTAGAAGAGCAGCCAGAGCAGCTCGTATTGGTTGAGAGTTTCCTGATCAATGCCGGATGCCAGGATGATCAGGATGGTGATCAATGCTATTACGGTAATATGTTTTTCGCGGTGGGTCATGATAGCGATCAGCTTTCAGATGTTGGCGGTTCAGTGGCTTCAGATTCTTCTTCCGATTCGGGTTCGTCATTTGATGCAGATGATGCTTTTGTTACCCGCTTGACTGGTTTCTTCATAGCACGATTAACTTTCCGTTGGGCTTCATCGGCTTTTTCACCTTCCATGACTTCGCGTTTGATAATCTCCAACACCAATACATCCTTGATCTGATCGTTGTCAATTTTTACGTCTGGAGAAATCTTGCGAAGCTCGCGACGAATAACATCGAGGACAGGTTCGCTGAGCGTTATCGCTCCAATGAAGAAACGGCTGAGTGCCTGGCGCTGGGTATGATACTCACCGAGTACTGACCTACCGAGTCCTTCCTTGGTGAGCAGATACAGATTATCGATATCATTGGAACTCTTGGCATTGAGACTCATAAAATCGATTTGCAGGACAAGATCGGAGCCAACGGGTTTGCCGTAAGTAACCTTATAGATTTGCCACAACCCGCCATTGGTGAGCACAACCCATTCGATACCTTCATTGGCGGCATAGTCCACTGCCTGTTTGATGTAGCTATCTTTTAGATCGAGCCCGATCGCTTTGACTTCGATTAGCAATTGGAGTTTGCCATCGAGCTTAATGGCAAGATCTACATAGGTGCCACGAATTGAATATTCAGATGTGATCTCGGAATATTTATCGAAGCCATAGACATCGGCAAGCATATCCACAATGATCGTGACGGTGTCTGATTCGTTTACATCGCGCGATTTGGCGGAGGTGAGAATGGGTTGGAATCTCTTGATGCTTGCACTTAATCGATCAGATACTTTTGTGGGGACGGTTGCCATATTGTTTTCTCCTTTTGAATTCTTTAAGGTTTTTCGACTATTGACAAACAATAAACAGTGTTATACACTTGTGTTATGAAGAAGAAAAACTCCAATTCCCCGATCACCGGTATTCGTCTCACTAAAGACGATGAACGGGAAGTTAAATTCGTCCAAGAACAATTGAGTGCGCCTGGTCTACGCGTGAGTAAGTCTGAAGCGTTGCGCCGGGCGCTATACGCTTTTGCCAATTCACTACGTTCGCAGAAACCTGGTCAGCAAGACAAATCTTGAACCTAACTAGCTATTTAAAGCATAAGCGCCTGCTTTGGCGAGCAGGCGCCTCAGCTTTGGCTGGATGCAAGGTGATTGCAGCACCTTAACAACTGAATAGTCAGAATACTGAATAAACAGTCCCAGACAGAGCGGGTGATGGGACTCGAACCCACGATATCTTGCTTGGGAAGCAAGCGTTTTACTACGTAGGAGAACGTCGTGTTCTCAAGTTAAACGAGGTTCCTGATTATACCCCTCGGAAGGGGATTTAGAATCATTTTTCATGAGGTTATCGACCGCTAAAAAGCCGCGCATTTGCTCGAGTTGAATGTTGCGGGTGTAGCGCTTGATCATGTCGGAGTTTTTCCAGCGGCCCATTTCCATGAGGCTGCGCTCGGAGACTTTGTTGAGCACTCCGATAACCGCCATGGAGCGGCGCAAGTCATGGGGAGAGAGTGAAATGTTGATCCGTCTGCCCCATTCTTTGACGATCATATATAAGCCCTCGGGTGTGAGACCTTTGCCGGTCTTTACATGGGTGAAGAGAAAGCCCTGCCCATCGGCGATGCGGCGATAGTGCAGCCAACGTTCGATATGGGCACCCGTGTTTTCACCAAACACAGCCGCCTCCCACTGCCCTCCTTTTACGATCACTTGTAGTAGGCGATGTTCAAGATCTGTGTCAGCTAATTGGAGTCGACACAGTTCCGATTCGCGCAAGCCCGTATCGAGCGCGAGGGCGCAGATGGCGAGATCGCGGGCTCCCTTGGATGTGTAGGGGTCAAATGAGGCTAATAGTTTGAGAGCAACTTGGGGGTCGAGTGAGCGCTGCGGTTTTCCCAGGACACGTTTCAATTTAGCAGCTCGCGCTGGGTGTTGATTTCCATATGCCCAGGCGAGAAATTTTTTTATGGCTGCCAATGCCAGACATTGACGGGCGTTCCCCCATCCGCTCTTTGATAGCAAACGAATCAATTCTGCCGCCGTAAGGATGGCAGGATCTGGCACCTGGTCGATGATCCGGGGAATTACATCGCGATAGGTGCGTTTGCTGGTTTCAGCATAGGGGTGCGCTGATGAGAGGAAATTTTCAATTTCTTCTTGGTTCATTTTTCACCTGGTTGTTTTATCGATGAAGCATAGCCAGGCGCTGATTACCCCAGTGCCTGAGGGAACTGGCGCCATGAGTGCCAGTATGCAAATCCCGCAGTGACTTGTTAGAGCAAATCGTTGCGGGGATCTGGTGAGCACTGCATCATCATGGCTGAACTTTTGGAGTTGCACTGATGACGCAATGCAGAAGTATTTTACACGATTCTAAAACGAATCGAGAAAGGAGGAAGTTCCAAGGAAATATAAAAAGGCTGCCACCTCGCTCGAAAGGACCCATCACGATCAAAAAGAGCAAGGCAGCATTATCGCTATTGTACACGATTCGCTGTGTGCAAATCAAGAAAGGAACCCATCATGTTTTCAGTCAGACTTTATTACTCACAAACCGAACTCACGAGGACGCATCCAGAGATCAAATCCTTCGCAGTCGTACACCATATGCAGAACGGTGAGACAACCGAAGAAACTGTTGCTGCACTTACAAAGAAACGCATCGAGGGCACGGTCTACCGGGTCGGCGGATTATTGCTACAACGAGCCGATACACTCCCGAAGGTGAACCATTATGAAGTCGCTCAGTGATAAGCGACGCGATGCAGGAAGCAAGGGCGGAAAGACAACGGTGAAGCGTTATGGCAAGCGCCACATGAAAAAATTGGGCAAGTGGGGTGCGCATCGGATGCATGCCACGTATCGTTTAGTGCCTGTCGATCTTAACGATTTTGCCCTAGTGCATCGAAAGACAGGCGAGACGAAAGCTTATTTATCTGGCAAGAAAATTTGAAAGGAGGCAGACAATCGATATCCCCAATTGTTCAGGATTTAAAAAACGAGCCGTCGTTTGAAAGGAAGGAATCCACCATAGAAGCCAACTCTCAAACGACGGGTAAAAATATTTTACCTCAATTTTGAAGGAGATCCACCATGATCAGATTTGTTAGACCCAGCGGCGACGCGAAAGCGATCGGCGCGCACAGCACGATGACCACACGCGCGATCGTGCGACCCGGACTGATTGTCGAAATCACCGATCGCGCCGGCGAGACCATCAACGTTGCGAAAGTTGAAAAAGCTACGCAACAGGATGATAAGTTGAACATTGAACTTGTCATGATTGCATAAGGAATCCACCATGAGTAACAAAAACAAAAAAATAGCGATGTGGGGATTTTATGTACTGATCGGTGTGCTGCTGGGATTCGCTGCCAGCCGCACATTTCATTTTGTAAGCAACGTGATGGACAATGCGATTCAAGGTTATATGTTTCTGTTCGCCACCGGCTTGGGTGCCTTGATCTGGTTGTATGTATATCTCAACTATGCGGAAGGTTCGAGCCAACGCGCGATCGCTTTTGTAATGGGCATCGTGGATCTGTGCGGCGAATTGATTTTGACCTATGCAGATATGCAGTACGTTGGAGACAAAGCCGGCCTGGTGAAGATGACCGAAAATGAAATGCAAATATTTTTTGCAGTGAGTGTTTTGGTTGTGGGATTGAACATCTTTGCTGGATACATCTTCAAACTTTCCGATCTGCATGCACAGCAAGAACAACACGCGCAGGATTTGGTCGATCATGTGACCGACGAAACCATGAAGCATTTGAATACACCTGAAGCAAAATCACAAATGGTGCAGGAGCTGCTCCCCATTTTGAAGGCGTCGATCTCGGCACGCGTGCAGGCTGAAATTTTTTCGCGTGCAAGTCAGACTGCCGGGCTCGATGCGCGCGCAGTTGGCTGGCCGCTGCGCAATGAGACTGAAAAGAAAGAGGTGACGGTCCCTTTAGTATTGGGGTTGGGGGAAAAGAATACCAACGGGACCTGGATGCAAGCCATCACGAAGAAGGACGGTTCACGGGTGCGCGCATTCTGCCTGATGTGCATGAAGGAGGGCAAGAGTTGGATTGGCGGCGAGTTATGCGAACACTTCGACCAGGTCGAAACGGTGGGACCGAGTGGGAAGCTCGATCAGCCTTTGGAAAGCGCAGACCAAAAGTAAAACGCACATGCGAATGGTGCCAAGAGGAATGGATGACCAGTCAACCCAACGCGCGTTTTCATACTGAAGCATGCAGGAATGCTGCCTGGTATGCGGCGCGGCGCGAGCATGGCATCCAGAACGCTATAGAAGACAGATTTCCAACGGCACGTGCCGTTGGTGATTGAGAGTCTATGATCAAAACTGTGCCAGGGTGTGTGGAGCGATCTACGTGCCCTGGATGGTCAATAACAATAACATCGTGTAGTCACTTAGGTCTGTGACTTTTGAGTAAAGGAGTTTACCAGATGCAAGCATTGCAATTTACACATAACACCATCCGCATGTTGGGCGTGCATGGATTGGCTGTCTATATGCTGATGCGCTGTGCAGAACAAGAGGGGATCGTGCCCATTACTCATCAATGGATATGGGATCACATGCCCGGCAAGACTAGCGTAAACACAGTAACTGCGGAACTGCGCAGATTGACCAGCCTAGAATATCAGATCGCCGTGAGAGTAAAGGGTGGGTGGAGGCTGAATCGGGAGAATGCGTTTCAACTGCCATTGACTTATGAATTATCGGATGGTGCTGAAACCGAGAATCTCTCAGAGAGAGATTCTGTAGCTACTACTACTACTACTATGGAAGAGAGAAAATCAGATAAGTTAGTAGTAGTAGTAAAGAGTCCCGAGAATCTCTCAGAGAGAGATTCTGTGGTTTACGAAACACCTGGTGTGACCTTCGAAAGGAACTTGAAGGCATGCAGGGATTGCAATATTGGGGAACCAAAAGCATCGCAGATCTCAGAGATGCCATGGGTCTTTCCTGACTTCATCAAAGCGCATGTGGATAGCCTGTATGCCAGCGATGTGGTGGGACTAGCGATCAGACGCATTGAGGGAAATGAATTACCGCGGATTTGGAAGGAAGCCACAACCGTGCGTGATGGTCTCGACGATAAGATCGCGAGGCTGCGGGCACGGGATAATAACGATGAAGAGGAAGAATGAAAAAAATACTAATTCTAATTTTTTGCCTGGCGCTGATGAGCCTGGCATGTTTGCAAACGACGGTGGTGGCACAGAATGTCAGTGTGACGGCATCGCCGACATTTGTTAAGGTTCAGGTGCCGGTGATTGTGACTGTGACCCTCACCCCAGCCCTCTCCCTGAAGGGCGAGGGGGCGACCTGTGCGCGGGTGATTGCGATCGAGGCTTTGAATGTACGCTTCGGTGCGAGCGATAAGGATGTTGTTTTTGCCTGGTTGAAAAGCGGGGAGTTGGTGCAGGTCCTTGATCAGTCGGATTCCAATTGGTGGTTTATCGAGCACGATGGGTTCAGTGGGTATGTGCGTTCGAGTTATTTGGAAGAAGTGGAGTGTGAGTGATGGGCACTCTAAAAATACAAGCAAAGGCTGGTGGATATCCATGGGCAGATCTGCGAGATCTGCCAAACTTCTCCACTGTTGATGATGCTCAATTATGGTTGCAACAACACAACGCGGAAAAACTTCAGCTGGATGGGATGAGCTTCAGAGTCATGCCGGCAGAGTTTCCCTGTGAATTTATGGTGCAGCTGGTAAGGAATGGTGGGTGATGGCAGACTATAAACTCCCCAGGTGTTGGCTGGGTAATTATCGAAACATTCTCAGTGAGAATGCGACTGAAAGCGCCAGGATCACCGAGGATCAAGTCAATATGAACTGTCGTTGTGCCAATGAAATGTTTGCTTTCTTTTGCGAGTATGGTCATCTCACAGAATGTCATGTAGGGATGAGTTGCGAAGAGGCGGAGTGTTCGCATTATGAAGAAAGTGAAATTGAGTTTGGACCTTTTGATGGGGAGGATGATATCCCATGACCATTCCGCTATGCCCGATCCATGAAACTGCGATGATCGTTTGTGAAATCTCGCAAGAAGGACTCGTGTTGGGTTATATGTATGCCTGCCCGGAGAAGGATTGCGGCGAAGCGGAAGATTGCGAAACGCCGGAAGGATATCCGAATTCAGGTGAGCTATCGCGCTATGCATTGGAAAAAGATAGCGATTAGTTTTGAAGGAGCCGACATGTTACGTCAATTATTGCAAGCGATGTTGGATGAAGCCAGCCACAACGAAGGCACTGTTGTGAAAAAGAAGTTGAAGGGCAATTTACATGTTGCGTTGGTGGTGACGAAAAAGAATGTGCAGATTTCCGTCGCGCGGGACAATACATACCCAAGCCTGAGTGAGTGGAAGATGACGCTGGCAAACTTCCCTTATGTTGTACCAGCGGTGGAGCCGAAAAGTTTTATTGATACCAATCGCCGGTTTGCCATGCGGGGGAAGCTGCCCAGGCGGGAGGATGTGCCTCAGCAGATGTCGTTCAGGGCACCGGAATCTAATGAAAATTCCGGGCAGTGACCAGAAGGGGTGATAAATCGATTTATCACCCCCAAGGCGCAAAGCGCAGCGTGATTTCAGGCTACGAGCCGCGACTCTGGAAATCCCTTTATTTGCCCATAGGAAGCCCAATGTTGAAAATGACTGATGACCAACCAGGAGACCCTGAACAATTATCAATAGCTGTGGAAACGGCTGAGCGATATTATGAGAGATCACGTGCGCCCATCGTTGTCTATTGGGATGATGGGTTGAAGCGTTATCGTTTTTGTTACGAAGATGAATACGATCCATTGTATGGAATGATTGAAGTTGTGAGAATACCCTGGTGAAACAGATGGAGAACATTCACCCGAATGCGCCGCGGCGATTGATCAATGCGGTGAGTAGGGCGGGCAGTGAACGGAAGTTTGCGCTGGCGTGTGGGATCAATCAGTCGTATGTGTCGCAGCTGCTGCATCGTGGGATCGAGCCAGGCAACCCGAGTATTCGAGTGATGTTATTTTTGCCGCGGCGAAAACGTAAAGCGCGAGAGTCCAAGCCTGAAGAATTCCCTGGACAAAAGCAGATCGTGAAGATCATCCGCAAGATGCACAGGGAAACAACGAAAACGTTCAAGAGAAGTTTTGGCAATCAGTGAAAGGAAAAACTAATGAACATCATTGATAAAAATTTGGAGAGCCGTGCTCTCGAAGAATTGAAAGCGAATAGCAAAGCCGAGATCACGATCCAGTTGTCTTATCCGGATCTGATCTCCATCATTGGCGCGCTGCAATTGGCATTGAGACATCCATACAATAATAAAGGTCCATTGCCGGAGAGAGTCAGACTCTTTATTAAAAACGTAAAACCGCTTTTTGCAGGAATGCCAGCTCTTCGAGAAGTGATCGAGCGGGGGGATGATCCAGTCTTCGACTGGGAGCCCGGAGAGGATGGGTCGTGATATGGCAATCACATGGAAGAATATTTTAGTAAGCAGTGGATATGGTGGAAAGACACGTGAACCATTCGTGGAGATCGAGATGGATTATCCAAAGGATCATCCGTTGCAGATCCATCCTGATGAGGCGCGTCAATTGGCAATGAATCTATTACAAGCCGCAGATGCAGCTGATACTGATTCTTTTCTTTTCGAATATGTCTCAAAGAATCTAAATGCAGGTGATAATGCAGGTGCGGGCATCCTGGTGGAGTATCGGAAGTTTCGGGATGAAAGGCGGGGAAAATGACAAGAAAAGAACTTAAAGTATTTGATTCTGCAAAACTTAGAAACGCTCACACCGCGAGTTTTGAGACGCGTAATCCTGAGACCGGTTATGGTGAGCACCATTATTTTTATCGTGACAGTGATGGTGAATTGTTCATGATAGTAAACCATCGTCTTGATGCTTGTATCGAGGCGCGCAAGGAATGGCAGAAGCTAAAACGATCAAAATCCACAGAGTTGAAACAGCTTGATCTTATGGAATCCGAGAAAACGAGTCCATCATGAAATTCACTATTGGCACATCCGATTCGAAGGCTGTCAAAGTTGATGCGATGGTGTTGGCAGATACGCGTGCGCTGATCTGCGCATCGAGCGGGTTAGGGAAATCATGGTTGTTGCGGTTGATCTATGAGTCTGTGGCATCATCGGTGCAGACGATCATCATTGACCCGGAGGGGGAGTTCTCCACGCTGCGCGAAAAGTTGGATCTGTTGATCGTCTCTGAAAACGGCGATCTGCGAGCTGACATCCGGTCCGCTGGGTTGCTGGCGCGCAAGCTGGCAGAGACCGGCGTAAGTGCGGTGATCGATATTTATGATCTACCAGGCAAGGAAGATCCATGGGTGAAGCGGCGCATGTTCACAGCGGAGTTTGTCAGCGAGTTGATGAACCTGCCTAAGAAGTTGTATCACCCAATGGTGGTGATGGTGGATGAAGCGCATCAGTTCGCACAGCAGGAAATAACGAACGACACATACATGCTGAACGGGAAGAAAGTCAATCCGTCGATGCTGTCACGCAGTGCGATCCGGAGTCTGATGAGCGCCGGCCGCAAACGTGGCATCGGCGGCATTCTGGCAACGCAGCGCGTTTCGAAGATCGATAAGGATGCGATCGCAGATGCGAGAAATGTCTTTATCGGTGGAACAACTTTGGACATCGATCAGAGGCGCGCGGGTGACATCCTGGGCATGAGTAAGGTTGAGTCGGTCAGTCTGCGCGATCTGGAGCCTGGCACATTCTTTTCGTTCGGTCCCGCGATCGATGGAAAGGGGATCGTCCAATTCAAATCGAACCCAGTGCAGACGACGCATCCGAAGGCTGGGCAGCGGTCATCGATCGTGGTGCCGAAAGCATCCACGCAGATCGCCGATATTGCGGCACAATTTGGAGACCTGCCGGCAGCTGCTGAGGAGGAAGTGAAAACGTTGGATGCGTTGACCAGGGAGAATGCGGAGTTGAAGCGGACGCTGCGCGAGCGACCGGTGACGGTTCAGACTCAGCCGAAAGTGGAACGTGTTGAAGTGCCTGTGCTTGCGCCTGAGCAATATGATGGCATATTGAATTCGCTTTCGCATCTTCAGGAGCATGCGGAAGAAATCAAGGCTGTGGCGCAGACGATGTATGCATACCCGGATGAGATTAAAGCGACATTGGATATGTTGAAGCAAACGATCCAGAAATATTCAACACCTCCGACTATTAACTCAATGCGGGCAAATATGGGATATGAGCGGATGACTGGCGCGGTGGTACACAAAGATTCAACGGAGAAATTTGTATATGCTCAACCCAAAAAGGGATCGTTGATCGGCAAATCGCCTATTGCCACTCTGAAAGAGATTGACGGAAATATTAGTGGGCCACAACAACGCATTCTGGACGCGATCGCATGGTTTGAGTCGATTGGCACTTATGTGCCAAAGCAGGTGGCAGTGGCTTTTTTGGCTGGTTATACCTATGGCGGAGGTGCGTTCAATAATCCACGTGGGGCGTTGCGCTCAACTGGCTTGGTTGATTATGCAGGAGATTCCATTTACTTGACCGAGACAGGCAAGAGATGTGCCAATTATCCAAACTCGCCATTGACTGCTGATCAATTGCAGACGCATGTGATGAAAGTTTTGCCGGGTCCACATCAGAAGATATTGCAGGTATTGCTGAGCAAATATCCCAATGCGATCTCGAAGGATGAATGTGCCTCGCTAGCGGGATATGCGACCGGTGGAGCTTTCAACAACCCGTTGGGAAGATTGCGATCGATGGGACTGGTCAATTATCCGCAGCCTGGATATGTGGTTGCGGAGTCGTTGTTGTTTTTGGAGTGAGATATGAATGAGTATTTGCGAAAGTTAAACTGGACGGATGATCCGTCTGATTATCCAATGTGGCAAGAGGATGGCAACATCTTAACCACACCGGATGGGATTCGCTGGCGCATCGAGCAAACACCTACTGTCGGTGATTTGGTGCATGTCGGTGATACGATCTCCACGTCCTACGACACCGGCGGACTGGTGATCAATGTGCATCATTATTCGATCTGTTGTTGTCCATATCGAGCGATCAGCACGACCAAGCTATGTTATGAGTCTTGGGACCCACCAAAACAGACTATGAAATATCACCGCGAGTTGCCAGTTTGGAGCATCATCTTTGTTGAATCAGACGCAGTGCAATTCAAATCTGGAAAGTTCCGAGAGAGCGATTATTGTTATTTAAATGAGTTGGTCTGTGTGGGTGGTCGCATCCTACAACTATTTGAGGCGAACGACGACGAAACGTTTGTGATCAAAGATGGTATTGAAAATCATTTACAGCTCCCTCTATTTTGATAAATCTTGTAACCATACCAGAGATGCATCGTCTTACACAAAGAGAGAAAGGTATAATAGAACGCATGAACTACATATCGAAAGGTATTCATTTAGGTGACATGTTGCTTTTGCGGGGGACATGAATGTCATCTAAATCATTCCGTGAACGTAAATTTGTACTATGCACCGGTGAGATTGCCACACGTGAAAAACTGGCAGAGTATCGTGATAGTCATATTGTTGGCGAATTGCATCATTTGGTGCGAGACGGTATCGATCTCACTGTCTGCGCAGTGTATACCTCATCGTATCGTGTTACTCAAGTATTATCACCACCGCCTATGATCCGCTGGTATGCCATTGGTGATGCCATCATCCCGTGCGAGTTATGTGATCATCGTCGCGATTGGAGCATCAGCCGAACCGGTCTCTTTTGGTTGATGGCACGAATTTACAAAAACTTTTCATCGAGCGGGATATAATAGTTTGTAGTTAGCTGTTGCAGTCCTGGCTTTGTCTGGGACAATCCGTCGGAATAATGCGCCCGACGACTCTATAGAGTCGTCGGGCGCATTCGTTTAAGTCCAAATTCAAAAGGAGCTTCTCATGCAATTAACACTCGAAGAACTATTGAAAGCGCTTGGTCTGCCCGTTGGTCTGGCTGTGGTCATTGCCGGCATTGCTACATATCTGGGCTTGCCATTGGATCAGGCATTCCAGATGTTCGGTGTCCTCGTTGGACTACCGTTTGCTATTGGACTCATCGTCGATGTGCTCAAGCTGGTTGGTGTTGTCACTGATGGCACGGCGGGAGTCTGGTCCGCTGGATTTAATCTAGTTGCGATCATCGGACTTGCGATCCTATTCAAGTATATGCCGACCTTTGATGTCACCACCTGGGATGCGAAACTACTTGAGTTTGCCAAGGCTCTTGTTGTGATTGTTACTTGGATCACTCAACTCTTTGGAACCAAAGGTGCGCATCAGTTCTATACCCGTGGTTTAGGCATTACACGGTTTAGTTCTACTGGCTGATGCCGCATCGAGCACCACGTCCATGTGCTGCACATCCGTGGAACCTGATCAGTGATGGCACTGGCTGCCCAGATTGTCTGGCACAGCCGGTGCTTGAACGTCAGCGGCTGGCGAGTCCGCGTCCCACCGCAGCCAGGCGTGGCTATGGATATAAGTGGCAACAGGATCGTAAGAAGTTCTTCAGTGTGCCACGTGTCTGTGCATGTGGCTGCGGACTGGCCGCCACCATCCACAACGCGGACATCGATCATATCATAGCTGTCACTGGTCCAAGCGATCCGTTGTTCTGGAAACATTCGAACCATCAAGCCCTCATACATGGTCATCACTCACGAAAGACAGCAACAGAGAATAGAGTCTCCCCTCGGCGAGGTAGGGGGATGTAAATCTTCATGGCTCTCGCACATAGACCGTAGTTTGTGCACCGGTAAAAGTTTTTCTCCCAATGTGAAAAATTCGCGACCATAGAAATTATGCCAGCTAAAAAGGATTCATCACTCAATAAGCGACACGACACGAAAGCGGACAAAAAGAAGCGAGAGTCTGCTGAGGCAGCGATTAAACCCACCACAAAGCTGACCGTCAAGCCGCCGGCCGCGTTGACTGGACACAAGCACGCCAGTGCCATATGGACTCGGCTGTTGAGTCTGTACGCGGAAACGAAAGGCGAGATCATCACCGCCTTCGATGCGGATGAGTTGATCAAGTTATGTATGGCGGAGGAAGAGTTGGTGGAGTTACAAGAATTGCGTAGTGAGATCAAAGATGTTTGGGATCGACACATCAGATGGCTAAATAAACTAAAACCCAATAATGAAAATCTGAGCGATTATTTCAGCGCACTACAACAAGCGAATGCTTTGTTGCAGAGATTTCAGGGAATTGATGCGCGCCTGGATGGCAAACGGAAATTGATACATAGCCTGGCACAATCGCTATACCTTACGCCGCGATCGCGGGCGGGTGTGGCGCCACCAGAGAAGGAACCGGAAACGCCGAAGAGTGAAATGGACAAGATGCTTGATGGAAAGGATTGAATCGTGAAAAACCTATTTGACAAAATAGCTGCAAAAATTACAGACAAGATCGATCTCAAAGTCGTTGAGATTCTCAGGGCGGAGATTGTCAGGCTCGAACTTAAACCAGGCGACATGATTGTGCTTAAATCAAAATTCGCTCTCACATCAATTGTCATGGAGCACTTGAAAAAACATATGGAAAAAATATTTCCAGATCACGAGCATAAGATTATTATGCTTGAAAAAGATTTGGATTTGGTGGTACTCATAGACAACAGAAAAAATACATATCATTTGAGAGATGGATGGTTTTTTAGTCGCTTATCAAGCGGCGACGTTGCAATTGAGAAGCACAAAACCGATGATGAGACGTCGCCATTAATTGCATATATCAACATTCCGCCCAACGAATGGGCAAGCATTGTAGCGCAGGTATCGGTGCATGGCGATTTCATGCCGTATTTTCAACAGGCCCTTGATTTTCACAATGGCACAGAACCTTCCGATAATGCCACTTAAAGTACAACGTAAAAATGTTCGATGAAGCGAAGGCTGAGCGTGCAGTTAAGTTCATGGAGCTGATGAAGTTGACGGGGGATTTTCATGGGCAGCCATTCAACTTGATGCCCTGGCAAAAGCAGATCGTCTGGGATGTGTATGGAACAATGAACCCGCGTAGGGTCCGTCAATATCGTTATGTCTATGTGGAGTGTCCAAAAAAGAATGCCAAGAGTCAGCTGACAAGTGGAATCGGGAATAAGCATCTATTCGATAAAGAAGAACCGAACGGGCAAATCTTTTTATGCGCAGGCGATAAAGAACAAGCAGAGCAAACGATTTATTTTCCCCTGGTGGAAATGATCGAGCAGGATCCATCGCTGATCAAGCGCGTCAAAATTACCGATAGCAAAAAGTTTATTGAGAATAAAGAGACGGGCACCACGTTGAAAGTGATCAGTGCAGAGTCCTATACCAAACACGGTTTGAATGTTTCATGTTGTATCTTCGATGAACTTCACGCTCAGCCTAATCGCGATCTATATGACGTGATGATCAAGAGCGCGGGTTTGGCGCGGCGCCAGCCGATCTGGTGGGTGATCACCACCGCGGGCGATGACCCCGATAGAGTCTCCATCGGGTGGGAGGTGCACGAGAAAGCCGCATCCATTCTAAAGGCGCGTGAGTCGGGGGACGCGTCCAAGGATCTCAATACCTGGTACCCAGTCATTTATTCGTATGATGGTGAAAAAATTTATGATGAAAAAAACTGGAAAAAGGCAAACCCATCATTGGGGACCACGTTGCAGATTGAAGACCTGCGCGATCTGGCGAATGAGGCGAAGCTGCATCCGGCGGATGAACGACTCTTCCGATGGTTTAATTTATGTCAGTGGGTGACCACCAAGCTCACATCCTGGCTGCCGTTGGATCTGTTCGATAGCACGAACGGCGAATGGAGTCGCACGGATCTGCTGGGTAAGGAATGTTATCTCGGCATGGATCTCTCGACGACGACGGACCTGAGCGCGATCTGCCTGGTGTTTCCGCCACAGGATGATTTCGACGATTGGCGCGTGATCTGGGATTGTTGGATTCCTGAAAAAAATATGCAAGCACGCATCAAAGAGGATCATGTGCCTTATGATGTTTGGGCAGCTGCGGGTTGGATCCAACCGACCGAAGGCGACACGATCGATTACACCATTATCGAAGAACGGATTCAGGAAGTGCGCAAGCTCTACAAAGTGATCGAACTGGATGGAGATAAATCGTTTGCGACGATGCTATGGCAGCGCCTCGAAACGGACCATTTGACCTGTGTCGATATTCCCCAGCAGTATGCCACGCTGACGGACCCTATCAATCAGATCGAAGTGTTACTGAAAGAGCGTAATAAATTCGAGTTGGATGATGGGACGATCATCGAGGAACCGGCGCTGACTCACGAGGCGCACCCAGTGGCGCGTTGGTGTTTTGGTAATACGTCGGTTGTGAAGAACGGGAATGCGCAGATCAAATTTGTGAAGCAACATAAGGGCAGGGGCTTGGATCGGACGAAGCGCATTGATCTATCCATTGCGATGGTGTGTGCAATGGCACGCGCGCGATTCTATAAGACGATCAAGAGTGTGTATGAAAAGCGAGGGGTGAGAAGGGTGGGGGAATAAATGGCACCTATGGTATATTTCGCCACATGGCACGAAAAGATATTTCTGATGAGTTGATTTGTTTAGCATATACTGAATATCATGAAAGGATGTTGGGCGGTCTTTATCCATATCAGGCTCTTGCCGAATGGACTGGTGAACATGAGAAGGTTTGCTGGCGTGCTTGTGAGAGAGCGGAGCGCCATGGATTGTTGATCACAGGCGTATCATTGCGAAGCGCATGGCTCACTGATAAAGGAAAGGAACTTCTCCAAAATAAAATTCGATCTGACAACAAATCTTTTGAAACAATCCCTATGGGTAAAAGTCCGATTGAAGATTCACTTGAATGGCTTGTTTTGGATGCACATCTAGTCAAAAAAATCGCGCTTATGTTTCACGTTCCAATTGAATTATTATATCCATCTAAAGGTGATTGAACAGCATGAAGCTGATCTGTGGCTTTCACAGAAAGGGTCAATGGTGGTTTCGAGTCTTTGGGATTGGGCTTTCGTGGAAAAATATTCGGATTCATGGGTTGATGTTTTCAGAGCGCTATGGGCATCGAAAAGGTTTACGCTTGGGGTCTTGGATGTTTCATTTTCTCCCCTATGTTTCGTTTGTTGAACTTCATCGAGGGTAGATGGTTTTGTCTGCACTGCAGGAATTATCTGAAGCGTAGATATTTATGACTGCTAGGTCCACAAATATTTGTGGACCTAGCAGTCATTTTTGACTACGGCGCATGCCGCAGGAATTCCATCGCTTGCAACAGGACACGCTTTTCGAGGGTAGGCATGTTTGCTAGGCGTTCTTCCCAGCGTTTGATTTTGCGCTTGATGCGTTGGCGATCGGTGCGGTTTTCTCCCAGGAATGAATAATCATGCAGGGCAATAGGTTCGGGGTAATTCATCCATAGCCATTCTTTAGCGGGTCTGCCTGCGCGAGTCATCGCGTTATAAGAGAGTGTGCGCCAATCTTTTAATTCATTGGCATAGAGCTTTGACCAATAGCCTGAGATCATCACCATGCACTTCAGGGATTTGATCAAAGTCAATAGAGTCTGATGTTGTTCGACGGTATCAAATTCGTGTTCGTAAATATCGCCTTGCCAGGAGCGCACAGGCGTGCCATCGATGTCACGCTTTAGATAAGGCGGGTCGAGATAGACAAAGCAATTCTCTTCAGGGTAGCCCGATGTGTCTACAGCGGCCCGCAGCGTTGTGATCACGTCGTCATTTATGACTACACCAGCTGGTAATGATTCGCGCAAAAGATTTGTTGAACCACTGTAGACATCAATAACTACAGTAACGTGGGCAGGGCGTTTCATGCGCGCGATGGTGCCAGAACCGGCGAAGCCTTCAAAGAAAGCATCGTGCGGCGGGATTTGGTTGATGATGGTCTGGAAGACTCCAGCTCCGTTTTTACTGCCTGGGTAATTCATGGTGATATCCTGTAGATGGATTTGTCTGCATCCGATCGAACGATCGTGGGTGCAGATGGAAATGACTGCGGCTCCGGAGTCGTAGTCGAATCTATCTGCGACACCATGGTGCTGTAGTTAGAAACGACTGCACTTACCGGTAAGTGTAGATGGGAATGTCTACATTGTCAAGAGTCTAGATCCCGCGCAGTTGGAAATGGCTACAGTTCCGGAGATGCTTGACATTTTATTTTTGTTTTGCTATTATGTGCATGGCGGTGATCAGCTTGCCCCCCTCAAGCCAGAAGCCGCCCTTGACTTTGATACCTTTTTTGACTTTGGGGACTGGCTCGGTGTGCCGTCCGTTGAATGCAAGGAACGGATCTTGATTGTGAGAGCGAAAGTTTTGCATCACTTAGGCGTAAGTTGCATAGCCAGAGTCTACGATTAGACAACCGCCCATCTCACATCGGGCGGTTGTCGCTTAACCTAAAGGTCACACGTAACTGCAATTGACTCTTTCCTTGATGGGGTTATAATTTGCCGCAGTTGAATATTTGATCGCACTCCTGGTGTAGACCGGGAGAATGTTGGAACCTGATGCGCCCAACGACTCTATAGAGTCGTTGGGCGCTTTCGTTTCCCAGGAGTAAATATGGTCCGTGTAAAAAAGGATGATCTCGGCTAATCATGGATTTTTTTTCTCTGATCGTCACGTTCATCGGCTCCTCGGTTTTCTCGTCACTTGTAACTTTGTACTTCACACGATCCAACCTTGCGGCGCAGACCAAAGAGATCAACGCCAAGGCAGCCTCGGAGGAAATCGATACCACCAATAAGGCGTCCGATTTAATCAAAGAGAGTCAGGGACAGATCGTTGATCTGTATAAGCAAAATACTGAGCTTGAAAAAAGTAACACCGATAAAACGCGGACCATTGAAATTTTAACATCGCGATTGGAATTGCGTGATCGGCAACTGGCAGCTTGCAATAAACAAATGGAGCGCCTGACAAGTTTGGCAAAACAGGCGCCCATCATTGAGACCCTGCGCACACAATTGGATTCTGTGAACAAGATCGCCACTGAGTTGCAGAAATTATTGATCGAAAAAGAAAAGACCTTGCAGGAATTATCGCAAACCAACCGTGATCTTGGAATGCATAAGCCGCCCGAATCATAGAAAGGTGAACAATGAAAAATATCACTGTGATGCAGATCGCGGAAATTATTTTTTGGGGCGCATTGGCACTGCTCTATTTAAATGTTCGTTTTCAATATCAAGAGTTTTTGATCGGCATCTGTGCAGGTGCGATTTGCATTATCAAGATCGTGGGTGTGTTGCAACAACAATGAAACGTTTTATCGCCTGGTTCAATGCACAGGAACGCAATGAGCGAGTCTATTGGCTGGCTCAGTTGTTTTTGTTTATTGGCTTGACAGGCTCCGCATCGATCTTCACAGCATTGACAGTGGTGGGCGCTGTGATGGTCGTTGAGAGTGTGATCACATCCTACATCGCAGCGTTGGTGAATGCGAGGATATCGTAATGCCTTTGACCACCGATATGATTCGCACTTCGCTCGCCGAAAAAAATGTACGACCGGTGCGCACTTCATTACGCGAGCGCAGTTATAGCGATGAGACCATCACGGTCGAGTCAGCGATCACGGTTTCAGGCGTGATCGCCATCATCACGATCATCTCCCAGGATACCGCCAGTCTGCCATTGATCCTCTACGGCAAAAAGGGGCGCAATAAATTCCGTGCCACCGATAATCCTTATTACGCATTGATGCACGATCAACCGAACCCCGAACATAGCGCGATGACTTTCCGTGAGTTTATCGTCAGCCACATGATCGCCTGGGGTAATTTTTTTGGACAGATAATCGCCGATAAAGCCGGTACCGTGCAGGAAATCTGGCCGTTGCGGCCCGACCGCATGCAAGTGAAGCGCGTGGATGGACGAAAGATTTTTCTTTATCAAGATAGCGAAGGCAAACCGCGTGTTTTTTTTAGTGATGAGGTATTGCATATTCCGGCGTTTGGTTTTGATGGTCTGGTTGGACTTTCCCGTATCGCGCTGGCGCGACATGCGATTGGTTTGACTCAATCAACCGAGAAATATGGCTCCAAGTTTTTCGCGAATGATGCAGAGCCTGGCGTGATCTATAAACATCCGGGGTCACTAAGTGATCCTGCCTATACACATCTCAATGATACGTTGAAAGAGCGTTCGGGTGTTGAAAATAGTCATAAGCCGATCATCCTGGAAGAAGGCATGAGTATCGAGAAATTGGGCATTCCAAATGATGATGCACAATTTTTAGAGACGCGCAAGTTTCAGCTTTCCGAGATCAATCGCATTGTCGGACCTGTGCCGCCGCATATGATCGGCGATGTTGAAAAAAGCACCAGCTGGGGTTCAGGGATCGAGAATCAAGAACAAGGCTATGTTAATCATACGTTGCGACCCTATACCGTCCGCATGGAGCAGGGGCTGAATGGTCAGCTCTTATTGCAGTCCGATCGTCAGGCTGGTTATTTTTATGAGCATTTATTCGATGGCTTCCTGCGCGGCGATATTGCCACCCGTTATGAAGCCTATGTCAAAGGTATCAACAACGGTTTCATGAGTCGTAATGAAGTTCGAGCGAAGGAAAACATGAATCCCCGCAAGGGCTTGGATGATCTCTTGCAACCCTCGAATATGACCACCATCAACGGCAGCGGCGCAGCGGATAGCGCCAGCCCAGACAGCCAGGACAATTCTTCCTATGCTCTCATGCCAATTTGGCAAGATACCGTCACACGAGTGATGAAGCGTGAATCGAATGATCTGCTGGGCGCTTCGAAGCGTTACCAGGCGAAGGGGCAGCAGGATGAATACGTTGAATGGCTCAATCAATTTTACAGTGTGGATCATCCTGCTTTTGTTAAGAAACAATTCCAGCCTGTGCTCGATGCGGAAGCGCGTTTATTTGGGATCGACCGACACAAGGAAGTGCATGCATTTGTTACTGAATTTTTATTTGAACGGATCGATCAATCCCTGGCAATGAGCCATGAGGCATTATCAGCCACGCTGGATCGATATGTTGAAACCGCAACACAAAAATTTATCATGTTTTTAGACTGGAATAATATGCTGCGCTCCGGCGCAGACGATCTGGAGATTGAATATGAAACCGAATAAATCCTATGTCCTGCAAGCCTTTATGCAAACTCCCTGGGCGATCCTGCCTAGTAAATTGGCTGAACTCGAAGAGATCATGGTCCGACATATCTCCGGCGAAAAGCTCGAAGCGGAAGAAATACAGGCGCGCATCCAGGGCGCAGCTGCGCGTCCGCAGAATCGCCAGGTGAACAGTGTCGCGGTGTTGCCACTCTTCGGGACCATCATCCCGCGTGCAGATTATTTTGAAGAATCTTCCGGCGCCACTTCTGCGGAATCATTCGGCAAACAGTTTGCCAAATTATTGGCAGATCCATCGGTGGATGCGATCGTGATCGATGTCAACAGTCCGGGTGGGCAGGTGGGTGGTATCCAGGAAATATCTCAACAGATCTATGATGCGCGTGGTACGAAACCGATTATTGCGAGTGCCAATCAGTTGATGGCATCGGCGGCATATTGGGTTGGCACCGCTGCGGATGAGTTGGTAGTTACGCCCTCTGGAGAAGTTGGCTCGATCGGAGTCTTTGCCGTACATCAGGATATGAGTGCAGCACTTCAGGAGGCGGGACTGAAATTGTCCATCATCAGTGCGGGGAAATATAAGGTCGAAGGGAATCCATATGAACCACTCACCGAGGAAGCTCGTGGCGCAATTCAATCCAGCGTCAATGATTTCTATGATGCGTTTGTCAACGATATAGCTCGCAATCGGGGTGTGAGTCCGGATGCGGTCCGCAACGGTTTTGGCGAGGGGCGTGTGGTGAGTGCACGCCAGGCTGTGGATCTGGGGATGGCAGATCATATCGAGACATTGAACGAAACCATTAGTCGTTTATTCAGCGGGCAGGTGCCTGCTTCACAATCCTCTGCCATGCAAGAGGCGCGGGCGCGCCTGGCGTTGGCAGAACAGAAAACCTATACAGGAGATTCAAATATGCTACGCAATTTACTCAAAGCCCGCGCGGATAAAGTCACGCGCGCGCAAGCATTGGCAGACAACGCGGATAAAGAGAACCGCGATTTCACTGAGGAAGAACGCGCTGAGTTTAATCAACTGCTCGATGAGGTCGATGCATCTGATGTCCAGATCGAAAAGATGCAAGGCGAGCGCGAGCGGCTGCGCATTGCCGTAGACAAGAAGTTCGATGTCAACGAAGCGGTGAAGCCAAATGAGCAGAAGACCAACGCTATGAAGCGGGCGGAGTTCGACAAGCTCGATCCAGCTGTTCAGGCCGCCTTCATGCGCGGTGGCGGCAAACTCGAAGAGTAATCGCTCTTCAAGACTCTATTGGATCAATCATCAACAAGGAACATATCTCATGTCTAACACCCTTACCAATCTTATTCCCGATGCATATGCCGCATTGGATGTTGTCTCACGCGAGCTGGTTGGATTCATTCCATCGGTAGCCCGCGATTCTTCCGCTGACCGTGTCGCGCTCGGCGCCACGCTGCGGATTGGACAAACCCCACCGAATGCGGGAGGCACGAACATCACACCGGCGATGGCTTTCCCATCTGTCGCTGATCAAACGATCGGCAACAAATCCTTCACGATCACTAAGGCGCGAGCCTTCCCGTTTTCATGGAGTGGCAGCGAACAAAAAGCCATCAACACCGGTCCGGGCTTTCTGACGGTCAAACAGGACCAGATCGCGCAAGCCTTCCGCGCAGCCATCAACGAAATGGAAGTCGATATCGCCCTGGCTGCGAAAAATGGCGCATCGCGGGCATATGGCACGCCAGGCGCCACACCGTTTGCATCATCCCTGATCGATCCCGCCAACGTCAAGAAGATTTTGGATGATAACGGTGCACCAGCATCTGACCGTCATTTGGAAATCGATACAACCGCAGGTGCGAAGTTGCGCACGCTGGCGCAGTTGACGAAAGCCAATGAAGCTGGCGGAGACCAATTGCTGCGCCAGGGCACGCTCTTGGATATTCATGGTTTTCAAATTCGCGAATCGGCGCAGGTGCAAAGTCACACCAAAGGCAGCGGCGCAACCTATCAACTGAATGGCGCGCACGCGGTGGGTGCTACCACGCTGGCAGTGGACACCGGTTCCGGGACCATTCTGGCTGGAGATACTATCACCATCGCCAATGGCACACCGGCAGATACCAACATCTACGTTGTCACCACGGCGCTAACAGGTGGCAACGTGATCATCGCCGCACCTGGTCTGCGTTCTTCACACATCGACAACGATGCGGTGACAGTGGGCAATGCCTACACTGGCAACATTGCCCACAGCCGCAACGCCATTCTGTTGGGCACTCGTTTGCCAGATGTACCAGAAGAGGGCGACCTGGCAATCGACCGCTATACGATCACCGATCCGGTCTCGGGTCTTTCGTTCGAACTGGCCATGTATCCCGGCTATCGCATGATCGTCTATCAGGTGCTCATTGTCTGGGGCGTGACGGTGATCAAGCCCGAGCATGTTGCGATCCTGTTCGGCTAATCTGTTTGTTTAGGAGCGAACCCATGTCCAAAGTTAAGATGCAGAAAAGTGGCACAACGATCTCGGTCGCTGCCGCGGCGGTTGCTGAGCACATAGCCCTCGGCTGGTCGATCCAATCTGTTTCAAACGATCTGGCGAATGTTGATATCACGATCGGTGCGCAGGCAACTCATACGATCAACGTGTCGATCCAACTGCAAGACGACAATGGTGTTGCCCTGGCAGAGTCCATGTCGATCCATGCCTATCTATCGGATGATAGTGCGGGTCTGGCTGTGACCGCCGCAGCACCCGATGGGCACGTAGCGATCGGCACCGCCGGTGGCTGCATCCATTTGGTGACCGATAAGGCGTTTCTGTTCAATACCAACGCCGCGGGCCTGCTGGACGTGAACGTGGTGAATTCCATTGCCGGGACATGGTATCTCGCTCTCGTATTCCCCAATGGCGAGCGCGTCGTTTCGGATGCGATCACGTTTGCATAACGAAATGTATTCTGTGGATAAGGAGTAAATCATGGCTAAAGAAAAGTTTATCAAAATGTTCAAGCCTGGCGAAGAGCCGATTGAAGTCAATCCATCTGTGGTGGAGGATCATAAGCGCCTCGGCTGGAAAGTTGTGGGCGAACCCCAAGAAGCCGCAGCAGGTGAGCCTGAAGCTGACACGACTCCAGAGTCAGAAGGTACTGAGACGGTAAAGGGCAAACGTACTGTACGCAAGCGAGTTGGAAAGAAAGGTCCATCCGCTGAAACTGAATCGGGAGAAGGCAAATAGACCCGACCCCCACCCAGCCTCCCCCAAATGCACACAACGAACATGTGGCATTTAGGGGAGGAGAAAAACTCTCATGACGATCAACTACGCTCAGCTCTTTTGCACCGTTGCCGATTTGGTGTCTGATAAACAATCACCAGGTCTTGATGAAGCGCGCATGTTCCAGGCGATCAAGGATGCATCTGATTATGTGCAGAAAGAGATCGGCTGGTTCCTGCCGGTGACCATGACGCGCCAATTGCAAGGATCGGGCACGCAGCGATTGTTTGTGCCACCCTTGCTATCGGTTACATCGGTGTTGAATTATGCGTTCATCGACACGCCTGTGATATTGACCAATGATGATTACATGCTGCTGCCGAATAATGGATTCTGGGCGAATGGTCCCTACACGGAGATCGTGTTCAAGCCCAACCGGACGCGTGTCATCTGGTCAGATTATCCAAACGGCGTCCAGATCGCCGGAGGTTGGGGCAAATATGAACATAGCGGCGATACCGGTGCCACCGTGCAGGATGCGAGCGGACAAAGCTCCAGCCAGGTCACACTGTTGGTTTCTGATGGCGGCAAAATCTCACTCGGCATGGTGTTGAAGATCGGCGATGAGCAGGAATCCGTGATCGGTTGGGAACCACCAACCACAGCCGTGACCGCGCTCAATGGTGCAGTGACCGCCTCCGATGAAGTCATCACCGTTGACAATGGCACGCTGGTGCACGTGGGTGAGATCGTGCGTGCGGAGTTTGAACAAATGAAAGTCCGCGACATCCGCGCGAATCAGTTATCGGTGACCCGTAGTTGGAATGGGACCGGCAAAGTGGCGCATGCCGACAATGTCACTTTAGATGTTTATCGAACCGTGAAGGTCGAGCGCGGCATGAATGGTACGACCGCTGCCATCCATGCGAAGGATACGGCCATCTCACGCTATTTTGTACCCGATGATCTTCTGTTTCTCACTAAAGAGATCGCCACGCTGAGCGCGAATAAAGCGCAAGGCGGATACCAGGGACGCACGGGCAATGATCAAACCGGCGTGGTTTTTTATAACGATGCTTTCCCACAATTCGATATCCAGAAGATCAAAAATAATTATTACATTCCGAGGGTCCGATGAACGACTCTGACACCAAACCTGAAAACACCATTCCCATCACACTCTATGTGGAAAAAATAAACTTTCGCCCGGGCTTGGATCGGCGGAAGAAGGAGCATGTTGTGGATATAGAACTTACACCAGAAAATATGGTGTTGATTGTGAAAGAGATCCAAGCCCGGGACAATGTGCCAGGCTCGATGCGTATCCGGCTCTACGGAAAATTGGTGCTCTAAAATGATCAAAGTTGGAGTCCTGGCGCCGGATCTGGCGCGTCAGATCGAATTATTGCGAGCCTTCCCGGAGATCGTAACAAAACATTTTGGACCCACCATGAGACGGGATGTGAAAACTTTGGAAGAACGAATCCGTCCCACGATCCCTGTATTGAGCGGCAAGGCGCAACGGACCTTTGGTTCGAAGGTCACTGGCAAGGGTATCAATCTCACCGGAACAGTAGGCTGGTACAAGAAGGGTTCACCTGGGTATATCAACATTGTCGAGCATGGTGCGAAGCCGCATCCACTCAATAAAGGTGTCTCGATTCGGCATAGCAACAAGCGGACCGCCCTCTTCAACGCCCACATCAGCAATCCCAACCGCATCAGCGTGGGCGGTGTGCATGTCAAGATCGGCGATCGTTGGGTGACCATGGAAGCCCACCCAGGCTTCAGCAAGCGTGGCTTTATGGCAGCTGGTTATTCAGCGATGGCTGGTTTGATCAATGCCGATATGGCGCAGGCTAGTGAAGGCGTCGTGCAGGAGCTGGCGATCAAGTGACAATCTTAATGTCTTGGATCGATGAATTGGCGAAGATCTGGGAGTTCAGCGACGGAAGTTTTGGGACCGTGCGCTCCTACCGCCTGATCGAGAAAGCAGAATTCCCTGCATCCATCGATCCTTCTGACCTGGATCGCTCCCCGATCGCGCTGACGGTACCCGCTTCACTCAAGCCTGAATATTCGTCGGGCGGGCCCTTGATCGCCTATTGGACGGGCGTCACTGAATTCCATGTGGCGCCAGATGTTGATCATGGCCGCATACCAGCATTGATGCCCTGGTACGGCATGATCCTGAATGCTGCCGCGAGTCACATGAAGTTAAATAACACCGTTGAATTATTTCTGCTGGCAGACAGTGAAAATGCCATTGAAGGACCGATGGGTTTGAAATATGGCAGCGAGGCGGAACATTGGGGCTTCACGGTGCAATGGCAGGTGAAGCAACATATCGAAGGTCAGATCACGATCAGTGCTTGATAGCTATCAGCTGTCAGCAATCAGCGAAAGAGGTGATGTATGAAATATAAATATATCGGTGATGGTGCGGGCGTACCTGGTCTGCCGCATGAGATCACAGACGAAGAAGCGCAGGCGCAGGGGCTTAGTGATTTATTGATGGCAGCCGTTGCGAATGGCAGTTATCAGGCGGTTGAATCCACATCCCCGCCTCGAAACCGTTCGACGGGTATTCATTACGAAAAGCGTGAAGACAAAGATAAGGAGTAAGCATGGGCAATCGATATTTTTCAAAGGTACAAGTTGGTAAAGAGTCTTCGCATGGCACGGCTGTGGCGGCTACAAAAATATTATTGGGCAAAGTGCCGCAGGTCAAGAATGATCGCAAGCCAATCATCCCGGATGAGAACATCGGCATCCGGGCAAGCGGTGTGCGGTCGCTGATCCATCAATATCTTTATAGCAACACGCTCTCCACCGAGCATGGATATTTTCAGCAACTGCCATGGATCTTTGGCGCGGGTCTGAAGGGTGGCGTGACACCCAGTGAAGTTACCGTGGGGCAGGGCGATATGCTTTGGAACCAAACGCCCAGCCTGGTGAGCGGGGTCTCGAACGCGCAAGATTCGTTCACAGTTGAACTGGGTGATGATACCCAGGAGTTCGAGTCGGAATATGCCATGATCGAGCGCATCCGCATAAGCGGGCAGGTGGCACAAGGGATGGATGCGAGCCCGGTCAATGTGGAAGTGGATATCTTCGGTCGTCAATTGACGCCAACCACTTTCACTCCCGCATTGTCGCTGCCCGTTGCGGAGCCGTTGAATGCCAAACTGGCACGGCTCTATCTGGATACCGCCTGGTCGGGCATTGGCGGCACGGAGCTTGCCAATATCCTGCGCAGCTTCGATATCGAAATATTGACCGGCGTACATCCCAAGTTCAGCGGCTCGGGTAATAAATATTTCAATGCGCACGGCGAAGGGATCATCAAGGCGACCGCTCAATTCACGCTCGAGGGACTCAGCGCGGCGAATGCGATCTTCAATGCCCAGCAAGCAGGTACCTTCCAGGCAGTGCGGTTGCAGATCAATGGTGGTGTGATCGGCAGCGGAACAGCGCACAGCCTCAAAATCGATATCGGCGGCGTGTGGGAGTCGGTCAGTCCGCTGGGTGGTGAGGACCGCACGGATAATCTGCATACCGCCACGTTGATCGATCAATATGATGGGACCGGTGCGAAGTTGTTGCAGGTGGCGACCGTGACGAATGTAAGCAGCTATTAGCTTTCAGCATTCAGCTATCAGCAGTCAGCTGTTGGAGAGATAAGGAATTTTATGCAAGCACAAATCAATGATCCGATCACTGCCCATCCACTCTATGAGAAAACCCGTGAGATTTTTCTTTTTGCACAGGAATTGAATCTAGCCGGCGTCAGACCGAAAGATAAATCGAAATCCATCGCAGCACAACATGGTTTGACGGTACGCGGAGCACGCCAGATGATCAAACTTGCAAAACCAAAGAAGCATCGGAGTCGGAATTGAAAATCAACATCCCGAAAGTGATCGTGCATGTGAGTCTGGCAGATTATGCGCCTGAATTACAAGGTAGCGATTTGCATGTATGGGTCAACATGCCCATGCAGCTGCTGAATGACTACAACCAATTGGTGAGAAATTTACAGTCGCGTGAATTGGAGAGCGCTAAACAGATGCTTGATGCGCCAGCACCTGCGCCCGCGGAGAATCGCTCCCCATTATGGAGGGCGTTCGATCAGGCGGCGCATTGGGTAAGCAGGAAGAAGGAAGCTAAAACGGAAGGCGTTCAGCCAGCCATGCTGGAATGGTATGCCAACATCTGGAGCCAGGGTCCTGAAGATACCCATTGGACAGTACCTGAATTGCATATGCTTGAGCAAACGGACCCCGCATTTTTAAGTTGGATGATCACACGCACCTGGCAGGCGCGCGCCGAACATATGGAGCGAAAAAAAAAAGTTTGAATGACGCGCTGGACCTGGCGGCGCAAAATCGCAACACCGGTCATGTGCGTTTGATGGCGGTGCAATATGCCAGACTGATCAACCTCTACAGCGGCGGGACGGTGATCGCGCCCTGGGAAGTGGACCAGCTCGACGATGAATGGCTGGATGTGTTTTTAGGATTGATGGACCTGCCGGAGCGGCGCAAGAATTACCAGGCGTTCGATAACCGCCTGGCAGAGATCCGCAGGCAACACCCGACGTATCGTAAGTATTTGAGTTAGAGCCCCCCTGTCGCGGGTACGCGACGTTCCCCCAAATTCGGCGAACACGAATTTAGGGGAAGAGGATATTGAATGGTAAACAGCGTTCTGAACATCATCATCAAGCTGAGCAAAGAAGGCGGCGCAGATAAAGAGACGGTGAGCGGTCTCTATCAGGTCAAGCGTTCGA
>WNFL01421866.1_pt1 | contig 38187 bp, 39 predicted proteins | sample 5400361 | NCBI WGS metagenome assembly WNFL01 (sample SAMN13153351, study PRJNA577476) | soil metagenome | isolation source: 40 cm soil on Douglas fir-dominated hillslope | place: USA:California | collected 2013-09-17
GCCAGCATGGCGAGCGGCGCGACCGCGGTGTGGGTCCCGTTCAGGAGACGGAGCTTGCGCTCTTGGTAGAACCGGATGTCGGGCGCGAACACCACGGACTCGGGGGTGAGGTCGATGGGAAACGTCGTCCGCAGGGCATGCGGGTCGGCCTCGATCGCCCAGAACGAGTACGGCTCCGCCACGGTGAGGAGCGGGTCCGCATACCCCAAATGCGCCTCGAGCACTGCCTGTTGGTCGGGGGGAGGGGCACCGGTCGTGATGCGGTCGACGAGTGAAGAGCAGAATCGAACGTGAGTCGAGAGCCAGGTGCGGAACGCATCACGGTCGGCTCGTTCCTTGGCAGCCTCGTTCACCATTGCGGCGAGCTGGGGTCCATTGTCGGGGAGCAACTCCGTGGGGATCACGAACAGCGACGGGCCGTCCGGCAGTTGCTCGAACCGCGCGCGCAGCACATCGGTCAAGCGGGCGGGGAAGGGCGCCTCCCGCCGGAACCCGGCCTCGGTCACGTTGCTCACGATCACCTGGAGCTCCGGGCGCGCGACGAGCTCGCGCACCGCCTCCCATTCGCTTTCGGCCACGAGCGCGCGCGCGATCGACCCGATCAGCCGCGTCCGCTCGACCGGGGCGCCGTTCTGCAAGCCGCGCTCCACGAGCGTGAACAGGCCGTCCTGGGCGTTCATCGCGCGGGCGTTGCCCTGCGGCGTGCTTTGCACGACCACGATCCGGCCGTCGAACGCGCCCGCCCGGTTGGCGGCGTCAACGGACGCCGCGCACAGGGCGCGCAGTAGCATGCCGGTGCCGAATTGGAGCACCCGCTCCGGCAACTCCGCGCGGCGGTACGCCTCGGGGGGCCAATGGGCACGGCTCAGAGGGGGAAGGATGCTCTAAGCTGCGCCGTACTCGGCTCGCGGCAAAGGGGGTTATCCTTCAGGCATCCACAGGGAGGGTCCCATGTTCCTGTCTCGCGTCGTTCCCCTTGCCGTTATCGTCGGGACCATCGGTTGCGCCAGCAGCGCGGATGTGTTGCGTCTCGACCAGGCGCTCCGCCCTCAGACGCGCCCGGACTCGGTGCAGCTGATCGCGCAGGAGCCGCAGCAGCATTACACGGTCATCGCACTCGTGTCCGTGCGGTCCGCCGGGTTTCTGGGCTCGCAGGATGACGCTCGGAGGCGCCTCTTGAAGGAAGCGGGGCGGCTCGGCGGTGATGCGGTGCTCCTCGGCGCTGGATCCCTGACCAGGGTCGGCACGGGAGGCGAGGGCGGAGGTTCTCAACTCCTGCTGACGGGCAAGGTGATCGTGTTCGATCGCGAGGCACGGTCCAACTAGCGAGGCTGCGGCGCTTCGCGTTCTGGCTGGACGCCGGAATCGCGATACCGGGGACGTCCGTTCGCTTCGGCCTCGACCCCGTCCTCGGCCTCGTCCCGGGCCTCGGAGACGCCGCCGGTGCGCTGCTCGCCGCTTGGATCTTTGTCGAGGCCATTCGTCTCGGCGCGCCGCGTGCGACGCTCGTACGCATCGCCTCCAACATCGCGATCGACGCCCTGGTCGGGGCGGTGCCGTTGCTCGGCGACGTCTTCGACGTCGTGTGGAAGGCCAATCTCAAGAACGTAGAGCTGCTCGAGCGCCATACGCTGGATCCCGCGGGAGCGCGGAAAAGCGACCGCATGTTCGTCACGCTGCTGGCGGGCGGCGTGGCCGCGCTATGCGGTGGGCTTCTGCTGGGTGGCGCGCTGCTCACGAGGTGGTTGATTCGCGCACTGGCCGGTCTCTAGGATGCCTCCTGCAACCCGCTGCGCCCTCGGGTTCCGCATCAAGTCGGGCTGGGCGACCACGGTCCTGCTCGGCGGTGCCGCGACGGCGCCCAAGGTCCTCGACCGCCGCATCATCCTGCTCGCGGACCCCGACGATCCGGAAGCGCGGCAGCCGTATCACGCGGGGCTCGGTACGCACGAGGCGCGCGCCGCCAAGGCGGTGAAGCGTCTCGTCAAAGCCGTCGAGCGATTCGCGCACCGCTCAGTCGCGCGGCAGATCGCGGGGTACCGCGCCGCCGGCCATCGCGTGCGCGGCGTCGGGATCGTCGTGGGCAGCGTCATTGATCCGGCGAGGATTCCGAACGAGCACATCCGCGCGCACGCCGAGGAGGGCCGGCTGTTTCGCACCGTGGTCGAGCGGGCGATCCGCGCGTGCCGCCTGCGGGCCCGCGTGATGGTCGAGAAGGAATTGTATGTCACCGCGGCGCGATTCAGACGCCGGGTCGCCGCCCTCGGCGAGCATGTCGTCGGCCCGTGGCGGGCAGAAGAAAAGGCGGCTGCCTTGGCCGCGTGGATGGTCCTACGGTCGACCTAGCCACCGCCCTCGCCGGCCGCTACACGATCGAGCGCGAGCTCGGTCGCGGCGGAATGGCGACGGTGTATCTCGCCGAGGAGATGAAGCACGGCCGCAAGGTGGCCATCAAGGTCCTGCGCGCCGGCCTCGCCGCCTCGCTCGGGGCCGAGCGCTTCCTGCGCGAGATCGGGATCGCGGCCCGGCTATCGCACCCCCACATCGTTCCGCTGATCGACTCCGGCGAAGCCGGCGGCCTGCTCTATTACGTTCAGCCCCACGTCCCCGGGGGGTCGTTGCGCGAGCGGCTCGAGCGGGAGCGGCGGCTGCCCGTCAAGGAGGCGTTGCGCATTGCGAGCGAGGTCGGCGCCGGGCTCGACTTTGCCCACCGCAACGGTTTCGTGCACCGCGACGTGAAGCCCGAGAACATCCTGTTCGCCGATGGCCATGCCGTGCTGGCCGACTTCGGCGTGGCCCGCGCGTGTTACGCGCCGGGCGTAGCGCCCGTCACCGACGTCGTCACCGACGCGGGGATCGCCGTGGGCACGCCGGAATACATGAGCCCAGAACAAGCGAGCGGCGAGGTGAACCTCGGCAATCCGAGCGATGTGTACAGCCTCGCCTGCGTCGTCTACGAGATGCTGGCGGGGCAGCCGCCCCTCGTGGGCGCCGGCGCGCGGGCCACGATGGCGAAGCAGGTCACGGAGAGGCCCCGGCCCGTGCGGGCGCTGCGGCCCGAGGCTCCCGCCGCCGTCGAGCGGGCGCTCGAGAAGGCGCTCGCCAAGGACCCGCTGGAGCGGTTCTCGAGCGTCGCCGAGTTCACCACCGCGCTCCAAGCGGAGGGGCCCGCCGGCCCGCCGTCACCGGCCACGACGCGGTCGATCGCGGTGTTGCCATTCGTCAACGCCAGTCCCGATCCCGAGAACGAGTATCTGAGCGACGGCATCACCGACGAGTTAATCGACGCGCTGGCCAAGATCGCGGGGCTGCGCGTCTCGTCGCGCACGTCGGTGTTCGCGCTCAAGGGGAAGCCGCTGGACGTGCGGGCGGTGGGCGCGCTGCTCGGCACCGCCGTGGTCCTCGAGGGCACGGTTCGGAAGTCCGGTCAAGATCTGCGCATTACGGCGCAGCTCACGTCGACCGACGACGGCCGCTTGCTCTGGTCGCAACGCTTCGACCGCAAGCTCGTGGATGTGTTCGCGATCCAGGACGACATCGCCCGGACGATCGTGAGCACTTTGCGTGCGACGTCGTTCGCCGACCTCGCAGAGCACGTTCCGCGGCGCTACACGGAGAGTATCCAGGCGTACGGGCTCTACCTGAAAGGGCGCTACGCGTGGAACCAGCGCACCCAGGAGGGAGTGGCTGACGCCATTCGGTTCTTCGAACAGGCCATCGCCGAGGATCCCGACTATGCCCCCGCCTATGCTGGGCTGGCCGACTCGTATGCGCTCGACGTCGACTACCGCTCCATTCCGGTGGCGGCGGCGTATGAGCGCGCCAAGGACTACGCCCGCAAGGCCCTCGTGCTCGACGAGTCGGTTCCCTCCGCCCATGCCTCACTCGCGTGGAGCCTGTTCGTCTACGATTGGGATTGGGACGGCGCCGAGCGCGAATTCCGCCGCGCCATCGAGCTGAACCCGCGCTACGCGAGCGCGCACCAGTGGTTCGCGTTCTTGCTCTCGTCGCAGGGGAGACACGACGCGGCATTGCTCGAGGGCGTCACGGCGACCGAGCTGGATCCCGGCTCCGTGTCCGCCCGGCGCGGGGTCGGCTGGTTGTACTACTACGCGCGCCGCTACGACCAGGCGCGCGATCACCTGGCGCGTGCCATCGAGATGAACCCGATGGCCGTCGAAAGCCACCGCGTGCTCGGCATGACCCTGGCGTTGCAGGGAGATTCGGGGGAGGCGGAGCGCGTGCTGCGGGAGGCCCTGACGCTTCCCGGGGCGGGGGCATACACCGAGGCAACGTTGGCATGGGTTCTCGCACGCGCCGGCAAGCGTGTTGATGCAGAGCGGCTGCTCGGGGCTCTCGAGACGCAGGCGCTAGGGGACTACGTCTCGCCCGTCGCATTCGCGATCGTTCACATTGGCTTGGGGAATCTGGACGCGGCGCTCGATTGGGCCGAGCGCGCCTACGACGAACGACGTGGCTGGCTGGCCTACCTCAAAGTGAATGCGATCATGGATCCGCTGCGGGGGTCCCCGCGTTTCGAGGCGCTCGCGAAGAAGCTCAACCTTTGAGGGCGGGCGCGCCCTCGAGGAACCGGTCGATCGTGTCGTTGCCGAGGGCGGGTCGCAGAAACTCGGTCACGATGCGGCCGAGACGCGGCACGTCGTCCTTCTTGAAGCCGGCGGCCGACAGGCCCGCCATGAGGGCGGCGGGGCCCATGACACCGATCATCTCGCCCGTGCGCGCCGTGCTCATCAAGGCGCGTCCCATGTAGCTCTCGTGGTTCGGGACGGCCACCTTGACCTTCTCGAACGTGGGCTTGTCGACGGCCATGCGCAGCGCCATCAGAATCGCGCCGACGCCCTTCTCGGCCTGGCCTTCTTCGACTTCCAAATTGGCGACGATCTGCGGAACGAGATCCATGGTGGGGCACAACTTAGTCGGTTAGTCGGTTAGTCGGCTAGACGTGCACTAACCGACTAACCGACCAGCCGACTGTCGTTATTGCCCGACGGTGAAGTCTATTCTCTTGAGCACCGTCCCCGCGGCGTCCCGAATCTCGACGTGCCATGCGCCGGTCGCATCGGCCGGGATCGTCTTGCGGCTCCAGGTCCGCCACGGCGACCCGCCGATCGTGAGGGACACGTTGCCCACCTCGGTGTCACCGTGGAACCACACGTGGTTGAGCGTCTGACCATCGCCGCCGGTCACACGCGTCCACAGCACCAACGCGCCGACATCCGGGGGGAACGCGACCCCCGTATCCTGCGGCGCCCGATCCACCACGCTCTTCGCCAAGACCGCTTCAACGGTCGCGGCGCTCGGCGCCGCGCGAGCCGCCGCGGGAGCCGCCGCGGCGGCCTTGCTCGTATCTTGGGCCGCGAGACCGCTCGCGAGCCCCAGCACCAGTGCTACGGGGAGCATCGTCTTCATTCCGGCCCTCCTGGGTTCGGGTCCGCCCGTTGTACGGCGCGGCGGCGACGAAGTTCCAGCCACGCGCCGAGTGTGGCCGCCACGACACACCCGAGCGCCGTGCCCGCCATCATAAAGCCGATCTGGTATTCGAGCTGGATCCAGTGGCACTTCGGCGCAAACACGGGCCCGACCAACCGGCCGCACGTGTTTTGCGAGAATGCAAAGCCCCAGCTGGCCCCCAGGCCGAAGACGAGAGGCAGGAGCGCGATGAAGAAATGGCGCAGAAAGACTTTCATGGGCCGCCCATGACGTAGAGGAAAACGAAGTTGTAGATCCCGGTGACCAGGGCGAGGCACCAGACAAGAACAATATACGGGCCGGTGTGGCGGTGCAGGGCCCGCAGGCGGGCCACGGCGCGGCTCGTGAGCTGCCACGCGATCCCCGCGAGCGCCGTGAACGCAAAGGCGAGGTGGATCCTGAACAACGGGAGGGCACGCAGGTCCGGTCGCCGGGGGCTCGGCTCGGCCACGAACCCGAACGAGATCAGCATGCCCACCGTCACGACGGCCGCCGCGATCATCAGGACGGCATGGAGCGGAATCTTCCCCCGGCCGACCCGCAACGCCGCGTAGACGAGCAGCGGCGGGCCGATCACCGCCCAGCAGAGCGCGAACCACGCCTGCCAGGGAACGGTCCTCATCTGCCGCGCTCGATCTTCCAGCGATCCGTGACGGCGCCGTTCTTCACGACAGCGTACTCGTCGAAATGGGCCATCGTCAGGCAGGAGTGATTGGGAACGATCTCCACCTGGTCCCCGACCTTGAACTTTCCTTCGATCGCGGCGGGCGTCGCGGCGCGAATGATGCCGTGCTCCTGCGACACTGAGGCGATCGTCAGGTGCGGCTGGCCTCGGACTTCGCCCATGGCGGGCGGGAGGTCGAGATGCGTCGGTCCCAGATCCTTGGAGAGCGACAGCGCGCCGCCGTCCACGACGAAATGCGCCGCGCCCGGTTGGTGCGAGACCACGCTCGCCAGTACCGTCACGCCCACATCCTCGGGGGCGCAACAGCCGATCAGCACCATTGTGCGGTCGTAGAAGATGTAGTTGCCGGGGCGCGCTTCGGTGACGCCCGTGAGGTCCTTCACGGCCGCCATCGCCGGCGTCGAGCCGACGCTGATCCCGCGCACGGGCAACCCGTCCTTGCGTAGCAAATCGGCGAACCAGACCATCACCTGCCGCTCCTGCTCCGCGATCTCGGCCGCCTCGGCTTTGTTGCGCGTGCGGTAGGCGTGGCCCGAATGACTGAGGATGCCGTCGAACGCCAGACCGCGCTCCGCGCCCAGCTCCCGCGCCACCTCGAGGGCATACTGCGAGGCCGGATCCACGCCCGCGCGATGATAGCCGCAGTCGACCTTGAGCCAGACGTGCAAGCCCGTGTTCGCCAGCGCCCTGGCCGTAGGCAGGTCGTCCACGACGACGCGCAAGGTGGCCTGCTCGGCGATGCGCCGTACGTGCGGGATATGCGTCGGATCGAGCGGAAACGCCCACGTGAGGTCCGTGAACCCTGCACGTGCGAACGCTTCGGCCTCGAACAACGTGGACACGGTGATGCCGCTGGCGCCGTGGGCGAGCTGACGCTTCGCGAGCTCGACGCTCTTATGGGTCTTGATGTGGGGCCGCAAAGAGACGCCGAGACGCCTAGCTCTTTCTGCCATGTGCGTGAGATTCCGCTCCACCACGTCGATGTGGAGCAGCAGCGCGGGCGTCTCGGCCTTCACTCGATCTGACGCCCGCTGACCTCGACCCGGTTGATCCGCTCGATCCGGCCCGAGCCGCCCACGAACGACGAGGCGACCCAGCTCGTGAGCCCCACGACGCACGCACCGAGCGTCGCCGCCCAGAGGCCGGCGAGGTGGAACCCGGGCACGAGCCACGCCACGATGCCGAGCGAGATGCCGTTCACGACCAGAATGAAGAGCCCCAGCGTCAGCACCGTGAGCGGCAGCGTGAGGATCAAGATGATCGGGCGGATCACGGCGTTGACGATGCCGAGCAGCAGCGCGGACACGAGCAAGGCCTGCCAGCCGGTGATCACGACGCCCGGGACGATCGTCGCCGCGGCCCAGAGGCCCAAGGCGGTGATCACGAGACGGAAGAAGAAGCCTTTCATGGAGAGGAAGATAACCGGCCGGCGACGAATTGTGCCGTCACCCCCGCGCGTACTTGCACGCCGAGCCGGGAGTCAAACAGCACCGACCCGCGCAGCGAATCGCGACCCCACCATGCGAGCGACAGTCCGGCGAAGGGCCCGAGGTCGGCGGGCCAACCGTTGACGATTGCTTGCTCCGGCTGCCCGTACCACGTTACCGCGAGCGTCTCTGCGCGTGGGACACGGAACACGATGCGGCCGCGCAGCAAGCAGTCTCGCCTCACCACGACCGTCATCGTGTCGAGGACCACGGCCGCGAGGCGGAACCGGTCGCTCATCTGGGGAGAGTCCGGGAACGTGAGCGTATCCCCGTGCGCGACGACCCAGTGGCCGGCGTAGGGACGTGAGAACCGATCCAGCCGCTTGAACTGATAGCCGCCGCAGGGATCGGTTGGCCCGCACGCGGTGACAACCAGTGCGAGCATCGCCCTGAAGGGCGCGTGTAGTAGCCGAGCCGGTCCTCCAGGACACGGGTCTACGAGCACGTCACGCCGTCTAATGCTGGCTGGTATCCGCCGCCACCACCGAGTCGGCGCGGTGGGCGCCGGCGCTCGTCGAGTCGGCCGCGGTCATCGCGCGGCCGACGCCGCTCGCGCCGGGGATGCGCGACTTGGCGAGGATGCTGTCTTTCTGGCGCTCGGTGAGCGTGTCGCGGTTCACGGCCGCCTTGTCCTTGCTGTCGCCGCTACAGGCGGCGAGGGCGAGGACGAAGAGCGACAGGATGGTCGGCTTCATGCGGGAATCCCGTTCCGCACGACGGTCTCCATCACGTCCGCGAACCGGTCGATCTCTGCCAACGTCGTGTACACGTTCGGGGTGATGCGCAGGCAGTTGAACTCAGGGTGCGCGATCGCCGTGACGATGATGCGGTGCTTGTCGTAGAGGTAGCCCGTGACCTTGCCGACGTCGAGCTGGGCGGGCGTGAACGACGCCAGGCCACAGGACTGCGCCGGGTCGTAAGGGGTGAGGATCTTGACCCCGGGCAGGCGCTCCAGCCGCTTCGCCCAGCGGTCCTTCAAGAAGCGGAGCCGCGCCGCCTTGCGCGGCGCCCCGATACTCTCGTAGAACGTCAGCGCTTCGGCGATGGCGTTGTGGTTCGCGGCCGGATGCGTCCCGATCTCCTCGAACTTCCGAATGTTGGCGTTCATCTCGGGCGGTGCCGCCATCATCGGCCAGATCTTCTCGATCTTGGCGCGGCGCACGTACAGGAAGCCGGTGCCGATCGGCGCCGTGAGCCACTTGTGCAGGCTCGTGCCGTAGTAATCGCAGTCCAGCTCGTCGCGGGTGAATGGGAAATGCGCGTAGGCGTGCGCCCCGTCCACGATGACCTCGATGCCGCGGGCGCGGCCCATCTGGCAGATCTTCTTCACCGGGAAGATCTGGCCCGTGAGGTTCGTGATGTGGCAGATGTGGATTACTTTGGTCCGCGGCGTGATCGCCTGCTCGATGCGGCTTGCCAGATCGTCCTGCGAAGGAGGCGGGACGGGGAAGGGGATCTGCTTCAAGACGATCCCGTCGCGCCGCTCACGCTGCTTCCACGTGGTGATCATCCGTGGATAGTCTTGCGTCGTCGTCAGGACCTCGTCCCCCCGCTCGAGCGGCATGCCGAGCTGCACGATCTCCAACGCCTCGCTGGCGTTGCGCGTGATGGCCATTTCCTCGGGGTCGCAGCCGAAGTTCGCGGCGAGCCGCCGCCGCACTGATTCGATCTCCGGCTCGATCCATCCCCACATCGTGATCGCCGGCGCCTGATTCGAGACGGTGAGGTAGTGCTGGAGCGCTTGCTGCACCACGCGGGGACTGGGTGCGACGCCGCCATTGTTCAGGTTGATGAGCGCGCGATCGATGTCGAAGGCCTGCTGAATCGTCTGCCAGTAGTCTTCGTCCTGCGCGACGTCTTCGGGGGATCGGTCGACTGCCCCACGGTTGGCGTCGATGGCCCGCGCCAGCGCGTCGCTCTTGAGGGCCGGGACGGTCGCGGTCGCGGCGACCAGGGAGCGGAGAAAACCGCGTCGTGTGGTCATCCTTACCTAATACGGCAAAACCCTGCGCCTGGCCAGAGCGGAACAGCGTCTGCCTCAGGCGATGAGGCCACCACCGAGCACCCGGTCGTCCGCATCATACAGGACGCCCGACTGTCCTGGCGTGATGGCCCGCACCGGCTCCGCGAGGCGGAGCGCGAGGCGGCCGTGTGCGAGTGCAACCACCGTGCCAGGTACCGCGCGCGCGCGATACCGGCACTGCACCCACACGGGGTCACCGGGGCCGAGGGGATCGGCCAGCCAGTTGACCTCCTCCAGAGACACTTCGTGTCCGAACAACTCCGCGCCGCGCCCGATCACGACTTCACGGGTCTCGGGGCGGATCGCCACGACGTACATCGGCTCGCCGAACCCGCCGGGCAATCCCTTGCGTTGGCCCACGGTGAAGCGCGCGAAGCCGGCGTGCTCGCCGATCACCGCGCCGCCCGTCGTGACCAGCGGCCCAGGCGCGAGCGCGGGAGCGTCGGCCGGGAGACGCTGCTCCAACACGGCGACATAGTTGTCGTCCGGGACGAAACAGATCTCGACGGACTCGGGCTTCTCTGCGGTCACGAGACCAAGCCGGCGCGCCCCCGCCCGGGTCTCCTGCTTGGTGCTGGTCCCCACCGGCGTCAGCATCCGGGCGACGACGCTGCGGTCGATGCCCCACAGGAAGTACGACTGGTCCTTCTGTGCGTCGTGGCCGCGGTACAGGGCGCCATCCCGCGCGATCGCGTAGTGTCCCGTCGCGATGAAATCGCAATCCAGCGCATCCGCGTGATGGAGAAAATCACGGAACTTGGTGAAGGAGTTGCAACGCACGCAGGGGATCGGCGTGCGCCCGCGCGCGTACTCGGCCACGAAGTTGTCGATCACATCGTGCCCGAACCGGTCCTCGAGGTTCAGGACGTAGTGTGGGATCCCCAACGTGTGCGCGACCAGCTGCGCATCGGTGATGGAATCGAGCGAGCAGCAGGGGCGATCGGGCACCGAGTCGCCGTAGCAGAACAGCTTCATCGTGGCGCCGATCACGTCGTAGCCCTGGTCGACGAGCAGCGCCGCGGCGACGGAGCTGTCCACGCCGCCGGACATCGCGACGAGGACTTTCACCGATGCAAGACGGCCGACAGCGACCGCACCTTCTCGACCACGCGCGGCAGGACCTGCACGAGGGCTTCCACGTCCTCGGCCGTGCTGTCCTTCCCCAAGGAGAACCGCAGCGCGGCAACGCCCAGGTCGCGCGGCACCCCCATCGCGCTCAGCACGTGCGATGGCTCGACAGCGCCGGTGCTGCACGCCGAGCCCGACGAGCACGCGATCCCGGCGAGGTCCAAGTGCATCAGCAGCGCTTCGCTGTCGGTTCCGGGGATCGAGGCGTTCGACACGTGGGGCGCGCGCTCCGTCTGCCAGCCGTGGATCACCGCGTCGGGCACGATCGCGAGGAGCCGGCGCTCGAGGTCGTCGCGCAGCGCCGTGAGTCGCGGGGCCAGCGCCGCCTGCTCCCGCGCGGCCAGCTCGGCGGCCGCGCCCAGCGCGATAATCCCGGGCACGTTCTCGGTCCCCGGCCGGATGCCGTACTGTTGGCCTCCGCCGTGAATGATCGCCTCGACCGCCTTGCGGTCGCGCACGATCAACGCCCCGACGCCCTTGGGGGCGCCGATCTTGTGGCCGGACAGAGTGAGGAGGGTGCAGGGCACGTCGCGCAGCGAGACGGGGACCTTGCCGAACGCCTGAACGGCGTCGGTGTGAAACAGGACGCCGGCATCGCTACATCGCTGCGCGATCCGCGCCACGGGCTGCACCGTGCCGACCTCGTTATTCACCCACATCACGCTCACCAACGCGACGCCGCCGGCCAGCGCGGCCACGAGCGCGGCATCGTCCACGATCCCGGACGCCGAGACAGGGAGGATGATCTCGTCCCCGCCGAGGTGCTTGACCGCATGCGCCGCGGCGAGCGCCGCCTTGTGCTCCGTCGCCGACACCGCCACGCGGAACGGGCCGCCGCGATCGCGGGCCGCCAACGCCGCGCCGATGATGGCGAGGTTGTCGGCCTCCGTGCCACCCGAGGTGAACACCACCTGATTCGGCTCGGCACCCACGGCCTCCGCGACCTGGCGCTTCGCGGCCTCGACCCCCGCCCGCGCCGCTCGCCCGAAGCGGTGGGCGGAGGACGGGTTGCCGAAGGCGTCCTTCCCGAGATAGGGGAGCATGGCCTCCAGCACCTCGGGCCGCACCGGCGTGGTGGCGGCGTTGTCGAGATACACGGCGCGCTTGGTCATGAGGACCGCAATCTACCGACTAGAGGGATTGGACGCCAAGCTCCAGCACGTCGTCCACGGCGAGGGTCTCGTGCGTGAAGAACGGCTCGCCGTAGGGCCGCCGGATCAGCGACCCGTAGTGGGCGGATTGCACGCGGATCAGCTCGTAGAGGTCCTGCCCCGTCGGGAAGATCTCGCCGGCCGCCTTGGCGCCGTCGAACTGCGAGGCGTAGCAGCGGATCGCCTGCATCTTCGCTTCGAAGCTGTCCGAGATATCCACGACGAACGTCGGCTTCACCGGGTCTTCCCGGTAGGCCAGCGCATAAAGAACCTTGAACGGCCGATGGGGCTCACCCGCCCCCCCGTATTTGGCGAGACCGGCGAGGTAGCAGGCATCGCGTCCTAATTCCGATGCAATCCGATGGTCGGGATGACGGCCGACGGGGTAGGGGAGGATCACGGCCTTCGGTTTCGTTCGACGTATCAGCTCGACGACGTTCTCTCTCGACGTCTCATCATTAGCCAGGTGAGCGTCGGACATGCCCGCATTCAGGCGCACGTGCACGCCCAGCGCCGCGGCCGCGCGCGCCGCCTCGGCGCCCCGCGTGGCGGCGTCGCCGCGCGTGCCCGACTCGCCTTGCGTCAGGTCGACGATGCCGACGCGATGGCCGGCGCGGGCGGCCCGCGCCAGCGTGCCGCCGCACGTCAGCTCGACGTCGTCGCGGTGCGCCGCGATCGCGAGCAGATCGACGCGTTCGTCACTCATACCGGAGAGCCTCCACAGGATCCAGCTTCGCCGCCCGCGCCGCCGGTCCGACGCCGAACACGAGACCGATGAGCACCGACACGACGCAGGCGACGAACGCGCTCCACAGCGGCACGCCGCTCTGGAAGCTCAGCGCCATCTTGAGGACTTCGCCGAGACCCAGTCCGGCGACGACGCCGAGCACACCGCCCAGCAGGGTGAGCGTCGCGGCCTCGACGAGGAACTGCCACATGATCTCGCGCCGCGTGGCGCCCAGCGCTTTGCGGACGCCGATCTCGCGGGTGCGATCGGTGACCGACACCATCATGATCGCCATCACGCCGATACCGCCGACGAGCAGCGCGACGCTCGACAGCGCCAGCATCACGAGAAAAAAGACGCTCGTCAGCTGGTTGAACACATCGAGGATCTGGTCCTGCGTGATCATGTCGAACGAGTTGGGCTCGCCGGCACGAAGGCCGCGCATGCGGCGCAGCTGCACGGTGACCGCGTCTTGCGCGCGGCTCACCGACACGCCGTCCTTCGGCTTGACGACGATCCACAGGGCATTGGTCTCGTCGTAGCGGAAGAAGCGCCGCGCCGTCTCGAATGGCAGGATCGCCCCGATTTCCTGGCTCGGCGGCTGGAAGATGTTCTCGGGGTTCTGATACAGGCCGATCACCCGCAGCGCCTTGCCGGACACGCGGATGATTTTGCCCACCGGCAGCTCCCGCCCGAACAGCTTTTCGGCGGCCCGGCGCTCGAGCACGACGACCGGTGCGCCGCCGCGCATCTCGGCGGACGTGAAGAAGCGGCCGTCGAGCAGTTGGCCCCCCTGGATCTCCATGTAGTGGTCGTCAGCGCCGAACTGCGTCATCAGCTGGGTCCGCGTTCCCCCGTACTCCATGCGCTGGAACAGCTGCACCCAGATGCCGGCGTAGCGTACCTCGGGGAGCTGCGCCAGCGCCTGGGCCTCTTCCGGGGCGAGCACGGGCCGGATCCGGACCTCGCGGGGAAGGGCGTCGGGGTTGAGGGGCGTCTGGGAGAAGAACCGCATCACGTAGAACGTGGTGGGGCCGGCGACCTCGAGCGTCGTGATGATCTGGTCGCGGATGCCCTGGACGATCGACGCCATGGACATCACGGTCGCGACGCCGATGACGACGCCCAGCACGGTCAGCGCGGAGCGCAGCTTATTGGCGCGCAGCTGCTCGAGCGCGATCCCCCAGCCTTCGGTGAGCGCGTGCAGCTTCATTCGGCGCGCAGCGCCACGATCGGGTCGAGCCGCGCGGCGCGCGTCGCCGGGTACACGCCGAATACGATCCCCACGCCCGCGCCGAGACCGAGCGCCAGCGCCACCGACCAGGCCGTGACCCGGGCGGGCAGCGGGGAGACGATGCCGACGAGTCCGGCGAGACCGGCGCCGGCGATCAGACCCAGGATGCCGCCCAGCAGGGCGAGCGTCACCGCCTCCGCGAGGAACTGGTTGCGAATGTCGCGCCGGCGCGCGCCCAGCGATTTCCGGATGCCAATCTCCCGGGTCCGCTCGTTCACGCTCATCAGCATGATGTTCATGATCACGATGCCACCGACGACGACGCCGATGATCACGACGGCGGGGATCACCGCGAACAGGACCTTCGTCAGACTCTGCCAGAAGGCGACCAGTGCGGCGGCGGTGTCCACCGTGAAGTCGTTCGCTTCCCCCGGTCGCAGCCGGTGCGCGATGCGCATCGCCTCCTCGGCACGCTGCATCCCGCTCTGTACCAGGGAGGCATCGGGCATCTTGACCGAGATCACCGTCGTCTTGCGCCGGCCGTACATCGATTCGAAGGTCGTGATCGGCAGCATCACGAAGCCGTCCCACGACTGGCCCAGCACCGTACCCTTCTTGGCGATCACGCCCCGCACGGTGAACTGCGCGCCGCCGATCCGGATTTTTTGGCCGATGGCCTGCGCCGGCTCGTCGAACAGCTTGTCGGCGATGTCCCAGCCCAGCTCGACCACGGGGCGCCGCTCGCGCACGTCCACGTCGCTGAGCGCATCGCCGGCCGCGAATTCATAGTCCTGGACGATCTGAAATGGGGCCGTGACCCCGAACAGCAGCACATCGCCGACGGTGCGGTTGCGCCATACGACGTCGGCCATGGGCGTCGGCCAGCCCGACTGCAGCCCGATCGCCCTCGCATCGGGGAGGGCGCGCTGGACGAAGGGCACGTCCTCGGGCGCGATGATGGGCCGTCGCTCGATCGCGCGCCATTCATCGTCGTCGATCAACCCAACAGCGATCGGCGTGCGCCGCACCTGGAAGGCGTTCACGCCGACGATCGCGCCGCCGATCCGCTCCCGGACGTACGCGTTCATCCCCTGAATGATCGCGACGACCGCGACGAGGAACGCGACGGAAACGATGATGCCGAGGAGCGTGAAGAACGACCGGAGCTTGTGGCTCCAGGCCGCCTTGAGGGCGAGGACGACCGCTTCGGACAACTGCATGGCCCTACAACTTAACGGCTATTCGTAGCGGAGCGCTTCCACGGGATCGAGGCGTGCGGCCCGGCTCGCGGGATACAGCCCGAACCCGACTCCCGTCAGCGCGGATGCCAGGAGCGCCGCGACGATCGACCAGAGCGGCACGTTCGCGGGAATGGGCGTGATACTCGAGATGAGCAGCGCCAACGCCCCGCCGCCCAGCATCCCGATGGCGCCGCCCACCAGCGTGAGCGTCGACGCCTCGACCAGGAACTGCCACAGGATGGCGCGGCGCGTGGCGCCCAGCGCTTTGCGCACCCCGATCTCCCGCGTCCGCTCGGTAACGGAGATCATCATGATCGCGACGACGCCGACGCCACCCACCATCAGTCCGATCGACGAGAGCACGAGCATCACGAGAAAGAACATGCCGCTCACCTGCTTCCAGGAGTCGAGCAGCTTGTCCTGCGTGACGATCGAAAAGTTGTTCTCCTGGCCCGGCTTGAGCCCGCGCAGCGACCGCAGTGTCGCGACCACTTCGTCCATGGACTCCTGTTGTGTGTAGCCCGGTGCCGGCGCCACCGCGAGGCGCATCCAGCCCTTGAAGTACGGCACGCTCTTCACGAACGCCCCGTGCGGAGCGTAGACCTGCGGCGGTGCGGCGCCACTGAACAGGTTCGGCGGCTGCGTGTACACGCCGACGACGGTGAAGGGTGCGCCGGCGATGTGGATCGCCTGGCCGATCGGGTCACGGCCGCGAAACAGCTGATCCTCGAGCTTGCGGTTGATCACGGCCACGGGGGCGTTGGAGAGATCCTCGAACTTGGTGAACGTGCGGCCGGGGTACACGTCGCCGCCGTTCACCTCGACCCACTCGGCCGACACCCCCGAGATGCTCACCGATTCGAGCCGCAGGTCTCCGAACTCCACGGTGGCGGAGGTCTCCTCGCGGCGGGTCACGTATCGCACGGACGGCATCAGCCTGATGCGGTCGGCCTCCAGATCTTTGATCGCCGGATTGCGCCGCCACGGGCTGTTCTCCTCGGACCCGTCCGACACCGTGACGCCTGCCTGGAAAAAGCGCCACACCAGAAACGTGCGCGGCGCGATCGACTCGAAGATCCCCGCGACGCTCTTGTTGATCCCGCTGATCAGGGAGGCCATCAGCATCACCACCATCACGCCAATCGCGATCCCGAGGATCGTCAGCGCCGCCCGTGCCTTGCTGCTGCGCAGCGACTGGAGCGCAATGCCGACGCCCTCGAACAACCCGCCGCTTCCGAACCTCATGTCTCGGCCCGCAGGGCGGTGATGGGGTCGAGGCGAGCCGCCCGGCTCGCCGGATAGACGCCCGCGACGATCCCGACCCCGGCGCCGAGGATCACCCCAGCCACGATGGACCACGGCGCGACGGCGGCCGGCAGGGGGGTCGTCGCGGCGACCAGTGCGGCCAAGCCGATCCCGGTGGCGACACCCACGGCCGCCCCCACGATCGCGAGCGTGGTCGCCTCGACCAGGAACTGACGCAGGATGTCCTTCCGTCGTGCGCCCAACGACTTGCGAATGCCGATCTCGCGGGTGCGCTCCGCCACCGCCATCAGCATGATGTTCATGATCACGATGCCGCCCACGACGAGCGAGATGCCAGGGAGGAACGGCAGTGCGTATTGCAGAATGGCGCTGATCTTGCCCCAGAAATCGAGGACCTCATCTGCGGTCTCCATCGCAAAGTCGTTCGCCTGGCGCGGGCGCAGGTGCCGCCGGCTGCGCAGCACCGCCTCGGCCTGCGACATCGCTTGGCGCATCTCGGATGGTGAGTTGGCCTTCACCGCCAGCGCGTCCACGACACGTGGCGGGTTGACGAAGCGCTTGAGCGGGGCGCTGGCCGGCGCGACCACGAACTTGTCCAGCGATATCCCGAACAGATTGCCCTGCTTCTCGACCACGCCGATCACGCGGTACGGGATGTCGAAGATCTTCACTTCGCGACCGATGGGGTCCTTTCCTTCGAACAACTTGTCTGCGAGGTCGTGTCCCAGCACGAGGACCGGCACGCCGGCTTGGACCTCCTGCCCGGTGAAGGCGCGGCCCTCCTCGATGGTGAGCGAGCGAATGTCGAAGTACAGCTCGGTCGCCGCCGTGACTTGGACGTCCTTGGCGGTCCGCCTCCCCGCGGTGATCGCGGCGCGCGTGTTCGACTCCCACGCGGCGAGGACGGGCACGGTGACGCCCTGCGCCACGGCTTGGGCATCCTCGTAAGTGATGCGCGGCCGGCGCATCCAGGTTCGCCACATCGAGTCGGTCACGTTGCCGAGCTGCACGTCGGGAAACTGCCGCACGCGAAACGTATTCACGCCGAGCAACGTGATCCCTTCCACGACCGACACGACGGCGATGAGGAACATCACGCCGATGAACACGCCGACGACCGAGAAACCGCTCTTGAGCTTCTGCGCCCGGATGGTCTGGAAGGCGAGGCGGACGGCATCGAGGAAGCGCATTACGCGGCGCTACTCGTAGCGCAACGCTTCCACGGGATCGAGCCGCGCGGCCTTAGTGGCGGGGTAGATGCCGAACAGCAGACCGGTCACAGCGGCGGCACTCAAGGCGACGATCACGGAGCCGATGGGCACGTACGCGGGCACCGGGGTCGCCGTGGCGAGCAGGAGCGATATGAGCCAGCCCACGACCATGCCGACGATGCCGCCGACGAGCGTCAGCGTCGCCGCTTCGACCAGGAATTGCCACAGGATCTCCTGGCGCGTCGCCCCGAGCGCCTTACGCACGCCGATCTCGCGGGTGCGTTCGGTCACCGAGATCATCATGATGGGGCGACGACCCCGATCCCCCCCACCATCAGGCCGACCGTGGACAGCGCGAACATCAGGACGCGGGCGACGAGTGTGAAGCTGTTGATCGCCTGGACGTACACTTCCTGCGTCACGGCGTCGAAGTTGTTCTTCTGGCCCGGCCGCAGCCCGCGCATCGTCCGCAACGCCATCGTCACGTCATCGATGGCACGGTCGAGCGAGACCGAGTCCTGCGGCACGACGAACATGTCCATCCACCCAGGCCAGAACTGCATGTCCTTGAGGAAGGTGCCGTGGGGAATCATCACTTCGGGCCGGTCGGCGTCGCCAAACAGGCGTGGGGGCGGCTCGTAGATCCCCACGACGTCGTAGGGGAGCCCGCGGATCTTGATGCGCCGGTCCATGGGGGCGCGTTGCCCGAACAGGTTCTCCGCCAGCTTGCTGTTGATGACCGCCACGTGGGCGTTCGAGGCATCCTCGATGTGCGTGAACGATCGGCCGGGATTGATGTGGCCCCCTTCGATCTTCGGCCAGTCGGCGTTCCGGCCGCGAATGGCGGTCCCGGAGAAGCGATGCCCTTCGAATTCGACATCCGCCGACGCGTATTCGTCCACCACGACGAACGCGATCGACGGGAGCTGCGCCAGGCGGTTGGCTTCCTCGACGGTGAACGGCGGCCGCCGGCGCCACGGGTTGGGATCCTCGGGATCCTGGTCGTTCTGTCCACCCCAGTAGCGGCCCACCCAGAACGTTTTCGGCCCGAGCGACGCGAGCATGTCGGAAATGCCCTTGTTGAACCCGCTGATCATGGCGCCGATGACCATGACCACCGTGACACCGATCGCGACGCCCAGAATCGTGAGCGCCGCGCGCATCTTGTGGGCGCGCAGGGACGTGAGGGCGATGCCGACGCCTTCGAACAGGGCGGTCATGCGCTACTCCTGACGCAACGCAGTGATGGGGTCGAGCCGCGCGGCCCGGGTCGCGGGATAGACGCCGGCCACGACCCCGACACCGGCGCCCATGATCACGCCCAGCACCACCGACGCGGGCGACACGCTGGCCGGGAGCGGGGAGAACGCGTTGATCGCCAGCGTCAGGCCGATCCCGGCGACGATCCCGAACGCCGCACCCACCGCCGCGATCGCGGTGGACTCGGCGAGGAACTGGCGCAGCACGTCGCGGCGGCGCGCGCCGAGGGACTTGCGCAGGCCAATCTCCCGGGTCCGCTCCGCGACCGCCATCAGCATGATGTTCATGATCACGATGCCGCCGATGACCAGCGACACGAGCACGACGCCCGGTAGGACGACCACGAGGATGCGGCTGATGCCCGCCCAGAATTGCTGCACGCCCTCGGAGGTATCGAGCACAAAATTGTTATCCTGCTTAGGTCGCAGGTGGCGGCGGCTGCGCATAATGCCCTCGGCCTGGGACATCGCCTCTCGCATCTCGGGATCGGAGTGCGCTTTTACCAGGAAGGCGTCGAGAATGCCGGGCGGATTCACGAGATTCTGCGCTGGGGAGAGCGCGGGGACGACGACGAAGCGATCGAGCGGGAACCCGAGCACGCTGCCCTGTCGCTCCACGACGCCGACGACGCGGTAGGGGACGCTGCCGATCCGCACGTTGCGACCCAGCGGCGAGCGATCGACGAACAGACGCTTCGCCACCGCGTCGCCCAGGACGACGATGGGGGCGCCGGAGCGGTTCTCCTCTCCCGTGAACGGGCGGCCGACCGCGATCTTGAGATTCTTGATTTCGAAATAGCGCTCGCTCGCGGCGGTCAGCTGGATGTCCCGCGCTTCCTTACTGTTGTACGTCACGGTGACGTTGTCGCCCGATTCCCAGGCGGTGATCACCGGCACGGTCAGGGCTTCGCTGATCGCCTCCGCATCGCTGAAGCGGATGCGGGGACGCCGCTGCCAGGCGCGCCAGACGGAGTCGGGCACGTTGGGTGTGAAGACGGGCCGGCGCCGCAGTTGGAACGTGTTTACGCCGAAGATCGTCTGCGCGAATTTCTCGGTCATGTAGCGGTTCACGCCGTTCACGATCGACCAGGCCCCGATCAGCGAGGCCACGCCGATGAAGACGCCGAGCAACGAGAACCCGCTCTTCAGCTTCTGGGCGCGGAGGGTTTGCAGCGCGAGCCGGAGCGCTTCGAAGAAGCGCACTCAAGCCGCCTGAAGCTGGTCCGTTGCCACCAGGCCGTCCCGCAGCGTGATGACGCGCGCGGCCTGCGCCGCGATGTCCTGCTCGTGCGTCACCATCACTACCGTCTGACCCGCATCGTGGAGCTCGCGGAACAACCCCATGATCTCGAGGCCCGTCGTGGAGTCGAGGTTCCCCGTTGGCTCGTCGGCGAGCAGGATGCTTGGATTGTTCACGAGCGCGCGGGCGATGGCCACCCGCTGGCGCTGGCCGCCCGACAGCTCGTTGGGGCGGTGGTCCATCCGGTCACCCAGACCCACGCGCTGCAACGCCTGGGCCGCGCGCGCGCGGCGTTCCTTGGCGCCGAGCCCCGCGTAGATCAGCGGCAGCTCGACGTTGTGCAACGCGTCGGCGCGGGGCAGCAGGTTGAACGTCTGGAAGACGAACCCGATCTCTTTGTTGCGGATGCGCGCCAGCTCGTCGTCCACCAGATCGCTGACCTTCTGACTGTTCAGCCAGTATTCGCCGCTCGTCGGCGTGTCGAGGCAGCCGACGAGGTTCATCAGGGTGGACTTCCCGGACCCCGAGGGGCCCATCACCGCCACGTACTCGTTGCGGCGAATCTGGATGCTGACGCCGCGCAGCGCCCGCACGGTCTCAGACCCCATGTCGTAGTCGCGTGTGAGCTTGTGCGTCAGGATGACGACGTCGGGGAGCGGCGTATCGCCGGTGCGGAACTCCTGCACGCTCACGACGGCCTCTTGCCGGCCGAATCCGCCGCCTGCCGGGTCGACTTGACCCGCGCCCCTTCTTTGAGATCGCGGATCGCCTGGTATGGGCCGGCCACGATCGTGTCGCCCTCGCGCACGCCTTCGACCACCTCGAAGTACTCCTCGCCCGCGATCCCGACCTTCACCGGCCGGAACGTCGCGACGCCGTTGTTCACGACAAAGACGCCTTCCGCTTCCTTCTTCTTGGGGTCCGTGGCGGCGGTCGCGCCCTTCGCGGCCGGCTTGGGGGCCGCCGCCTCGGCGCCGCGCCGTTGCTCGTTCGCGACCGGGGTATTCTCGCGCACCGTCAGGGCGATGATCGGAATCGCCAGGGTCTGCTTGCGCGTGTCGGTCACAATCCGCGCCGTGGCGGACAGGTCGGGCCGCACCTCGCTGGGCGGATTCGTGAGCGTGATCTCCACTTCGTAGTCGACGGCGCGATCGTTCTGTCCCCCGACGCTCGACGCCGCCGTGAGGATGGCGCTGTCCGAGACCTTCGTCACGCGGCCGACGAACGCCGTGTCGGGGAAGGCGTCGATGGTTACCTCGACCGAGTCGGCCAGGTGCAGGCGCACGACGTCCGTCTCGTCCACCTGGACCTTGACTTGGATCACCGAGAGATCGGAGACCGTCAGCAGCAGGCCCGTCTCGCGGGAGAACGTGCCCGGGACCGCGACCTCGCCCTCCTCGACGGCGAGCCGCGTGATGCGTCCCGCCATGGGGGCTACGAGGTGCGTCTTGGCGAGCTGGTCGCGCGCTTCCTGCAATGCGGCGCGCGATTGCTCTACATTGTGGGTCGCCGCGGTGGAATTTGCTTCGGCGATCTCGAAGGCCGTCTGGGCCTGCTCCAGCTGCTCCGGCGAGACCAGGTTCGGGTTCTGCTCGTGCAGCTCCTTGGTGCGCGCGAGCAGGCGCTGCGCCTGGTCGCGGTTGGCGCGGGCCTGCACGGCCCCCGCTTCGGCTGACGACATCGCCGCCTGCGACCGCTGCAGGTTGGCTTCGTAGATCGTCGGGTCGATCTGCAGGAGGAACTGGCCCTTCTGCACGTAGTCGCCCTCGCGCACCGCGATCCGCGTGATGCGGCCCGTGATGTCGGCGCTGACGTCGACCTTCTTCTTCGGTTGGATCTTGCCGCTCGCCGTGACGGCGGCCACGAGGTCGCGCCGCCCGACGTGCTCGAAGCGCACTTCGACACCCTTCTCGCGCTTGGCACTGGCGCTGACCAGTACGAGCACCACCAGGAGCACGCCGCCCCCGGCACCCAACAGCACTTTGTTCCGCTTGGACATGTTCGCTCGTTTCCTCTTGGTTAGCGCAACGACCGGCCGACCGCCGCTTCGAGCGCGGACACGGCCTTATGGTAATCGTAGATCGCGTTCACATAGTCGCTTTCAGCGCGCAACGAGGCCACCTGAGCGTCGAGCAGCTCGAAGAACGTACCCGAGCCCACGCGATAGCGTTCAGTGGCGAGTTGCAGCTGCTCGCGCGCCGCCGTGCGGTTCGTATCCTGGAGGCCGGTGGTGCGGAAGGCGGTCTGCAGCGTCAGGAAGGCTTGGCTGACCTCCGTCTGCACCGCCAAGCCGCGCGCCCGCACCGCTTCCTCCATATCACCGTGCTGCGCCCGCGCCTCGGAGACGCGCTGCGCCCGCGAGAAGTTCGTGAACAGCGGGAGCGAGATGGACAGGCGCGCCTGGAACGGCTGCCGCGTGAAGTTAAACGGGAACACCGAGTTTTGATCCCGCAGCGGTTGCTCGTACGCCGGGCCCCAGAGGTAGACGTCGCAGTCCGGCGGATTGGGCGGCAGCCCGGCACTCGCGCGGATCTGGTTGTTCTCGATACACGCAGTGCGCTGGCCACCCAGCTCTTTCTGCTGCCTGCGGATGATCGGGTCGACGTCGGTGAACTGTTGCGTGAAGCCGGACCAACCCGCCGAGAGCGACACCGACGGACCGTACGTGGACGTCGCCGCCCGCACGCCCCACGCCGCGGCGCGCTCGCGCGCGCGCAACGCCTTGAGGGCGGGGTTCTGTTGCTCCGCCATCGTCAACAGGTCCGGCAGCTGCCACGCCGGCGTCTGCACCACGAACGTGTCGGTGAGCTGAACCGCCTGGACATCGATGGGCGGCGTCACGCCCATCTGCTCGAACAGCCGCAACTTCTCTACGCTCACCGCCGTCTCCGCACGGAGCAGCGCGACTTCCGCCTGGCCGCGCGCCACCTGCGCCTGCCGCACGTCGATCAGTGTCGCCTGCCCGACGTTGAAGCGCGCCTGGGCGAGCTTCAGGAACTCATCGTTTCGCGCGACCGTGCGCCGGGCGACCTCGGCCTGATCGCGCGTCTGCAGCACGGTGAGGTACTGCTGCGTGATGCCCGTGATGAGCGCGTTCGCCGCGCCCGCGATGTCCTCGTCCACGGCGTGCAACTGCGCCTTGGCGAGGCTCGGCTGCGACAACGTCGTTCCGGACAGCTGCCACGAGAGGTTCAGATCATAGAAGGAGGACACCGTCGAAACACTCTGGGAGAAGCTCGAAGACAAGAAAGTCTGCGACCCGGGGCCCGTGTAGCTCACGCCGGCCCCCGTGGTGACGCTCGGGATCAACAGGCTCGAGAAAGCGCCGCGCACGCCCCAGGCGGCGGGACCGCGATTGTTTAGCGCTTGGCGATAGGCGGGATTCTGGTCGCGCGCGATGGCAATGGCGTCTGCGAGCGACAGAGATGCTGGGGTCTTAGGAGGTGCCTGCTGCGCTGCCGCGACGGCCGGGCCGAGCAGGAGTCCGGCGGTGAGCAACACGTGTCTCATGGGCATCCTTGGAGATATGGTCGAGAGGTCGAAGCCCATACGCGCGTCGCGCGGGCTCGGTTTCGACCTGCGACACGTGCGGTGCGGCTGTTCGGAAACTCGACAGGAACCTAATCGGCGGGACAAAGCGGGGTCAACCGCCGGGGGCGCGCTCCGCACTGAGGCGACGCGAGGGAATGTCAACTTTCATGAGGCGCCCGCTCGTGTCGAGCCAGAGGTGCACGACGAGATTGGGGCCGCCGGTGACCGTGATATGTCGCAACGTCACCAGCGCGTGATTCAACGTTGTCGACGCGATGCCCTGGTCCTGGACCTCTACCGCTTCACGCCGCAGCCCGCGGGGCACGATGGCGGTGAGCTGGCCCGGCTGGACCGCAGCGCGCCAGGCGGCGAACACGTACAACGCGAAGACCGAGTCGTCGAGCACGACGGGACGCCCGCCCGCGGGGAACTCGCGGGCCCGCTCGGTCGTCCGCGCCACGAAGCGGACGGTGAAGCGCCCGGGACCCAGCTCACCGAGAATGCGCACGGGTTGGCGCGGATCCGCGACGTCGTACTGGAGCGTGGCGGGGAGCGTGTCAGCGGTGACGTCGAGAATGGGGGCCAGCACGACGACGGGGCGCGTGCGGTCGTACCGGATCGTGGTCGCGAGCGTCCACCCAATGGCGCCGCGCGCGAGGCGGCCGTGCATCAGCCGGAACGACTCGCGCGCTACCTCGATCGTATCCTCCCGCACGACGAACGTGCCCTCGTCGAGTGGCGCTTGCAGCAGCGCGAGCGCGAGGAAGCAGGGATTCATGCGGCCGCCTGTCCGAGAACTCGCGTCGCGAGGCACTCATAGATCATCTTGTAGAGCCGGGCACCCTTCTCGGCGGAGGCCAGCGTGGGCCGGCCGAGCGACCCGGGCGACAGCGCCGGGAGCGTGCCGGTGGCACCGCGACGGTAACGGGCGCGCTGCCGGACGGGCAGCACGAAGTCCTGGGCGAGCTGCATCTGTACCAGCTCCGGCGCGAGGTGCAGGAGCAGCGAGGTGTCCAGCTCGCCGCCGTGCATGGGCCCGCTGGGGTCGTCGAGGTGGCCCGTGAAATCGAGAGAGAAGACGTCCGCGGTGAACACGCGGGCCCGGCGGGTGCGGAGCGTCGAGAGCGCCTCCTGGTGAGGATCGTGGCCGTGCGCCGTCAGTATGATGAACGTGTCCACGCCGGCTTCCTCCCACGAGGCCAGGAGGTCGTTCATCCAGCGGTGCAGGGTCTTGCGGCGCACGGCGGCGTTGCCGGGATAGGGACGCCTGGTGGCGGTGTTGACGCCGTACTCCACCGTCGGCGCGCGGACGATGCCGAACGCGGCGGAGAGATCGTCGGCGAGGCGCTCGACGATGATGGTGTCGCACCCCAGCGGGAGGTGGGGCCCGTGCTGTTCGCAGGTGCCCACGGGTACCAGGAGTCGTGAGTCGCGCGCCAACGCGGCGCGCACGGCCTCGGGAGTGAGGAGCTTCAGGTGCAGCGGCTCAGTCATGTCGTGATCGCCGGAGGGCTCGCCGCCCTGGCTGCCGCCGAGTGGCTGCGCGGCAACGCCGCGGCCTGGGCGTGGGTCGCGGGAGCGGCCGGTCTCGGCGCGGTCGCGCTCGCGGCCCGCCGGCCGCTCCGTCCCCTTCCGGTCGCCGCGGCGCTGGCGAGCCTCGCGCTCGGCGTGGTCCTCGTGACGGGCGCGATCCAAGTCGGCCGGATCCAATGTTGTTGGCCGGCGCTGCGCGAGGCGCGCGTGACGGCGGCCTCCCGCGCTCTGCAGTCCACGCTCGCCGATGCGATGGCGCAGGCGCGCCGCTTAGCCGAGCGCGGGGCGACGGCGGCGTTGTTACCGCAGGAGGCGGCCTTCGGGGAGCTGGCTCGGGCGACGGCCACGGGGCCCGTCGGCGTCGAGCGCGGCGTCGCCATTATCAAGCCCGATGGCGCATTCTTCGCCTGGGCGGGGCGCCATCGCACCGTGCCGGCACCGGACACCGCCGAGCTGCGAGCCGTCATCACTCCATTCTACGCGGTGCTCGAGGCCCGGCGCCAGGCGCCCATTGGCGTCGCGGTGGGCACGGTGCTGTTGAGCGCCGCTCCGGCGATGACCGATCGCGATCGTACGGTCGGTGCCGCGTTCGAGCGCGCCCACGGGGTGGGCTTGCAGTTCTTCGGTCCCGGCCTCGGCCCGAGCGACGAGCGCGTGTTCGACATCTGCCCGGCGGGTTGCGAGCATGGCGACACGCTCCTGTCGGTCCTCACGATCTCCCAGGCCCAAGGCGACGCGAAGGTCGCCACGCTCGCGCGCACGGCGCGGCTCGCCGGCTTCGCTCTCGCGCTGACGCTGGTGCTGCTGCTCGGCGCCGCCGCTCCCGGCGCGGGGCGGTGGGGGGTCGCGCTCGCCGGGGCTTGGGCGCTGCTCCGCGCTTCGCCACTCTCCCCGAGCGTCGACTCCTCCGGACTCTTCTCGCCCGCCACCTTCTATCGGCCTGTGGCTGGTCCGGTCGGCGCGTCGGCGGGCTCACTCATGGCGGTCGGGATTCTCGTGTTGATCGCTGCCGGAGTGCTGTGGCGACGCGGCCTGCCCCGTCGTTGGTGGCGCACGGCTGCGGCGGGATTCCTCGTCCTCGCGGCGCCGTACCTGGTCCGCTATTTCGGCCGCGGGATTGCCCCCCCCGCTGGCGGCGTGAGCATGGCGCTGTGGTAACCGCCATGGCGCTCATCCTCCTCGCCGCCGCGTTGGTTCGCGGATCGACTGAGCCGGCTCGCGTGCCGTGGTCGCTGCCCGCGGCATGTGCCTGGGCGGCGCTTGCCGCCATCGCCGGTCTGTGGCTGTGGAGCCCGTACGGCGCGTGGCCCGAGTGGTACACGTTCCTCTGGTTGCCCGCGCTCGGAGGCGTGATTCTCCCCGCTCCGCGGCGCTGGGCCCTCCCGGGGATCGCGGTCGTCGCGGGGACCGCGGCGGCTTTGCTCACGTGGGGCGCCGCGGTCGAGGGGCGGCTGCAGCTCGCCGAGCGCGACGCCCAACGGTTGGGACGCGAAGGCGACGCCCTCGCCGTCGCGCTGCTCGAGCGCCTCGGCCAACAGATCACGGCCCGGGCGATGCCCCATACGGCCGGCGATCTATACGCGCTGTGGGTCGCGTCTCCGCTCGTCGCGGAGGATTACCCCGCGTTGCTCCAGCTGTGGGACCCGAGCGGGCGCCCGATAGCTGAGCTGCCGCTCGCGACGCTCGAGCTGCGCCCGGCGGTGCTGGCGGCACTTGCGCAGTCACGCGGCAGCGCCGCCGCCAGTGGGCCCCGGATCGAGCGTGTCGAGTGGGTGCCGGGCGTGCATTACGTCCTGGTGGTGCCATTTCCTGGGGGGGACGTGCTGACGGTGGCCGTGGGGCCGCGCTCGCGCCTGCTCCCTCCGGATCGCACCGCGCGGTTTCTGCGCGGCGACCCGAGCGTCGAGCCCCCCTACGCGATTTCCCTCTCGCTCCCGGGCCCGGGTCCGGTGCCCGCCGCCGGGGCGCGGCTCGAGTGGCGCCGCGTCGGTTTCGCGGCCCGGGGCGAACGGCGGATCGGCCTGCCCGAGGGGGTGCGCCACGTCCACGTACGGGTGGACCTGCGCAGTCCCTTGGCCTTGCTGGTGCGCGGTGTGCTCGTCGTATTGCTCGACGTGGCGCTGCTGGCGGGCGTCTGGGTGTTCGGGCTTGTTATCGCGGACGGCTGGGAGCCCCGGGTGCCGGGGCTACTGTCGACCCTCCGCAGCAGCTATCGCGCACGTCTCACGGCCGCGCTCGTCGCCTTCTTCGTGTTGCCGGTTCTCGGATTTGCGGCCTGGAGTTTTGCCCGCCTGGCCGACGAGGCGCGCCGTTCGGGCGACCTCCTCATCCGGCAGACGCTGCACGACGCAGGGGCGAGCGCGGGGGCCATCGCGGGTGACCGCCCCGAGGAGATCGGACGGTCCGTCGTGGAGTTGGGGCGCGGCCTCAACGCGGAGCTGTGGCTGTATCGTCGCGGCCGCTTGGTCGGCACGAGCTCGCCGGTGATGGGGGAGCTCGGCCTCGTCGACCCGTTTCTGGCACCGCCCGCCTTTCTCCTCACGCTCGAAGACGAGCTCGAGCTCACCACCGATGCGCGCACCGCAGGACGGCCGACGCGCGTCGGCTACCGCGTGGTGGCCGCGGGCCCGACGGGCGAGCAGGCGATCCTCGCCGCGCCCCAGCTGGTAGACGACGAGCGCGTCCGTCGCCAGCAGGAGGACCTCGCGCTCGCGCTCGTGCTGGCGACGCTCGCCGGGCTGGGCGCCGCGGCGTATCTGGCGGGCCTCGCCGCGGGTGGATTGGCGAAACCGGTGGCGGCGTTGCGCGCCGCCGCGCTGGCCGTGGGGCGAGGCAGCGAGCCACCGGCGTTCCCACCCGGGGCGCCGCGCGAGTTCGAGCCCGTGCTCTCGGCGTTCGGGCGCATGGTCACCGACGTGCGTCGCAGCCAGGCGGCCATCGAAGAGGCTCGTCAGCGGACCGCCCGGGTGCTCGCCAACGTGGCGACGGGGGTGATTGCTGTGGACGACGCATTGCGGGTCACGATGGCCAACGCGCGCGCCGAGGAGTTGCTGGGCGCGTCGCTCGCGCCCGGCGACGAGCTGCCGCGGGCGGCTCCCCCCGCGTGGGCGCCGGTGTGGCAGGCGGTCCAGGCGTTCGTCGCGGCGAAGAGCGACGCGATCGTGGAGAAGGAGTTCGAGATCGGGGGCCGCCAGATCCGGGTGCAGCTCGCGCTGCTCGGTCCCGCTCCCGACGGCTGCGTCATCGCGCTCGACGATGCGACGGCGCTGACTCGCGCCGCCCGGGTGATCGCCTGGGGCGAGATGGCGCGCCAGGTGGCCCACGAGATCAAGAACCCGCTCACGCCCATCCGGCTCGGCATCCAACACCTGCAGCGCGTGAAACGCGGTGCGGCGTTCGAGTCCACTCTCCAGGAGACGGCGGAGCGCATTCTCGTGGAGATCGATCGTCTGGACGGGATCGCGCGCGCGTTCTCGCGCTTCGGTGCGCCGGCAGCCGAACAAGTGCCGCTCGAACCCGTGGACCTCGCGGCCGCGGCCCGCGAGGTCGTGCAGTTGTACGAGCTGGGGTCGGTCAACAAGAAAAGTTCGATCCAGTACGAGGTGCGCGCCGACCACACGAAAGCCGTCGCGCTGGCACGCAAAGATGAAGTGAAGGAGGTCCTGGTCAACCTCCTCGAGAACGCGCGCAACGCGGATGCGAACCGCGTCACCGTGAGCATAGTCGACGGCGGGCGGTCGGTCAGCGTGGCGGACGACGGCCGCGGGATTGCCGCGGAGGTTTTGCCCCGGGTGTTCGAGCCGACCTTCTCGACCACGTCCAGCGGCTCCGGTTTGGGGCTGGCCATCGCGCGCCGGCTCGTCGAGAGCTGGGGGGGTACGATCGTGTTGCAAAGCGAGCCGGGGCGGGGAACGACCGTGACGCTCACGCTCCAGGGGGGTGACGCCGCTCACACCGCGCAATAGTTGAAAGCGCGAACATTATATTGCTGACGGCCTTCTCCCCGTCTTGAGGTGATCCGTGCGAATTGCAGCCGTTGCGCTCACGCTGGCCGTCCTCGTCGCCGCCTCCGCCCGGCCGGCCCGCGCGCAGTTTTCGTTCGACGCGCGCCGCATCGGGATGGGCGGCGTGTCGCTGACGCGTGACGGCAACCTGCGGCGCTATAATCCCGCGTACCGGGCCGTGAAGAACCGCGCCGGCAGCGGGAACGCCAAGCTGACCATCCCGGTGCCGCTTGGGCTTATCCAGTTCTTCCACGATCACCCGATCAACAAGCTGGGCCACGACCCGATGTTCAATCCCGACTCGGCGGCGTTCAACCCGGTCCAGCTGGTGAACCTGGTGTTCAACCTCCCGATCTTCCTCGAGGTCCGAAAAGCGCCGACGCCGACCAACGACGTCACATTCACCGTCGGGAGGAACGCGTTCGCGCTCGACCTCGGCGCGGCGCAGGTCCTCATCCCCGAGGATCAGTTCGGACTCGGGGGGACGAGCCGCCTGCTCGACGTGGGGTTCGGGATCAAAGGTTTCCGGTTCGGCGTGCAGGGGTTCGAGAACCACGACATCGAGTTCCTCCTGGGTGACTCGCTGCGCGCCTTCCTCAAGAATGCACATCCGGCGGACACCAATACGACCTACAATGTGCTGGGCGACGGGATCGTGCAGGCGGGTTTTGCGCCGACGCTGAGCTTCTCCGGTCGAGTCACCGGCCGAGGCAGCGATAACGACGACGGCGTGTACTTGGGTGCCTCGGTGCGCAACTATTTCGGCGTCACCTACTACCGCGCCGTCGGTTCGGGCGGCTTCACGACCGGCGACACGCTGTTCGCGGGCTCCAACCCGGTGACCCCGCAGCTCGAGGGGTTGATTTATCGAGACAACGGCGTCGGCACGTCGTTCGGGCGCGGCTTCGGGGGCGACGTGGGCGTCGTGTTCATCTCCGGTCCGATGGAGGTCGGCGTGGGTGTGAACGACATCGGCGCGAAGTTGACCTGGCAGGACACGCGCGTCGACAGCAGCTACTTCGACAACGTCGGCGATTCGATCGTTACGACGGTCGTCAGAAACCATGTGGAGACGACGACCAAGCTGCCCGTGAGCTACATCGCCAACGCGGCGCTCCGCATGGGGCGACGTCGTGAACACGGGTCGCGGGACCGTGATTCATGTCGGCGGCGAGCAGCGGCTCGGCATGCTGGCGCTGCGCGGCGGCGTGTCGCGTGACCAGCGCAAGAAGATGCAGTTCGGGTTTGGGGGCGGGCTCCGGCTGGGTCCGCTCGGCCTGGACGTGGGCTTCTGGACGCACAGCAATTCGTTTTCCGACAAGCGTGCCATCACGATGGCCACGTCCATCTCGCTCTACTAGGAAACCGCCATGAAAGCGACCGCTCCCGTCCTCGTCCTTGCCGCCGCGCTGCTCTCGGCGGCCTGCGGCGAAGGGCGCGCGATCTTCAACGTCGACGTGTTGAGCTTCCTGTCGGCCAGCGATTCGGCGAAGGCCTACAACGTTCCTGGTGGTATCCCGCAGGCGGACTCGACGGTGTCGCGTCAGTTCATCTTGCCACCGGGGTTTGGCAAATCGAGCGTGGATTCCGTCTCTGCGACCGCGGCCGCCAGCCTCGAGAACGCGACCGGCAGCGGCAGCGTGACGTTCGATGTGTTTTTCTCAAAAGCTCAAGGGTCGCTGTTCACCGGCACGCCGTACTTGAGCGCTTCCAGTGGCGCGGTATCCGGCGCCGACACGGTTCCGTTGCTGCCACCGACCACGGTCTCCCTGGCCGACACCGTCTTCAACACCGATTCCCTGTGGGTCGGCATTCGGGCCCGCCTCAACACGAACATTGGGCCCAACATGACGGGCCACCTGCGCCTCACCCAGATTCGCGTGCGGGTCGTCCTGCAGGACAAGCTCTTCTAGGAACGGGCGTAGCAGCCGGCGCCTCCCTCGGGAGGCGCCGGCGCTATATTTTCCCCCCGTGAGCACCCGACGCTCCACCGTGACGGTCAGCGTGGGCGGCGTGCCGGTGGGCAGCACCCATCCGATCGTCGTCCAGTCCATGACCAACACCGATACCGCCGACGTGGCGGCGACGGTGGCGCAAGTGCGAGCCCTCCATCAGGCTGGGAGCGAGCTGGTGCGGGTCACGGTGAACAACGACGACGCCGCACGGGCCGTCCCCGCCATCGTCGAGCAGGTCGACGTCCCCGTGATCGGGGACTTCCACTACAACGGTCACCTCCTGCTCACGAAGTACCCGGCCTGTGCGCGCTCCCTCGCCAAGTACCGCATCAATCCGGGCAACGTCGGCGCCAAACGGCGCGACGACAACTTCCGCACGATCGTGCAAGTCGCGATCGACGAGGGAAAGCCCGTTCGCATCGGCGTCAATTGGGGCAGCCTGGATCAGCAGCTGTTGACCGAGATGATGGACGCCAACGCCGCTACGCCCTCGCCGCGTGACGCGCGCGACGTGACCATGGATGCGATGGTCGCGAGTGCGACACGCTCCGCGGAGCTTGCCGAGGAGGTCGGGCTGCCGCACGACCGCATCATCCTTTCCGCCAAGGTGTCGGGCGTCCAGGACCTCGTCGACGTATACCGCAAGCTCGCGGCGCTGTCGGACTATCCACTGCACTTGGGGCTCACCGAGGCGGGGATGGGGACGAAGGGGGTCATTGCGAGCACCGCCGGTCTGGCGATCCTTCTCCAAAAGGGCATCGGCGACACCATCCGCGTCTCGCTCACGCCGCGGCCGCAGGGCGACCGCACCGAGGAGGTGCAGGTCGCGCAGCAGGTCCTTCAGTCGCTCGGGATCCGTAGCTTCACACCCCAGGTGACGGCGTGCCCCGGCTGCGGCCGCACGACGTCCACGTTCTTTCAAGAGATGGCCGAGCAGATCCAGGCGTACCTGCGTGAGCAACGGCCGATCTGGAGGGAGCGCTACCCCGGGTCCGAGGAGCTGCACGTCGCCGTCATGGGCTGCGTCGTGAACGGGCCGGGGGAGTCGAAGCACGCCGACATCGGCATCTCCCTCCCCGGCACCGCCGAGGAGCCCCGGGCGCCCGTGTATGTGGACGGCGCTTTGAAACTCACCCTGAAAGGCGACGCCATCGTCGCCGACTTCCTGAAGATCCTCGCGGACTACGTGGAGGCACGTTATGGTGCGCGCACGCACGCAATCGCGGATCGTTGAGATCGTCGTTCTGATCGGGACGCTGGGCATCGTCCCTCATGCCCCACTCGCCTCGCAGCAGCTCGGCTCCACGTTCGAGCTCGAAGATCGCCAGGCCGCCGTCGGTCGCGTGCCCATCGGCAAGATCATCCGGTTGCGTCTCAACGATGGAGGGCGAGCCGCTGGCCCGGTCCTGCGGTGGAACTCACTTGCGGTGACGCTCGGCCCCTACATGGGCTACGCGGAGCAGGACACGTTCGTCGCGATCCAATCGATCGATACGCTCTGGTTGCGCGGCCAAGCGACGCGGCGCGGCGCCATGTACGGCGGCATTACGGGCTTGGCCCTGGGTGTCGCGATCGGGTCGACGGCCGGATCGCTCTGTCCACAAGCGGGCACGACGAAACCCTGCGCCCAAGGCGCCGTGACGACGGCCGTCGCCGGCCTCCTGGTGGCCGGGTTGGTGGGCGCGCTCATCGGATCGGGAACCCCGGATTGGCAACGGCTGCACCCGCGCGGTCATGCGTTCCTTGGGGCTGGGACCACCGCACCGCAGGTCGTCCTCGAAGCCCAGGACGCCTCCAAGGACCCGGACCCGCGCGCGCTGGCCCTCGTGCGTACCCGGCCGGGGGCCCTGGTGAGTCTGCGCTTCGCCGATCGACGCCCCGACCTCGCCGGCTACCTGGTGCGCGCGGGATTTCGGCGCGTGGCCATCGCTCCGGTGGTCGGCGCGAGTGCCACGCCTGACGTGCCGCTCGCGCTCGGGAACGTCGAGGCCATCTTTGAGCGCGGCTCTGCGTCGCGAACGGGATCGGTGCTCGGCGCGGTGCTCGCGTTTGGCGCGGGCGCGTATGTGGCACAGAACTCGTCGGGGTGTGGTCCGGGCAGCGATTGCACCTCGACGATCCTGGCCGACGGCGTGCTCGGTGGATTGGTGGGGTGGATCGTCGGCGGCCGGCTCGGGTCGATTTTCCCCCGCTGGCAACGGCGATACTGAGCCGGCGCGGCCCTACCTGATCGGCGTGCCCAAGGGCACGTCGCGGTCCGGCTGCACCAACACGATGTCCCCCTCGCCCAGGATGACGCCGAGCGTGAGGACTTCGGAGAAGTAGTTCGCAATCTGGCGCGGTGGGAAATTGACCACCGCCAGGACCAGGCGGTCATTCAACTCGCCGGCCTGGTAGTGCTTGGTGATCTGGACGCTCGACGTCTTGACGCCGAGCTCGGACCCGAAGTCGATCCGCAGTTTGTAGGCTGGTTTCTTGGCCTGCGGGAACTCGTCCGCCTGGACGATGCGTCCCACACGGATGTCGACTTTGGCAAAGTCCTCGTACGTGATCTGCGCCATTCCCCCTCCGCAATGTCCCCTTTTGAGGTCATCTGGGCATGGTGGCCGGGCCACCCGAAGCCCTCGCAAACCTAGCGCCGGCCGCGCTTTTCGGCGCGGTGCGGCGATTGGCACGTGCGTTGCCTTAGGCCGGGCGTCGGCTTCACCCTTCTTCCACTCGGACGGCTCTATGCGGCGCACTATCGGATTGGCGCTCCTGCTCGTTGCGCTGACGTCTCCTCTCATCGGCCAACGTATCGCCGGCCGGCGCTCCGGCTTGCGCGAGGTGCGCAACGACGGGAGTGTGGGGCTCACGTTCGTCGTCGCCCAGCCGCTCGGCGAGTTTCGCCGTAACGGCGACGTCGCCGCCGGTCTGACAGGGTTCGCTGTCGTCGGGTTGGACCGGCGTGCCAGCGTCGGGCTGCGTATCGACGGCGCCTATATGGTGTACGACGCCGCGTACTTCGGGTACGGCGTCTCGTCCACGTCGTCCATCGGTACGCTCGCGCTGGGTCCGCAGGTCACGCTGGGACAGGGACCTCTGCGGCTCTATGGCTTCGGCACGGTGGGCGGCTCGTTGTTCTGGACCTCCGCCAGTTACAGCGGCTCCTGCGGATGCTACGACCCCGACGTGTTCTTCCTCGATGGGCACTTCACGACGACGACGCAGTTGGGTGGCGGGATGCTGATCACGATTTCGCAACGCCGCAGTCCCGTGGCCATCGACCTGGGCGTTCGTGATGTCCGGCACGACCGCGTGACGTACGTGCCGGCCAACGGGATGACGGACAACGGCGATGGAACGTTCACGGCGCGGCGCGTCACGACGCCGGTCGAGTTGCGGGTGTTTCAGATCGGGGTGTCGATCGGGCTGCGGTAAACTCAGTCCGCTGACACCGGCTCGGGCACGGACGCCGGCGCCACGCGCCGGCCCAACCACTGCTGCAGGGGGTCGAGGTAGGTGTAGAACACCGGCGTCACGTACAGCGTGATCAACTGGGAGAACGCGAGCCCGCCGACGACGGCGAGTCCGAGTGGCTGGCGCGATTCGCCGCCCGCCCCCCACCCGATGGCGATCGGGAGCGTCCCCATCAGCGCCGCCATCGTCGTCATCATGATCGGCCGGAACCGGACGCTGCAGGCCTCGAGGATCGCCTCACGCGGCGACTTGCCTTCGCGCCGCTCCGCCTCGAGCGCGAAGTCGATCATCATGATCGCGTTCTTCTTGACGAGCCCCACCAACATGATGATCCCGACAAAGGCGTAGACGCTCAGCTCGGTGCCGAACACGAGCAGCGTTAGCAGCGCGCCGAAGCCCGCGAACGGGAGCCCCGACAGAATCGTGAGCGGGTGAATGAAGCTCTCGTACAGGATCCCCAGCACGATGTAGATCACCGCCACCGCGAGTATCAGGAGGAAGAGCAGCCCCTGCTGGCTCGCCTGGAACGCCTGCGCCGTGCCCGAGAAGCCGGTGCTGATCGTGGACGGGAGGATCTCCTGCGCCGCGCGTTGGACTTCGTTCACGCCGGCGCCCAGGGCCACGTTGGGCGCCAGGTTGAACGACAGCGTGACCGAGGGGAGCTGGCCACTGTGGTTTACAGTGAGCGGGCCGAGCCCCGGCGTGACGGTCGCGACCGACGTGAGGGGGACCAGGGTCCCCTGCTGGGAGCGGATATAGAGGAGGCGCAGGGCGCTGAGGTCGAGCTGATACTCGGGGAGCAGCTCCTGAATCACCCAGTACTGGTTGTTGTCGGTGTAGATCGTCGAGACCTGACGCGACCCGTACGCGTCGTATAGGGCCTCCTCGATCTGCTGCACGGTCACGCCGAGCCGGGCGGCGCGGTCCCGGTCGATCGAGACTTGCGCCTGAGGGTTCTTGATCTGCAGGTCGGTCGTGACGTCCTGCAGGATCGGGACGGTGCGCAGCCTCGCTTCGAGCTTCGCCGCGTTGTCGTACAGCGCCGTGATGTCCGCGCCCTGCATCGTGAACTGATACTGCGCCTTGGCATTGCGCCCGCCGATCCGGATCACTGGCGGCACCTGCAGGTATGTCTTGATCCCCGGGATCGCCGCGAGCTGGGGCTGGAGCTCCCGCACGATCTCGTCGGCAGAGGGGCGCTGGCTACGCGGCTTCAGGCGCAGGGTGATCTGCCCCTGATTCGTCGTGCCTTGCCCGACGCGCGACATGTAGTGGTCGACGTACGGATTGCGGCCGATCACTTGCGCGACCGCGAGCTGGTGCTCCACCATGGCGTCGTAGGAGCTGCCTTCCAAGGTTTCCGTCGATCCCTGGATCGTTCCGGTGTCTTCCGTAGGGATGAAGCCTTTGGGGACGAGCGTGTACAACCCGGCGGTGCCGAGCAGGATCCCGAGCGAGAAGGCGAGGCTGGCGGGCCGGTGGTCCATGACCCACACCAGGCTCCGCTCGTAGGCGCCGAGCACGCGCTGGTACACGCGCTCGATGGCTTCATAGAACCGCCCATGCCGCTCGTCGCGCGAGGGGCGCAAGAAGCGGCTGCACAGCATCGGCGTCAGGGTGAGGGAGACGAATCCCGAAACGAGAATCGCGATCCCGATCGTGACCGCGAATTCGTTGAACAGCCGGCCGATGAGCCCCCCCATGAACAACACGGGGATGAACACCGCCGTCAGGGAGAGGGTCATGGAAACGATCGTGAACCCGATCTCCTTGGCGCCGTCGAGCGCCGCCTGCATCGCCGGTTTTCCCATTTCCATGTGACGCACGATGTTTTCGAGCATCACGATGGCGTCGTCTACCACGAAGCCGACGCATAACGTCAGGGCCATCAGCGACAAGTTGTCGAGGCTGTAGTCCAGCAGGTACATCACCGCGAACGTGCCCACGATCGACAAGGGCAGGGCCAGGCTCGGAATCACGGTGGCCGAGAGGTTGCGCAGGAACAGGAAGATGACGAGCACCACGAGCACCAGGGTGATGAACAACGTCACCTTGACGTCGTCGACTGATTGGCGAATCGACAACGACCGGTCGTACAGGGTGTTGACCTCGACGGACGCCGGTAACTGCGGGATCAGCGTCGTCATCGTCCGCTTCACGGCGTCCGCCACCTCTACGGTGTTGGTGCCCGGCTGACGCTGGATGGCGAGCGTGATCGCTCGCGCGCCGTCGAACCAGCTCGCGTTCTTGTTGTCCTGAATGTCGTCCAGTACGCGCGCCACGTCCTGCAAGCGCACCGGGGCGCCGTTGCGGTAGGCAATCACCAGCGAGCGGAACTCGGGGGCGCTTTCGATCTGTCCGTCGGCCCGAACCGTGACCGCGCGGTGCGGCCCCCACAGGATGCCGGTCGGCAGATTCGGATTGCCCGACTGGATGGCGTCGCTCACTTCGTCGAGTCCGATGCTCCGCGCCGCCAGAGCGCTGGGGTCGATCTGAATCCGCACGGCGTACTTCGCCGCGCCGAACACTTGGACTTGCGCGACGCCGGTCACCTGCGAGAGCCGCTGCGCTAGGAACGTCTCGGCGTACTCGTCCAGCGTGGAGAGCGGCATCGTCTGCGACGTCAGGGCGTAGAACAAGATGGGCGAGGCCGCGGGGTTCACCTTTTGGTACGACGGCGGTTGGATCCCCGGGGGCAACTGACGCAACGTTTTCGAGATCGCTGCCTGCACATCCTGGGCGGCGGCGTCGATGTTGCGCGTCAGGTTGAACTGCAGCGTGATGTTCGTGCCGCCCTGGTTGCTCGATGACGTCATCGCATCGATGCCCGCGATCGTCGAGAACTGCTTCTCGAGTTGCGTGGCGACGGCGGAGGCCATCGTTTCGGGGCTCGCGCCCGAGAGTCCCGCCGACACCTGAATCGTCGGATAATCGACGTTGGGCAGGTCGCTCACCGGGAGCAGGCGGTACGCCATGAGGCCGAAAAAGAGGATGCCCAACATCACGAGCGTCGTCGTGACGGGCCGCCGGATGAACAAACCGGAGATGTTCACTACTGGGCCGCCTCGGTCTTGGGGCCGCCACGCACCTCGACCCGGGCGTCCTGGGTCAAGCGCAGCTGCCCGTCGGTGACGACCAACGTACCGGGCGGGATGCGGTCGGCGAGTACGGCGACGCTGTCCACCGTGCGGGTCACGGTCACCGGACGCTGCTCGGCGGTGCCCTCCGGCGTGATGACGAAGATGTACGTGCCCTGCTGTCCCGTCATCACGGCTTGGGCGGGGACCACGACGGCGTCGCTCTGCACGTCGAGGATGAGGGTGACCTCCACGAACTCGCCGGGCCACAGCGCGCCGTCGCGATTCGCGAAACGTGCCTTGAGCAAGACCGTCCCCGTTGTGGTGTCCACCTCGTTGTCCATGAACGACAGGACGCCCTCCGCTGGTGTGGCGCCGTCGCGCGACGCTCGCGCGAAGGCCGGCAACGAGTGCCCGGCGCGGCGCCGCAGGTCTGGGATCTGAGCGGCGGGCACCGAGAAGCGCACCAGAATCGGTCGCAGCTGG
>WNFL01091422.1_pt1 | contig 38169 bp, 32 predicted proteins | sample 5400361 | NCBI WGS metagenome assembly WNFL01 (sample SAMN13153351, study PRJNA577476) | soil metagenome | isolation source: 40 cm soil on Douglas fir-dominated hillslope | place: USA:California | collected 2013-09-17
ACCACGGAGCCGTTCATGGCGCTGATTGATTTGACCGCGTTCATCAAGCGTGACCGGGAGATGAAATTGCCATATCCTACCCAGACAGTTACGGGTCTGGAAGGCGATCTGGCTAAGGGTGCGCCATTTACTATGCAGCTACCCATCGAGCCACGGGCGCTATTGAACAATGTGAGTAATGGCAAGAGTAAGGGGCAGGGACTGGCTGTTTTTGCCCTGGACTTTGACACAAACACAATTGGCGATGGCTTTCTCGGCTCGTACGAATGGCGAGGTTGGCCCGGCGGGCTGGATTCTCTCAAATTTAACCCTGGAACGAATGAGGTTTATGGCGGGCGACTCATTGTTTGGTCGCCCGACGATAGCGAGATGTTCCCAACCGGATTTGGCGATGATGGCAAGCTATTCACCGCTGACGATCCAGTTGGCACGATACCTAAAGGCTGGACAGTCGTAGATATTGACGAAAAACCTTTCAAGCAGATTCGCACCAAGAGCGTTGAAATGCCAATTGTCGAAGGCGAAGCTGCGGAAAATGACCTGTCCAAGCTGACCTACACTCAGGCATTCGATGCGCTGGTCAAAGACCTGCGCGTCCGCTATACCTTCACGGATTTCAAGAAAATAGATTGGGATGCCATTGTTGCTGAAATCCGTCCCCAGGTTGTGAAGGCTGAACAGGCTAAAGACCTTGAGGCTTTCAATATCGCTATGATACGGTTTTCAGCCAAGTTTCATGACGGCCATTTGGCTGCTGACCCACCCCGTGACTATTTCGATAAACAGGCAGGCGGCGGCATCGGCATCGTGCTGGCGTACACGTCCGACAACGCCATTATTGCCCGCAATGTCCTGGCTAATCTACCTGCTGCTGATGCTGGGATTAAGAAAGGTGCGGTTATTCTTCAATGGAACAGCACGCCCATTGCCCAGGCGATTGATCAATTTGAACTGCTTTTCACGACAGCTTCTAGTCCGCACGGTATTTTGCTGGCAAAGCTGCAATATTTAACGCGCTCTCCTGTAGGCACAAAAGTGAGCATCCGCTACCAGAATCCGGGTGAGTCAGCCAAGACGGTGAGCCTGACAAGTGTGGCAGAGCGCGACAGTCTGTATGCCTCAACCACCTATCCCCAGGAAAATATCGCCGAAGCACCTGTCGAACGCTTCTACCTGGGACAACTCATTGGCTTCATCCGCATCAATACGTTCTTCGGAGATAGTATCCTCCTGACTCACGCGTGGGAATCAGCGGTGCAAGAGTTCAAGGACATCGGGGTAACAGGTCTAATTATTGATGTCCGATCCAACGGCGGCGGCAGCGGGGGATTGGCAGCGTATTTTGCGGGCAGCTTCTATAAAGATTCCTTCGTATTGAACGAGTCGTTTCAGGCTGATAAAGACGGCAAGTTTATCTCAGCCGGAAAAGATACTGTCGAACCTGCGCCAATCCAGTGGGATAAGCCAGTCGCGGTGCTGATCGGCCCCGAATGTGCCAGCGCCTGCGAGATTTTTTCCGCAGCGATGGCTCATAACCCGGAGCATCTGATTGTTGGTAAATATCCAACGGCGGGCGTTGAGGCAGGCGTTAATCCCTGGACATTGCCCGGCAAGATATCATTTCAGGCTCCTGTCATCCGCAAGCAGTTTCCCAATGGGGATATTTTCCTGGAAGGCAAAGGCGTACAGCCAAATGTTCAGGTTCCGCTCACCGTTGAGAATTTGACCTCAGTCAATGACGTTGATCTCATCACAGCAGCACGAGCGCTGCAAGCCCAGATGAGCAAGGTGCCAACGCCTACCGTCGAGCCAACGAGTGTGGCGACGGAGGTTCCTACCGCCGAAGCCGCCACTATGGCAGCAACTCCCTGACGGGTTATGGTTACAGCGCAGATGCACAGCTAGCGAAGTGCATCTGCGTTGAGAATGTTAATTGGATTTCCTGCCGCAAAAGCCAGCAGATTATCGAAGGCGATTGAAAAGAACTGCTCGTAGTTGTCCTTCTCAACATAACCTAAATGCGGCGTGCAAATCACATTATCCAGGTGAAGCAAGGGATGGTCAGTCACCGGTTCATCCTCGTATACATCCACCGCAGCAGTGCCGGGATGTCCGTTGTGCAAGGCTTGTTCAAGCGCTCCCGGTTCGATCAGAGCAGCACGGCTTGTGTTGACCAGCAAAGCTGTCGATTTCATTTTTGCCAGATCGGCTGCTGAGACAATGCCGCGCGTTTCCGGCTTCATACTTATATGCAGGCTAAGGACATCGGAGTTCTCAAAGAGCGTACCCTGATCGATTGCGATTTCAAATCCGTCAGCCTGAGCACGGCCACGCGATCCCTCTCGTCCCCAGACCAGGACGTGCATTCCGAAGGCACGTCCATAACCAGCCACAACGCTTCCGATATTGCCATAGCCAAAGATACCGAGCGTACGACCTCGTAGTCCGAGGCCAATCGTGGTTTGCCAATGGCCTGCTTTAAGACGCGCCACTTCGAGTGGAATGTGTCGCATTGCTGCGAGTATCAGTCCCCATGTCAGTTCGGCAGTCGCGTAGGGCGAACCGCCGCCCACTGCCACCGCGACTTTGTGACGCGTACAGGCTTCGAGATCGATATGCGGAATGCCTCTCCCGGTCTGGCTGATGAACTTCAGATTTGGCAGACTGGCAAGCAATTCTTCACTGATCGCAGTGCGTTCTCGGATCAGTACAAGGGCGTCGGCATCCTGAAAACGCGTGGCAAGTGTTTCATTGTCTTTTACGCTGTCACGATAAATCGTCACTTGATGTCCAGCGAGCTTTGCAAAGCAGTCAAGGTTTCGCAATGCCCCCTGATAATCATCAGGAATGACGATCTTCATATTGCTTAGCGTGTTTCCGGTGAAACGTCACGCAATTGTAATTGATCGAAATCGGCGGTGCTGCCTGGCTCAACGCCAAGCGCAAGAGTCCCGTCCAGTATCGTCGCGTTGTTGGTTGCGCCCAGAAAATGATTGTTGGCAAAGAATGCAACCTTGTTCTGGTAGCACACAATTAGAAGCTGCACCCAATCGGGCTGAGCGCCGTTCGGATCAAGCGGCAATTGCCCCTGATAGTAGACGGGTTGTCCGTTCAACGAATAACCCTTCGCAACGACAGTATAAGTGCCGTCCTGGGCTTTAGTGAGTTCAATCCGATAACCGTTGAGCGTGCCACCGCCCGCCGAGACAGACGTTCGCGCTGCGATCCAGGCCGTGCCAGCATTCAGGATGCGCACTTCGGTCCGCAGGTAAATATCACTGGAGTCGAAGAAATTCGCTTTGTCCTGGCCCAATCCGAAGGCATAGATTTCTCTGATATAGCGGAACATCCGCCACGATGCGCCATCCTTGTAAGTCATTTCGAGGTAATTTGGATGCTTGTTATCCGCACCCGCAACTTTGAATTGACCGGGCGCGTTGGTCCCACCTTCCCACCAGTCTTTGGTACGGAACTGATCATCAAATTTATCGTACCACTCGCTCAATAATGGCTGTGGGTTGCGGGCCTCGACCATTGATACTTTGTCAAAAGCCCACGTTGCGTCTTCGGTAGCGGACGTGGCTGTCTCGACAAACAGACAATCATCAATGCGCAGGTCGTCGCCAGGATTAACCGAAAAGTGAATGGTGCCGGGCGGTGGTGGGTTCTTTAGCGTCTCGATAAATTCATCTCGCCCGTTGAGAATGGTCAGTTTTTCATCGAGCATCTGTATGCCCATGTTGAAATACGTCTGGCGTCCATAAAAGTTCGGCAAATCCCATTTCTGGACCACTTTCTTTGCGCCATCAAGCTGAGTGAGCGTCAGATTGCCACCCTCGAAGTGAAACAGTAGCTGCCCACCCTGCCCTTCACGCATTCGCATTTCAAAGCCGCCAGCAACGACCCATAATCGGCAGAACATCTGCAAATTGCTGATGGGTGGATTCGCAGGCGACACATTGCCAGCCGTCAGGTCAATAAAGCCATTGCCGCTGCTGTCACTCACGACTTTAGCGCCAGTCTCATCGCTGCGCTGCCATGTGTTCGGGAAGCCCGATCCCTGGAAGTGCTGACTGGCTGGAAGTGGTCGCTGAATCTTGATATTGTCGAACTTGGTGCGGAAGTTCTTGTTGATCGACTCGAACATGATGAGGCCGCCGGGCAGCGGATCACCAGTATCTTCGGCACTCAGGATGAGCTTATTATCAATGTAGACGAAGACGCGATTTGTTTCCGACCAGACCTCGACCTGATACCATGCGCCGTTGCGGATGGTTGTGTTCTGTACAAAGGCGACGAGGCGATCTGTCGTCGGCTTGGTGGGGTCTTGCGTTTTGCCACGAAGCAGCTTTACCTGACCCATTGCCAATTCGACTGCATAATAGCCCTGCGGCGAATTACGGAAGATGAAGCGGCCAATGCTTGACGGCGTATCGAGGTCTATGCTGTATGAGAACAGCAGATTTGTCGCTCCCTCGTTCGACCATTCAGTCGGCTTCCCCGGCAGCATAATGGCTACGCTCCTGAAATCGCCGGAGCCAACCAGGGCCACGTTACCGCTGTCGATCTTCAAGCCCCAGACATTCTTATCGTAATCCCAACCATCAATCGCCTGCGGCGATTCCATGTCATTCACAAATGGCAGCTTCCCGGCACTGAGCGCCTGCTGGACTGTCGTGGGTGCTATGGTTGAAACAATAGGCGCTGCCGTTGGTGGAACCACGGTTGGAGGAACAGGTGTTGGCGTGAATGTGGGCGTGTTCGTCGGTGGAACGGGCGTATTCGTTGATGATGGGGTCAGGGTCGGCGTGCGCGTCGGTGTTTCCGTTGGCGGAAGGGGCGTATTCGTTGGTGTTGGGGTCAGCGTTGGTGTGCGTGTCGGTGTTTCCGTCGGCGGAACCGGCGTATTTGTTGGTGATGGGGTCAGGGTCGGCGTGCGTGTCGGTGTTTCCGTTGGGGGGACAACGATGGGTGGAATACTGGTTGCTGTAGCTGGCACAGCAGTGAAGCTAGAAGTTGCTGTTGGAAGTGCCGTATTTGAGGCAGTGGCGCTTGGTGTGAAAGTTGACGATGGGCGATAGGTCGCGGTCAACGTACCATCAACAGCCTGCGCAGTTTGTGTCGTAAATATCGCACCCAGTTGAGCAATGGCCGTTGAAGTGGCATCACCACTATTTTTACTTGAAATTGCCAGAACGATCCCGCCAAGGATCAGCGCGATTAGCAGCACGATCCCGGCCCCGGCTACCGCACCTAATACGGCAGGGCGCTGGATGGTTTGTGTACCCGTCTGCGGAGGTGGACCTGCTGGTCCCGTCGGTGCAGCGCCCGCCGTCGTGCCAGTAGGCGGGGGCGGAGTGCCACCGTCACCGCTTTCTGCGGCCACTTTGGCCCGCTCCTCGCGCGCTTTTGTCAGTTCGTGAATTGTTTGTTCAGCCACAGCCTGCAACCGCGAAGGCGTGACATCCGAGGTTGTGCCAAGCGCAGCAATCAGCGCACGTGCCATTTCAGTGGCAGTTGCATATCGTTCGTCCGGCGATTTCGCCATCGCCTTCTGAGTAACGTTATTAACTGCTCGTGGTAGATTCGGGTTAACAGCGATGATATCGGGGATGGGATCGTTAATGTGCTTGAGAATGATCGCCATTGGCGTTTCAGCGCTGTACGGCTGGCGTCCACTTAGCATCTCGTAGAGCATTACGCCGAGCGCATAAATATCTGCGCGACCATCAATCGGCACACCGAGGCCCTGTTCAGGAGCCATATAGCCCGGCGTGCCAATCGCCATACCGCTGGCGGTCAGCCCCTCTGTCCCCTCGACGATACGCGCGATGCCGAAGTCAGTCAGAAAGGCATTGCCATCAGCATCAACCATAATGTTCGAGGGTTTGATATCGCGGTGAACGATACCTTGCCGATGCGCGTAATCCAATGCAGATGCGATCTGCGTCATCAAGTAGCCGACTTCTTCAAACGGCAACTGTTCACGTTCAAGGATGTCCTTGAGCGTGCCAGTCGGCAGATAGCGCATCACAATATAGGGCGGATCGGTGGTCCCATTGTAATCATAGACTGGCAGAATATGCGGGTGCTCCAGCCGAGCGACCAGTCGCGCTTCCCGTGTAAAGCGGTCAAGTGAATGTGTATCCAGTGCCACAGCGCGATGGATCACTTTGACGGCGACGAAACGATCAACGTTAGGCTGGTAGGCTCGGAAAACCGTCGCCATCCCGCCGCGCCCAACTTCCTCGATCAGTTCATAGGGGCCGAGTTTACTGCCTAGCATATTTCTCTGGTTTCGATGATAAACGTGCACATTGAACAGGCAGATGTGCAAGAGGGTGATGGTGGCATTCTAGCACAGCATATCCAAGCGTGCTAATCGCACGTTGCTTACGCAATGATATTAAACGTGTCGGTTCAGACCACCGCGCCGAATAGTCCGCTGAGGACATCACTATTGTTCGGGTCGGTGACCCAATCGGCAGGCACTTCCAGGTACGCGGCGTTGAGCAGCTTTGCCCTATCAACCAGCGCCTTGACCCGATCAGCAGTCCGGCTCATGCGAACCTCGCTGGTCGTGAATCCAATAAAACTCTTCTTTGCCGTGGCAGCGAGGAAATCATAAATAGTTGCCGCCTGTTTTTCGTAAGATTCGTAAAGCGCGGGCGGTCTCGACGGACCCGGCAATGGCGGCGGAAGGTAGGGATACACGTCGCTCAAATCTGATTGCGCTGGGAAGAAGTGTCCCGGATAGCGCTGTAGCCCATATTGGGCAATGGCAACTGGAACCAGGCCGTTGAGTGTCCGTCCGCTCTTGTCGAGCGGGTCCGGCAACGGATTGAGATCGAGTGTAAACGGCGTTCGTTTGAAGGCACTTCCATAGGCGTCGAGTGCCCGTTGCCAGGCGTTCTGGATATTCGTGAGCGAGTAGCCAGCCGTTTTCCAGGAGGCCATTACATCACTGTCATGCGGTAAATAGGTTTCCGCAGCCTCGAAAGTTGGCCCAGAAACGGCAACCCGCACGACTCCTGGTTCTCCATCGAATTGTGCCCCCAGCGTCCTGACGAAAGTGCTCCATTGATCTGACAGCTTTGGGTCCCAGGGATAGGGCATGACCACACCCTTGCCATAATCCAGTGGATGGTAAAGATCGGAGGTTGGCGTAAAGCTGAATTTACGAACACCGACGATCTTATCATATAGCCAGGCGGGACTGCCCACCCCGGCAAGTGGGCGAAGCGCGAGAACCTTTTTCGCCGCCGTTACCCGTGCCAATGCCCCGGTGATCACGTCCCAGGCGACGATTGTTTGCGCTGGCTGAAGGGTACTCCAGTTAATTTGCAGTGTGACACCCGCGATCAGCGGCGACGCCAGCAGCGCATCCGGGATTGCATCATCGTTAGGTTTCATCAGGGCAAACAAGCCCTTCATGGATTTTGTGAGTGGCGGTAATAGTGTTGGTGGGGGAGTGGCGGTCAGGGTGACACGCACGGCATTTTGCGTGGCTGTACCAGCAAGTGGCAGCATACCTAGCGTTGCAAGCGCACTTAGCCGTAAAAAGTCGCGGCGATTTAACAGGGGCATCGTACTGGCTCCTTGGTGAAATTTATTTCCGCTGGATTGGACTCAAGACTATTATAGCCCGCCGTGCAGCATTCACTCGCGACACAATTTTGATCAACGCTGTTCTGGCGATAGTATATGTTTTAATCGATGGGGTTGACATAGAGTGAGCGATGGTTGCACAGAATGCGAGACAACTGATCGATGCAGTCGTCACACAATGGCCGGATGTAATTTCTGCTCCGCATCGCTTCGGCGGGTTGGAGTGGATGATCGATAAGACTGAGATCGGTCACATTCACGGGAATCGGCAGCTAGATATCGTTCTGCCGAGTAAAGTTCGCGATGAACTTGTGGCGACTGGTCAGGCAGAACCACATCACATTTATCCGCAAATCGGCATCACGTTCTATATTAATGAACCTTCCGATATCGAACGAGCCATTGGACTGCTGCGTATCGCTTATAATCTCATTCAAGACCGCCGGGCACGTCTCGCGAAGCATGTTCACAAAGCTTAGACTATTCTCAGGTTTGACTACTCGAACTCAGGCTCTCCACCTGCTTTCCACCGGATGGGAAGGATACGTCAAGCGCAAAGTTGGCGCTTGGTTACTTGTCTTCACGATTGGACTGTCCCTGTTCTATAACAGCCCAGTCAATGCTGCACCCGCCTGTACCTCAGACGTTCGTTATCCACGCCAGCCGCTAACGATGTGTGCTGAAACGATTGTCACGTATCCCCTGGCGCAGGGAATGGCCTCAATCTCGGCGCTTGCTTTTGGTCCAGATGGCGCACTTTACCTGGCACGCCCTGCAACCAGCGAGATTGCGCGGCTCGTGCCGAATGCAGACGGTTTCCTACCTTCACCTATTCCGTATGATAAAGCCCAGGTCTTTGCCTCGAACTTGCCGGAGCCACCTAACGGGCTGACCTATTATGATGGAGCATGGTATGTTTCCGGTGACACAACCATTACTCGTCTACGCGACACGGACGGCAATGGAACGGTGACCGAGCAAAAGATCATCGTTCACGATTTGCCGGGGGGTGTAGGTGGCTGGCTTGGCAATATCCATGTGGGGCCGGACAAACGCTTATATGTGGCGAAAGCGTCAAGCTGCGACGCCTGCATCGAATCTGATCCACGACGTGGCGCATTGCTGAGTTTCGCGCTGGATGGCAGTGATCCGCAGATCGTGGCGCGGGGACTGCGCGACAGCTATGACTTCGACTGGTTGGCAAATGGCACGCTGGCAATCGTCGACAATGAACGAGACAGCCTTGCTGCGGAACTGAACTTGCTACCAAAACCCGACCCATCGCATGTCGCTGATTTCGGCTGGCCGCGCTGCGATAATCAGGCAAAGCCAGTGAATGACATCAGCGGCGCGACAGTTCAAAACTGCGGCGGAACGCTGTCGCCCGTCGTTACATTTGAGCCAGGCAGCCATCCGACAGGCGTTCAGTTCTATCAAGGAGATGCTTTTCCGGCTTACAAAAATAGTCTTCTGGTCGAGTTAGCCGGATCGTGGAACCAGACAGTTACAACAGGCTATGCACTCATGCTGGTTCCATTTGATGCAAATGGCAAACCCGGAGTAGTTGAACAGCTCATACCCAATCCTAAGACAAGTCGCCCGTACCTGTCCGACGCTTCACTTTACCGCCTGTCATTTTACCCGGATCACCTCATTGGAATTGCCGTGAGCCGCGAAGGTTGGATTTATCTGTCAATGAGCGAAGGTCGGATCATTCGCTACAGGCCAATGCCATAGATAAGCCCATCCTGCGCGCCGCTCAACCTTCATATGACCTTGTTAGCTACTGTTCATCGTAAACTGGTTAAAATTATTGATATCTGCGCTCAACGTAAATCCAGCGAGGATATTCAACGATGCTCGATCTTCATACTTCTGACTCACACGCCATCGACGATTTTGGTCGACTTTTGCTGAGTGCTAACCGCACCAACCTAGGAAGTTTTGAGGAAGCTGCTCGCGTTTGTGTCAAGGCAATATACGATACGATTCGACAACCCGACGGTCACGGGACCTTCGCCCTGGTCCGAATATATCGCCTGTGCCGCTATGATGAGCTTCTGCCAGAGCTACAGGCGATTGCCAGCGCCGATGTGCCTCAATGGATGGCGCTGATGGGCACGATTGGCAATGAACCTGCCTGGTGTGATCGGCGGACCTCACAGGGTCACAAAGCAATTCGAGCAGTTGGGGATCGTTCGCCAATGCTGACCGCCGCTTTTGAGCAAATCGGCCTCGATAAAATCGTTGGCGCGAAAAGAGACAGTACAAATTCTCCAATCATGAAGAATGCCGACCTGTTCACCAACTATTTCCATGTTCCCAATGCAGCAGGCAGTCCATTTATTCCTGCTCAACATGAATTTGTGGAGCCATATCACATTCAATCGGTAGTTGGTTTGGGCAGCGCATTCCTGTCAAAGGCCATTCACCTGACTCTGTGTTTTTCAGATATATTTATTGATGATGACGTAGCCCAAAAGTTTGCCAGACTGTCCGAATATGTTTCTACGCTGCTGGCTATCTACGACGGCAGAGGGACGATCTGGGCATAGACTGGCATCAAAGCGCGTTTTGGTCCAGAATTGGCGAAGTATGAAGCTCACCGAGGTGTACTGTGAAAATCCTTGTGGTTGACGATGAAGCTGCTATTCGCGATGTTCTGGGGCGTAAACTGCGCCGCGACGGGTTCAATGGTTCGCTTGCTGCCAACGGCATAGAGGGCCTTCGCCTCTTTCACGCGGAACGGCCCGACCTCGTTGTGCTGGATATCGTCATGCCGGAGATGAATGGGTTGACCGTATGCCAGCGTATCCGCGAAGTGTCTGAAACTCCGATCATGATGCTCTCTGCAAATGCCATCACTGAGGAAGACGTGATTGAAGGTCTCACTGCCGGAGCGGACGAATATCTGGTCAAACCGATTCGCCTCAACGAATTTGTGGCTCGCATTCAGGCGCTGCTGCGGCGTTCCCAGATTACGACTACGGAAACGGTATCAGGCTACAATGATGGTTACTTAAGCGTAGATTTGCAGCGCCGCCACGTTCATGTCGAAGGGAAAAAGATTCATCTGACACCAACGGAATTCAAATTACTGGTGGTGCTGATGGAAAATGCGGGGCGGGTGGTAACTCAACGTGACCTCCTGGAGCAGGTTTGGGGCGAACAGTACGTAGATGATATTTATTATCCGCGTGTCTATATCAGCCAGCTTCGACGCAAAATCGAACCGGATGTGAGCAATCCCGTCTATATCCTGACCGAGCATCGCATCGGTTATCGTTTCGAGAAGCAATTGCGAGCCTGAAGCGGGGTATTTGATGTCACCCGCCAATTCTATCGCGCTTATCATCAACGCCCTGACGATTCCGCTGGCGTTGTTCATGTTAATTCTCCTGCTCTGGCAAGATTACAGGTACTGATGACCATGGTTGTTCTCTGGTCTGTGGGTGTTTTGCTGGCTCGCACCTCGGCTTACATCGGCGGACCGGATGAATTGGTTAACGTGGGAATGCGCTTTCTCGAAATTGGCTTCACCGGGTCATGCGTCTGCCTTTATCTTTTCACGTTGACACTCAGCGGCAGTTACAACCGGCTATTTGTGCGGTTGGTTGGCTTTGCCATGTTCCTTCTGCTTTTATATCAGGGCTGGCTGGCTTTTTCAGTTGCCGGGCCAGTCTACAAGGTCGGTCAAGATGGCAGTCTGCAATACGATGTTGGCACATTCGGCATCCTAATCTATACCGGTCTGGCTGTCTCCGCAGCTTTTGTAGCGTGGCAGCGCCGTGAAAAAATAAAGGATGACAGTCTACTTATCGGCATTTATGTCTTTACAGTTGGCTTACTCATCGAATTGAATGTGCCTGATTTGCGCAGCAAGTCAATTGGGCAGGATGTCTGCGCAGCCGCGACTCTAATTCTAAGTTTTGCGCTGGTGCGGACACAAATCATTGCACCGTTGCGAGGTCGTGCCAATCAATTGAAAGCCGTTCGTGACGTTGGACTCGCCATGACGAGCCGCCTCCGGCTTGAAGAAGTGCTGAGTACAATTGCGGGGCAAGCTGCTGAAATCCTCAAAGCCAGCGGCGCAGGCATCTATATGAAGCAAGATAACAGGCTGGAACTGGCAGCCGTTCACAATATGCCAGTCGCCTTCAATGGACATCAATTAGCACTGGGTGAGGGATTAGCGGGCCAGGTTGCGGTTACGGGCCAGTCGACCCGGATCGAAGACTATCGCCGTGATTGGGCGGGCCAACCCGATATGCCGTATGCCAAAGAGGTGTTTGGCGCAGTGGTCGCTGCCCCTCTCGTCTTTGCCGATGAGGTGATGGGCGTATTGATGGTCATTGAAGGCCCGCAGGGGAAACGCTTTGACCGCGAAGATGTGCGACTGCTGGAACTGCTTGGCCCTCAGGCTGCCGTCGCGATCACCAACAGTAGATTGTTTGAACGCCAGCACGCCCTTACTGGCGAACTGGAAGCCGCGAATGATAAACTCGAAAATGTATTGACCAGCACGGAAAATCCTGTTCTGGCCCTGAATAGCCATTTCGAGATTATCTTTGCCAATCCCGCCGCGACTCGCTTGCTGAACTACGGCACGGTGACAAATCGCTCCATCCGTGACATTGCCCCGCTCAATACACTACCGCCGAAGCCGCTTCAGGCCCTGCACGAACTGCGGCACAAGCGCGCCCTTTCCTATGAGGTTTCGATTCTGGGCCACATCTATCAATGTCAGGTGGGCCTGCTCGGCTTCCCGAAGCCGCAAGGCTATGTCGTGGTCCTTAACGACGTCAGTCAGCTCAAAGAGATTGATCGAATGAAAAACCAGATGATCCATATGACCAGCCATGATCTCAAGAATCCTCTGGCAGCCGCGATGTTTCATGTGGAAATTCTTCAAGAAGAGGGCGAGGGCATCCTCACCGAGGAAATGTCAAGAGATATCAATACCATCTGGACACAGTTACAGCGCATGAACCGGATAATCAGCGGCATTCTCGATCTTGAACGCATTCACTCCGGTGAAATGATGATCGAGGATTGTGCTATCGAGCATCTTATTCGTACCGCCGCACAGGAATTCGAGTCGCAGGCGGCGAGGAATGGGATTACGTTGCAGGTCGAGCTAGCCGATAATCTGCCGACGATTCTGGGCAATCAGCATCATCTCATGCAGGCATTCAACAACGTGATCGAGAATGCGGTGAAGTTCAGCCCTCACGGTGGGCGGGTTACAATACGGGCAGCTTGCCACGACGAACAAATTGCAATTGACGTGATCGATACTGGCATCGGCATTGCTTACGACGATCAGCCGCGCATCTTTGAACAGTTTTTCCGTGGAACACACCCTGGAATTGAGCCAATTAGCGGCAGTGGCCTCGGCCTGAGTTTGGTCAAAGCCGTCATTGATGCGCACGAGGGCCGAGTCTGGTTGGAAAGCGAAGTCAATAAGGGCACCGTGGTACATATGATATTGCCGACTCGACGCGTTACCTCAGTGTCAGAACCGAAGAGGATTGAAGTATGAAGATTTATACCCGTACCGGAGATAGTGGCGAAACCAGCCTGTTCGCGGGCGGGCGAACCAACAAGGATGTGCCGCGACTTCACGCTTACGGAACGGTGGACGAATTAAATTCTGTACTGGGGCTGGCACTGGCACAGGGAGTGTCGCAACAGGTAACTGAATGGTTGCAGACCATTCAAAATGAACTATTTATAGTGGGCGCGGATTTGGCGACACCACAAGATGCCGAGGCTAAATGGCTGACCCGGCTCACCGAAGAGCCAGTGATGCGGCTCGAACGCGAAATCGATCAGATGGACGAACGCTTGCCCGAACTCAAGAACTTCATCTTACCGGGTGGAACTGCGGGCGCGGCGACCTTGCACATTGCCCGAACAGTATGTCGGCGTGCCGAACGCTGGGTCGTTTCAGTAAGTGAGCAAGAGACAATCAATCCTAGCGTGCTGCATTACGTTAACCGGCTCTCCGACTGGCTGTTTACTGCTGCCCGCTATGAGAATTTGATGGCAGGTCGTGACGAAGCAATATGGCAGCGCTCTAGTTAAGCGTTTCGGGCGCTTCTTCCGCCAACTTATTCGTGTCAACTTTCACGCCAACGACCTGTTTCTGGGCAGAGGCGGGCACTTCGGGCAGTGGCTTATTCACACAAGGATCCGCAATTGCGACGGCAGGTGGGCGTTTTTCAAGCCAATCGTTCATAGCAACAGCGATCTCAGCGCATAGCGAGATGACGCATCCCGTGAGGTAGGTCCAGGTCAGCAGGCCGATTACTGTACCGAGTGATCCATACATCAGACCGAAGTTGGCAAGATGGGCCACGTACCAACCGAATAAATTCTTGCTCAGCTCCCAAAATATTCCTGCAAAAATCGCCGCCGGGATCAGCGCTCGCCACGAGATGTTGTTCTGTGGGATGAAGCGAAAAAGCATTCCAAACATAAGCGTGTCGATCCCTAACGGCAGGAGCGCTGCCCCGATTGACATGAGCGGTGACTTAGGGCCAATAATCTGCCCGCCGATGATCGTGAAAGAGGCGGACATAATGATTGAGATGCCCATGAGCACCGCAAATGTCATCAGCATCAGAAATCCGATCAGGAGCTGGTGAGGTAGAGAACGCTGACGTTTATCGCGAAAAATGCGACTCAAATTTATTTGTAGATTTCTGAATAGCCCAATAGAGCCGTACAGCAGTCCAACAATCCCGACGATCCCAAACCCGCTGCGTTGTGCAAATGCCTGCTCAATGTTGTCACGGATCAGGGCGCTACCACCACCGGGGATAAAGTTGTTGAGCACATAATAAACTTGCCCTTTGGCGAACTCCGTCCCGAAGATGAATGTTACAGAAACAATTGCTAGCATCACCAACGGGAATAATGAGAACATCGCCCAATAACCGAATACAACGGCTTCTGTCGTCCCTTTAGTAACAAAGTTCTGAAGTGCCTGGGCCAGAAATGCAATGTACCCGCCAGTCCAGCGGTTCAGCGTATCCCAAACACGATTCCCGGTGTGCTGGACCGCGTGAATATAGTGTTCATAGAACGGGCTTGTGTGCTTGGTGGTTGATCCCGTAGTCGCTGCCATAGCCGTGCTGCTTTCATAGTCACTGGAACCTATTGCAGCCAATATAGCAAAAGCTGTAGCACGGCATGTCTGTTGGTTAAGACGTAGGCATCGGGATGATGGTATCAGTCGGTTCGGGCGTTAATCCTATTCCGCGTGTGAGTTCACATTGGAAGTTGAAATCAAGGTTGACACTGGTATCAGATATTCTGAATGAGTAGCCATGACTGCCGTAATATATGGTAGCGACTGCATTCTGTGGTGCGCCTTTTTCGAGTGCTACGGCCCAGAATTTTTTGAACGAGCAAGTCGGAGCCGGTAGCGACTGCTGTGTGGTATTCGTTGGTTGGCTGTCATAGCGTTCTAGTTTGGGTGGCTTATCAGAATTCTCTGGCCCGGTCACGTTTACGTCAACGGGTTGATACCATTTCTCGTTAAGTTTTCCGCCTGCCCCGACGGGGGGTGCGTCAGGTGGTCGCCCATCCATGAGTTTATAAAAGTAATAGTACACATGAGGCTTATATTTCGCGTACAAGTCAAGTGTCCCGTCGGAACGCACATAGTAAAAATTGGCGGAAGAGAGTCGAAGATTATCCCCGGCATATTTCGCAATGTCTGGGTAAGTAGCAATTGGGTCAAAGTGGCTAACATCGCCAAGAATCGGATCGCTTGCACTGACGGGATCGGTTGGCCTGGCAAGAGATGTGGCAGGAGTAGCCGTGATACCTTCGGTTTGAGAAGTTGCAGTCGAGCAAGATGTAACGATGCTCACGATTATCAATATCAACAAAGGAGTTAGCGCAGCGTATCGTCTGTTTGGCGAACCTTTAGCCATCGTAGAGCAGTTTCCTTTTCGGTGATTGTGCGGCGTTACCCTGTCGATTGTAGTATAGTCGATCCGCGAATCCAGGATAGATTTGCTCCCATTTGCTATGTACCGCAATGTACCGGAATGTCGGGATGGTTTGCGGCGTTGACGTTGAGGCTGAGATACGGTGACGGGTCGAGCGTATTTTCAATGTGCGTCTCGTTGCGGAATAAGCCGTTGGAGTCGCTCAACACAACACTGAAATGCACGTGCATGAGGATTGGCGGTGCTCCGGGTCCCGCATACAGTCCCTGATAGCCGAGCAGTGTCCCCTGTTGGACAAACTTCTCTTGCGTGCCCGGTGGAAATTCGCTGCTGACGTAGGAAATCTGTCCCGACAGGTTTGCCATATGAGTGTAATAGGTCCAGATTTGGCGCGACGGATCAAGCGGGTCTTTGGGAATGCGGATAATTACCGAACTGACCCACCCTGGTAACCGGGTCAGGTAGCCATCGTAGGCTGCATAGACTGGCACCGTATCAGGGTCGCCATTGCCGAAAATGTCGATGCCGGTATGAAGATTCAGCGGCGTGTTGGGCGGAGTAGGATCACTGTACAGGAAACCGACGAAGCCTACCGATGGCAATCTGAACGGCGCGCCGGGACACGGTTGCATTAAATTCGTGATCAACGCAGGTCGGCTGGCAGGGTCGCTGGCATAGGCATTCAATTGTTCCCGCGTCGGCGAGTAAGCAGCGCGGCGGATTACCCACCAGCCAATCATTAGCAGCAAGACTATTAGCAATGGCACAAGCAAAATGAGAAGTCGGCGATCAAAGCGGCGCACACAAACGTCCTTTACCTTGGAATTACAACGCTGAATTCGCTATTGAGCCATCAGACTACGAACTCGCGGGAAGGCCCGACGCAATGATAACTCTGGGAGATAGCTTCCGGGTCCGTGTTGACGCTTGGCGTCATTAAAGCCAACTACTGGTTGTGGTCTAAATCAAGCCCGCAGCCAGCAAAACCATAATATCGGCGTCTCTTCATCCTGGTTTTATGCTATTGTTTGCATTCTTTATGGATGTGCATTGGCATCTTGTGTAGCCAAACTCTCAGCTGCGGCAACCGCCAGCAGTCTGATATCGGCTCCGATGAACGTTACAGGATCATTCAGTGTCGCCATTACCTCCAACGCACATGCCAACTGGATAGCATCAAGTGTTCGTAATGGATGACGTGCAACTAGGCCACGTGCGCGTGCCATTACACTTACATGCTTGAGGAATATGCGTTGTATTCTGCAACGTAGAATTGGCAGTTAGTCTACCTTCATCTTGTTGTCGGGTCAGCAAAGAATACATTTCGATGGTTGTTAAGGCCGAAATAATTACAACGTTATTTGCTGAGGGAATTACTTGCCTTCGTAGCCACGCGCTACCGGTTCAACAATGTAACGTTTAGCCAGGGCGCTAGTGTCAATAAACAGCGTACTCAATAGGCTCCACGCTCCTCATCAATAATTTCCTGGGCAGTACGTGCGCCCGGTGCTAAACGCCCAAGAATTTCTAATTCTTCCTCGGAAACTGTCTCAAAATCATCTGGGTTTTCGAGATCAACCGATAATCGCCCAGCGGCGCGCAATTTGGCACGGGCAGCTTCGCGAGCCGGGTTTTCCGTTTCTGTCGGATTTGTTTGATATGAATGCACAACCATTTCGAGTTCAGCAGGACCAGTCGGCACATCATGAGGTAGATCAATTGTCAGCCGCCGATCTTCGCCGACGATTACGTGAATTGTAATTGTATTCATCGTTTATTCCCTGCCTCTCAACAAGAGTGCAATCAGTGAAATGCCAGCCAACACGTAGCCCGCGATACCAACTCCTTGCTCATGATTGACATAGAGCAGCGTGCTTGCCAATGTCAATGTGGCAAAGACGACACCAATTGCAATTTGGCTTGTGGCGGTTTCGATGCGCGTGATTTGCCTTTTTAGTGAGTCATCCGGCGTCATGTGAACTTTGAGATCGCCACGGTCAGCCCGTGACAGTACATTATCTGCAAGCGCGGGCAACTTGTAGAGTCGCAACGCAAACTCGCGAGCCAGCTTGGAGGTGACTTCGAGCGTCGCCTGTGGCCCGCCGACAGTCGATTTGGTCCGTGCGCTGCTGGACGACAGCAGTTGTTGCGTAAACGGCTGCATCTCGCGCCACGGATCAAACTCCGGGTCGAGGCCCGTACACATGCCACTTAAGATTCCAACTGCGCGACTCAGGTAGATGAAGTCCTGCGGCATCTGGAAGGGCATCGACAGTAGTAAATCGCTGAATTCTTTGGCAAGGGCGGTCATTTCCTCAAACGGCATATTCGCCATTTCGGACATGTTCAAGCCCCACACTTTATCGAACACGGCGCGGGTCGCGTCCTCGACACGTTTTGTATCTGTACCGGGTAACAACACGCCGAGTTTTGTGTAGCTGGCGACCAACGCCTTTGCGTCCTGGGTTGCCACGGCGATGAGCGTTTCGCGCAGCCCCTCCTGCAACTGGGGCGTCAGGCGACCCACCATGCCGAAATCGATGAAAATCAGATAGAACGGACGCTTCGCGGGCACTGACCCATTCGTACTGATTTGGTCGAGTGGCAATGGATAGACAAACAGATTACCAGGGTGCGGATCGGCATGGAAGAAGCGCACGTCAAATATCTGGTGCAGATAACACGCCAGCAATCGACTCGCTACTTCGCGGCGATCAATACCCGCCTGCTCGATGGCCGCGTAGTCGTTGAGTTTGATGCTGGTTACATCTTCTAGCGTCAGCACCAACGCGGTTGTGTAGTCGAGGTAGACAGCGGGTACATAGATGCCAGGGTCATCCTTAAACATTGACGCAAAAGTCAGGGCATGATCCGCTTCTGCCAGGTAGTCAAGCTCTTCCCACAGCACACGGCTGAACTCATCGAGCAGTTCAGGGACATTGGCACGGCGCGCGATGAAGCCAAAACGCATCGAAACCTGCGCGACGACTCTCAGCGCCGCAAGATCGGTATGGACGATATTATTGATGGCGGGTCGCTGAACCTTGACCACCACGCGATCCCCATTGGGCAACTGTGCCCTATGGACCTGCCCAAACGACGCTGCCGCTACTGGCTCCGGGTTGAGCCACGCAAAACGTTCCCCGATCAGGCCCAACTCGCGTTCAATAGTCGTCTTGATGTAATCAAAACCGACCACGGGAACCTGATCTTGCAGCCCTTCCAATTCCTCGGTGATCTCCGGGGGCAGCACGTCCACCCGGCTGGAGACAAACTGTCCCAGCTTGATCATCACGCCACCCATGTCCGAGGCAAGTCGCCGGAAGCGTCGTGAGTCACGGCGATAGCGCCGTGATCGTGACCGCATAACAAATTTGGTCCCCAGGACTCGCCGCAAAACGACTTCCCACAGGAGCGTTCGGGCGAATAGCAGCCCGAAGAAGCCCACGATCCGGTAGTAGCGGCCACGGTCAATTTCGTAGGGCCGGTGAGCGGCGTCCGGCGCGACATGCGGCCCGGCGTGCTCTTCGAGCACGGCAGCTTGTGCGGCAGGCATTGGCGCGATGGTCACGCCAAATGCCTTTGTATTTTCACTTTCGCCCGAGCCGTTATGGTTTGGAGACGAAATGGATGTTGAGGGCGGCTTCTTCAAATTTTGCATCGCCACGGTACGGCCCGACGCGCAGCGTCAATTCATCGGCTGAACGGTACAGATCAAGATCGCTTTTATCGGCAAACGGCAATGGTACTTTCAATAGGTAGCCGCCAGAGTCATCAGGAACAATCTGGTGCGTTGTTCCCTTGAACATTACCTCAGCCGGATTGATCTTGCCATTGCCGTATAGTGCATCGCCCAATTGGTGCAGTGTATCCATGCCATTGACATCGCTCTTGAACATCGGCGCACGCAGCAATGGCAACTCGCCAAAGGCTTCGCCGATCAGCGCGATGTTTTCTTTCTGCAAATCCTTCCAGTGAGCAAAATAGGGATCAGTGATTTCGTCAGGCAGGATACGGTTGCAGATTACGGCATCGGTGGCATAGCCATATAGATTCAGATAGGTATAGGTGCGCTGTGTCTCTTTGATGACCATCTTCTCAGGGTTGACGACAAGACGCAGGCTGCTCATATTCGGGTCAGTCAACAGTATACGGACATGATCGAGCGTTTTGAATAGCGATTCTACCTGCTCGAACGAGTCCTTGTCAGGCAAATCGGTGCCCATGATCGGCTTGGCGAAGGGTCGCAATATCCTCGCCGCCCCCCGAGTCAGCGTCAGGATACGCTCGAACCACCACCGTGTCACGTCAGGCAGGCTCAGCAGGCGCAATGTCTCCGCCGTCGGAGCCGCATCCACGACCAACACGTCGAAGTTGCCTTCGTTGACATACTTATTGATCCAGAGCAGATGAGCGCCTTCTTCTAGCCCAGGCAGGATCGTCACCTCTTCCGCGACGATATCCTTGACACCGCGCTGCGTAAACAGCGCAACCATATACTTCTGAAAAGACCCCCAATACTTATCCATCGAATAGCGGGCGTCTACTTCCTGCGCCCACAAGTTTTGCTTCAGTTCCACGGGTTCGGGGCCAATCTCGACATCCAGCGAATCGCCCAGGCTGTGCGCGGTGTCGGTGCTGATAACGATGGTTCTTAGGCCCATCTCGCTACACCGCAGCGCCGTTGCCGCCGAGATACTGGTTTTGCCGACTCCCCCTTTGCCCGTGTGTACGATGATGCGCATAGTTATTTGTTCCTCTTGCTGCTGCAATTATTGTCGTCTAAACGCAAAACGCCGCCAAATTCTGGCGACGGGAGCAGTGGTTTGCCACTGCGTTCTCATAGAGTATTACGCTCTTAACATCACAAAGTTGCGATGTGATCGAGTCTTTAGTGGCTCCAATTGTGCTAGATAACACTCGTCAGGACCAATTGTGAGATAAAGGAGCAGATAATGCATCGTTTCGTTAAACTCTTTACCGTCGTCAGCCTGATAGTCGTTTCAACATTCGCGTTTGGTGTATTCCAATCATCGCATGTCGTTTCGGCGCAGACGGACACCAAGGCCCTTGCCCAGGCGTGGGTCGATGCCCAGAACGCAGCGATCAAATCAGGGGACCCAACCGCATATTTGGCACTGTACGCGCCCGATTACACCGATCCCAATCTACCTGCGGGTGCCAATGCGATGGATGCTGTCAAACAGAACATCACGATGATAGCTACGGCGTTTCCCGACGGAAAACTTGAACTCAAGGACATTGTAGCCACTGCCGACAAAGCCGCCGTCTATACGATAGCCAGCGGCACGAATAAAGGTGCCTTTGCAGGCGTACCAGCGACAGGCAAACCCTTTTCGGGCGTTAACATGATTGATATTCTCACCTTCAAAAATGGCAAGATTGTACAGGACATCAATGTGACCGATTCCTTGACGCTTTTAGCCCAAATTGGCTGGAACATCGCGCCACCAGGCGGTGCAGGCGCAATGACTCCACAGGCAACGATGGGACAGTAGACTGATCAACTTGCGGCGGTAGATTGCAACGGGATGGCTAGCTCAGCCATCCCGTTGTGCTTTATTGAGACAGATACTTTGTACTTGCCCCATTTTGAATTCTCACTAGAATGACTTTGGTTTACAGTGATTCTTGGTACCTCCAAAGGAGAGCCTAATGTACCGTTTTGTCAAGATTGTTGCCGTTCTAAGCCTGGTGGTTGTTTCAGCATTCGCCGTCGGTATTTTCCAGTCGTCACATGTTGTCTCTGCGCAAACTGACACGAAGGCACTCGCCCAGGCGTGGGTCGATGCTAACAATGCAGCGCTAAAGTCCGGTGACGCAACTGCATTGATGGCCTTGTATTCAAGTGACTATACTGATGAGAGCGGAGGGACAGGTTCGGCTGCGTTGGATAACGTAAAACAAAATATCACGACGCTGGCAAAGGCTTTTCCCGATGGAAAACTTGAGGTAAAAGACATCGTTGCCGGTGCCGATGAAGCGGCTGTCTACACTCAGGTTAGTGGTACCAATACAGGCGCAATTGGACCATATCCCGCAACGGGCAAGGCGTTTACAGGCGTAAAGAGTATTGACATTCTTACCTTCAAGGATGGCAAAGTTACGAAGGATATTTCCGTAACCGATACGACCACCCTTTTCGCGCAAATTGGTTGGACTCTTACGCCGCCAACACCCGCGCCAACCGCAGCAAAGTAACTTCCGGCAAACACGAACATATTTTGCGGGACGGCCTGATCAGCCGTCCCGCATTTGTTTATAGCAGTTTCTTTATGTGCTAGGCCTCGCCAGTCGTTATCTGCAATTGATGCTGTTCACGGTTGCGCAAGATCGTCAGATTAATCGTCGTTCCCGACGGCTGATTAGCGAGAAGCCGGTGAATATCATCGACTGTCGATACGCTTGTGCCATCGAGGGAAATGATCCAATCTCCCTGACGCAATCCGCCGCGCTGGGCCGGACCGTTCGGCTCAACCGACATCACTTCAACCACAGAATTTGATGGTAGTTCAAAGTAGCGTTGAACTCGGTTGCTAATCGGGCGAACTTGGCCTGATAGTCCAAGATAGGCTCGCCGTACTTTGCCGTGAATTAACAGTTCGCTGATCACCCACTTGGCGGTATTGATGGGAATGGCAAAGCTGATCCCCTGCGCCATATAGATCATCGCGGAGTTGATGCCAATCACGCGCCCTCGGCTATCTACCAGCGGCCCACCCGAATTACCAGGATTGAGCGGCACATCCGTCTGGATGACATTCTCGATCAGCCGTCCCGAATTACCACGTAAGCTCCGCCCTAGCGCTGAAATGACGCCAGTTGAAACAGTGCTTTGAAAGCCAAGTGGATTGCCAATCGCGATTGCTAACTGTCCAACTTTAAGCGTCGATGAATCGCCCAGGTAAGCCATCGGTAAATGTGGCGCATCAATCCGAATAACCGCCAGATCGGTTGCTGGATCAGTGCCTACAGTTTGTGCGGGCAGTGCCCGACCATCAGTAAGGTTGACCTTTACGTCGCCACCGTGCTCGATGACATGGTTGTTTGTTAACACGAAACCATCAGGGGTCACGATTACGCCTGATCCGGCGGCCTCACCCTGTCTGGAATCGCGTGTCTGGGCTGCTTTCACCTGAATGCTGACAACCGCTGGCCCGACTTTTTCAACAACACCAATCACCGCACGCGAATAAGCGTCGAGTAACTCTTCATCCCGCTCTACTTCGTCCGGCGTTGATTGGATGCTATCTCCATCTTGCCGGATATTATCTGCTACCAGCCACGACAGGCTGTTTGTATTCTTATCCATCATTTCAAACCCCTGTGTAAATTCGCACGATTAGGGGATTCGACGGATTGCCGCAGGGGGTTCTTACGTTAGAGAAGTATCTGAAATTTCGGGTAGGGAGCGGTGGATCAGCCCGAACCGAGTGCTCGGCGGCGGCTCAGAATGAAGGTCGCCAATTCCAGGTCAAGTTGAGCATCGTCCACGATCTTAAGCATTTCATTCGCGAGGCGTTTAGGCAGGGCGCGGTGGCGGGAGATGGCGATGCGCTCAAGCATCACAAAATATCTCGTTAGTTTACTCAGGGTCGCGTCCAGATAATAGGTTGCGGCAGGGCTTATTTCCATAGATCGCGCATAAGTCCGAGCCTCATCCATATTGTCCAGCAGCGCGTTGGTCCGACTGATCAAGTCGTCGGCAACCGAGCGGAAGGCCGCTAACTCCTGTGCCAGGAGATCGCGCTGCGGGCGTAACCGCGCTGCCAGCCGCAGATATTCGAGGGCGTGTGCATCTTGCCCTTCATCCAACGCCACTTCCATGAGACCCTGCAACTGCGACAGTTGATCCATCACCTCGTCGTAGCTTATTTGCAAATCATCCTCGTAAGCAGAGGCGCGTTCGGCATACCTGCACAGCACCTCGATCCGGTTATCAAAACCCGGCAGCGCGTCTTGCCATACTGCTGCTTCCGGGCGGGGCTTTTCTACAAAACTGCGCAGCGTGCTGAATAGTCGATTCATGAGCTATAGAGCTTTTCAAAACGGGCAAAGAAATCAGGAAATGTCTTGCGTGTGCAATCAGGATCGTTGATCTGGATACCGGGTACGACCAACCCAATCACCGAGAAAGCCATTGCCATGCGGTGATCGTCGTAGGTGTCGATGGCGGCAGGTTGGACTGTCGAAGGGTAAATCTTCACGCCCTCGCGAAATTCATCCACGCGGACATTGAGTTTACGCAGTTCCGTAACAATGGCGTGAATGCGGTCTGTCTCCTTATGGCGAACGTGCTCGATGTTGCGAATATGCACCGGGCGACTCGGCAAATGGCGCAATAGCAGCCAGCGTTTGCGCGGTATCGGACATCGCGTTCATATCGATTTCATCAATGCCCTTAAGCCGATCCGGTCCTTTGACTTCAAGATAATCATTGCTGCGTGTAACCGTACAGCCCATTTGCTCTAGGATGTCCACAAAATGAGCATCACCCTGCATAGAAGCGGATGATAGATGTGGTACGCGCACCCTGCCGCCCGTGACTGCCGCTGCGGCAAAGAAGTATGTTGCATTGGACGCATCTGGCTCAATGACGTAACGCTGCGCGCGGTAGCGTTGGTGTGCCTTGATAAAATAGTTCCGATAATGTGCGTTATCATGCCCATGCCCGTTTGCCGCTGTTAGCGCCATCTCAGGCCGCGTGACCGCCACGCCAAACTGTTCCATCATCTTCAAGGTGATGTCGATGTATGGCTGTGAGACTATCGTGCCCGTGACGTTTATCGTTACATCCTGTGCAGCATACGGCGCGACTTGCAGCAGTGCCGAAAGGAGTTGGCTGCTCTCCGTGGCATCGATCTCAGTCGCGCCACCGCTTAGCCCGCGCCCATATACGGTCAGCGGAAAGCAATCATCGCTGCTATTAATTTCCGCGCCGAGGGACCGCAGTGTTTTAAGCAAATTTCCAATGGGCCGCTGGCGCATACGCGGCACACCGTCAAAGCGATATTCGCCATAACCAAGCGCGGCAGCAGCGACGACAAATCGCGCGGTTGTGCCGGAGTTGCCGACAAACAGATCGGCACTTTGAGCAGGCAACTTGCCGCCCAACCCGTGAATCGTAAAGCGTTCAGCCTGCTCGTCAGCCGTCACGTCGATGCCAAGCTGCCGCAGACACTCCGCACACCAATGGCTGTCTTCGCTGAACAGAGCGTTCTCAAGAATGGATTCGCCATCGGCTAAGGCGGCGAGTACCAGTGCGCGATTTGTAATGCTCTTGGAGCCGGGAACCTGAATCTCGGCATTGACAGGCTGGCTGACCGGGCGAATCGGACGCGATTCCGTCATTCACTGAACCTCTAGATCAACGACAGACGTAATAGCGTTAGTTTAGCCTGCGGACGTGTTATTAGCCAGTGTCTCTGTGAACAANNNCCCCGGCAGCCAAGTACCGGGGTGTAGTAATCCTTATTCAATTGTCAGAATCAATAGCGTGTTGTTAGCAGCCGCTCCAGGCGAAGGCATATTGACCGGGAGCCGAACTGTTATAGCTAGGTCCATTAATCTGAAGTTGACCATTGGGCAAGCGCCACAGTTGGACACCCAAATTTTGCTTGATGAGCAGCGGTTGTGCAGGATTGAACGGCTGCGCATTCAGTTCTGCCTTCGTCGCGGTAAAGGCATAGTAACCCTGCGAATTCTTCACGGCCCAGACCTGAACATCGCCGTAATTGACGCAATACGCGGTAACGCTTTCGAGGGCATCGTAGATGTTTACGCGCCCGTCATTATATAAAGGCAGAAGGCCGGGCGTTGGGCTAGGCGTCGCAGCATTAACCGAAGCGGCGCTCGAATTCAAAGCCAGCGCACCCAGGAGTGCAATTGCAATAGCAGCCAAAACTAGATGGCGTTTCATAGCCATATGCTCCTTAGCGTAACTTGAGTGGAATGCAGGGATTACACAGCCGTCAAATTGAAGTTGAAACCACAATCCGAGGTTTTTTCGTGTGGTATAATCCTCACATTCCAGTTCATCACATGGACTGGACGTGTGGGGCGATGCTTTCCAGGGCGCGCCCCATATGCTTTATGCGGTCCAAGCCGCACCCGTCTCCCATTCATCACCTCCTATAGTTCTATTTTCCTATCAGGTTACGGAAATTTTATGAATGGGTTGTGGAGGATTTCACATTTAGGTAATGATTAGTATGGGTATTAAGACCATGAAACAAGCAGCAGTCTCAAGAATTCGTGTTTATTAGAACCAGATAAGTCTTTAGAGAAGGGTTAACGCACGCTCGAAAAGTGGATTGGTCAGCCAGAACCAAGCAATCGCCTACGTGACAACACTGAAATATTGTGAAAGCATCTTCACGACAGTTGTGAATAGCTGCGCGTCGATCTGATCCGGGAAATTTGTGCCCTGGTAATACTGATCAGAATCGCTGACGAAGATGCGCCACTGCTCATCGGTATGCTCGATACGTTTGATCTCGGACAACCGGTGCGACCAATCGCGCCGGTGGCCCAGGAGATGCAGCTTGCGATTTGTCACGTAAAAGCGACCCGAATCCAGCACATTTTCTTCGCCCTGGCCCAAAACACTGCCTACGCGTGTGGCCTGCTGAAACGTAACTGGATTGACTCGCAAGTACACGTTTTCATCAGGACTCATCAAGGGAGGCGGTGGGTCAAGCGGGGCCGGGTGCAACCAGGAGAAGTCGCCGCGTTGGGTTTGCAACACACGCTGGCGTTGAACATAGCCATTGCGACTAAGATCGAGTGCTTGATCTGCTGTCAGCCAACCTGCTTTCCCTAGATACAGGTTAACGTAGTAGAAGCGCGGGGATTTATTGACGCTCTTATATCGAATGCGCCAGGTGTCGCCGTCATCGCTCCGCTCAAAAAACGCAACTGAGCCGCAATTGCTACAAGTCAGCGTAGGCAGACCAGAGCCGAGGCCCAGGATTTTGCGGCCTTCGCTGAGCGTGATCGTCCCTTCAGCATGGCAATATAGACAGCCCTGGAGCGGAGCCGGAACATCGACGGTTTCGGTCATGAACGCCTTGGAAGTCTTAAAAATCCTACCTTATCCTTTACATCATTCAGGGTCTTGTTGGCGATGGCAGCTGCACGCTCGGCCCCGTCGGCAAGTACCTGATCAACGTAGCCACCTTCGCCAGCAATCTCGTGATAGCGAGCCTGAATCGGTTTCAGCCCTTCGACAACGGCCTCTGCAACAGCTTTCTTGAGATCGCCGTAGCCTCTGCCCACAAATTGGTTCTCGATGGCTTCGCGACTCTGCTCGGTAAACGCCTGATAGATGGTCAGCAGATTGTTGACGCCAGCCTTCTCAGGGTCGTCGCTGAAGCCAATCTCCATCGAAGAATCGGTGACCGCCCGCATGATTTTCTTCTTAATTTTATCGGGAGGATCAAGCAGAAAGACCGCGTGATATTCAGAGCTTTCGCTTTTGCTCATTTTGGCGTTGGGTGTATCCAAACCCATAATACGTGCGCCCACTTCAGGCGCTAGCATGTCCGGGATAGTAAACACTTCGCCGTACTGGTAATTGAAGCGCTGAGCAAGATCGCGTGTCAGCTCCAGGTGCTGGCGTTGATCATCGCCGACGGGTACAGCATCCGCCTGATACAGCAGAATGTCCGCTGCCATAAGCACGGGATAGGTGAACAGCCCCGAAGAAACCGAATCGGCTTCCTGCTTGGCCGACTTATCCTTGAACTGGGTCATGCGGTTCAGCCAGCCCATCGGGGTGTAGCAGCCAAGTATCCAGGCCAATTCGGTGTGGGCCGGAACATGCGATTGGATAAGGATCGTTGATTTCTGTGGATCAAGTCCACAGGCGAGATAGATCGCGGCGACTTCGCGGCTTCCTTCGCACAGTGCCTGTGGGTCCTGTGGGAGCGTGATCGCGTGCAGGTCAACCACGCAAAAGAAACTCTCGTACTTATCCTGAACCTTCACCCACTGCTTGAGAGCGCCAAGATAATTGCCAATGGTCAGATGGCCTGATGGCTGGATACCGGAGAAAACACGCGGGGGCCGCTGCGAATTAGCTGGCATAACTAACCTTCAAAAGTAAATGTTATCAACAAGTGGGCGCATTGTAACATTCGGCACAGGGTGGGGCAACTGTCTGTTCTGAGAAGCCGGTGTCGGAATCTGAATACGAGGTTTGCAGATGTCGTTATGATCAAAATTGCTCACTTGACAAACTTTATATACGTATATTATATTTATACGTATAACGTCAAATGAGGCTATGGAAAATAATGATGCCAAACAAAACGATCTATGTCTCAGATACTGACCTGCCGATCTTCGAGCGCGCGCAGGAACTCGCGGGTGAAAATTTGTCTTCGACGATTGTCCAGGCGCTGCGCAACTTCGTAAACGCTCATGAAGCCCGCATCGCAGGCTTCCGCGAGATTGTAGTCAGAGTAGGCAGTGGTGTCTACACTCGCAAGCAATTCCGTGGACGCCTGCTGGCAAAAGGCCATACAGAAATTCCCGACACGCAAGCCGGAACGGATGAAACTGAATTTGGTCCACATGGCGAACCACAGGAAGACTATTTTGAGGGACCGTGGGGGCCTTTTGGCAAGCAAAAGCGAGGTCCACGCCGTCCACGCCGCCCTGGGTATCCGCCGTTCGGGCCAATGGACGAGGGCAGGCAAACACACCATAAAATCTTAGAAGTGTACCAGACAGCCAAGCAGCGCATCGCCCTTTATACGCGTGAGTTGCCTGATTGGTGGCCGGGACCCCAGGGCAAGCGCCGTTGGGAGCGCGATTGGTGGCGCTGGGAGCGCGATTGGGAACGCATGGTTGAACACTTAGGATGGGCTGCTGGCGGACAGTGGGGCAACTGGAATGGCAACTACTCGCTGGAAGATTTCGACACGCTCGACGAGATAAAAGACCGTCTACCAGCCGATCTGTATCAGGCTGCAAAGCAGGCACTGAGCGGTAATGCTATCGAATCTTTAGACATCTAGCTTATGATGCAAAATACCACGCTCAGCGGTTAAGTCAGCCTTTACAGAGCCTGCCGAGCGTGGTATAACATCTTCAACCTGCCGTGCGCGTGATGCCGCACCTTAAGTTTTGAGCCAACACCCGTCTTTAGGGCGTCCAAGTCTGGAGAAAACATGATAGGCCTGCGCGGCCAAGATGAACGCTCCAGCCAGATGACCCACCTGCGAAAGCAGGTTCAAAACCTCGCGTTCACACGGCTCGGCGGGTAATTTTCCCCAAATCTCTTTCCCATCGTGTTCCAATTAGCATTCGATGAACCCAATCAGGTGCGAAACTTATCCGCAATGGCCTTGATCACGATTAGGCCGGCCAGCAATGTAAAGGCTACGGGCGTAAAGCAGCCCAGCCAGTAGCAACCCTCGATCTGTCGTCTGTGCCGAAGCGAAAGCATTACGCCTGCCAGAATTCGGGATCGTAAGCAGGCAGTTCGCAGCGCAGAGGTTTATCGCTGCGGAAGCCGAGTGCATAGTCGGCCTGCATCAACTGGTGAATCTCGCTGGTTCCCTCATAAATGACGCCGCCTTTTGCATTCCGCAGATAACGCTCTACATCATATTCGTCGCTGAAGCCATATGCGCCGTGAATCTGGATCGCTTCGAGGGCGGCTTGCACACTGTGATCGGTGGCAAACCATTTTGCCATGCTGGTCTCGCGGGTGTTGCGCTGGCCCATATTTTTCATCCAACCAGCTTTCAGTATCAGCAGTTTTGCGGCATCGTACCACTGCTGCATATAGGCGATCTTCTGTTGAATAAGCTGATGCTGCGCGATCTCTTTGCCAAATGTGGAGCGGCTGTGAGCGTATTTGATGCTATCTTCAAGGCACGCCCGGATCAGGCCCGCCGCGCCTGAGGCGACGGTATAGCGTCCATTATCCAGGCAACTCATGGCGATGAAAAATCCCTCGCCCTCTTCCCCCAGACGGTTTTCTAGCGGCACCTCGACATCATTGAGCGCTACCCAACCAGTTGATCCTGCCCGCACGCCAAGTTTGCCATGAATATCGCCCGTCGTAACACCAGTCATATCATTGGTGACAATAAATGCCGTGAGACTTCGGCTTCCTGCATCGTTTGAAGTCCTAGCAACCACGAGGAAGTGATGCGCTTTGGTTGCCAGACTGATCCACATCTTTTCGCCGTTCAAAACATAGACGTCGCCCCGGCGTTTGGCAGTTGCCTGCATCGAAAGGACATCGCTGCCCGCACCGGGTTCGGTCAGACAGAAGGCCGCATATTTTTCACCGCGTGCTTGCGGAACAAGAAATTTTTGTTTCTGTTCTTCAGTTCCCCATTGCAATAACGCCATGCTGTTCAGTCCCAGGTGAACAGACATGATCACGCGAAGATGGGTATCCACACGTTCAAATTCCTCACAGGCCAGCGCCAGCGTGAGGTAATCATAGCCCTGGCCGCCATAACGCACTGGAATGTTGATGCCCAAAATGCCGAGTTCAGCCATGCGCGGCAAGACTTTGGGATTCATCTCCTGGCGACGGTCAAACTCTTTGAGAGTCGGGTAGATTTCCTTTTGTGCGAAATCCCGCACCATTTTCTGCGCTAAAAGATGTTCTTCGGTGAGCGAAAAATCCATTATTTATGCCTTTTGCCTTGATGGTTACAAACCGCTTTTTGTTGCCATTATAGCAAGGCAGTGTTTTAGTACCTACTTCCGTTTTGCGTCAAACGCGCAGAACGATATAATGCTCATAGACTTACCTGCACTTATTTGTCCCAGACCATAAGAGGGGGAGCAATGGCAAACGCGACGCGCAGTCAGCTTGAACAGGCTTACAGCCTGATTCAGCAGGAAAAGCTTGATCAGGCCATTGCAATTCTCAAGCCAATCGTGAAGGCCGAGCCGAACAACGCTGATGCGTGGTGGCTGATGGCAAACGCCGTTTCTGAACCCCCGGATGCTTATGAAGCGCTGAACAACGTGCTGCGACTCAAGCCAAATCATCCCGAGGCCAAAGATTTATTGAATACCCTGAAGGAAGAATTTCCTTATCTCGAAGCGGGTGTGACATCAGGTTTCTCCGATAACGATCCAGGTTTTGACGATCTGTTTGGCGATACTGCTCCATCCACTGCAACTGTCGCGAGCAACAATACTGATTTTGGGACAGACGACCTGGATGCCCTGCTGGGCAGTCCGCTGCCCGAAAGCACAAGTGATACTGACTTCAATCAGCCAACAACCAATAGGGCTGACGATCTGGACGATCTATTTGCCACCGACGATTTATTTGCTGATACAGAGCCGCAGTTTGTGCAGAACGATGCACTGGCTCAGCCCGCCAAGCCTGCCAAGCCACGCAAGCCGAGTGGCGCGCGACAGGCCAAACAGCCAGCAGCTCCTAAACAATCTGTACCACTTGATCCGCTAGAACTCGAAGCGCGTGCGAACCGCCGACCAAGCCCGTTCATGCTCCTCGCCATCGTTTTATTTGTCGTCATCATTGCAGGCGCTGTGGTCGCCGTCCTGTTCATGACCGGCATCCTCGGCGGGCAGAACAACCAACCCGCCCTTGACCCGGCGCTGGTAAGTCTGATGACTTCGACTAACGATGAAATGGGCAAGAATGGCTTTAAATCTCCGCAGGCAGCCGTGGTCGATTCGTCGTTAGGGAAAACTTTTATGGTCAGGACTTGCAGCGCGTCCGGCCCCGATCTGCCAAATCGAATCAACAAAGCGATGGACATCGCCGCAAAGGCTGCTGCCACGATAAAAGATACGATTAAGGCCGCAGGCGTTCAAGTGGTAAGCTGCTCGAAGCCCGATGTGACGCTGTATCGCGCCATTGCACCAATAGCCCAGGTGGTTACATACGTCACAGGCAACATGACAGATACTCACACTTTCCGCAGCAGTTGGATCAAGAACTGACCGTTGGCCCACTGCATCAATAATCCGTAACACTGGCTACGGGTAGACACAGCCTCAAAATACAACTTGCCCCGTTAAACTCCGCGCAGGAATTATTGCCTGACGACTTTATGGGATTATTCACAGAAAATTCCAGCGTCGCCGGTAGATTCAATCCTAACGTCATGATATTATGACTTGACGATTCAGTTTAATCTCATAACAATTGAGCTATGTTGAGTTCAGGTGCATGTAGCCTTCCAGTTTGACATTTACGCGATTTGGCGATAATAAGGGAAACGGGAGGCATCGAAGCAACTCGAAACGTGCTTGTGAAGATGTCGCAAATCAATATCAGGATTCGCGCTTTCGTCTGATCTTCACTAAACTTAGGCAGAAGGTCTACGAACTTTCCCAACAGGCCGTGAGGTATTTTGTGTAGTTTAGCTTTTACGAACGCCTGTAGCGTGTCGTAAGGGGGCTTGAATGCAAGTATGTTCAAATTGCGGCCATCGTAATCGGCCTGGTGTGGTTTTCTGTGATAACTGCGGTGCCAGCCTGATCGGTGATTCGCCGTTAAGTACCAAGAATTTTAATCAGAATGCTAACTCAGCGACTCCAGCCGCCGATGATATGATCGCATCGGCTGGTTCCGACATCTTCGCGCAGGGTACTATTTTGCGCATCGAGATTGAAGGTGCCGAGCCAATCCTGCTCAAGCCAAAGCCCGAAACCGTGTTCGGGCGACGCGACCCTGCCACAGGATCAATGCCCGATGTAGACCTCACGCCTTTTGCCGGGTATCGCATGGGCGTAAGCCGCAAGCACGCGCTCATTCGCCAGGGTGAGGGCGCGGATCGACTTGACCTATGGGACCTCGGCAGCAGCAACGGGACATTTCTGAATGGTACACGTCTGAATGCTAACCGTCCGTACCGATTACGTGACGGCGATGAAGTGCGTTTTGGTCAAATGGTCCTGCATATCTATTTCCAGACCAAGCCGCCAGACACACAGCCACTTGCTGATGAGGTCGCGACAGTGGCGCGCGAAACAGCAGCGCCTGCCGAAGGCTCGCCAGCAGCGTCCCCAGTTCCGCCACCTGCTGGCCCAACAACAGGCCCGCTTGGCGGCGAGCTTGCCCCCAATTCGCCGAACCTCACAACTTTCACTGGCAAAGTTACGGACAATCGCAACGGCACGCAATCGGCAGAAACCACATCATCGGGATCGACAGATAGCAAGTAACGCTGTGGTTCGCACAATTGATGACAGATAAAAAGGCGGACGCATCCCGGATGTGTCCGCCTTTTGCTTTTATGCGTTTTGAGGGGCGTGCTCAGTGGCTGCTTCAAGGATAGCGAGAACCCGTGGCTGTTCAACAATTTCCTTCTGGAGCAATTCATTGGCGAGGGCGTCAAGCTGAGCACGGTGATCGCGCAGCAGCTTCTGGGCTTTCTCGTGCGCTTCCTCAACCAGGCGCTTGACCTCTTTGTCGATCAAGGCCGCCGTCTCTTCGCTGTACTGGCGGGGTTGTGACAGCGCATAGCCCAGGAATGGTTGCTGGTCATTATCACCGTAATTGACCGGCCCAACTGCTTCGTCCATGCCGAGCTGCGCCACCATGTTACGCGCCAGCATTGTCGCCATTCTCAGGTCGTTCTCAGCGCCGCTCGTGATCTGATTCAGAGCGACTTCCTCGGCACTGCGTCCACCGAGCAGCACGATCAGCCGCGCCATCAGATAGTCGCGCGAATAGTTGCGGCGATCATCAATGGGCAGGCTCTGCGTCACCCCAAGCGCACGACCACGCGGCACAATAGATACCTTCAGGATCGGGTCTGCGCTGGGAGTCAATACTGCGGTGATCGCGTGGCCCGACTCATGATAGGCAACCGTTTTGCGCTCTAGCTCATCGACCAGAGGCGGACGTTCTGAGCCGAGAATGATGCGATCCAGAGCCAACTCAAAGTCTCGCATTGTTGCTTTGTCATGGTGATTGCGCGCAGCAGTTAAGGCTGCCTCGTTGGCAAGATTTTCGAGGTCTGCGCCCGAAAAGCCTATCGTCGCCTGTGCCAGCTTGGGAATATCGACATCCTGGGCCAGCGGAATATCGCGGGTGTGAATCTTGAGAATTCCCTCGCGTCCGGGCCGGTCTGGTAGTCCAACAGTCACCTGCCGATCAAAACGTCCGGGCCGGAGCAGTGCCGGGTCCAGCACGTCGGGGCGATTGGTGGCGGCCATGACGATTACGGTTTCACGGGGATCGAAACCATCCATTTCTACGAGCAACTGATTAAGGGTCTGTTCGCGCACATCATTGCCACCGCCGAGGCCCGCGCCTCGTTGGCGACCCACGGCATCCAGTTCATCGATAAATACGATACAAGGGGCCGCTGCCTTCGCCCGTGTGAACAAATCGCGCACACGCGAAGCGCCCACACCGACGAACATCTCAACAAATTCTGAAGCGGACAGCGAAAAGAATGGGACGTTCGCTTCGCCTGCTACCGCTCTCGCCAGCAGCGTTTTTCCGGTTCCAGGCGGTCCGATCAGCAGCACACCACGGGGGATACGCGCCCCTAACCGGAGATATTTGTCTGGGTCTTTCAGGAAATCGACCATCTCTGAAAGTTCTAGTTTCGCGGCGTCTTCGCCTGCCACGTCGGCAAAGGTAACTTTAGGGCGTTCCTCGTTATAGCGGCGTGCTTTTGACTGCCCAAATCCAAAAATCGTGCCTTGCTGCTGTCGTGCCCGGGTAAATGACCAGTACAGCAGACCCAGGATCAAAAGGATCGGGCCGAAATTGAGTATGAATCCGAGCAAAGATGGCGCGGGGTCGGCAGCAATCAGCGTTACATTGTGCTGAGCAAGCAGGTCTATCAGCCCATTGTCGTTGACTGGCGGCAGCGTCGTCGTAAATTCCTTCGAGGTGGCCGTTCCATTGGCTGCTTGAGGCGATCCGGGAGGCGGATACGTCATTGGCTCCGTGAATTCGCCGCTGACCTGCGTTCCTTGCATAAAGACGGAACTAACCTTGCCTGCGACAACCTGAGCGCGGAAGAACGAATAAGGCACATCAACCGGAGCGCTGGTCGTACCATTTAGAATCGCTGGCAGGCGCAGCGCAAACCAGATGCTAAACACCACCAGCAATACCAGAATGAGCCAGTTAGGGACACGCAGCCGGGGAGGTTGCGGCAATTGATTCCCTGGACCCGGCGGCGTTGGCAGATTTGACATAGATTACTCCTGTTCCTACCAGAGTCACTATTAATCATTGCACATCAGGCTCGACAATACCATAAGAAGTGCAAATGATTCTCTGAACAAATCGCGTGCCGCGTCCCGACGAAGCATTACCAGCAATAGGAACAACCACATAGCGGGTAACTATGGGAGTTCGATTGTTTCTTGTTCGAGCATACTGTCAACAATGGTCCAGGCTTCGTCCAATGTCTTACACAGTGTAATGCTGTGGCTGGAAGCAGCTTGCTTGAAAATCTTTGCCATCACCGTTACATACGGGTTGCGAGTGATTATAATCAGTTCACCTGACATTGCTGGCATTTTCTTCAGGAATGTTAGGCCCTGGCTCAGACTGTTGGGAGGTAATCTGGTGAACTCCGAAACGTCGATGATTCGATAGATACGCCTTGTGGCATGATCGAAAACCTCAGTATCTAACGTAGCAGCGTGCGCTTCGATTTCTGTCCACTCGACGGGATCGGTGTAGGTTTCCAGGGTCACACGCCCATCTCTCGCTAATTCAAAGTAAATAGGCAAATTCCAACTCCGATCCACTCATACGCTGTATGAAGCTATGACACCGCTCTTTTTTCCTGTTCAAGAAGATTATTAATTACATCCCAGGCTTCTTCCGACGTTCTGCATAGCGTTATTCTATTCTTAGCAGCAGACCGCTTGAGAATTCTCCCCATCATGGTTACGAAGCGACTCGTTGTAATAATAATGAGTTCACCCATCATCGGATGTGAATTTCTTATGATACTCAAGCTTCCACTGATAACGGTGTGAGGCAGCAGGGTCACTTTTGAAAAGTCGCTAACGGTGTGAAGTGGCTGGGTCGTATTGTCAAAAAATTCGCGCTGCATTTTAGTACTGTGCGCTGCGACTTCGATCATGTCAATAGGATCGGTATAGACTTGCCATAACACGCGTCCGTCTTTGAGGACTTCATATTCAACAGCCAAGTTCACCTCCGATCCACCTATATCGATTGATTGTTACATAATATTGGACTGTAAGGAACGGCCCCTATCTCAAAAAACCATAACAAGCGATAGTAGATATAATTTTCATCAACTACATTGACTATAGTAAGGCTGTGATTATGACCTGGTTTAGTGACTATATTTACGCGAATGGCATTCGGCATCATTATACACGTACTGGAGGAGAGAAGCCGCCAATAATGCTATTGCATGGTCTGACGGATAATGGGTCGTATTGGACAACAATTGCCCAGGACCTTGAACGTGATTACGACGTGATTATGCCTGATGCACGCGGTCACGGCCTGACTGACCCGGTTGGAGCCAACCCGTCATGGAAGGATAATGCCGAGGATGTAGCCAGCCTGATTCAGCAGTTTGGCTTGAATAAACCCGGCATCATTGGGCATTCGATGGGAGCAGGAACGGCAGGTGTGTTTGCTGCGCGACATCCCGAACTGATCCGTTATCTTGTGTTGGAAGATCCGCCGTTGTTTCCACGCAGCACGCCATCCGACAGTGAATCTGTACAGAACCGATTTGCGGTTGGCCCGTGGGAACAATCGCTGATCGTGCTCAAATCAAAACCACGGAATGAGCAGCTTGCGATTGCTCGCAGTGAACATCCTATGTGGCCCGACGTTGAACTGGAACGCTGGATCGACGCGAGGAACCAGTTCAATCTGTCGACGCTTCACGCGGTCTACGATTCGACGCCAGACTGGCGCGACGTGCTGCCACAGATTCAATGCCCGGTGTTGCTAATTACTGGCGATCCCGACAAAGGCGCGATCATTACTCCTGAGATCGCGGACGAAGCAATTAGTCTTTTGCCAAGTGGTCGCATCATCCGTATTCCTGATTCGGGACACAGTATTCGCTTTGATCAACATGACGCTTATCTGAAAGCAATCACCGCATTCTTACACGAGCACGAGCATTGATAGTCCTTTCTGAGCCATTGTAAATCTTTTTCACCCTTCAATATATCATAGGCCGGTGATAGAATACTTGAATAACGTAACGTGGAAAGCTGTTTTATGAACGGTAACGATCTGATTGAATTAGGCTATGAACCCGGCGTCGCCATCGGACTGGCGCTGCAAGCCGCGAAGACGGCGAAGAAGATGCAGCGTTCGCGCGATGAGATTCTCGGCGAACTGGCAAAGGTGCTGAGTGAGCCAAACGCGTTTGTGGACGATCTGGTTTATGGTCCTGTCGCAAAGCGATTGGTAGATGAGGCAAAACAGCGCTCATTCGACCAGCTTTATCCACTCGATACTGAAGCGCCGTACCGAATTTGGGGCAGCAGCGGAATTGAGCCGGGCGCAGTGGAACAATTGAAGCGAGCAATCCGTCTGCCAGTCGCGGTACGCGGCGCACTGATGCCAGACGCACACGTTGGCTATGGGCTGCCGATTGGCGGCGTTCTGGCAACCAGCAATAGCGTCATTCCCTACGCAGTCGGTGTGGACATCGCTTGCAGAATGAAACTCAGCATTTTCAATGCTGCTCCCTACGTTTTGGATCAGAAGCGCGACAAGTTCCGCAAGATTCTCGAACAGAACACGGTCTTTGGCCCTGGCATGGAATTCGACCAGCCTCAGGAACACGAGGTGATGGACGATCCGCTGTGGAAAGAACATCCTGTTGCGCGACGTTTAAAGGATCGGGCGCGGCAGCAACTCGGCACAAGTGGATCGGGCAATCATTTTGTAGAATTTGGCTCACTCGAAGTCACAGCAGAATTCGATACGGCGCTCGGAAAGGTTCCGCCGGGAAAATATCTGGCGCTGCTCAGCCACAGCGGGAGTCGTCGGTTCGGCATGGAGATCGCGGATTATTATACGGAGATTGCCATGCAGCAGCGCAAGATGTTGCCAAAGGACTTCGTTCATCTCTCCTGGCTAGACTTGGATCAATCGGCGGGCGCGGAATACTGGGCGGGCATGGAACTGGCGGGCAAATACGCCAGCGCCAATCATGCTGTCATTCACCGCGAGATTGCCAACGCGCTGCGGATGGAACTGCTGGGTGGGATCGAAAACCACCATAACTTCGCCTGGAAAGAAATGATAGACGGGCAAGAAGTCATCGTACATCGCAAAGGTGCAACGCCAGCAGGGAACGATGTTCTTGGGGTGATTCCCGGCAGCATGGCCTCCCCCGGCTATGTAGTGCGCGGCCTCGGCAACCCTGACTCGCTCAGCAGTGCGGCGCATGGAGCAGGCCGCAAAATGAGCCGGATGGAGGCGATCAAGCGCTTCGACTGGGATACGGTTAAACGTAAGCTCAAGGCGCAGGGTATTGATCTGCTCTCAGCCGGACTGGACGAGGTTCCCGGTGCTTACAAGGACATTACGCAGGTCATGGCCGAGCAAACTGATCTTGTTGAGCCGCTGGCAGAGTTC
>WNFL01265813.1_pt2 | contig 38129 bp, 49 predicted proteins | sample 5400361 | NCBI WGS metagenome assembly WNFL01 (sample SAMN13153351, study PRJNA577476) | soil metagenome | isolation source: 40 cm soil on Douglas fir-dominated hillslope | place: USA:California | collected 2013-09-17
CTCCATTGGTAACACCACCCTCACAACCACATTCTCCGTATGGACCCCATTCCCCGGGCTATTCGCCGCTTCTTCATCCCAATTTCTCGGCCCCAACGCCGAGCGTGCCAGCCTACACGTATCCGACGCCCGTGTATGCACCATCACCTCCCATGTTCACCCCGCAATATGCTATAACCCTCCATCCTCTCCAGTCGCCTTATCATACAGGTCCACATGCCACAAGTGCCTTCGGTTCTCAACCAAGTGAGACAGGGCGGCCCACTAACGATCGTACGAACCCTCAACCGCCGATACCACCGCTATTGAGAACACAGAACTCTCAAAGCGCTGGCCAGACACTTCAGCAGCAGCATCAACAGCAGGCTGCGACGCCGTCCCCCAGCCCCTGGTGGTTCCCTCCTGGCTACACTGTTCCCTGTGCATATCCAGGAGTACCTAGCGCAGGTCCATACGCTCCGCGGATCCAAGTTCCTTCACAAGGTGCAGCGATTCCAGTTTCCTCCCAAGCCCCGCCGCAGTTGCCTCAGGATTCGCCTCCAGCTCCGAGCGGGCAAGCATCGGCTCTCTCTCCGCAGGCGCTCCGATTCCCTCCACTTGCGTCGTCACCCTCGTTCTCGCCTGCGTCAGCGTCAGGCAGCCCATTCGCTGCGGCTCCTATACCGCTTCGCAGGTTCAACCCTAACCCTGCTACACGCTCGGAATGGGTTCTCTGGTGCGGCAACGTTCCGAACGACGCGACCGAGGAAGAACTTCTGCACTTCTTCCGTCAGATTGATTCACAATCACCCCCAGAGACATCCGTTAATGTGGGTGTTGGTGTCGCGTCTACTGGTGTGGCACCAGCTGCGAGTGGAGGGAACAATACACTTCCTGCACGCCCGTCTACGGCATCCTCGGGACCAGCGGTCACTGCAGCAACAAGTAGTGTTGCCTCAGTCTTCTTGATAGCGCGCTCTAATTGTGCTTTCATCAATTTTACCTCGGAGGAAATGTTACACAAGGCTGTTCAGACGTTTAACAACAAGCCACTTAGGAAGGGTGGGAAGTGCCCTCGATTAGTCTGTCGTATTCGGAGACGCGAGGATGACCTCAGGGCAGGCGTGGGAGGTCAGCGTGGAACGGGTATACACGTACAATGGGTTAAGGAGATGGCGCGGCGGCAAGAAAGCGCGGAGGCTCACAGATGGGTTGACGATCCGCCCACAAGTCCCTCGACGCACCTTGGACCAGAGTCAAGCGCTAGTGCAGGCGATCCGTCTCCCCCTCTGGTCCCACCAGCCGAAGACGAAGAACCGGCGAAGGAGAGACCCGGTCCTATGCCTATTCAGTCTTGTGACTCTGGAAAGTCACAATCAACGACGTCGAGTTTACTTGTCAAACATTTCCCAAACCGGTATTTTATCCTCAAGTCGCTTACTCAGGTTAGTCATGTCATTTCATTTTCATTCGTACAAGTTTGCTCTCGATTTCTGAAAATGGGTTTCTATCGCGCACAGTTTGACCTCGATTTGAGTGTGCAGCGTGAGTTATGGGCAACACAGCCACACAATGAACCGGTTCTTGATCGGGCATATCGAACCAGTTCTGTGGTATATCTCATCTTTAGCGTCAACAAGAGTGGAGAGTTCTTCGGTTACGCCAAGTGAGTCTTTCGGTAACAATCCGCTACAAAGCCTCATTGCTAATGTATATTCCTTGTTCTCAGGATGAATTCGGGCATTTTTTCGGATGGGCATCGCCCTTCTGTGGAATGGGCAGCACGCGATACGCCAGGGTCTGCTCGCACATCCCCGGTCACTTCTCGTTTGCCACCATCGACGATCGATGAGGACCCTCGGTCTGAAGATGTTGCACCAACGGCACGCCCCCCAGCTACGCCTATACTCAACCTTTCGTCGAATGAGTACTTGTTGACGCCAGAAACCGACCACCCTCCAGTAACGTCCCCCGATCCGATTACGCCAGGGAACGTGATCGATTCGGCCTTTTCGCAACCAAACCCACCGGGCTCGTCACCCCTACCTACCAAGCACGAACTCTACGCTCAACATTCCGCGCCTGCGGAAATGGGTCGGCCTCATAAACGGCTATCGGGTTCAGAGTCACTCCAAAGTGCTGGGACGTGGGACGAAGTCAAGAGGCAGCGGCCGCAGACTAAGACTGCGTGTGAGGATACTCTAGAAGGGATTGGGGAGGAAACACTGCCAAAGGATGATCAAGAGGACGTTATAGTAGATGAAACTTTACCAGAGGAGAAAGGGGAATCTCATCAACGACCCGCGCCAAGGTTCACGCGCACCGCTCCCCTATTGAGCATCACGGAGGGTCTTGTGGGGGCGACTCTTGTGGACCCGGTTTCGGAACAACAAACGCATGTGGATAGAGCGCCCGTACCACCGGACGATTCGGCGCCAGTCAGAGGGTCTGCGAGAGCTGTAGGATGGGGCACTCCATTCAAGGTTCAATGGATCAGGACCGACCCTTTGTCGTTCCATAGTACAAAACACCTCAAAAATCCGTGGAATGGTGATGTACGTTTTCAATTTCCTTCCCAATTCTTTCTTGACTTGCTGTTTCCAGCGTGAGGTTAAGGTTTCTCGAGATGGGACGGAGATCGAGCCCACTATTGGCCAAATGCTCGTCGAAGAATGGGAGAAGATTGAACCCCCTCCTAGGCCTAACCAAGCGGGGGTGACGGCCACGTGTCCTTCGCCAATTGCACCGCTCCCTAGGACTGGGGGAGGTCGGGAGCGCCCCATGCGAAATGCACCTGGAGCTGGTTCACGGGCGTCTAAGGCATCATAAGTCATGCATAGACGCCTGTTCGACATTCCCACACACCTTACAAGTGTGTCCAATAGAAGAGACGCTAAGGGAAGGACCTCGTGCTGAGCGACAACAAGCTGGGTCTACCTTCACGACACGACTTTGACTCTACCAAAGATTCCGCAGGCCAAATACGTGTGCAAACGACAGCTTCGGCGCGCGACCCGCGCCGACAGTCTCACAACAGCACCAATTCGGTGTCTTTATACCCTCACTTTTTCTTTTTTTTCTTTTAATTTTCCACGACGACGCGACGCACTCCGTACATTCACGATTACGCAGCACTTCGCGACAGTCCCGCATAACGTCCTAAAAGGCACCATTAGATCGCCGTTTGGCAACCGAGTTTTATGAGATTTACTACTCTATCGTGTTTCATCTATGACGCAAACCACGCGCGCCTTCTTAGCACTACATCCCAGACAATGTATTGCATTATGGCTTTGTCTCGCGTTCTCATTGTCCATCCACTCTCTCCTCGGCCCACTCATTCGAATACAAATGTATCCATAGGTTTGCTAGTCACACGCGCACCGCTATACACGAGCCATCCCTTTCACCTACATCCTTCGTAGCACCACTGCGTGTCGGTTTCGTTTTCGAGGTCTGGCCTCTTGCCTTGTGGTTGTGATTTCCGTACATCTTTTCGCGTCATACACGAGTGCGGTTGGATGTCCGTAATTAACTTTACCCTTGCCATGTTGCTAAATCTCATAAAAATAGAAAATACGACTTACGGGCTTCCTCCCTGGGAGGGGTGATGTCTCCAGCTAGAAAGACAAAGACTTGGACATATACCATGCCACCAACACCACAAAGTATCCCGGAGTACGCTCTGAAGCATGCTCCCATCGTTTGGCTACACAAGGGCGACGAATTCTTCCCAAGCCATGTAGTGGAGCACCTCCGGAATGTCAGTCCGAGAACCTTCGCGGGTGTGGACGTCGATGTTCCCGCCGATGTCAAGAATAATGTCAAGGCACTCTCTCATCCAGACGTAAACAAGGGGGATGTTTTCCTCACTCTCGATGTACGTCATGCATCCACTCGGCTCGATGCTCGATGTCTCCTCTGAGCAGACCCCGGGAGATCGAATGTGCCTTTGTAGTTCCAACTTTATGATCAGACTGATTGAACCCCTCAGAAAGACGTCAGGGAGAACCCGAGGATACCTGAGTTGCAAACCCCGCACTGCAAGCCAGATAGCAACGGAAAATCACACTCTCCCTGTTTCATAATCGTTGGTGATAAATCAGCCCTTTCACCGGGATGCGTTGATGTGTTCTACTTCTGTAAGCCTTCGAAACTCCTTTGCTCCCGAAGGAACGCTTGAGAATATTTCACCTAGTTTTCTACGTACGTTGATACTGCACTAATCTGTCACTCGCAAAATAACCATTCGTCTTCAAGGCGTTTAACGAAGGCAATACAGTATGCACCCACCCACCGTGAAAGACCGAGCTCACTGATTCGCACAACACCACAGGTTCTGTTCCAACACTTTGGTGCGTGACACTTTTGAACAGTCGTGTATATTCATTTAACCGTCCCATAGGCAACCATGTGGGCGATTGGGAACACTGCATGATCCGTGAGTACACGCATCTATGCCCCATTAAACTAGTTTCTCAGCCTTTTGCAAGGTTATGTCAACTGTGTACCGTCCTCTGTCCATCTTTCGGCCCACAGCGACGGTAATGCCTGGGACTGGAAGCTACTTGAGAAAGATGGGGAACGACCTGTGATCTACTCTGCTGGAGGATCTCGTGAGTGGAAACAAGGGCTCAAGCTAAGCGATTCTAATCAACACTCAAAGACGCCATGTACCCCAAGGTGGGAACACACAACTACTCCGGTGTTTTCCTCGTCGGGCCCCAGGATTACACAAGCAAAGGCTACAAATGGGATCCAACTTTCAACTTCTGCGCAGCATCGGTCAAAGATGGGCACTTCGCAGCCTTGACGTCTACTCACCAAGGTCACAACGATGAGATCAGTGGTGAAGACATGGTCACCATTCTATCCTTCGAGGGCCGTTGGGGCAACAGTTTCTCTGAAATTCGTCGTCGCAAGTCACACTTACAGCCGCTTAGGGACTTCGGGGCCAAGATCATGGCGACGGTCACCGGCACGGAAGACGACCAGCTAGAGAACGCAGAGGAGGCCGCTATCAAAGGCGAAGGGAATGCGGTCGTGCAGAAGGCGAAGCAGGAAGGCGTGGAGTCTCTTTCGCTTCATCAGAGGCTCCTGCTTATGATCTATGCTGAGGGACCTACGGGCCCCAGAGACAAATCCCTTGACAGGAAGAACGTGAATCGGTGGGAGAATCGTGCGATGCTTCTTGACATTTGAGGGTGATCACGTGGGCAGATCGACAAGGAGCAGAATTGAAGCTGTTCTTAGGCTGCTGTATGCATACTCAAGAAATATTTGTATCAGAATTTATGAGATCTCAGAGAGTGCTTCAAATGCTTCCGCCAGTCAGGCTCTTCGTATCAGGCCGAGGGAATCGAGAAGTGGATTTGGTCAATTGAATGGGAAAATACGTACTAGGTCATTCAACTTCTTTTATATAAACAACAGTCGCATACGCTGGTCAAGAAATGTTTCCGGACAGAATGGTTCAAGAAAGATAAAACAGGTACAAACAGCATACGTCGACTAAGCAATAGTGGTCTTCAAAAGACTATGTCATTAGCTACAGAGGCACGCGGGGTAGCCTCCTGCGACTCAGGCTGTACGGTCCGCTCATGGTCTGGGTCGATGCACTGCTGGGATGAAGATTGCGGGTCGACATGCAAAACTGTCTCATCGTCAAAGGAGTTTGGCCGTGTGGAACTGAATGGGTCCATTTCTGGCTTCTTGGTAATGAGGTTGAACCTGGCCCCCTCTCCTACTGTAGAAATCGATGATGTCCGTACTGGCTCCAAGACGAGGAGGCGTTGCGGCGATCCTGGCCATTTCCAGCCCACCTCAATACCTGATTTGGGGAAACTTGTTTGGCTGCTACCGGATAGATGGGTTCGGGGCCGTTGGAGAGGAAGTGCACCATGAGCTAAATCGTGGTTCTCATAGCCGGTTGAATGAATCGGTCGAGGAGGCGGTCTCAGTTTGAATGAAGTATCTGAGGAGGGTCTACCAACTTTCAACTTGATCAAAACTACAAAGAGTAAGTCTAGATAGTAGTAAAAGGCAACCGTAGTCTTACCATGAAAGATGACCATAGATAAGGCTGTTCGTAGGATAACTACCATCCGAATACTAAACAAGACCCATGTTGTTGGTTTGGCCACCTTAAGGGCTGAGGACGTACAACCTAATAGTTGTGATAGGCCTAGTTGCATGAAGAGGGCACACATCCGCTTCGGGCCGAGAGTGGAATGCGCCGTTCGCGGAGATACAAACATGAGGACGAGGAGAGGGATAGGCCCGAACGAGGAGACCATGCATAAAATGGGCGATACTAATGCAGATAGCTCGGCAATGTTGACAAGAAGAGATGACAACTCTGTCGCTAAACCTATGGAGGGTCGATCGATCTCAGTGGTGGCAAGAGGAGCGTTGTACGCACCAGCAGCGGTGAGCGCAATGACAGAGTTTGTGTATGTTGCATGATATAAATTTGTTATTGGAGCTTCCATCAGTTTGTTTAGTATCACGGGTGATAAGAGGAACGCGACGCCAAGTGTGACTGAAAGAAATTCAAGGTCACAAATTCGGCAAGAAGACGACACTCACGTATCTGGGATATAAGGGAGAGTATGAGAGAATCGACTAGGAGCAATTGGTTCGCGAAATGGGGTTCGCTGATGAGAGCAATAAGGGCGCTCACACTTCCGCAGGACAGAATTAGCCCAAGAGAGATGATTGAAGCAGATACAGAGTATGGAACAATGGCATTTTGGCCCGACTTTGAGGGACGCAAAGATGAAAGAAGAAGATAAAGCGAGAGTGGAGTGAGTGAAAGCGACAATACACGAGGGAACGCATCGATGAGTACAACCCCCAGCATATTCGACAGTATTTACGCGTCGTTGGGAGCAATCGACGTGGAGAGCTGGACCTGGGAAGTATGTGAGCCCTGGGTCCGCCTCCGCTGTTTGCATACATGTCGAGCAATATCCACTCAAACAACATCATGAAACCTCTAATAGGTATCCACACGACTAGACGACGCAGAATATGTTTTATTTGTTTGGCCCCGCGCGTTCCAAACAGCACTTTTGCACGTTCTCACTGCCAGAGAAAGCGCGTCAAGCCGTCCTCTGGATTTCTGCGAGACCATCCCCTGCAATGTCTTTGGCTCAGGGGGAACCTGTCCCGCCTCCAGGATGCTCGACACCGCCGCCCAAGATGCTCCAGGAATTGCCAGCGATTAACTCGTCTCCGCTCGCAAACTACAACGGCCACGCAATTACCACCCCCCCAAAGCGTGCAAGGAAATCTATTGAACCTGTCGTTGGCCCCGTCAAGGGCAAGCACGGCGTCGCAAAGCGCAAGAGGTGCTTTGACCACGATGCACATGGCCCTAGGATTTTTGGCTAATGATACCGTTAGGGACGTGCTACCTCTACCAGATAATGACCTTCCGAGACCGCCGCCATCACCCTTCTTCACTTTCCAAATGCCACCGCCTTCCATTGCGAGACGTCAGATTAAACGACTACGCTCAACAACACCCTCTAGTTACAACCCATTCCTCGTGTCTCTCAAGCAGTTCCCTACAGTTAGCCTTTATGCTCCGTCCTCTATATCTAAACGGGAGGACCTGGAAGGAAGTCTTCCATCGTCGGATCACCTGGGCTCTGTCATACTCAAGCTGGAAGGGGAGCGAGTCATCGATAGTGGAATGGATGTGGACCTTGCTACCTCCCTCGAGCGCAGCCCCATAGAGGATGAGGATGATATCTTTGAGGATGATGTCTTCTCTGACTGAAACGCCTCTATTGGTCTTGACCTATGACAAAGCCCTGATAGGTGAGGAGCTCTGATTACTGTGAATACCCTGTTGGACCAACCCCTGCATTTGAACAGGTTTTAGGCTTACCCTTTCACGGACAATTGACCTTGGTTTGATTTGTACATAAGGACCTATGCGCCCTGCAGCATTGCTTTCTATAGCATCCGCGATTTTGTCTTCTACATGCACGAACCCCTGCAGGTCGAGTGCCATCCACCCTTTATTCTCTAAAATAGGGCTTTCGGCGAGTGAGTCATTCAACCCCCGGCGCTTTCCCACCTATCATACCAAGTCAGCAGGCAGAGACATGCGTTCTACCTTAAAAACGCGAGCCCTCGACTGATCCATTCTGACCCAGTAACGCCCGGAATTTGCCCCGCACCCTTGCGAACCATGTCGAGCAGCGCATCTAAATACGTTTTCTTCTGGCGGGTAACTACCTCACTTGACCTTCCTCTGTCTTATTGATAACCGTATTGCTTCCAGCAAACCGAGGAAGAAGCAGGCTGGGCAAGTCAATGGTACCAGAGGCCTTGCACTTCTCCTTCCCCACTCAATGCAAATGACACAGTCGCCTACCCGACGGCTGAACACTATATGATGTATCACAAGGCTCTGTTGTTCAACGACAGCGACATCGCCACCCAAATCCTCGCGGCCACCACACCTATCGAGGTCAAAGCTCTTGGACGGCAAGTGAAAAACTTCGACGATGAAATCTGGAAGGAGAATCGGTATCGAATCGTGAAGGAGGGAAACATCCTCAAGTTCATCCAGCATTCGGATCTAAAGGAGAAATTGCTCGCGACCAAAGGGAAAATGCTAGTCGAGGCATCTCCGAGAGATCGGATATGGGGGATTGGGTATGGGGCAAAAAATGCCCTCGCCAACAAGGAGAGGTGGGGGCTGAATTTGCTCGGTCTGGTGCTGGTCGAAATACGCGACGAAATGTTAGACGAACAGGATGACGAAGCGGCGGTATAAGCATAACGCGATGATGTCCATTCAGAAAATGCACCCGCTACATAGTACAAGTACAAAGGGCAAAAAACAATTCCAGACCTCTCTCCATGCCACCCTGGTCTCGTGTACAATTAATCTCATCGAATCATGAAGGACTGCAAGATGGCGAGCGCGCAAACCACGGAACAGACAACGAAGCCAAACGAGTAGCCAGAAGGATCACCTTCTACGCTGGTCGCCCACATGTAACCACCGATGATCTGCAAAATGATTTCAACGTGAGACATATTTCATGGAAGTGAAGGACCTACGGGTCCAAAGAACCGAGCAAGGGAGACTATACTCTGTGCCAGGCCATTCGCCATGCCGATGACATGAAGGGGGGCCATGTAGTTAAGGAGAATCGCAACCGATGTATATGCGAATGTGGTACCGCAATAGCGAATGGCGGTACTGATCGCAAGCGCTTTAGACTATGGTGAGCACCAAGGGAGACCTGACGGCACATTCGTTCTTACCAGTCATTACCCAAAAACTGTTGCCTTCCCCACCGCTTGCAAATGCCCGATATAGGGTAACAGTGAGGTAGGCGGGGATGAAGAGGGCTGACCCGATTCTGAACATTGCGAGATGGCTGAAGCGGCCACGAGGTGGCCCAATGTTTCTAAAGGGATATGATTAAAAAATTGTCGATTGATTGGGAGACGCTGTTACTGACGGATAGAGGTAGAACTGAAAGACAATCTGGACGAAACACATCATCGCGACTAAAGGAAACGTCGGTTAACGAAGTTTAGAATGGTTCACTTTAACGACTCACTGAGCTGCGAGAAGTGAGCCGCAGTAAGACCCAGTCCTCCCGAACGGTATTGCCTAGTCACATCAGTATCGTGCCATATGACATAGGGTATCGTGCTTACGAAACAAGGTACAGATAGAAGATCTGATCGTGAGTCGTCGAATGTAGGGCCAACAGGCCATATTGCAGGATGATCATGAGGGGCAGCTGAGTCCAAGGACTAGGTGCTTGCTGTTCCATTACCAAATTCTCAACAGCAATGGACACTGGCCGACTCTCGGCGATTGGTGCGAGCGTATCGGTAGGAAGTGAGCTCTCGACGGGACCAGGAGACGACAGCATAGGAGGGGTGCGCACTCCGGTATGCGCAAAAATCACCGGCAAGTTAGCTGGCCCTGATGGCCGTCGAGATCCGGCCATTGCTAGACTTGGTCGTCTTGGGCCATTGAAGCTGAAACGAGGGGCAGCAGAGACCGACGGCCGGTTTGAGCGAGAAGGGGGTATATTTGGCGGAGAGGCACCTATTGGACCGACAAGGTTCTGTGTTGCGGCAATCTCTTCCTCGGTGGCGGCACCTCCTGCAGGTGCGGGATTCTCTTCACCGTCGCTTTCAAATACCTCTTCGTTATCCACGGTAATTGCAGCTTGTACCCATAGGTCTGCGAGCGAGGTTCCTTGTAGTTCGTTGGCTAAAATGGGGGTGAATGAAGGGTCACAAGTTATACTGGGCTATTGATCGCTCACCCAATAGGAGCCGTTGAGCAAAGTTTGAGGGTACCTCACCGTCTTCAGTGGTCAAAATATCGTTCGTATCGCGTCGCCGACGTCGAATAGTAGACGCGAGGCTGCCTCTCCTGGTATTCACACTCCCCACCACCGCTCGACTTGAGGTACCATAACCGTAAGCGGAGCCATTGACTCGCGAGGTCCTAGACATGGTTCGCGTTCTAGACATTGCAACAGCAGGAGCCGAGGTGCCCGTTGACACTATACCGGATGCTCCGGATGGTCTTCTGTGAGCATCGAAGACGCGATTGGCGAATACTCCGCTCAACTTCCTTGCAACGTTTTCCCTGAGTTGTGCCAACGGGCGTGCTGGTGTTGAAAGGGGTGTAGTCTCTTCTTCTTCTTCTAGGAGGGGAGAAAGGGGCTGGTCCTCTTTATCTGGGTCTAGCCTGATAGCACCTCCGCGTACACCTCCGTCGCGACTGAGGCCCAACGAAAGGATGGCCCCAATGAATGTGACCGACGAAGCAATGAGACATGGGAGAAGATATGGGTAGTACTTGAACAACTGGACATTTCCGAAAAGGCCCGGATAGTGTTCTGCAGGCGACTCGAATGCTCCACCGATAATAGCGCCTGCCACACCTCCCATACCCCAGGCGAACCTAGGGTGATTTATTAATTTACGTATAGAGTGTGTGATCTGTGCTCACCCGAGGATGGCATAAGCTCGGCCTTCGTTGGTAGAATCCACGATGCTCCCAATGCTACTGCGTGCGACACCCACAGCTCCTGCAAAGATGCCCTGCAGCAAGCGGGTCAAGAGTGCCTCACTGAAGCTTTTTGATGTACCAAAAGCCGTGCAGCTGATGGCCATTCCAAGAAGTGAGACGAACAAGACGGTGCGTTGCCCGTACTTTTCGGCAACCGTTGCCCATAGCAAAGAGGTGGCAAATTGCGTGATGAAGAACATGGAGCATAAGATTCCAGTCCAGTAACCTGTTAGCCAGTGAGTTAGATTAGAGCAGCCGATTACGACCAAGCTTACCAACAACACCCTCGTCGTCACTGATATTGAAGCCTAGAGGTGATAATGGGTATACAACAAGACTCTAGACTTTGTTTGGACTCACTCTTAACCATAAATAGCACCCACGGCGCTGATACGTTCGCAGTGAGGAACTCTCCTAACATGACCTTGATAGGGACTTGTTAGAACCGGCAGGTAGTAGGACGACTGGATTGCTTACTATTGATAAGACTGTCATCGGTAGAAGGGGTAGCGGTGTACTGCCTGGGATAGTCATAGGAAGTGCATTTGGTATCAGCGGTTTATCGGGAATTTCATCGCCAATTTGAAGGACATCATTTTGGGCGTTGTTGGATTCCCAGTTCATGTCGTTAAACGGGTCTCCAGTCGGTGATGGGGTGTCAGTGAGCAGAGCAGAATCGCTCTGCTGAAGGTTGGGAGGAGGGAGCTCGAGGGTACCAGGCGGTCGTTTATGTGACGCCATCTGTACTATTTAGACAGTTTGGGTAATAATGCTTAGCACGTTTTCGGACAATTATTGGGACAACTGGGCGCGCGGCGCGGACGCTGTGATGAGCCCCAGGTTTGTTCGTGATATGGTAAATCCTTGTAATACAGTTTGTGTTGAATAATGCCGCGTTGAGACAGCTATTGTGGAAAAGAGGACGCGGTAGACTCCAAGTGATGGCATCCTGAGATAGGGAGGGCGCGCCTACGCTACTACTTATCGTCAAATCAACTTACTCGCGCTACCGTTACTGCCCGCTATTGGTAACGATGTCATCGCAGTTCACACCAACGCACCAACGTGACCCCCACCTTATTGGACAACCGGAACGACCGCGACTTCATCAGGGAGTAACTGAATGAGCGAGGAAGGTACATGTCCCTCTCGTGACGAAAGATGGATGCAAGTTTGCTTGAGGTAGATAAGGTAGTAGAACAGCGCGGAATAACCCAGAGTTCTGTGGAATGGATACTGGCTGAACAGTATTCGAATGACACACAGGGGTTCACAGTGTCACAGTGCATTTTCGCGTTGATATGGCCAGATTTTCTAACGAACGTGGCTTGCAACTTGCGGTCAAGGTCGAGTTTGGTCAACCATGTGCGGGTTGCTTCCGTCCACCTACAAGCACGTCCCATTTCAGGGCAACGATTGAAGAATATCTCCTATCGTATCCTCTTTCCACAATGTCTGAGTCCTTGTACCCAAAAAATCCATTTCTCTCCCGTCCTGCATTTACAGGGAGGGTCAGCTCGCCTCTCAGTCGGCCACATTTCCCTTGGACGACGTACCTGCACCATCGACCCTCTTCTGCTAGTCCCGCGCCAACAGGTGCCTCAGCCAACTGGGAATCGGCTTCGACGGTTTCGAACAACTCACAGACATACACCCGTACTCCGTCAGCCATCGTCCCTCAGTATAATGAAGAGACAAACATGCGCCAATGGACATTCACGGTATGTCTCTCCACTCTGACTCGCTCACCATCGAGAGCTGTCGACTCATCTCGGCGCTTGAAGGCTTTTGAATGGACAGTGCGAAACGTTCGCGAACTGCGTGACTACATTGAAGGAATCGAGACTCAGAACTCTCTAGAAGGCCCTTCTTTCGACGAATCTTCAGATAGCAAAGACGGTGCTATCCCTGCCATCCTCAAAGAGGCTCCTCTTATCGGTGACGGAAAGTTCAAACTTGAAATAGGGAGAACTTCATCGGCTGAAGAAGCCTCTGCAATAAGCCCACCGCCAGTTGCCACCGAGATCGCTCAGTTGATCCCACTGTTAAACACGTTTGACTCCTCTGCTTCTTCAGCACCTACTAACCCCAATGCTACCCTATCGCTGTTTCTTACATCCATGCAATTGGATTGGAACCACGGTGGCTACGAAGTTGCTGCCACGCTCATGGCGGGGATCAAATGCAGTGAGGATCGGCCCGGTGAGAGAGGCACGCGAAACGAATGGGTTTGGGAAGCTTGGAGAGACTGGGTCTTTTGCAAAGGTTCCGAATTCTGGGGTATGCCTCGATTTGTCCATCAGGGCTATAGCCACTCACAACCTGTTCAGAATGCACGATGCCCTCTCTCTCAAGCTTATTAGAGAAACCAAGAATCTCCACCACTGACTCCTTCGTCATCTGCATCCAAGTACACTCTCCAGTTGGACCACATGTCAGTACGGATTCTCTTGGGCCATATTTTCCGACTAATGCGAGACTTCGTTTAGTTCCCTCAACAACCTAACGCGTTCTATGTACCGAAGGACCTCTTGGATGGCATTGAGGCATCACTCGACAATGCGAGTGAGTGGTTTGCTAGACCGATGAACACCTCTCATAAAGAATGCAGATACCGGAGACGTCCAATTTATCTGTTTAGAGCGCTATGATCCAGCGGTCCAGACGTTGAACGACCCAGAGAACTCCTCCCAATCGACATATTCTCTCAACCTCACGGCTCGTAAACGTGTCATTTACGCACACTCGGACATCCTTGCAAGGCGTTGCGATTATTTCGCTACGTTGATCGCCTCTTCATTTGCAGAGAATAACTCGGGTGGCGGACGAGTCATGCATACAATTGACGTCGAAGAAGCAGATTTCGTGACCATATATTGGCTACTCAAATGGATTTATGCCGACTGGCTCCTTTTCAAGGACATCGACGACCCACGAGCAGCCGTAGACGGCCTTGGTGCTGGATGGAGTGCCCGATGGCTGACTGGAGGTGGGGGTGAATGGGATTGGAAGACATTCTCCCCAAAGAGCGGTCAATTCGAGGACCTGGATGGAGAGGACAGCACGGCCAGGAGCGTCGCTTCGGACAGCATGAGCGCTGGAAGTATGGCGTCTGCTGCTACCAATTCCCAAGCTAGACCTCCCACTAAGGTCATAAATCTTGCTCCTCCACCAGCAACCCCTCGCACCCCATCCAGAACGAGCAGCACTGCTTTACGCGGAAGCACCACTGTGGGTCGACGGTCGGCTACTGGAACGGCACCATCCAGTAGCACCAAGAATATATCGGTATCCATCGCTTCCACTTCGACTCGGAGCGTGCCATCCACATCGTCATCTTCCTCACCCTCGCAAACTCAGCCGCCACAAACCACCTCTCGGACTTCACCCTTCCCAACCACACTCTATCCGCTCTCACCTTCGCAAACCCGTCTACCACCCCGAGGACAATCCGACCCGTATCCGCATCCCACTCCAGCCCCACCCGCCGCCTCGGCATTGTCCATATACCAGATAGCACATCGCTATGCTATTCCTGGCCTTCAACACCTAGCAATGGAGCATATGATGAACACTATCACCTCGAAGACGGCCTTTCCTTTGCTGCTTGCGAGTTGTTTCTGGGATGAGCTGCACAACCTTGTCCAGGTGAGCTTGAATGTGGTCGATGTCTGCACATTCCGATCTCTTCCCATTCTGCAGGACTATGTAATCAACCAATGGGCCGAAGTTTCCCGATCAGAGGAATTTGACACATGTGTCCTCGAGGTTTCGGCAGGCGAGTGAGTGATATAGGCGGTATCTTGTAAATATACCAGCTCACAACCTGTTCGCAGATGGGGTTCAGAGGGAGGCAAGACGCTCACTACGCTCTTCCGCCGTTTACACTCTCCAAATCAACTTCGACTCTCATGAGTGGACGCCTGCTTTTGCAATGGCCATAGCTTGTACGCACCCTGGACGATATGTACTCGATATATATCACACCGAGCTGAGCGATATCACGATTTCCTAAAACTTCTCCGCCAAGGGTCCACTTGATAGGTGAGTAATGTATGCACTACAACCACAGAATATGGATGGGCAAATGAAATCGCAAGGGGGCACTGAAGACATTCATCTTCTGGCCCAACCAACGGCACTATATCGTACACATACTCGGGAAGCGATATCCCCTAATGCTCAGTCTCCTCCCAAGTCCTTCCGACAGTCTTGACCAAATCCTCTTGCGTGATCTGCTTCCCACTGGTAAAGTAACCGGCGGCAATCTTCGCGTCAATCTCGACGCGTGAGTCGGGTGGGATTAGGTGGTCGGGGATGTCGTATCGCTTGTGGATGGGGATACCCGATTCAACGATCGCGTTGTATTTCCTAAACAAGACGGGTAACAAAGCATTAGAGTGACAATTATTGCAAGGTAACGGCATCTTCCCGACGATCGGACAACGCGCTACTGCGGAAACATTCCGTTGGAATGGGGCAGGCGTTGTTGAATTGCTGGGAAGTGGGTCATCGAGGAAAGGACAGAGAGAACGTACATGTCGCTCATCGACACCATGTTGTCAATTTTCTGAATACCCAACCAATGCAACACGTCGGGCATGAGGGCTTGGAAGCGCATATCCTTGACGCCTGCTATTAGTTCTGTCGACTTGAAGTACTTGTCCGCGCTGTCACCGCCACGTTTTCGGAGGTTGTAAACGAGGTACCTAGAAAGATATTGTAAGACTTGACTGGGACTCCTCCATCTAGTCAGGAGAAAAATGCACCAACTTGGTCACTTCACCCAATGCACGTCCCTCCTTGCGGAAGTAGACGACGACACCTACACCACCTCGTTGGGCGGTTCGTACACATTCTTCAATCGCGAAGATGAGGTACGGCTTGCATGTGCAAATATCAGAGCCGAAGACGTCGGAACCATTGCACTCGTCGTGAACACGGAGAGTCAGCTCCTTGGAGGGGTCGTTCATGTACTCGGGATTGCCGACTATATGGGATACGTACGAGAGTGAGTAAATGTTCAAGGGAGGGATGGGGGGCATACATACAGATGTAGACAGTCAAGCCACCAATGGGTGGGAGGAACACCTTGACGTCCGGTCGAGTAATGAGTTCGGGGTACATGCCACCAGTGTCTTCGAACAGCGCCCGACGCAATAGTCCTTCAGAGCTTGAAGAAGCCATCAGAAAACCATACGGGAGGAGGACATATAGTATGTATGTATGTAGTTGGAAGAACTCACATCCCGAAGCGTTCAGCCACACCGGGCAAAAACCAGACGGGTTCAACGGCAGCCTTTGAGCACGCCAATTCGACACCAGGGTCGACGTCACTCTCCGTATAATCGGGGTTCAGAATCGGGCGGCTCTTAATGACGATTTTACCGTCGGTTTTGATCGCGTCCTTCCGCGCGGCCTCGTCGATCTCGCTGAGCTTGATGTGGGCCTTTGTGACGGCGATACTGGGGCGGACGTCGAGGCCCTTTTCGATCTCGTCCGCCCAGATCTGGGGTACGAGGTGGCCCCATGGGTCGAAGGAGACGATCTTCTTCTGGTCGAACCACGCGGGCTGCGGGGGGATGTTCACGGGGGGCTCCGTGTGCGCGTACGAGGGCTTGTGAGTCGCGGAGAGGGTGCCGAGGGCGATTGCGAGGGCTCGGTAGATCGAGTAGGATCCCGAGTGCGCGCCAATGGCGTTGCGCATCTTGATCATGTTCGGCAGACGCGAGGGGACGACTGGACCACGTGTTTTGGGGTCTTGCGCACCCCATTGGAGCCCGTATGGTTTGATCCCCGTCTGGTCGGGGTATGCTGCACAACGGGGGGCACGTTAGACGGCGGGACAGACATAGAATGAATTGTTGTGGAGAATGGAAGGGAGCAAAGGAGTACGATGGCTGGGTCTTCCAGAAAGGCATGGTCATCAAAGTACACGTCCTAGGATACCAGCAAAGCGCGTACATCGCGCCGGAAGGAATTCAAGGCGTTGGATCGACGGGGAATGGAAGAGGGCATAGGAAGCCGGGAAACGCGACTCACTGGTCAGAATGACCCTCTGGGGATACAAGACCTTTTCTCGATCCTGCTGGAGGGACTTGGAGGGCAGTCTACCGGCGAAGGGTCCGGGCGGGGAGATACCAAAGGCGGATGTGGAGGGCGACGAGGAGATGATCTGAGGATGGGAGAAGGAAGTAGAAAGTGGTACGGGGGGAGAGCTATTCCTGTGTGGGATAGGGACTGCGGCCGTGCGGGAAGCCGGCGCGCCGGGTGGTGGGGACTGGGAGGTGATAACATCGAGCTGTTGGAAAGGAGAAGTGAGCGGAGGGATTGATCGGAGGGGTAGGAGGAGTGGTACCTTTGCCTGGAGGACCTGCTGGGAGAGTGTGAGCTGCTCGAGCTGGGTAAGGATCTGAGTGAGGACGGCGTCGCTGGACATGGTGGCGGACAGTGAGAACGTCGAGGCTCCGAGGGGAAATGGAAGTCAAGAAATGGAAGTCCAAGGTTATGTTATATGTATGCAACGATGAATAACCAATAACCAATAACAACACGGGACTTGGGTCGCTCGGTGGCTCGTGGCTCGTACGGAGGCCCATTGGCACATTCCAAACGAATATTCCACATCGAATTCCATTATGCATCATGGCCCATTATTACCCACCCGCAAGAACCATTACTATTATTACAATTACAATAACAATTACAATAACAATTAACACCCTACCACATACCATTTACCACATGACTCCTACCTCCCACATCACCGGGTTACTCAGATGGTGGTGGCACACCGATCCCCAACCCCAAACTATTTACCCAAACTGTCCAACGTAGTGGTCAGCCGAGGTCAGCCGAGTGGTAAACAACCAGAGTCCATATCAAATGACGTGCGTACAGCAATCATGCGTCTGATACAAAATGCAAACAAACAAACAAACAAACAAAAATTACGTGCAATGTAGTAGCTGGGTATGTAGCAAGTGGCCTGTCGTGGTGGGTGTGGTCAACGACACGCCGTACAATATCGTTACGCAATCCGCCAGAATATTACTGCTCTCAGAACGTGTCACATATGCTTCATTAACATCAATTCCAAATAATATACCATACCGAATCCTTTTTGTCTTCTCCTCCCCGCTATTTCCTCGTGGCGGGCGGGTTACCCTTGAGGTGTAGGACCGTCATGGCGAATCGACTCATACGTGGGCGGGATCTCCGCATCTCGAGGGGTCTCGTCTTCCTCTCTTTGACTAGTCATCCGTCCTCCGTCCTGGTGTACAACCACACTCTCACTACCCGGACCAGGTGAGCTCGTACCCTGGCTCGTATCCTGATTGGAGACGGCCCATCCGCCCTTTCCGCTTCCATGCGTGCGCCGGAACGCCTCCTGTTCCTTGGCTGTGCGCGGGTTCGGCGGCGACGGCGTCGGCACGGGCATTGGCACGGGCATCGGTTGGCCGTGGTTGTAAGGTTGCGTGTATTGAGGCGAGGTTGGTGAGACATGTGAGGGAGGATACGACCCTGGAGGGTTGTAAGAGGAAGAGGCCGTCGAGGAAACCGTCGGACCACGGTTCAGAGATGCTGCTCCAAACGCACCTCCACCCACTCCAGCAGCAACTGCTCCTGGGACGAGCGACTGAGGCATAAATCCTCCACCGTACGGATTAGGGTAGGCGTTCCCGCCCGCAGAAGGCGGATACTGCGGTTCACTGGAACTCTCAGCATTGTTGTAACCGTAGTAATTGCTTGGAGGTCTCCCTTCAGGTTGCCAACCGGCACTCAACCTTTGATCAGTTTTGGGTCCGGTTCCATTCAAAGAGGTAGGTCGCTGATTGCCATACGAGTATGGCGTAATGTTCCTCGCAGCCTCAGGTACAGCTGCGGTGGTAAGGAGGTCGGCGTGCGGATCAGCCGAGGACATTGGCCGCTTGACATTCCGGTCGGGGTCGAACAGGTTTGCCTCAAAATCGTCGGTGCGTTTCTTCTTACGCCACCATATGAACAGGCCAATCAAGAGCGCGATAACAGCGATGCCACCGACCACACCGCCAACGATCGCACCTGTGTTGACACTGGATGAGCTGTTGTCATTGGCGTTGACGACGGGAACAGACGTCTCGACGACTTCTGTGGTGACCACCAAATCTCCATTGGAATTGGTTGTTGTCCTCGTTGTAACATAAGACGCTGATAGAAGAGCCTGATAAACCGAGCGCTAAGTCAACCCAAAAATTGAGTAGACTCACAGATCGTCGATCTTGACGCGCTCGTGGTCTGGGTTGAGGTGTAGGAAGTGGTCCCGGATACCGGCGTTGTGGTAGTGGTTGGGGTGGTGGTGGTTGAGGAGTCGTCGGTGGTACTGCTGGTAGTACTCGAATCGCTTGTGGAGCTTGAGGAGCTTGAGGAGCTGGAAGAAGACGAGGTCGACGAGGTCGACGAAGTCGTAGGTGAAGTAGTCGGTGTAGTAGACGGAGGTGGCGTTGAAGCTGGTGTGGTGGCTGAGGTTTGTCAACGCGAGTATTCGGATTGGTGGTAGTGAGTGTCGTCACCGGTGACAAAAGGGGAAACGAGGATCGGCGGAAGCGAGCAAGAGGAAGAGGGAGTGATAAGTATAAGTCAGACACGAAGCAAGCAGCCTAGACCGGGAAGAAAAGAACGAGGAACGAAGAACGAAGAACGAAGGGGGTGAAGCATCTCGTTCCGTACGGGAGTAGCCGGATGTCGCCGACGCCCAAGTTGGAATAAAATATTGGAAATACGCACTAGCTTGCCTGGGAAACAGCGCAGCGGCCTCGTCTGCTGCCCGTCGGTAATACTCGAGCAGTTCCCTTGCGAGTCTCTCGTCTGGAGCCGGCATCGTGAAACGCCAACAGTGGCTAAGATCAAGTTCCAATCTGCTTCCTCACACCACACACACCACACCACACCACGCCCACACACATGCCACCCGACCCGCCTGTGCACCCGATAGCGGCGCTAGACGTACTCAGCCTTACTTATTAATAACCCATTATTAGGTACTCTCACGTACACACCACGGCGTATCCCTCTCGGTTTCCCTCGCTTATCCGCTCTTATCCCGCACAACTCACAGCCACACAGCAGCCGCACTGACAGTAGCCCAGTCTGTCTAATCGCTCTAAGATACTAAGATACTCAAAAAAGCAAAACAAAATACCGGGGGGTAGATATGTACAGCGGAGCACCCATGCGCGAGTAGGCACGTAATCATAAAATATCTTGCCAATAAAACAAGGTCGAGGGCGAGCGAGCGAGCAAGCCACCGAGAATCCGCAAGTGCGTTTCGCCAGTGCTGCTCTTTTACAAATAGACCGAGACTGTAGTGTCTGTGACCCTCGAAGAAAGAAAGAGAGGGTGTAGGTTATGTGGTACGGTCAGGCTTCAGGCGGGGCTAACGTTTGGAGTGGTGTTTGGGCGGCCGCCTGACGGTAGTAGCTGACATTGTTGTTGTGTAAGGATGGTTGAGCGGTGGATGGCGGGAGTACAAGCGGATGGGGCGGAGCGGGGTTAAGTGTAGAAGAGCTAGAACTCGATGCGGCAGCGGACGTCGACGAAGCCTGAACCGGGGGTCGGCCAAGTTTGTTCGGTCCTTCGAGAAGGAACGTGTTAGTCTCGTCGACAGCTGCTCCAACAGAGCCACCAGCGCATGGAGACCTCAGATGTCGCGTCAACGCGTCCGTTCTCGTAAAGTTTTCCTCGCAGCGTGGGCAGCGTGGGCACAACGCGTACGCGATGTCGTACTTTTCACGTACGTTGACGTAGCGTGCTTCTTCGATTTGCATATTGCCACGCGCAATAAAGAGTGCCTCGGAGCGAATATGGTTTCCCTTCCAGTGCCGCTCAAAGTCGTGTGTGTTCTTGCGCGTAACGAAATCACATGGACCATATTCTACAGTCTTGACCACTCGCCCTTTGCTCGTTTTCGGACGGCTCGCTGAGGGGATCGGGTGGGGGCAGCGGAAGGGGCAGTCCTTTGCTTCAATCTTTTGAACCCAGGGGTAGCCAGAGTCGCCTGTATGCATCGTCTCGTAATGTTTCTCGTAGTCAGTCCATCGCGGAAAGGTCTTTGCGCACGGTCGACCTTCAGGACTGACATACGGGCAAGGGAACTCGAGTACAGCAGAGACAACGGAAGTGCTATCTGCGGGTGTTAAAGGCGATGCAGTCTGGTCCGCGACCGGGCCCATGTCGGTCCTCAGTCGCTTGCCCCCATTCCTGCCCTGTCGTGGACGTCTGAGGCCTAGAGGTTCGGTAGAATCTGTGGGAGTGGGGGCGGAAGACGGGGCAGCCGATGCCGTCGCAGATGAGTTGAGAGGGTTCGCTTTCTTCGAAAGGTGGTCCTTCATCTTGCGACTGCCGGCGAGCACCACTACGCCGTCCTTGCGTTTGCGCTTTCGGTCGACGGGGGCCTCGTACTCGCTCTCGCCCTCATCGTCCTGAGTATCGGGGTAGTGAGCACTGTGCATATCGACGTCTGAGTTCTGTGAGCCGTGGTGGCGACCGCGCCGGTGGCGGGGAGTGGCGCCATTCTTTGGGTGACGGTCGCCGTCACTGTCTGAATCCAGCTCGTCGTCTTCACCATCGTGGCTTGCCTGACGCGAGAGCTGAGCGCGTCGGCGCAGGTCGAGTTGAGAGGAAAATTGAATATTTATTGCGGTATCGCTGTGATAACCGAGCTCGCCTGGGGGAGCGCGGGTAAGTAGACGCGTCCAACACGGTGGAAATGAGAGCCAAGTGGGCCCATCGTATGATAAGGTGTTCACTTACAGTCCGAGCCGTCGCATTCGACCTCCTCATTGAGGGTTACGGTGCGTGTATGGGAAACGGGAAAGTCCTCATCCAGCGTGACCATGTCGCTAGCCTCGTCGCCTTGACTGGGTTCCCGCTGTGGTATGTGGGGAGTAGAGGGAGAAAGGTGAGCGGCTGGGAAAACAGCGAACAGAAAGCACGCGGTTGCCGAAATTCACGAGAAACTCACGGAGAATTTTGACCTGCACCATTTGACTGTTCTCCGCTTCACAGGTGACGTCGAGCGGGAGCTATCCGAGGGTGGCTGCCGGTCGAACGAGGCGTTGCGGGAGAGAGCGAGCCGGGTGCTGGTACCACTGCCGCCAATCTGGAGGGCAAGGAGGGACGAGAGGGCACTCCCATCGACGCTGTGGCTGACCTGCACCACCAGCGACATGGCACCAGGCGAACAGAAACCAGGAAAACGAGCAGAGTGGCGAGTTTGGTATGTTGGGCAGCCTGTTTGGCTGATGACACTGAACATAGGATCACACAGTCTGTCCGTCAAGAACAGCGTAATATAGTAACAACATGATCGTTATAAGCTCTAAGTACTTCTCCGCTCCGTACTCCCTAACTGTCCGCACACAAGCCCAGCATAGCATCACTTGCTGTTCCAGGCCACAAAGACCTTGACACACCTACTCAGTTTCGACAGCTCAGACACCGTCCTGTCCACACGCTGTTGCTGTTGCTGTTGCTGTTGCTGTCGCTCCCCACCCACCCCTGAAGCATCACGTATCGCCGGCCGTACAGTCGGCCACTCAAGTTGCACACTGCTTGGTCGGTGGTGAGCCCTCGAATCACTCTCCGCTCCTGATTGGGTATGCTCCATCGGTTCAGACTTGGACCTTGGCCGGCATTCATTGCTCTCCCCTTCGTCGCTCGTAGTTGACATCTCTCCGGTGTTCACTCGCTTTCCTTCGTCCGTTGTCACGGGCTGAGGGGATGCAGTCAACGGTGGGTACGGCGAGTTGTTCGCAGAGTGTGTAAACCCGTCCGCGGTGATGAGCGAGAGCATAGCGGTGGTCGGGCTTAGCAATGTACTGTGGTGGACGGGTTGCTCAGATCCGTTGACCAAGTCCCGGACATCCCATGAGAAACGTTCTCGCAGTGCCGCTGCCAGCCCAATCCGTTTTCTCATATCGTTCTCATATGCCCGAACCCAGCTGTCAAACTCACTTCGTTCCAGCTTTTTGTCCTTCCTCCGGAGGTACTCCCAGATAGTTTCCGTGCATCCCAGCACGTCCACTACTGTCTGGGAGAGGTGTAGTGTCAGGGAGTGCAGGTCGAACTCAAATTTGGTGTTGGGGAGTTGGGACATGCTATGCTGCCCTACAGTTCGTGCGGGCATTCGACAACGATCGATCATAACAAACGGCTGATTGGGGGATATTAATGAACGCAAGTTCACGCGTATCGAGGACCAGCCATTGAGCGGAGGGGCAGCGGTGGAATTTCGTAAGGAGTGAGCGCTCGGTGGAGGGGAATTATTTGGTGAAGAGCACGCTGCAGATGAGCCCACGGATCCGGTTGCACTAGAGCGGGCGCTATTTCGCGAGAGAGATCGAGGCGGGGGATGTGTCATCGGAGCAGAGTTCAATTCTGTCTCCGGAGGTGGAAACGTGACTAGTACGGGTGGGTGTGAACGGACGTCTTTAAAGTATTGGACAAGAATGTTCGCAAGGAGGGAAACCGGAGATAGGTTGATAAACCGTGCGGCGTGCATGTCATTATATGCTGCTTCCAGTGCAGAATGGTCATGCGGATCTTTTGGTGTACTCTCTGGTGCGGAGTGAAAGAACAAAGATGGCGAGGCGAGACCGTTTTTGGAAAGTCCTTCGAGGGACTCTGATGGACCAGCAAGCAAGACCGGAGAGCCGACTGGCGTTTCGTCGGTATCAGAACCCGACGCATGATGGCAATTGCAAGGCTCTGATCCACCGGGGAACAAGAGTTCTTCCTCTATGAGCTCGATCGCGCCGTCCGGTTTCAGGACTCTGGAGACCTCCTCAAAGACCGAGGCCCATTTGTCCTCAGGAACACCTCGGGCAATCCTCCGTATTTCCACAAGATCGAAATGATCGTCAGAAAAGGGGAGGCGCTCGAGGCTGGCCATTGGTCAGCGCAGCTCGGATCAGGCTCGAGTCAGGCGCAAGAAGTCACTTACAAGTTCGCCACGACCCAGGTTATTCGAGACTGCAACCCTGAAGCTAAATGCTTTAGGTCGGGTTGTATCGGCACTAAATCGAGACCTATGCCCTTGCATGATGAGGGGAATAACAGACGAACACACCACGCTTTGACATACCAACAAATTCTGCCACGACCTGTGGATTTAATCGGCACGTGACCAGATTACTACAATGGGGCAATGGGGTAATCTTACCCAATGTCCGTGCCCACATCCCAAATCGAGGACCCGCTTGGGAGGTTGCGTAAACTGGTGAAACGTAGGCGAATCGCACAATCGAGTAAAGAACAGATGGTTCCAGCCGTCACTAGCAGGACCGTCGGTTAACTCCGTCGGGCTGGCAGTTAATGGCAACACGTACTGGTCGAGGGACTCGCGCTCGTAGTTTCTCGGGTAAGGGGCTCGTTTACTTGAAAAGCTGTGGTACTTTTTCCCGTTCTTGGTCACAAAATATGGTTTCGTCATAGTGTTGGCCTGGAGGACAGACGACTTCAAGTCCCACTTCTCCACCCCAGTGAAGTTCGTTTGCTTGTGTGTTGTTATTACCCCAGAGGTCGTCGTGGGTCGCCTTTTGGACGAGGTGCTGGGCGTTGCGGAGGTGGCGGGAGAAGAGGTCCAGAGCACGGGATGGGATGATTGGCGAGTCCGAGTAAGGTCGTGGTCGTGGGACGATCGACGCTGCCAAGTCATCGAACGCGGTCGCGTACCATCCGATCTCCCACCGGAAGATTCCGCCTTTGGAGCCTTTGAAGCGATTTTGGGAGGCTTTGTAGTCACCGAAAACGCCGGGGATACGCCCGCCAGGAACGTGGAGAGTTCGTCTGGCGGGCGGGTAACCCCTCCATCCCCACTTGTCGCAGGCCGGCGGCTGCGAGCTGGATTTCGAGGTGGCACTGGTGGTCGTGCAGACGATGCAGATGATGGTCTCCCGTTCGAAGGGTTTCGCTCGGTGTTGACCGTGGTTAAGGAAATGTTGTTAAATGGCAAGGTACTAAGCGAGGTGGAAGTTGGGTGTGGCGTTTTTCCTTGACGTCGGGCATCATCGTCCGTCATCATGATGTTGAATTGCCTTTATACTGAATTCCTATGGTATCCTCTGGGTATTTGGCCGGGAGGAGATGTTACGAGGCGGGAGGGGATCAGAGTTAGTGGGTAGTTCTTAAGAAGGTTGCAAGAGACGCCTGCGATGACGCGCGCATGACATTCGCGAAGCGGGTCTGGTCTTGAAGCGGGTGGCCGTGACAGACACATGTCAGAAGGATAAGAAGCCGATTAGCGATTAGGGTGTAGCCCAGTGGCCGTCTTTTAAGTCGCGTGGGCGTTCGGGTTCGGGATTGCTGGCAGACTACAGGAACGTGCCGTTATGAATGGGTACCGTTCATCGTTCTGCTGTACCATGCATTTGGTGTATCGACATTGCGACGTCGTTACAATCTTGAGGCCACCTCCTTTCATGCGTCGCCACCGCGCAGTGCAGAAGCCGGTGACATGCTTGTTTATTCGATTGAGGACCCGGAACCTTGAAAGACCGAGAGCTATGTTCTGTTTCATTGATGCGACGCGACGCGACCCGAGCAGATACTAGACACCAGACAAGATACGGAGGCAACCGGTGGCGATCGCGAACGCGGATGGGACTTCCGGACTTCCCAATTTCCAGGTCTGTTGCTGTTGTGTATAACTAGTGGTCGGTGACCTCAGGAACGGAAACGGAACGGGCGAGGTGCAAGTGTCACCCAACTCAGATTTCACCACCTCACCGTCTCACCATTAATTTGCTTGCTCGCTGACCTTAGGCGCCATCGAACTGTCCGGACTCGTCAGCACAGGCATAGAAATGAGTTGGGGCTCGGGCTCGAATTGTGACTTGTGCGTGGAATATGCACGCAGCGGACGAGCCAAATGTAGAGGTGCGCAAGGATTTTCTCCAGGGTGGCAAGTGCTTTCGAGGGCCCCATGCTCCCGTCTCTGCGTCGCTTGCAACTTACCAGATACCTATTGTACAGGAAATTGTTGGGGTACCATCGAGAAAGGTGCATTGCGGTTGGGGAAGACCCCACATAATGTAGACGGTGACTGGGTATCGACGAGTTGGACTCACTGGTAAGCGCGCGGTCTTGCTTACGGTCTGGTAATGCTCACTTTGCGTCCAGGGATTGCCTGTCCAACAATGATCGCAGCCTGGTAAGGAGAGCCGGCCCAGAAAATGTCACAGGATTCAACGACCTTCGGTAGGTCGACATTCTCGCTTCATTGATTACACCTCTGACTCGCCCTTTCGACAGAGTGGAGGACCAAGAGCGCGTTCGTGAGTCGGTAAAGACGGCGCAAAAGCCCAAGCAACCTGCTCTCGACCTCCCTCCCCTACCAGCGCTATCCGCGGTCGAAAGGAAGAGGAAACATGAGTGCCACCCTACTCCATCCACCAGTCGTGGCAGAGGCATTATAAGCGGTGCAACCCCGCTAAGCTCTCAACCCAATACAGGTGATGCTGCTGAGGAAGAGGAGGACATGGAGGAGGGCGGGGGAGAGGAAGAGGAACTTTATACAACCCTGGCTACCCAGGTCGTCGGCACCAAATACTACTCAGGAATGGTGGGGCTAGGCGAACAAGTGAACCTCGTTCGTGAACCAACGAATCAATTTGACCGTAATGCAATCAAGGTTACTAATATATCCAATATCCAAGTGTGAGTCGAAGCTTTGCTTCGCCTATTTACGTCTGACTTCTTTCACAGTGGCCACCTTCCCAAGAATGGTGAGTTTGCCTCGTCGTTTGAGTCGCTCCTACCCAGCCAACTTTTCCTAGTCGCCGCCAAACTCGCACCCTTGCTTGATGGAAATAGAGTGACAGCTGAGGGAACAATGCGTCAAAGTAACAGTAAGGACCCTACTTACTTTTTGAGTGTCTCACTCAAAGTACCGCTCAGTTGGGTGGCGTGAACACTGGGCTCTCAGGATGTGAGTCCTAGTGAAGCGGCCCTTTGGCTTGACTAACACCCCATCCAGCGATGTCGCCATATACGCGCCTTCAGCACACCGTACTATTCTCGAGCCTTACATCGTGTGGGCGACGCCCGGTCAAAGGGGGTTCGGAGAGCAGCAGCCACTTTCTAATGTCCCTATGACTGGGATCCCGGGGACTAGTCTTTCCCCCAAGAAAGGCGCTCGTACCCCCAAGGTTGACCCCTCCGAAGTTGCAAAAGCAGCGGAGTTACGCGGAATTCTGGATGGGTTGCACTCAGCAGACGGCAGGCGTACTACTCTCTTAGTAAGTTCATTTTTATTTGGCGCAGGTCAAGTTGACCTTCTGGCCAGGACCAACTTTGCGGGCAAGATGTACTTGAGCTACCTGTCTACTCGTCTCTTCTTTCGAAGCCCTCTAGTTTACTGAATAGTGACCTCCTCAAACATCAAGTTGGTAATCCGCGATGTCTCACTGTCCCATTCTAACCCCACCGTTAGCTGCAAGCCTTAAAATGGTGTATCGATGCAGAGAACCCCCAATTGCCAAATTCTCCGCATGACAGGCCTGTTCAGTTCTGGACGCGTCAGTCCAGTCAAGGAGAGGTTCGTGTCTTCCTGGTCCACTGCCTAGTGCTGAATGTATGAATTTCACAGACATATTACTACAACAGTAAGTACATTCTGTCCAGATGGTCGAGTTCCTAACGATGTGCAGTTGCGACCAACACACCAACGCAAGACACCCCAACCCTGGGTCGTGGTGGCATACTAAGTGACGACATGGGCCTTGGTAAAACCCTTACAATGCTGTCGTTGATCCTCGCCACCAAGGACAAGGAGTTCGAAGGCGTTTCAAAGACTACACTCATCGGTATGTATGTCTCACTTAGTTAATTCAATGGTTAAACCGAAGCGCCGTAGTCTGCCCACCATCCGTCTTATCCAACTGGACCTCTCAAATCGAGGAACATATCCACCCCAAGGCAGGGCTGAAAGTACACGTTTACCACGAAGGTGGCAGGAATGTCCCAGCTTCCTATCTGGCTAAGTGCGATGTTGTCATCACAACTTATCAAGTTATTTCCGCGGAAAACCCATCCACCAAGAAACATGCACAAACCTATGACGAAGACTTCTCCGACGAACCGCGGGCGAAAAAGAGGAAGACAAATGGTAAAGGACTTTATTACATCAAATTTAAGGTATTTGGAATAGCGGGTGATTCGGTGACAGTCGCTAATTGTTCTATAGCGTGTAATTCTTGATGAAGGTTGCTGGTGCCCCGCGTTACTGCCCGTAATGCTCCTGACTCCCTTTCATAGGCCATGTCATCCGAAATTCCAAAACGAAGATGGCTCAAGGTTGCAGGGAGCTTCAAGCAGAGCTACGTTGGGTCGTTACAGGCACTCCCATTATTAATAGCGCTTCAGTTGGTTCAGTCTGCTTCCTCCTTCCGACGATCTCTGAGTCTTTCCTAGGATCTCTCATCGCTCTTGAGCTTCCTTCGTGTCTTCAAGCCCCTTGACGACCCCGAATACTTCAAACGGCTTCTTACTCGCCCACTGGGCCGCCGTGACCCAGCAGGCGTCGAGTTACTCAAGGTGCCAAAGCCTCCAATTCCATTTGCGAAGTATTTCAGAACTCACTCATTGCAGGCCCTCATGAGCTCCCTATGTCTCCGGAGGACGAAAGAGATGCAGGACAAAAATGGACAACCCCTCGTCCCTCTTCCACCTGTCACTGTTATTACCGTCAAAGTTCCACTGGATGCAGCGACTCGCGAATTTTATGACGCGGTCGAGCGCGAGTCTGCCGCGCGAGTCAACGAATTCTTCCTGCGAGGAGCAGACCCTGCTAATGTAAGTCGTACAGAGGAAGCTGCAAGAAATCCCTGATTCGTTCGTAGATGCCTATCGGAGTCAATGTACTGTCGATGCTTACCAGGTTGAGGTGTGTTGGCATATGGATGATCCTACACCTCTTTGACGCATTGACGCAGGCAAATCTCCCTCGACAAGAGCCTTATCCCACATAATTATTTGGAAGTGAGCTATGAGACCTCACTTTTTAAATATATTCTCACTCGAAGCGCCATACAGGATCTCTGTGCTGCTGCTAAGCTTCATCAGCAGCATTGTGCTGCCTCTCCAGCCCAAGAGTTATCTCCCGAGGAGAAGAAGCACCTGCAATCAGTCCTCGACATCGCCATCAAGGACTGCGAAGAGTGCCCTGTGTGCTACGATGAGCTGAAGGAGCCGAGGATCACCACTTGTTCACACCGTTTCTGTCTGGCTTGCATTACCGAGGTAATTAACCGCACTGCAAAATGTCCTATGGTTAGTTGTCCAAAATTGCGACGGATTGAGGCTGAGGACAGGACAGGACCGCCGTGCCTTGGGCTTTGGTGACCTTGTTGAACCCAACCCCAACATAGAAGGTGGCCCTGAGGCAACTGAGGATGGAGGCGATGGTTTTGCTGACGAGGCTACCGAAGCTCCGCCACCCAAAATTGAGCAGCTCATCCGCTTGCTGAAGCTGCAACTGAATGTTGATAAAAGTGTTGTCTTTTCTCAGTTTACGAGCTACTTGCGCAAGGTTTGCGTTTCTCCATGTATAGCCATCAGAACCCATTAACCTTTTGTAGATCGCCCACCATCTTCGTGCAGCAGGGTCAGCGCCTTTCCACACGTTCAACTGACAATGGAGTTCTAATAAACCTCTAGTATCCCATTTATTCAATTTGATGGATCCATGTCGGCCAGGAAGCGCAAGCAGGTCTTAGAGACATTTTCAAAGCCGCTGTCCGACGAATCAGAAACTGAGCCTGACTCTGACTCTGACGATGAAGAAGTTCAGAAGCAGAATGCGAGAGGCAACTCAAAAGGAAAGGGCAAAGCAAAGGTCGTCCTAGAGAACCCGGTCGTTATGCTTATCTCTTTGAAAGTTCGTCGTTTCTGGACGGGCGATTGAAACCTGCTAATGAATAGCCCAGTCCGGAAGTGTCGGCATCAACCTCACCGTGGCGAACAATGTCTTTCTGATGGACCCGTGAGTTTACACCCATCAAGTACAGCTTGAGCTGACCTGAATGATTCGCAGGTGGTGGCAGGTAGGTCTTTCAAAGAAACGGTAGGAAGGAAGATTTAATATCACAATGATTAGGAATCGATCGAGAATCAAGCCATCGATCGCACGAATCGTATTGGGCAGAAGAAGCCCGTCTCTGTATTCCGGATTATCGCTGAGGGAACAGTCGAGGAGAAGGTGCTTGAGATACAAGCCCGTAAATCAGACCTCATTAACCAGGTGAATGCCTTGAGCCTGCTTCGCGTTGGTCGCTCATACTCTCCTTAAGGCTTTCTCTGGTACCAAGAGCGTTGAAAATCAGAAGCAGAAGAAAGAAGCGCGTCTCGCCGAACTCATCGAGTTATTCTCCGTGAAAGGGGTACCGATTCCCTAAAAACCGATCGTATCAGGGTCGTCACTTTGTTCCTCGCGCACTCTAGTATTTGTCCTTAAATTTCATGCAACCGCAAAATCCCCGCGAATGAAAGTAGCTTGTTAATGTTAGGTGCGATGACTGAACAGCGAGAGGTTCGGTACGTGCACGACATGCGCGACAAGACATCAAACAATCTATGGGCCTGCTATTGTCTATGAACAGTTAGTTAGGCAGCTAGGGTGATAAGTAACACCTGGCTCACCTCCAGCAGTATGGGGACGATGTCGTCCACCGCTTCTGGTGAAACGTCGTTGAGTGCGGCACTTATTAGTCGTCGATAGTCCGCCATCCTTGCCCCAGTCCCAGATTCCGCCTGTGCTTTCGCGTACTCTTCTAATAGTACCATTTGCTGTCGTTGTAGGTTTTGTAATTCTGTTCGAAGCTCTTTGCAAGCTGCTGCGATGTCATTTTGCGACTTGGGAAGGCCGGAATACAGCTCCGCCAAGTCGGTGATGTCTTCCTCTTTTGATTTCCCTTTTAATGCCGTGGATGAGAGCTTCGCGATCGTCTGTGGTGTGGCTATATTGCTGGCCCATACCTTCTTCTCCCTCTCTTCTTCGTATGTTAGCCATTTGTCTAACCCAGCTCGACTTCGCTTCACTAGCCGTAACCTCGATTCCGACTCTAACTGACGCAAGAGAGCTTTCCGTACTTCCAAATCTTGGCCCCGCGTTTTTAGCGCCTCTAACTCTTTCGCTCCTTCCTCGATCTCTTTTTCAAAACTTGTGAGCATCGCGTTGACTTGCATGTACTCTCGGTCCTTGGCTCTCGACTCGGTCTCATAAGTCCGTACGAGATCATCAAATCTGGCCATCAAGTTCTGAAACGTACGTTGGCTTGTTCGCTCCAGGGCCATACCCCCGGGTAATCCATTTAACCCGTCTATGTCATCGTGATACGCAGACTCAAGAAGCGCCCTAGAAGGGAGGGTGGGTGACAACCGGAACCGTTCGTCCTCGAGGATGTAGTCTTCGGCCGTCTTGCCTTCCCGATTCCGTAGTTTCGGGTTGGCCCCGTGATCAAGCAAGACTTTGACAAGGCGTTTGCTTCGACACCGGGCGGCCATCGTCAGAGCAGTCTCTCCATCTCTGTCGGCAAAGTTAAGGATGTCCGCCACCTCGTCTCCATATTCCGACAAGCGTGCCAAGGCGGCTTCCATGTAATATCGCGCGGCGTGGGTCTTGCCTTTGGTCATGGCAAGGTCGACGATGTGATGGAAAACGGTCCGATTGTAGTTGTCAACGTGTAATGTACTGCGATGTAGAAGCTCGAAGAGTTCGGCAAACTTTCGCACGTCGTAGTTGTTCGCGAACATGACGGAGCGCATGAGGGCTGTCTGACCCGACTTGTTAGTCAGGAATGGATCGGCACCGGCGGATAACAAGAGCTTGACGACGCGTATTCGGCCCATTGCGGCGGCCCAGTGTAACGCCGTATGATCGTCTTCGTCTATGTGGATGTCCGGGTTAAATTCAGAAGGCGGATTGATGAGTAAAGGGGGTATTGCGCCTGATTCCGTGATAAAATACTCGAGAATCGCGTCGCTGTAATCGAGATCCCCGAGGGAGCTCGCGCGTTTCCGCTTTCGTGAGGCGCGGCGCGACGCATCGCCGTCCACACCGTCCATCGATGCCACAGGAGATGACGCGATGGGAGAGGGGGTTTCTGAGCTGGCGGAGCTCGGGGATAGAGACGACGTGAGAGAACCGGATGCTGGGGTTTCTTCCTCGGACGGGGAGCGCTTTCGGTGACTTCTGGTACGTGCACCCGTACTGTGCGTTTCAGGACTGCGGCCTCTGGTGCGAATGGTGACGCCCAGCATCGCGGTACCCGAATTGACGCTGTGCTTCGGCGCTGGGGGTGGGCTGTCCGCCTCGGAAGGCTTATAGTCAATAATCGGTCGTAGCTGAATTTCTACATCGTACTGCTTTGCGATGGTGACGGCGGATTCGGGGGGTACCCATGTCCCTGAAGATGCGACGCCAATCTTAGCCAGCTATCCTGGCGGAACGACGTCACATCACGTACCCTGGTACTTGCCATAGCCGCCTTGAACCTTTTCGTGGAGACCCTTCTGGACTTCACGTTCGAGCACGCGGGTTCGTTGCGGCTTGTCAAACCCAGCGACTTTGAGGATTTGGGTCGCGTTGAGCCAGCCGTCTGCGCGTCTTCTCATTACAGAAATACCGTCGACGATCCTGCAGCGGAGTGTGAGCCAAATATACGCCAGGAGCGTACGACGAGAGGTCTGACATTTCGTAGACGGGGACACCACTATATGTGGCCTAGCTCGGGATCGCCTCAGACAATTCCAGACCGTGCATCTCATCGTTCTCTCACCTTGAATATTTGTGCGGGGGCCATCGCAGGCAAGGAGAGCAACAAGACAGGCTATTTGGCAACACAAACAATTCTGGACGGAATTTGGCGCATGTCACTGCTTTACGACGCGGAGTTGACCATGCAGCGCCTTTGGGTGCAGTACAGCAAGATAGTTAGGCAGTGACAGTGTTGCACTCTGACACGCACCGTGACATGTGCATGCTATTGTTACAAAAGGTACCAAGCGACATGGGTACGATAAGAATGAAACAGAAATTGCCCAAATTACAAGAAACAAAGATAACTTGGCAGATGCGTTTATGGGCTCATGGTGTGCGACAAAAACGGGAAGGTGAATCAGTCTTAAACCATACAAGGCTGAATCCAGGGACCAGAGTGGAACACACAAATCATTCGGGATTGTTGGAAGGATTGGATTCAGCTGCTGCAGATGCACCCTTGCTCGGTTTGGCGTCGGTGGCGTCGGGATGTCGGCACGCAATCTGGGAGGGAGGAGAACGGAACGAGGGGTGATTTTCAGAGCGGATAAGCAAACAGGGTACTTACAATCTTCATGTGTGGCACGGTGATCTGCTCATTTCCTTCCATCTTGAAAGTGAGAGACCGCATTTGAAAGGACCAAACATCATCTAGGAACCTGTACGTGTGGAGGTGGCCCTGAGACAGGCGAGATGTGCGTTTCAGGGACTGGAACCACTAATTCAGGACAGTGATAGCCTAGCGGCCCGCGAGGCCGCGTGCGAGGTGACGCATTCTGCGTGGCAATTGGTGGAGGCGGCGCGCAGGGAAGGGAGGGTGCGTGGATTGGGAAGCAAGAAGTACCTTGAGAGTGGACTTTGCTTTTACACCGCGCAGGATCTCTGCGACGGAGCGATCGTACTAGTAATATTGGAAATCCAAGCTGGGAGAGAGGGCAAAGGAGGGCATACACGTTCCATGATGCGGACAGCGAGTTGAGGAGTGATGTCGTTGCTCGCGATGAGGGCGTCGAGGGAATCGGCGAGAGCCATGCCGATGCTATTCCATATGGATCGACGTCGTCGGGCGGGTCGAGGTGAGGAAGTACTTACGATGAACCTCTGTAGAGCTCGTATGCAGCCGCTGCTGCTGTCGCTGTCGCTGTCGCCATTTATGGGATGGGTTGTTCAGCGAGCGACGAGCGCTTGCTGGCGTTTTGTTTGTTTGTGTGTGTTGACTTAGCTCCCGCCCTTCGTGCCCGCTGTTCAGATTTCGCTGAATTTCCAGCTGTTCGACCTTGTTAACTCCTTCTTATCTTTCTATCCTCATTTCCGCCGTTGTTGTTATCACAGACGACTAGAAACTCCTCTTATCTCCCCCAGTCTTCTCGCCGTCTTTCCCCCCGTCCCCGTCGTCCTCCTCGTCCCCCGTTGTCCATGGCTGAGTTTCCCACTTCGGCTTTCCAAGATGCTGATGCTAAGGTTTCCTCTCCTTATCCTCTCCTTATCCTCCTCTTCGCTTACTTGTCCCCTCTTAGGCAGCGATCGGGATAAAGCGTCCCAGCCCGACGAATCGCACCGCCGCCCAAAATCTAGGTGACTACAACCTCACCGCGCTCGCTGCTGCTCAGGGCATGTACCCGACCGCCCTCCAGATCCCCACGAACCCCCAGTTCAACCCCGTAGGCAACTCTCCCTCAGCCCCCAGCCCTGTCTCCGGTCTCCCAAATAGTCCGTACAGCTACTCGCCCTTAGCTGCTATGAACATGATGGGAATGATGCATCTCGCAAACTACGGCTTCAACAGTGCTGCCCTCGGTCATGCTGTCGCTGGGCAGCCCAGTCTTCCTGCCCTTAATATTCCTGCTGCGCAGGCTTACTCCCCAATCGCGGGCCTCGCAACGGCAAATGCTGGAAATGGTCGTACCGTCTACGTGGGCAACCTCCCTCCTGACGCCCTCATCGATGAACTCCTCAGCCTTGTCAAGTTTGGCCCCATTGAATCCGTCCGCATTCTCGGGGAGAAATCGTGTGCCTTCATTTCCTTCCTCGAGGGTGGCACCGCTGCTGCGTTCCACGCCGATGCGTCCCTCAAGAAGATATCTTTGCATGGTGTCGAACTCAAGATAGGCTGGGGAAAACCCAGCCCCGTGCCGGCGCCTGTCCTTCTCGCTATCCAACAGAGCAATGCCACGCGCAACGTCTATCTCGGCGGTCTGGATGAAAACGTCACTGAGGCACAGTTGCGAGACGACCTTAGCCGCTTCGGCCTCATCGACCAGATCAAGATCGTCAGGGACAAGGGCATCGGCTTCGTCCATTTCCTCTCCATCGCCACTGCCACAAAGGTTGTCAATACGCTGCCCACGGAACCGGCTTGGGCCGGTAAACGTGTCAATTATGGCAAGGACCGCTGCGCTTTCGTGCCGAAGACGACACCTGCTGCTCAAGCTGCCGTCCAAGTCGCCGCCAGCACGCTCTCACAGGCTTCTCCCGGCCTTTTCAATCCTTTCTCCCCATACGACAGCCCTAACACCCCAGCCTCTGCCATGGCCTTTATGGCTGCGGCTGCAGGTGGCATGAGCCCTGGCGCTGGTGGCCTTAACCGTACCGTCTACCTCGGAAACATCCATCCTGAAACAACTACCGAGGACCTATGTAATGCCGTTCGTGGAGGGGTCTTGCAGAGCATCCGCTATATGCAGGACAAGCACATTGCTGTGAGTGAGCGCTTACCATTCAAACGAACCACCAATCATACTCAATCGACGTTTGCAGTTCATCACATTCATTGACCCAGCCGCAGCGTTTACCTTTTACCAAGTGGCTTCTTACCAAGGTCTCACTCTGAACAACCGCCGTCTCAAAGTTGGTTGGGGAAAGAACTCTGGCCCCTTGTCCCCGGCGCTGGCTCTTGCCGTTCACTCGGGCGCGACGAGGAACGTTTACATTGGTGGTATCGAGGACTTCGAGTTATTCAACGAAGAGCGTTTGAAGCGTGACTTTGGCGAATATGGCGACATTGAGCTCGTCAACTACCTAAAAGAAAAGTATGTGGAAGTGCTACCATCAGCGTTACTCTGTTGTGACAATGTACCTCAGGAACTGTGCCTTTGTCAACTTTACGAACATCTCGAACGCCATCAAAGCCATCGACGGCATCAAGAATAAGTCTGAGTACGCTAACCTGCGCATCGCACACGGCAAGGATCGTTGCGCCAACCCTCCGCGTTCTTCCAATGGCAGCTCTGGTCCACGCAAGCCTACCGGGCCATCCGTCTCCGTCACCAGCCCTACCATCGATGGTGAGGAAGCTGACGATAAAGAGGTTGCTGCTCTCGCTGCTCAAGCCGAGGAAGAACTCTTGAAGCAGGAGGAAAGCCTCAGGACCTAAACGGCGGAGCTTTTCACGAACACGCATGCTTCATTTGCGTCCCGCTCTCAAATATTTTTGCTCTCTCTCCCTTCATGAGGATTTCATTTATGACGCGGATCCTTCCTTCGTCAACAAGGTCGAAAAAATATAATTCAACAACAGAAAAACCCCAATGTGAATTCTCTTTTCTTCATTTGTCTTCGTTCGAAAATGTTTGTTTCTTCTTCTCACCCTCTAAGCCATATGCACTTCCTCTTCCTCCCCCAAGCGCGCCGTCGCCCACCGCTTCGCCGTCCGTCACACTCTTCTATTCGTTCGACTTGCGGCGCCATGGACAAAGCGCACCTTCTCTCCCCGTGTTTCGACTTTGAAATTAGGTTTGTTTCGTCTTCTTGTTAGGAGTATGGAGCGGATCACGAGCATAGGCACGCCCCCCCCCCTTCGCACTTTGCGTAATGTTGGGCCTTGGGAAGAATTACCTCCTCTTTGGGCCGTTTGATTGGCACTAGTTTAGCCATTTCTTCCTATCCGTGTACTTTGTCTCTAATCTTTCTCCCCACCAAAAAAGCTCAATCATTCCCCCCCCATGTGGCCCTGCCACAGCCATCTCACTGCACGCAAGGTAGAAGGCTACACGCTTTATTTACAACTCTAGCATCCAGGATCTTTCAAATTAATTCATTCGCGCTTCCAATATTCAAGTGCTCAACGCCGCAACACCGCAACACCGCAAGGCCGCAACTGCTCGACGTCATGCTCGCCTTGCGTGACTAAGCCGATTGCTCCTCAAGGGGTTTTTCTGGGTGAGGATGAACCGAAGAGAAGGCCAACGCTTGGATCTTGTAAAGCTCCTGGTATTCACCTTCCATGTGCATCAGCCGGTCGTGTGTCCCACTCTGGACCAGACGTCCATTCCTGAGGCACCTGTGCAGTCATAACGTCAGCGCAATGCAATATCAGGAGAAGGACGCGGGGGAGAGGGGAAGGGATGTGGGGTGGGTGTGTGGTGTGTTGCAACAATTTGCGAATTAACGAATAAGCGATGGCTCCGAAGCCCAGAGCGGCTCCCAATGGAGTGTGTCCAACAACCAAAAAAAAAAAACCTACAGAATCAAGTCGGCGTGCTTTGCCAGATGACCGAACCGGTGCGTGATAAAGATGCGCGTGCGGCCATCCAGGTCGCGGAGGCGGGAAAGGATGCCTGCCATGGGGAGGGTGGAGGATAGAATGTCAGGTTTAACGACCGACCAAGCGGGTTGATTTTGATTTCGATTAACCCCCCGAGAAGGTCCATCCAATCACTACTCACCGTGTTCCGCTCGTGGGTCAAGGGCAGCGGAGGGCTCGTCGACACAGATCAGGCTCGCTTCTGGGGCACGCATAAAGGTCCTTGCGAGCGCGAGTCTCTGCCATTGACCGCCGCTCAGTTCCACGTCCTTCTCCCAAGACCGGTAGACTTTTAACAAGGGCGATGTAGCTTCTAACCCGGACCTAGTCTTCGTATGCAGAGGCTGGAGGTCTGCATCGAAACCCGGGAGTTGTTTGGCCTCAAGCTCGGCGACTACGGAGGCTGCTTCGCCTTGCTCGGCTGCTCGCCGGATTCTGGACATGTCATCCATCCGATCTGGGAGACCGATGCCGATATTTTCTGCTACGGTAAAGGACGAAAAATGCTGGTAGTCTTGACGTAAGAAGGCCTGTTCTTCTCTCAGTGCCTGCAACTTGTAGTCCTGTATGGGCCGGTCGTTGATGAAAATGGTACCGCCCGTGCAGTCCCACAATCGAGCGAGAAGGGAGACGGTGGTCGTCTTCCCGCTGCCGTTCTCACCTGAATATCGTCAGCCTTGGGACAGGCGTTGGTAACGATAGACGACTCGCCTACGACGAGGACAGTTTGTCCTGGATTGATGGTGAAGGAGACATCATCG
>WNFL01125934.1_pt2 | contig 38088 bp, 37 predicted proteins | sample 5400361 | NCBI WGS metagenome assembly WNFL01 (sample SAMN13153351, study PRJNA577476) | soil metagenome | isolation source: 40 cm soil on Douglas fir-dominated hillslope | place: USA:California | collected 2013-09-17
AGGCCAAGGACTTCGAGTTGGGCGGCTACTTCGGCGCGCTCAGCATTCAGGATTTCGGCACCAATCCGATCTACGGCGTACGCGCGGCGTACCACGTGTCGGAAGACATTTTCTTGGAGGGATTTTTGGCCCGATCCAAGGCCGGCACCACCAGCATCGAGGATGTATTCCCGGCCATCACCGTGATCAGCGACTCTGGGAGACACTTCACGTATTACGACCTGGACGTGGGCTACAACGTACTCCCGGGCGAGATCTTTCTCGGGCGGGGACACGCGTTCAATTCGGCCCTGTATGTGACGGTCGGCATGGGCGATGTGAAATTTGCCGAGAAGGATCAGTTTGCGCTGAATTTTGGAGTGGGCGAGCGCCTGCTGATCACAGATTGGCTCGCGATGCACTTGGATGTGAGAGATCACGTGTTCGAAACGGACTTGACCGGCCGAACCAAGAACGTCCACAACCTGGAAGCCACCCTCGGCCTAACCGTTTTCTACTGATCAAGAGGACAGATCCATGAGATTCCCCATAGTTACTCTCTTCAGGCGCTGCACGATGGCCGCGATCGTCGTCGCGTCGGCGGCATTCGCGGCCAGCGGCGATGCGTCGGGACCCGCGCCCGCCTTCGCGCTCACCGCGGTGACCGGACAGCGGGCGGCCTTGAGCCAGTACAAGGGTCAGGTGGTCATGGTGAATTTCTGGGCGACCTGGTGCGGACCCTGCCAGCAGGAGATGCCCTTGCTGGACCAGATGTACAAGAAGTACAAACCGGCGGGCTTTACCCTCATCGGAGTCAATGTCGACAAGGACGCGCCCCCGGTCAAGGAACTGCTGGCGCGCAAACCGGTCAGCTTCCCTGTGCTGCTCGACCCGGCGAACCAAGTGAGCAAGGCGTACCACGTGGACGAAATGCCGAGTTCCGTCATCATCGATCGCAAGGGCGAGATCCGCTACATCCACCGCGGCTATCGGCCCGGCGACGAGAATGAATACCAAGACCGCATCCGCCAGCTGATTCGCGAGTGACCATGCGTACCTCATCGAAGCTTGCCGCGGCCGGCATCATCGGGCTCTCGCTCGGGGCGTGCAGCATTCAGCCCTGGGTCAAGCCCTATGAGCGCGACCGTCTGGCGGATCCGATCATGTCGTGGGATCGCGATGCCATCTCCGGCGCGTACGTGGATCATATCTATGAGTCCCGCGAAGGGTCGCGGGGCGCCACCGGCACGGCCGGCGGCGGCTGCGGCTGCAACTAGGAGCCCGGGCCATCGCCATCGATATGACGTCTTTCCCGCGCCATTTGAGCCGTCTGGCCGCGCTCGCGGCCCTGTCGCTGATGTGCGTTGCCGGCGCCGCCGTGCTGCCCGACGACCGCGCCGACCTCTTCTACAGCAGCTACCGGGGCGGCGGGATGGACATCACCGGCGAGTCGGTGCTGGTGCGCAAGAAATTCTCCGAACAGTTCGCGGTGCAGGCCAACTACTTCATCGACAAGGTCAGCGGCGCCTCGGTCGACGTCCTGAGCAACGCCAGCGTCATCAAGGACGAGCGAAAGCAGAAGAGCCTCTCGGTCGACTACATCCACGACAAGACTCAGTACAACCTCTCGTTCACCAACAGCACCGAGCGCGACTACGTCTCCAACACGACGCATTTCTCGCTGAGCCAGGACATGTTCGGCGATTTGACCACGGTCACCCTGGGATTCACGGATAGCCGGGACAAAATAGGCGAAAACAACGGGAAGTCCTATGCCCCCGTCATCGCGTGGCTGGGGCACGCACAGAGCCGCAGCTACGAAGGCGGCCTGTCTCAGGTCGTCACCAAGAATCTGATCGCGGGCGTGACGCTGGAAGTCATCACGGATCAGGGTCTCTTGAGCAACCCGTACCGCTCGATTCGCTACCTCGACTCCACGGTGCCGCTCGGGTATTCGCTCGGTACCCAGGTCTATCCCAACACGCACACCAGCACGGCGGTTGAAACGCGAGCGAAGTACTATCTGCCGTACCGGGCCGCGGCGTCGGTGTCGTACCGGTATTTCAGCGACACTTGGGGCATTCGCGCGAACACCATCGAATTGGGCTACACGCAGCCCGTCTCCAACAAGTTCATTTTCGAAGGGCGGGTGCGGCATTACAGCCAGAATCACGCCACGTTCTACAGCGACCTGTTTCCCTTCGCAAACTCGCAGAATTTCGAGGCTCGCGACCAAAATCTCGCGGCATCGACCAATAACACCATCGACGCGAAGATGACCTGGGCCTTCGCGCCGGAAGGCTTCCTGATCTTCAAGCGCGCGACCACCACCTTCGACGTGAGCCGAATCCAATTCAAGTACAGCGATTTTAGGAACATCAGGGCGTATTCCATTGCCAACGGCTACGCGGCCGGCAGCGAGCCGCTATACAGCTTCAATGCCATGGTGTACCAGGTCTACGTGTCGCTGTTCTTCTGACTCGAGCGCGCCATTGCGCGCCACTGCACCAGCAGCATGGGCGACAGCGCCGCGATCACGGCGATGGTATCCGCCACCCAATCCCAAAAGTCCCGATCCCTGTGTACCATGGGAAGACCTTGGACGATTTCGATCAGCGCGCCGAATGCGGACAATAGCGCGCCGATGACCCACAGCCGGCGCCCGGGAAAGGCCGCCGCTCCCAATCCGCTCAGGGCATAGAAGGCGATGAAGTGTTCGGCCTTGTCCCACGGGACCAATTGGACCGCGTGTTTGGGGGGTATTACGGCGCTGTAGAATGTAAAGATGACAGCCGCAACGAACACGGCCTGCGCCAGGCGAACCAGCAGCGATATTCTGCGCACGGAGCTTCCAAAAGTTTTCAGCATACCAAATGGCGGCTGGGCGAACTTCAAGGGGTGACTCGGCGCCGGTTTTTCTGCATATTGAGCGGATGAAAATAACGCGCCGCGAAGTAGTCAAGAATTTGAGTTTGGCCGCGGGCCTATCGGCCGCTCTGCCCTGGGATCGGGCGCGCGGCGTGCAGCCGGCACGGCTCGATGTGAAAGACCCGGCCGCGGTCGCGGTGGGCTACGTCGAAAACGCCGCCCAAGTCGACATCAAGAAATACCCGGCCTATGTGAAAGGATCGAATTGCGAGAACTGCCTGCAACTGCAGGGCAGCGCCGGCGATAACTACCGTCCTTGCGGCATTTTCCCCGGCAAGTTGGTCTCGGTCAGCGGTTGGTGCACGGCCTGGACCCCCGAAATGTAGGCGTCTCGTACACGCACCCCGACCGCGGGAAAATCAACGAAGAACCCATCGATGCCGCGGCCCAAAAAACGCCGAATTTCGGCGTCCAGATCGCCGTGCGCCGCCGGCGAGTCGCCGGCCTTCAGTTCGTCGGGAAGAAACTCGTTCTCGGCGCGAAAAGTCCACACGTGGACCTTGAGCCTCGCCGCATGCGCCGCGCGTACGCCTTCGGGCGTGGCCAGAGCTTTCGCAATGCCGATCGCATCGGCGTATTTTGCAATCTCATCCAGATCGCCCAGTTCGTGTTCCAGCAGCTGCACCAAGGGCAACGAGGTCATGGCGCGTAGCTGCCGCAGATTGCGCGGATCGAACGACTGGATGAACACCGGGCTGCCGTCCGCGGCGTAGCCGTGTCGCAGCAGAGTATCGAGAACACCCTGTTCCAAGGGCAAGCCGATTCCGGCGAAATGCGCCGGATGCTTGGTTTCCGGATAGACGCCGATCTTGGCAGCGTCGCCGCGTTGCCGATTGGCATCGGCCGCCAACTGCATGATTTCATCGAAGGTCGGAACGGTGAATCGTCCGTCAAAGGCAGAGTTCAGCGGCCGCAATTCCGGCAGGCGTTCGCGCGCGCGCAAGGTCTTGATCTCGGCGATGGTGAAATCTTCCGTGAACCAACCGGTCATGGTTTCACCGTCGATGATTTGAGTGCGGCGCCGCGCCGCGAACTCCGGATGCCGTGCAACATCCGTGGTTCCGCCGATCTCGTTCTCGTGCCGCGCTATGAGCACCCCGTCGCGTGTCATGACCAGATCGGGTTCGATGTAGTCGGCGCCCTGCTCGATCGCCCGCCGATAGGACTCGATCGTGTGCTCCGGCCGCTCTCCGCTGGCCCCGCGATGAGCAATGACAAGGATATTAGGCAAGCGACACCCGTTTGGTCATGGCGCCAAGCTTACCGCACGCGCGCGGTAGAGGCTCCGTTGTCACGGAGCCTCTCAAGGCGGCGGGCGCCCGGGCGGACCTATCGCGGAGGCGACAACACCGAAGCCATCGGCTCGTCGGCCGGCATCAAGGCGTTCGTGCCGGGAACCCAGGGGATTCCCTGTTTGGGCATACGTTGACCCAAATCCGCCCGGAGGGATGTCGGTTGGGCTGCAAACGCGACGCCGATGGCGAATACCGCGACGGCCGCCACGGTCACTTTTCGACGATACATACCTCAACCCTCCTTTCCACTAGATTTGATGGGGCGGATTGGACGGCGGGGAGTCCATCACGGCGGCATGCGGCGGGTTGGATGGCGGGGAGTCCATCACGGCGACATGCGGCGGGTTGGATGGCGGGGAGTCCATCACGGCGACATGCGGCGGGTTGGATGGCGGGGAGTCCATCACGGCGGCATGCGGCGGGTTCGACGGTGGGGAGTCCATCACGGCGACATGCGGCGGGTTCGACGGCGGGGAGTCCGTCAACGCAAATGCGGAACTGGCCACGGCGCAGCCGGCGACCAAAGCGATTACACTGACTTTCATTATGATTGCTCCAAATGGGATGTTGAGTGCGGCGATGCGGGACACGGTGATACGGCTCCCTGCACAGGTAACAGCGACACCGGCACGAGAATTCCCTCACCATTCCGTGACAATGTATGCTTAAGGGAAAACCTGATCCTGCGGGGGAGAGTCTTTTGTGGGGGTGAGAAGCGACGATGCAGGTCCCGGCTAATTTCACGCAGCTTCTGACCGAGTGGCGATCGGGCCATCCGCAAGCGCTGGATCGTCTGACACCGCTGGTGTACGACGAGCTGCGTCGGCTGGCGCGCAACTACATGCGCGCGGAGCGAGGCAGCCACACCCTGCAAGCCACAGCGGTGGTGCACGAGGCCTTCCTGCGGTTGATTCAGGCCAACGTAGCCCTGCAGGATCGGGGACATTTTTTCGCGCTGGCGTCGCGCCTCATGCGCCGCGTGTTGGTCGACCACGCAAAATCGCGCTCGCGGATCAAGCGCAACGTCGATGCCCGAGATCTCGCTGCTGAAGTTGCCGGCGAAGTTTCGCCGCCGATGGACTTCGACGTCGTCGCGCTCGATGACGCCCTCGAGGGCCTCCAGCAGCTAGAACCGCGCTTGGCCCAGGTCATCGAATTGCACTATTTCGGCGGCCTGACGTATGACCAAATCGCCGCGGCGGTCGGCGTGTCGGCCGCGACCGTGCATCGCGATATTCGGCTCGCGCGCGCCTGGCTGCTCAACGAAATCGGCGGCACTCGGCCGGCATGATTCCGCGCGCACGCTGGCTCGAGATCCAGTCGCTGTTCGAGCAACTGATAGACGAAGGCGCCGGCGATCGTACGGCGCGCCTGGCGAGCGTCTGCGGCGACGACGCGGAACTGCGCTCTTCCGTCGAGTCCCTGCTCAACTCCGATGCAAGGCGCGAGGACGCGCTGCTGCACGCGATCGGCGAAGCCGCGGAATCGCTGCTGGAGGATCACCGGGATCGGCTGATCGGCACGCGCGTCGGCCCGTATCGCGTCGTGTCCATTCTCGGGCACGGCGGCATGAGCACCGTGTACCGCGGCGAGCGCGACGACTCTCAATACCAACAGACCGTCGCCATCAAGGTCTTGCAGCATGCAACGCTGCATCCTCGACTGCGCAGCCGATTGCACAGCGAGCGGCACATCCTTGCGACCCTCGATCACCCATCGATCGCACGCCTGATCGACAGCGGCGATCTCGAGGACGGAACGCCGTACCTCGTGATGGAGCACGTCGACGGCGAGTCCATCGACACTTATTGCGATAGCCGCACGTTGTTCGTCCGTGAGCGCTTGGAACTGTTCGTGAAAGTGTGCGCGGCAGTACAGTATGCGCACCGCAATCTGGTGGTGCACAGGGACATCAAGTCTTCCAATATTTTCGTCACGGTCGACGGCACGCCGAAGCTGCTCGATTTCGGCATCGCCAAGCTGCTCGCTCCGGAGAGTCTTTCGCATACCTTGCCGGTGACTCGGCTTCAGGAACGGATCCTGACGCCCGAAAACGCCGCGCCCGAGCAAGTGCTCGGCCGCCCGATTACCACGGCCACGGACATCTATTCGCTCGGCGTGCTGCTGTACCAGCTGCTCACCGGCCGTTCGCCCTATCGTCTGTTGAGCTACAGCCAGCTGCAGCTGGAGCGCGCCATTTGCATGGACGATCCGGCACGGCCGAGCCAAATGGTCATCGCCAAATTGAACGGCGAGAAGGATGCCGACCGCAGCCGGATCTCCGACCGCCGCGGACTCTCGCCGCAGCGCCTGCGCGCCCGCTTGAGCGGCGATCTGGACGCCATCGTCGCGATGGCGATGCGCAAGGAGCCGGACCGGCGCTACCCGTCGGTGGAGGCGTTGGCGGACGATCTGAATCGGCATCTGCTCGGCCAGCCGGTACGCGCGCGGCACGGTGATTGGCGCTACAACGCCGCCAAGTTCCTGCGGCGGCATTTGTTGCCGGTGGCCGGCGTCGCCGCCGCGTTTCTGTGCCTCGCGCTCTTCGCGGGTGTCATGTTCTGGGAGAATCATCGAATCGAAATGGCGCGGGACGCCACCGCCCAAGAGCGCGACCGAGCGCAGCAAGTGTCTGCGTTCCTGGTGGACGTGTTCTCGCAGGCCGATCCTTTCAAGGCTCAGGGCAAGGAGCCCACCGCCAAGGATCTGCTCGATCGCGGCGCCGAGAAAATCTCCGGTAACGTGAGCCTGCAGCCGGAGGTACGCGCGCAGCTGCTCGAGAGCATCGGCCTCGCCTATCGACGCCAAGGGTTGAGCGAGCGGGCGATCCCCTTGTTCGAGCAGGCGGTCGCGATTCGTCGCGAGGAGCGCCCGCTCGACAACGGCCATGTTGCCGTGGCCCTGGCGAATTTGGCGCGCGCGCTCACCGATGCCGGTCATTTGATTTCGGCGGAAGCGGATTTGCAGCAGGCCGTCGACTTGTCGGAACGCGGCGGAGAATCTCGGTCCATCGAGACGGCGGACATCTTGGTGCAATTCGGCAACTTTGCGCTGGACGCCAAGAGCGATCCCGACCGCGCTTCCCAATTGCTCAGTAAAGCCCTCAATATCTATCGAAGCGCGATTGGTAGTCGGAATCTGCAGGTGGCCGCGACGTTGAACGGCCTCGCCGACGCGGCGGTCTGGAAGAGCGATTACCCTCTGGCTGAGCATTATGAGCGCGAAGCGCTGAGTATTTTCCAGGAGACGGTCAGTCGCAACCATCCCGACAATGCGGTCGCCTTGGCGACCCTCGGCTCCATACTCACCCAACGCGGGAAATACGCGGAAGCCGAGCAAGTGTTGAACGAAGCCTTGCAAATCGAACGCACCGTGTTCGGAGCCGACAATTCGCGCATCGTTGCGACCGAAGCCGATTTGGGCACTCTCTACGACCGCGAGGGCGACACCACCCGTGCCATTGCGGCGACTCAGACCGCATTGAAAATCACCCGGGACCGACTCGGCCCGAACCACTACCTGAGCGGATACTACCTCGACGCACTGGCTAATTTGTTCTTGAAGGCCAACGACCTGCCGACCGCCGAGGCAGACGCCCGCCAAGCCCTTGCCGTCTACGCGTCGTCGCTGCCCGCACGGCATCTGTACGTCGCCTCCACTCACCAGGTGCTCGGCGAAGTGCTGCTGCGGCGTGGGTCCTTGGCCGCCGCAGAAGCGGAACTGCGGGCCGCGTTGGATATGACCGTGGGGCTGGCGGGCGCTGAAAGCTGGCGTACCGCGCGCAGCGAGGCGAGCTTGGGCTGGGCGCTGATCCAACGCGACAAGGCCGTCGAGGGCGAGCCCATGCTGCTCGCGGCGCGCTCCAAACTGTTGACGTCGGTGGGCCCAGAGCACCCCGCAACACAGCAGGCAACCGCTCGGTTGGTCGAATACTACCGCGCGCATCACCGCGATGCCGATGCGGCGCGGGTTCTCGCCGCGCCTGACAAGCGGTAAGCTTGAGGAACTATACGATCGGCACGGGGTCCGCCCCGCTATGATGGCGCGATACGCCAACCTTTAGGAGTCTTGATGTCAATCAGAAAACAAATCGCTTCTACGCTGATGCTTTCTTCAATTCTCACCGTCGCGGCAATCAATGCCGCGCATGCCGGCGCCCGCGAAGAGGGTCGGCTGCTCACGGCAACCGAAGTGCTGGCAGAGGTGCAGGCCATGCCGGATCAGCAGATACCCGATGCGCTGCTCTCCCGTGCCTATGGAATTGCCGTGATACCCGACGTCACCAAGGTGGCCTTCATATTCGGCGGCCGCCACGGCAGGGGGGTGCTGGTGGTGCGCGACAAACTGAATTCCCCGTGGAGTAATCCGACCTTCGTCTCGCTGACCGGCGGCAGCTGGGGCTTTCAAGCCGGCGCGCAGTCCTCTGACATCGTTCTCGTGTTCACCACCAAAGCCGGCATCGAAGGTGTTGCCGGGGGCAAGCTCACCTTGGGCGCGGACGCGTCGGTTGCCACGGGACCGGTGGGCCGGCAAGGCTCGGCGGCGACCGACATGAGTTTCCATGCGGAGATCTATTCCTATGCGCGGACACGCGGATTGTTCGGCGGGATCGCGCTCGACGGAAGCGTCATCTCGATCGACCGGCCGGCGAACGCCGCGCTGTACGGCAAAAGCGGTGTGACGGCCACCGAGATATTCTCCGGACAATCACCGGCCGCGCCGGCCACGGCGCAGCGTTTCCTGGAACGCTTGGCGCAAGCGACTCACACGGCGGTGCGCGGTTCGCCGGCACCGCAGGCCGACATGCCGGCGGCGGCGGCCGCGCAGGCGCCGAACGGTGCCGCACCCAGCACGGATCCTCCGCGCACCTACCCGCTGGAACAGCAGAAATAGGCGATGCGCCTCGGGATCTTAGGCTTGGGAAGCATGGGACAGCCGATGGCGCGGCGTCTCGCACAAGCCGGATTCCGCGTGATCGGTTTCAATCGGACCCGTAGCCGTGCCGAGGCTCTGTGCCATGAGGGCGTGGAAGTCGCCGACACGCCGGAACAGGCCTGTGACGTGGATTTGCTCATCAGCATGGTTTCCGACGACGAGGCCATCGAACAGCTGTTTTGGCCGGATGGGCGGTTTCTCACCATGGGCCGCGCCGGACTCATACATGCCGGCATGAGCACGATCAGCGACACCCTGGCGGAGCGCCTGGCCGCCGCTCATCGCGAATGCGGACAAAGCTATGTCTCCGCTCCGGTATTCGGGCCCCCGGAAGCCGCGCAATCGGGAAAACTCTACATCGCCGCGGCGGGCGATGACGCCGTGATCGAGCGGTGCCGCCCCGCTCTCAAGGTGCTCGGTCGCGTCGACGTGGTTGGCACCGACCCGGCCACCGCCAATGTGGTGAAAGCGGCTGCCAGTTTCTTGATGGCCTGTGTGGTCGAGAGTCTGCGCGACGCACTCACGGTGGTCCAAGCCGCGGGAGCCGATCCCAGGCAATTTGCGGGCCTGGTTACGCAAGCCCTGTTCCCGACGCCGGTGTACCGATACCTGAGCGGCGCGCTCGCGAAGCAGCTCCTGAGCGGCGGTCAAGCCGTCGTCAACCCGTTCATCAAGAGTGCGCTCATGTCGGCCGCAACGGCGGATCGTCTGGGAGTCGCAGCGCCGCTCGCGCATCAGATCGCGGGGCTGGAGCCGCCATTGCCGCTGCCGCCGCGATAGCTAATCGGTTTCCTCGACGCTCACCAGGCTGGCGCCGAACACATTGGAGCATACCCGCGCCACCTTGCCGGTGGCGGGATAAGTGTGCACGGTGATCTGCTGAACGCTGACCGCGCCGGCGGCACGCTCGAGACCCTTGGCGAGCGCATCGGCGCGGCTCCCGTCGGCGGCAAAGGGCTGCACGCCGGTCAAGTCGACGAAAAAGTCGGGCAAGCGCTCAAATGCCAATACTGCCACCTGATCGGAACCGAACGGTGCCGTGACCAGGATGTGCTGCTTCGGATCGGCGCCGGGAATCGCCCGCGGCGCTCCGCCGGGCACGACCTGCCGTTCCGAGGCTCGCGTGGGATAGAGCACCGTCAAATTGCCCGCGCTGTCCAGATCGAGCAACATGATGTAGGCCGGTTTTTGCAATCGAACTTCGAAGACGAAACTTTCGCATTGCACGTAGGTATTCCCGCGGCTGCCGGGATCCGTTTCGGCGCGCAGCCCGAGGCTGCCGCCGCCCGCCGGCAACACCCGATTGAGCCATGCCTGAGCCGCAATGCGCTTGATCAGATTCGGATCGCCAGCCTGCGCGGTGACGATGGGGTCCCCCGCCGGCCCGAGGAGCTGTACCTGGTCGCCGCGTTGCCGCAATGTGAGGTCACCCTCCCGCTCGACGATCGCAATCCCCGTCAGGCCGGTGATCTTGGTTTTGAGCGCCGCCGAGACCGACTCGAACTTGAGATGCAACGCCGCATCGTGCGCGGCCGGAACGGCGGCAACCGGGCTTGGCGGGACCGGTAAAGTCATTCCCAGAAAGGGACGCGACCCTACGTCTTGCGGATCTTCGGCAATCCCGGGCAACAACTGCGGGTGCTGAGCGAAGTTGCGGTGCTCCAGGAAGGTGTTCAACGCCTCGCGGCCCTGCGCATAGTTGAATGCCCCGGACAGCAACTGCCCGTCCAGCAGCCGCAGGAACGCATCGGTGAAGGCACCGTGAAACTTGCCGTCCAAGGTCGGCGCCTGCTGCAAGGCCTGCAGTGTGGAAATGTCCGCCCCGGTCTCGCTGTCACTGGCGCCGGAGAGCAACACCACATGCTGATAGGGATAGGGAGGCGGCTGGGGTCGCGCGCTCACGATAGCGTCGACGTGAGCCACTCCCAGGTCGCGCATATTCATCGGTAGAAAGCGCGAGCGGCTGAAGGCTTGGCCGAATGAACGGACGACCTGGCCCGAATAGCAGCTGTCGGAGACGACGACCACCCAGCGCCCGCCCTGGTCGAGACGCTGGAGCCGCGGCACGAGATCTCGACGGCCCACGATCAGGGTGCGCGCGGCGGCGGCGGTCGAGCTGTAATCCAGGTCGTAGGGCACCCAGGCGCCCGTCGCATAGGGTAGATCGTAGTTATTGTTGTTGTCGTTGGCGCTCGTCCCGTGTCCACTGAAATAAATGAGCACGGTGTCGCCCGGCGCGCTGCGCTGCTCCAGGGCGGCGATTTGCCCCAGAATATGCTCGCGGGTGGCCTCTTGATCGCGCAAGGCAACCACATCGCCGGGCTGGAAACCCCAGCGTTCGGTGAGCGCCCGTTGCATCGAATCGATATCGATCGCCGGCCCCAGGAGCTGGGCGGTCTTCAATTGCGGGTCGCTGAACTGCCCCACCGCGACCAGCAGGGCCACATTTCGCGCGGATGCGGGATGACAGATCAACGCGCATAGCAGCAACGCTGCCGGCGAAAGCATGCGTTCGCGATAACCCACGCTGCATCCCCAACGGTGACGGCTCACTCTGTTTTGATTGTACACCTACGGTATTGCCGGCGAGCGGACCGTCAAAACTTGGGGTAGAGTCGAAAGTCCTACATGCGCACCCGATGCGGCAACACGTTGCATTACGGCGAACAACAAAATGATTGAGTTTGAAATCCGCTGGGTGAAAACGCTGGCCTGCGCCCTCGCGCTGACGGTTCCGGCGATGGTCCTCGCTCAATCGGCCGACCTGCTGCGGGCCTATCAGAATTTCGAAACCGCCAAAGCCGCCAACAAAGTGCCGGAGGCGCTCAAGTACGGCAACGAGGCGGTAAAGCTGACCGAGGACGGCGGCGACAAGCAAAGTGTCATCGAACTGCTGCGCAATTTGGGCGATTTCGCGGCGCAAGCGGGCCAGGATCAGCCGGCCGCCGAGTACTACACGCGCGCCCTGGCGGCGCAGGAGTCCGTGCTCGGCCCCGATCACCCGGACCTCGTGCCGGCGCTCACCGCTCTGGCGGACTTGAAATTGAAGGACAAGCGTTATGCGGAAGCCGCCGCGCTCGAGCAGCGAATCCTCGATATCGAGCGGCAGGCGTACGGCGAGCATCATGAAAATGTGTTGGCGACGCTGAATAAGCTGCGGGAAATCTACCGCGCCGGCGGCGACGCCGCCGGCGTCACACGCATCGACGGGGAGGTGCGGGCATGGTCGCCGCCGTCCGCCCTGCCCCCGCCGCCTCCGGCCGGCGAACGGGGATTGCCGGGAATTCCGGGCGGAATCGCCGGAGCCGATCGCCGCTACCGGCAAAACCAGCAGGGCTTCGCGACCGTTCGGGTCTTTTACGGCACCAATAGAGCGCCCACCGGAGATGTCAAACCCGCGCTGTTCTACGGCAAAGAACGCGGCGAACTTCAATACGGTTCTCTGAATGTCACCATCCCGCGGATCCACAAGGAAGCGGAGCTCGAGACCCAGCCGCGCTGGGCCGAATACACATTTGTCATGAACGAGGCGTCCATGAGGCGCCGCTACGTGCTGCTCGATCAAATCACGCCGCTGGCGAAAGACGACTTCGCGCGCGCCCTGCGCCAACAAATCAAGGATTCGCCCTCCAAGGATCTGTTCATCTTCGTGCACGGATTCAACAATACCTTCGAGGACGCAGCCCGCCGCGCCGCCCAGATGGCCTACGACTTGGATTTCGACGGTACGCCGATCCTCTACAGCTGGCCGTCGCAGGGCAGTGTGGTGGCTTATGCCGCCGACGAAGCCGCGGTGGGCATCAGCGGCCGGAAGATGGCCGACTTCCTCGAGACCGTGGTGGCTCAATCCGGTGCGCAACGCATCCATGTGCTTGCCCACAGCATGGGCAACCGCGCATTGATCGAAGCGCTGCAAACCTATCTGGCCAAACGAGCACCCGACAAGCGCCAACACATCTTCGGCCAGATCGTGTTCACCGCGCCGGATGTGGATCGCGATTACTTCATCGACGCGATCGGCTCGCTGCGCGGCACCGCTGAACGCGTCACTCTGTACGCCTCCGGCAACGACCGTGCGCTTCATTATTCGCAATTTGTGCATGGCGCGCCGCGCGCCGGCACCGCCGGCGACGTCATCGTCAAGCTGGCCGGTCTCGACACCATCGACATGTCGACCGTTCCGGCCGACATCCTCGGTCACAGCTATTTTGCCGCCAATTCGGGCGCCATCAACGATATTTTTCGTATTTTCTGGCGCGGCGATGCGCCGCCGCAGCGATGCGGAATGAAAGACCGCAAGGGTGGCGGGACTCTCACCGTCTGGTGGTTCAACGCAGACGCGTGCATGGGCGACGACCTGCTGGAAGCCGGAGTCATGCTGAAGAGATTCGGAGATCTGGCGCGCGACCGGGTGGCCGCCAATATCTCGGCCCTGACCGATCCGTCGCAGAAGCGAGAGTGGCAGCTCATCTTGAATCGGCTCAATGGGTTGTTGACGACCGCGGCCGCTGCGCCGGGCGGAACGGCCAAATGAATTTAGGCACCCTTGCCCTGGTGCAAGACAAGTACAGCGAAGCCCGCCACTCGCAGAGCCTGGAGCCGATCAAATGATACCGAACAGCCGCGTTTTCCTGGCCGCGCTCGCGTTGACCTGTCTGCCGATTCTCGCCCGGGCGGCCGATCCGTCGCCGGCTGAGCCGCCGTCCGTTCTGTCGGGTCAACAGATAGAACAGGCGCTGCAGCAACCGAGAACGCGCAGCTTTGCGCCGCGCGGCTTGACGCGGCGCGATGCGCCCGACGCCGAGCAGTCCGTCAATTTGAATATTCCATTCGACCACAACTCCAGCGCCCTGCTGCCGCAGGCCGCGGCTCAGCTCAAACAGCTGGAATTGGCGCTCACCTCAGCGTCCCTCGGCAAGGATCGATTTGTCGTGGCCGGCCACACGGATGCCAAGGGCAGTGCGCAGTACAACAAGCAGCTGTCGTTGCGGCGGGCTGAAGCCGTGAAGCGCTTCTTGGTGTCCAAAGGTATGGCTGCCAATCGCTTGGACACGGTCGGATACGGATCCGAGCGGTTGCTGGCGCCCGATCGGCCCGAGGACCCGAGCAATCGGCGCGTCGAAATCCGGGACGTGGGCAGCTCGTCCCCTTAGCCGGCCGTCGTTCCCTTCACCATGTATTGGACACCCCCGAACGCCGCGCTGCTCGATGCGGCCTGCGAGCCCTACCGCAACGCCGGCCGCTTCGCCTACTACTTTGCCCGCGGCAAGCTGCGCGGAGATCCCGTCTACCGCGCCATCCTCGAGTCGGGTCTATTGCTCGGGCGGGCGCGTGTGCTGGACTTGGGCTGCGGCCAAGGATTGCTGGCGGCATGGCTGCGGGCCGCCGAGCGCTGCTACGAGCGCGGCAGCTGGCCGCGGGCTTGGCCGCCCGCTCCGCGAGCCCTGTCGACGCGCGGAATCGAGTTGATGTCTCGCGATGTCGAGCGTGCGCGCCGCGCACTGGGATCCGCATCCGAAGTATCGCAGGCCGACATCCGCGACACCGCGTTCGGGATGGTCGACGCCGTCGTCATTCTGGATGTTCTGCACTATATGACTCCGCAGGCGCAGTTCGAGGTACTGCGGCGCGTGCGCGCCGCGCTGCCGCCGCGAGGCTTGCTGCTGCTGCGCATCGGCGACGCCGGCGGCGGCTTGCGGTTTCGTTATGGTCAATGGAGCGACAAGCTGGTGATGCTGTTGCGCGGACATTCCATCGTGGCCCAGCACTGCCGCAGCGTCGCGCAATGGCGCCTGTTGTTGCGGGAGTGCGGCTTCGACAGCGAAGCGAAGCCCATGAGTCAGGGCACGCCGTTCGCCAATGTGCTTCTGATCGCGCACGCCACATGAACGCCGCGCAACGCGCCCGCTCGAGTGATGAACCTAGTAGAGCACCGACGGCAGCCACGCGCCGTCCCCCAGTGCTTTGCAATGCGCGCCGCGTAGCGGGTCAAGCCGCGGCGATCACGTTTCAAGCCCGGAAGATCAACGGGCAGGTTTAGGGATTCGACTCGCGGGCCACCGGCGGATTCGCCTCATGGGGCGACGGCGCGGGCGGCGCAGTCGGTTCGACCGGCACCAGCGGCAGGTGATACGCATCCACCTTGGTCTTCGCTTCCTGTTCTTGCCGCTGCTTTTCTTGCGCCAATCGACGCTTTTCGCGGCTCTGCTCGAACTCTTCCGTGCGCTTCGCCTCTTGGGCCGGCTCGCGTTGGCTGGCGAGCCGCTCACTGGCGATTCGCGCATTCTGACAATCCGAATCGGTATGCGCCCTGGACGGATTCTGATTGCACTTCATCAGCACGCCGTCGAGCGTCACGCGATTTTCCATGAGATCGGTGACCGACATGGGCGGAATACGCCGCGGGCTACAGGCTGCCAAGGCCAACATGACCGAGCCCAGGCAGCCGCAGGCAACGATTGATTTGATTGAAATTCGCATATAGCTTCCCATTCGCAATGGTACTCAAAAGCGGCGGCTGCGCGACCCCGCGGCTGTGACGCGTCTCACGGCTTGACAATGTTCCTTGCCGGAATGCCGGGATTTGCGCCTTTTCGGCCGCGGGTTCCTCCGGTTTGACCCCGTCGCAGCGCATGTGTACCGTTCCCGATCATGCCGACGCCCAAAGCCGCAACCGACGCACAGCCCGATTTTGAGACGGCCATGCGCGAGCTCGAAGAACTGGTGGAACGCCTCGAACAAGGCGATCTGTCGCTCGAGGAATCTCTGGCCGCTTTCGAGCGCGGCGTGACGCTGACTCGCACCTGTCAATCCGCGCTCAAAGAAGCGGAACAAAAGGTCGAGATCTTGCTCAAAAAAGCCGGTGAACCGGCAGTTGAAGAATTCTCTCCCGACGAACCCAAAGTGGGCTGAGCACGGGCCGTGAGCACGGTTGATCTGGAGTCGCGGCTGCGTGGTTATCAATCACGCGTGCAAGCCGTTCTCGAGAGCGTACTGCCCGCGGCCGACGTGAGTCCGCAGCGGCTGCACGCGGCGCAACGCTACGCAGTTCTTGGCGGCGGCAAGCGCCTGCGTCCCTTGCTCGTCTACTGCACGGGAGAGGCTTTGGGCATTCCCACCGGCGCGTTGGATGCACCCGCAGCGGCGGTGGAACTCATCCATTCGTATTCTCTGGTGCACGACGATCTGCCCGCGATGGACGACGACGACCTACGCCGCGGTCAGCCCACGACGCATCGCGCCTTCGACGAAGCGACGGCCATACTCGCGGGCGACGCGCTCCAGGTCCTGGCGTTCTCTTTACTGGCGCGCGACCGCGCCGCCGGCGTGAGCTCCGAGGCCCGTTTGAAGATGATTCAGATTCTCGCGGATGCGAGCGGCACCCAGGGAATGGCGGGCGGTCAGGCGTTGGATCTGTCCGCGGTGGGCCGCAAACTTCATCTCGAAGAACTCGAGGCCATGCACCGCCTCAAGACCGGCGCCCTGATTCGCGCGAGCGTATTGCTGGCCGCGGCATGTGCGCCGGAGTTGACCCCGGCCGAATGGGATGCGCTGGACGCGTATTCGCAGGACATCGGGCTCGCGTTCCAAATCCAAGACGACATTCTCGACGTCGAGGGCAGCACCGAAGATCTCGGCAAGACCATCGGTGCCGATGCGGTGCGGGCCAAGCCCACTTACCCCAGCGTCCTCGGTCTCGAAGCCGCCAAGACCCGCGCGCGCGACTTGAAGCGCCGCGCCTGCGATCGCCTGGCGCCGTTCCGCGGACGTATGCAGGTGTTGGAGTGGCTGGCCTCCTACGTCATCGATCGTCGAGTCTAGAGCCGATGGGCGCCGCTCTGGGCGGCGCTCCCGGCCACGCGGCGTCCGGCCGCACCGGGCTGCATGCACGGGACTCGATTGACACCTGGCGGGCCTCCATCGAGGCCCGGCGGCCCGCCCGTAGCGTCAAATACGCCATGTCGGCCGCTGACTCCGCCTGTCGGTTGCCGGCCGGAAGGGCCCACCGCCCAAGGCCGCCGGAATCGTCTAAAATTCTTGGAATTCGCCGTTTCGGCACCATCTAGGCCCTATATGAACGTCGCCGTCCCCGTCAAGAAGCCGAATGTGAAGCCCGTGGAGGACGTGCAAGGCCACGCCGACACGCGTCAAATACCGATCAACAAGGTCGGCATCAAGGACATCTATCACCCGATCAAGGTGAAGGATCGCGCCCGCGGCGAGCAGCACACGGTCGCGAATTTCAACATGTACGTGAATCTGCCCCACAACTTCAAAGGCACGCACATGTCGCGGTTCGTCGAGATTCTGCACCGGCACGAGCGCGAAATCTCGGTCGATTCGTTCGGCAAGATGCTCGTGGAGATGACGGAGCATTTGGACGCGACCGCCGGTCATATCGAGATGACGTTCCCGTACTTCGTGATGAAAAAGGCCCCGGTCACGGGCGTCGAAAGCCTGATGAATTACCAGGCCACCATTTTCGGCGAGCACCGCGGCGGCAAGACCGACGTCTGGCTCAAGGTGGTGGTCCCCACCACCAGTCTATGTCCCTGCTCGAAGAAGATCTCCGACTATGGCGCGCATAATCAACGCTCTCACATCACCCTGACGGCGAAGCTGATCGAGCACATGTGGCTGGAAGAACTGATCGATATCGCCGAGAGCCACGCCTCATGCGAGGTCTACGGAATTTTGAAGCGTCCCGACGAAAAATACGTGACCGAGCGCGCCTACGACAATCCGAAATTCGTCGAGGACACGGTGCGGGACGTGGCGGTGACTCTGAACAAGGACAAGCGCGTCCGCGCCTATGTGGTCGAGTCGGAGAATTTCGAGTCGATTCACAATCACTCGGCGTATGCGATGATCGAGCACGACAAAGAGACGGCGCAGTAGCGCCGAGTCTTGCCCTAGGCCGCGCTCGAAGGAGGAAGAACTCCCCTCTCGGCGCTTTGCAGACGCCCGATCATGCTGCGCAGAAACACCTGGTTGAAGCGCAACTGACACTCGGCTGACACCTGCTCGAGAAGCGTGGAACTGACCTTCATCACGGTCACGGCCCCGGAGGCATTGATCGTGGCGGTACGCTTCGCGCCGCGCACATAGCTGGTCTCGCCGAAGCAATCGCCGCTCTCCAGATATCCGAGCGCCCGCCCGAGCCGCTGCACGCCGACGCGTCCTTGCACGATGATGTAGAAGCGATCGTCCATCTCTCCTTCCTTGACGATCTCCTCGGCGTCGGCATAATCCTGCCAGCTGCTGGCGCGCAGGACTTCCCAAATCTCGCCATGCGAAAATTCGTGGAAGAACTTCAGTTTGCGCAGCAAGCTGAATTGTTCCTGCTGATCGATGCGGTTGTATTGCGCGCGCAATTTTTGATGCACGCGCGTGAGTTCGGCGGCAAAATCCAGGCCGGTCTTGTAGCGCTTTTCCGGCTCCTTCTGCAGAGCCATCGCCGTCACATTCTCGAGCTCCTCGGGGATCTCGGGGCGCAGGGTATGAATGGGCGGCGGAGTGGCGAACACGATCTGATGCAGCAGTTTCTGCAGATTGCCGGCCCGGAATGGCCGGGTTCCGGTCAGAAGCTCGTACATCACCGCGCCCAACGAATACAGATCCGAACGATTCGTGAGTTCGATGGACTGGACTTGCTCGGGCGACATGTAGGACGGACTGCCCGCGATCCCCTCGATCCGCGAGATTTCCGAATCGGCCACCAAGGCGATGCCGAAATCGATGATCCGAACGTCGCTATCGAGCGTGAGCATGATATTGCTGGGCTTGATGTCGCGGTGAATCACGCCGCGGCTGTGCGCGTAATGCAGCGCGCGCGCCGCCTTGTAGACCAGTTCCACCACATCGTCGATGCGCAGCAGATTGTCCGGACGGCAATAGGCCGCAAGCGTGCGGGCGCCGTGCACGTGCTCGGTCACGATGTAGCAATGCCCGTTCTCCTCGCCCGCATCGTAGATCGGCAGAATGTTCGGGTGCTGCAGCATACCGACCATGTGCGCTTCGGAGAGGAACATCTTGCGCGCAATGCGCTTGCGGTTCTCGTCGCCGCTGGCATCGACGTTGTACACCTTGATGGCGACGTCGCGGCCGTAATAGGGATCGTGCGAGAGGTAGACGACACCCGTGCTGCCGCGTCCCACCTCGTTGATGATCACATACTTGCCGATTTTCTCGGGCAAGGAACCGCGCCCGTTCGGGGCCTTCGCGTGAGTAGTTAGGCGAGTGTTGCTCAAAGGGTAACCGTGCGCTGCAGGGCGTAGTCAAGTGAATGACCAGAGGATACTGGGGAGGCTCAACCCAAACTGTGATTTGGGTCGAGGCTTAGGCGAAGTGATCCCATCCCCGCACGCCGGGCACGAATTCCCTACCGTTCAGCGTCCACCTCACACCGCCGCCGGCGCGAAGTTCGCCGATCGGGGTCAACGTTAAGTTCAATCGGTCCGCTTCGGCCTCGAGTTCGGCGAAGCGCGCCGCGGGCACGGCGAGCAGCAACTCGTAGTCATCGCCCGCCGCGAGCGCCCAATCACGCGCTCGAGCCTCCGGTACCGCGGCGCGCATCGATTCCGATAACGGCAACCGCTCGACCGCAACCTGGGCGGCAAGGCCGCTCGCCCGCGCGAGCTTGGGTAAATCCCCGATCAGTCCATCGGATAAGTCCATCGCCGCCGTTGCGATGCCGCGTGCCGCCGCACCGAATTGCACTCTGGGCGTCGGATATTCAAAGCGCCGAATGAGCTTCAGGGCGGCAAGACGGGTCTCAGCCGCCGGCGGCGTAGCGACGAAGTAAAGGCCGGCGCCGGCGTCGCCCAGCGTGCCGGTCACCGCCAATAGATCTCCCGCGCGGGCGCCGCTCCGGCGCAGGGCCGCGCCGCGAGGAGCGTGTCCCAGGACTTGCACGCTAACGGTCAAGGGACCGCGCGTCGTATCGCCGCCGACCAACGCGACACCGTGGGCCTCGGCAAGATCCATGAGCCCTGCGGAGAATCGCTCCAACCAAACGGCGTCCACGCTCGGCATGGTGAGCGCCAGCGTCGCCCATGCGGGAGTGGCGCCCATGGCGGCAATATCGCTCAAATTGACGGCAAGTGCCCGATGGCCGATCGAGCGCGCGTCGGTTCCTTCCGGGAAATGGCGCCCGGCCACGATGGTGTCCACGGCCGCCACCAATTCCGCGTCCGGCGGCACCGCGAGCACCGCGGCGTCGTCGCCGATCCCGAGGATGACGCCGGTTTGCGCGCCGCGCGCCGATTGGCGGCGCAGAAAAAAGCGCTCAATCAGCTCGAACTCGCCGAGATCAGTGGTCTCCGCCGTCATGGCGCTACTCGAGCGGCCGGCCGTACTCGTGCGGCCGTAATTCCTGAGCGGCTCGATCCAATACGGCGTTGACGAATTTGTACCCATCCGTCGCGCCAAATTGCTTGGTCAGTTGCACCGCCTCGGCAAGCGCCACTCGGTACGGTAATTCCGGACACGACTGCAACTCATGAAGTCCCAGCCACAACACGGCATGTTCTATCGGATCCAACTCGGGCGGCGGAATCTCACAGAGCCGCGCGAGGCGCGAATCCAAAGCTTCTCGATTCGGCGCGATCGCCGCGACCAGCGCTCGAAAATAATCCAAATCCACCCGATCCGCTTCGGGATCGGCGGCGTACTCCTGCACCGTGTCCGCCCAGGGGCGCGGATTGATCTGGATTTGATAGAGCGCCTGTAGCGCCAGCCGCCGCGCGAGACTGCGGGCACGTTTGCCCCGGACATTCTTACGCGGGGCGCCGCGCTCAAGGTCACCCTTGCCCGCATCGGGGCGCCGGCCGGTCACGGCTCAAGGATCCAGGCGGCGCAAGAGATTGGCCATTTCCATGGCAACCAGCGCGGCGTCCGCGCCCTTGTTGCCGGCCTTGCCTCCAGCCCGGTCTATGGCCTGCTCCGCCGTATCCGTCGTCAACACGCCGAACGCGATCGGCACTCCGGATTCGAGCGCAATGCGCGCAATGCCTCCGGCGCATTCACCGGCGACGTAGTCGAAATGCGGAGTCTGACCACGGATCACGGCGCCGAGCGCGATCAGCGCCTCATAGCGGCGCGACAGCGCCAGCTTGCGCGCCACCAGAGGAATATCGAATGCACCCGGGACGCGTACGATCTCGATCTGCTTCTCGCCGACCCCGTGGCGTTTCAGCGCATCGAGAGCGCCGCGTACCAGCGGCTCCACCACGAAATCGTTGAACCGCGCCGCGATGATCGCAAACCGCAGATCGCGCGCCAGTAATTCCCCCTCGGTCACCTTCGGCTGATCATTGGGCACAAGTCTTTCCTCGCAACAGAATGGCGCGAAGTATAGCCGCCGGGGGGCTCATTCGCCGCCATCCACATAACTCGTCACTTCCAGATCGAAGGCGGCGAGACCCTGCAGCTGCTTGGGCGCGCTCAAGACGCGCATGCGCTTCAAGCCAAGATCCTTGAGGATTTGCGCGCCTATACCGTAGGTTCGGATCACGGTGGCGCCGGGGTGGCGTGTGTTCGCGGTCTTGGCGTCGAGGAGACGCACGCTATCCATGAAGTGCCGCGGCGTCTCTTCCGGCCGTAAAATGACGACGACCCCCGAGGGTTCGGCGGCCACGCGGCGCATCGCCGCGTGCAGCGGCCAGCCGAGCCGCTCGTTGTGGACACCCACGACGTCCCGCAGCGTGTCGTTGATGTGGACCCGCACCAGGGGCGGCAGGTCGGAATTCAAGTCGCCCTTGACCAATGCGATGTGCACGGTCTTGTTGACGTGATCCTCGTAGCAAGACAACTGAAAACCGCCGTATTCGGTCTCGACGGTATCCTCGTAAATGCGCTCCACCGAGCGCTCGTTCTTCAGCCGATAACGAATGAGATCGGCGATGGTACCGATCTTGAGGCCGTGCGATTTCGCAAATAACTCGAGGTCAGGCCGCCGCGCCATGGTGCCGTCGTCGTTCAGAATCTCGACGATCATGGCGGCCGGGGAACATCCCGCCAGACGGGCCAGATCGCAACCCGCTTCCGTGTGGCCGGCGCGCGTCAGCACGCCGCCGGGCTGCGCCATCAGCGGAAATACGTGGCCGGGTTGGCGCAAATCCTCGGGCCTCGCATCCGGCGCTACCGCGGTCTTGATCGTGTGCGCGCGATCATGCGCGGAGATCCCCGTGGTCACGCCTTCGGCTGCCTCGATCGTCAGCGTGAAGTTGGTGCGATGCGTGCTGTCGGTATCGCTCACCATGAGCGGCAGCCGCAACTGGCGGCAGCGCTCGCGCGTCAGGGTGAGGCATATGAGGCCGCGCCCATAGCGCGCCATGAAGTTCACGTCCTGCGGCCGAACGCAATCCGCGGCCATGATGAGGTCGCCTTCATTTTCGCGATCCTCGTCATCCATGATCACGGCCATTTTACCGAGGCGCAGGTCCTCGAGAATTTCGTCGATTGTATTGAGCGCGGGCATTTGATCCTACTCTTCAGTTTTCGTCATGAGCCGTTCCAGATAACGGGCGATCACGTCGATTTCGATGTTGACGCCGTCGTCGATTTTAAGCTCGCCCAGCGTGGTGACCTTAAAGGTGTGGGGAATGATGTTGACGTCGAAACGCCGGCCGTCGACCTGATTGACGGTCAGACTGACGCCGTTGACGCAAATCGAACCCTTGGGCGCCACGAAACGCATCAGGGATGCCGGCAATTCGAACTCCAGTCGCCATGAACGCGCATCCTGGACCAGCGCGCGCAAATTGCCCACCGCATCGACGTGCCCGCTCACCCAGTGGCCGCCCAGAGCGTCCCCGGCGCGCAGACTGGGCTCCAAGTTTACCCTCGACCCGGGACTCGAGGCGCCCAGAGTGGTTTTGGCCATGGTTTCCCGCGACACGTCGGCATAGAAGCGCGTCCCGTCCTTGCGGGTCACCGTCAGGCAGGCGCCTTGCACGCTCACGCTGTCGCCTACGGCAATGCGATCAAGGTCGAGCGCCGCGGCGTCGATGCCCAATTCCAAGTCGCCGCCACCCTCTACCCGGGAGATCACACGGCCAGTCGCTAAGATGATTCCGGTAAACATAATCAGGCATTCCGCGGTGTGAGAATGAGGCGCAAATCGGCCCCGATGCGCTGCACGTCCTTGAATTCGAAGGTCGGCAGAGAGCCGGGCGGTCCCAATCCGCTGACATGCATCAGCGGAGCAGCATCGGCGCCGAGCAGCGCCGGTGCGATGTACAACACCAATTCGTCGACCAGGTTCGACAGAATCATGGATCCGGCCAGGCGCGGCCCGCATTCGACCAACAACTCATTGATCTCGAGTTCGGTCAATCGACGGATGACCGCCTGCAGATCCAAACCGCCCGCCGCTCGCGGCAGACGCTCGACTCTCGCGGAATCTTGCAATCGAACCGGGGCATCCGACGCCGCGAATACCAGCGCGCCGGTCCCTTGAAACAGCTTCGCGCCGGTGGAGCAGGTGAGCATGGGATCGAGCAGCACCCGCAGCGGTTGTCTGACCCAGGAACCGTACGCCAATCGCACATCGAGCCGCGGATCGTCGCTGCGCACCGTGCCTGCGCCCGTGAGTACCGCGCCGCTGCGAGCCCGCCAAATTTGCACATCGGCGCGCGCCGCCTCGCCGCTGATCCACGCCTGACCTCCGGACGCCGGTGCCGTGCGCGCATCCAGGCTCATGGCCAACTTCAGCCGGACGAAGGGGCGGCCGCGCTCGAAGCGCGAAAAGAATCCGACATTGAGATCGTGCGCCTCGGCCGCAAGTACCCCGAGCGATACGGAGATTCCGGCGGCGCGCAGCCTCTCGAACCCGCCGCCCGCGACCCGCGGGTTCGGATCGACGCTGCAGCAGACCACGCGCGCCACGCCGGCCGCGATCAAGGCGTCCGCGCAGGGAGGTGTTCGTCCCGTGTGGCTGCACGGCTCGAGCGTCACGTACACCGTGGAGCCGCGTGCTTGCGGACCCGCGGCGCGCAGCGCCAATACTTCCGCGTGCGCCTCGCCCGCCCGCACATGCCAGCCCTCGCCCAAGACCCGGTCGTCCCGAACCACCACGCAGCCGACGCGCGGATTCGGATCGGTGGTGTACAGGCCGCGGGCGGCGAGCGCGAGCGCACGCGCCATATGCGCCTGGTCTCCCGCCATGAACGCCGCGTCTTGCGACGATGCGGCGGGACCCTGCGATGCGCCGACCTCGGTCATTGGCCGTCGCCGTCTTCTTCATCGCCCGGCAGCAGCGGCAATTGATCCTTGCTGGTTTCGCGGCGCCGGCGATGACGGCGCAGTAGATCGATTTCGGTACGAAACGCTTCAATGTCCTGAAAGCTGCGGTACACCGACGCGAAGCGCACATAGCCGACCTCGTCCAGGTGCCGCAGCTCCTCCATCACCATTTCCCCCACGCTCCGCGAAGCGATTTCCCGCTCTCCCAAGCTGCGCAGCTTGTGGCAAATTCGCGCCACCGCGGCCTCGATCGCATCTCGGCCGACCGGGCGCTTTTCCAGCGCCTTCAGCATTCCGTGGAGCAGCTTGTTCTCGTCGAAGGGCTCGCGGCTGCGATCGCCTTTGACGACTGTCGGCAGCAACAACTCGGCCGCCTCGAACGTCGTGAAGCGTTCGGTGCATTCCAGACATTCGCGGCGGCGGCGAATCTGCCGCCCTTCGCCCGCGAGGCGCGAGTCGATAACCTTAGTCTCCGTGTGACCGCAGAAGGGGCAATGCATGGGGAGTGCTCATTCCGGTCCCGACGCGGACCGCTCCGCGGCTAGCCATATACGGGAAATCGCCGACATATTTTCACCACCTCGGCGCGCGCACGCTCGACCGCCGATTCATCGCCTTTTGTGTCGAGCACATCCGCGATCCAATTCGTCAATTGCCGCACTTCAGGCTCCTTGAAACCCCGTGTCGTGACCGCGGGTGTGCCGATGCGCAGCCCGCTGCTGATGGCCGGCGGGCGCGGATCGTTGGGCACCGCGTTCTTGTTGACCGTGATGTGCGCGCGGCCGAGCGCCGCATCGGCGTCCTTGCCGGTGATGTTCTTGTCGATGAGATCGAGCAAAAACAGATGATTGTCGGTGCCGCCGGACACGATCTTGTAGCCGCGCTGCTGCAGAACCTGGGTCATGACTCGCGCGTTGGTGACCACCTGCGCGGAATAGACCTTGAATTCCGGCTGCAGCGCCTCGAGCAAGGCCACCGCCTTCGCGGCGATCACATGCATCAACGGGCCGCCCTGGGTGCCGGGAAAAACCATGGAATTGAACTTCTTGTGCAGGTCGGCGTGCGGCCGCGCCAGGATCAGGCCGCCGCGCGGACCGCGCAGCGTCTTATGGGTCGTGGTCGTCACCACATCGGCGAACGGCACCGGATTTGGATAAACGCCCGCGGCCACCAGGCCGGCGACGTGCGCCATATCCACGAAGAGATAGGCGCCCACCGAGTCGGCTATGGCGCGAAAACGCTGCCAGTCGATGACGCGCGAATACGCCGAAAACCCCGCCACCACCACTTTGGGGCGATGCTCTTTCGCCAGGCTCTCCACCTGGTCATAGTCGATTTCGCCGCTGTCGGGCTTGATGCCGTATTGGACGGCTTTGAACAGCTTGCCGGAGAAATTCACCTTGGCCCCGTGCGTCAGGTGACCGCCGTGATCGAGGCTCATGCCGAGAATGGTGTCCCCGGGATTGAGCAGGGCCAGGTACACGGCGGCGTTCGCCTGGCTGCCGGAATGCGGCTGCACGTTGGCGTAGGCGGCGCCGAACAGCAGCTTCGCCCGGTCGATCGCCAAGGCCTCGGCGACATCGACGAATTCACAGCCGCCGTAGTAGCGCTTGCCGGGATAGCCTTCGGCGTACTTGTTGGTGAGCACCGACCCTTGAGCCTCGAGCACCCGGGGACTCGCATAGTTCTCCGAGGCGATGAGCTCGATATGATCTTCCTGACGATTGCGCTCGTCCGCGATCGCTTTCGCGAGTTCGGGGTCGAAGCCGGCGATCGTCATTTGGGCGGTGAACATGGCCTTGAGTCTCCGTGCAATTAGCCGATAATTGTAGCTGATTCGGCCGGGGTTCCCTAGCGATCCGGGCGCGAATGCGGCGATTCGAGCCCGGCAATGGCGTGACAAGGCCCGGGGAGTCGCGGATAATCGGCGTGATCCCCCGCGCATTCGAGCGATTAATTCAATGTAGGTAATCGATGGCTCAGTTCATTTACACCATGAACCGGGTAGGCAAGGTCGTGCCGCCCAAGCGCATTATATTGCGCGACATTTCCCTGAGTTTTTTCCCCGGCGCCAAAATCGGCGTGCTGGGCTTGAACGGCTCCGGCAAATCCACGCTGCTGAAGATCATGTCCGGGGTCGATAAGGATATCGAGGGCGAGGCGCGCGCGCAGGCGGGCATCAAAGTGGGCTACCTGCCGCAGGAGCCGTTGCTCGACGAAACCAAGACGGTTCGCGAGGTGGTCGGCGAAGGAGTCGGCGACGTCCAGGGGTTGATCGACCGTTTCAACGCCATCAGCGATCGATTCGCCGAACCGATGTCGGACGACGAAATGAATAAGCTCATGGAAGAGCAGGCCAAGATGCAGGACAAGATCGATGCGGTCGGCGGCTGGGAACTGGAGCGCAAGCTCGAAATTGCGGCCGATTCGCTGCGCCTGCCGCGTTGGGACGCGGTGGTGGGGAAGCTGTCGGGCGGCGAGAAGCGCCGCGTGGCCCTGTGCCGCTTGCTGCTGTCCAAGCCCGACATGCTGCTGCTCGATGAGCCGACCAACCATCTGGACGCCGAGTCGGTGGCGTGGCTCGAGCATTTCCTGGAAGAGTATCCGAGCACGGTGATCGCGGTCACCCACGATCGCTATTTTCTCGACAACGTGGCCGAGTGGATCTTGGAACTCGATCGCGGTCATGGAATCCCGTGGCAAGGCAATTACTCCTCCTGGCTCGAACAAAAGGAGCAGCGCCTGGCCCAAGAGGAACGCCAGCAGGACGCGCTCGCCAAGACCTTGAAGCGCGAGTTGGAATGGGTGCGCACGAATCCGAAGGCGCGCCAGGCAAAATCCAAGGCGCGCCTGCAGCGTTACGAAGAACTGGCGTCGCAGGAATTTCAGAAGCGCAACGAGACGAACGAAATCTATATCCCACCCGGCGATCGGCTGGGCGACCTCGTCATCGAATGCCGGAACATCCGCAAGGGTTACGGCGATCGATTGCTGATCGATTCCTTGAGCTTCGGCCTGCCGCCCGGGGGAATCGTCGGCATCATCGGACCCAACGGCGCCGGCAAGACCACCTTGTTTCGCATGCTGTCCGGCATCGAAAAGCCGGACAGCGGCGAGATTCGACTGGGCCCCAGCGTGAAACTCGCCTACGTCGATCAGTCGCGACAAACTCTCAACGACAAGAACACCGTGTGGCAGGAGATTTCCGGCGGCCTCGACCTCATCAAAGTGGGCAACTATGAGACCTCATCCCGCGGCTACGTCGGCCGATTCAATTTCAAGGGCGTGCAGCAGCAGCAGGTGATCGGCGACCTGTCGGGCGGCGAACGCAATCGCGTGCACCTGGCGAAGGTTCTGAAGGCGGGCGGCAACGTCTTGCTGCTCGACGAACCGACCAACGATCTGGACATCGAAACGCTGCGCGCCCTCGAGGACGCCTTGGTGGCGTTCCCGGGCTGCGCCGTGGTCATTTCGCACGATCGCTGGTTCCTCGATCGCATTGCAACACATATCCTCGCCTTTGAGGGCGACTCTCAAGTTGTCTGGTTCGAAGGCAACTATCAGGAGTATGTTGAGGATCACAAGAAGCGCAAGGGCGAGGACGCCGCTCAACCGCACCGAATACGCTACAAGCCCCTGGCAGGATGAGGCAACGACCATGTACATCACACCGCAAGACGAACTGCACGTCGAATACCAGGGCATCACTCTCACCTGCCCTCACTGTCAAACGCTGACCCATCTCACTCCGGTGGCCGTCCCGACATTCGAGGATTTGAGCCGCCGCAAGCCGAAGCACATCGGCGTTGTGTTCCGCTGCGATGCCTGTGCCGAACCGGTGTTCCTCAAGTTCGCGGCCAAGGCCTATACCGCCCAGCGGGTGGAGCTCGCCGCGAATTACACGGAAATCGAGCGCGCGCGCGAAAGCTTTGAGGAAGCGGAGGGACTGTTCAAAGAGGCGCTCAATTGCTACTCGGCGGGGTGCTTCAACGCCTTCGGGGCCATGAGCCGGCGCACCGCCCAATCGCTGTTCCGCGAGCTCGGCGAGCGCGGCAAGCTGGAGCTGTTCGATACCCTGCAGGAAATTCGCGGCCTGGCCGAACTCGACGATGACACCTTCGGCACCCTGCGCGCGGTGCTGTTCGGCAGCGACAGCGATCCCTGGCCGCATCAGCCGGACATCAATGCGGAGCGCGCCGGCATCCTGTTGGAAGTCATGCGCGATCTCTTGTATCAAACCTTCGTGCGCAAGGCGCGCCTGCTGCAGGCGGTGACCTTCCGCAGGTTCGTCGCCCCCACTCAGGTCGAAATGAGCTAACCCAAAAACACTCGTGCGTTGCGGAACAGGCGCATCCAGCCGCCGTCTTCCGACCACTCCTTCGGCGACCACGAGTTTTGCACTGTGCGAAACACGCGTTCGGGATGCGGCATCAGCGAAGTCACGCGCCCGTCGGCACTGCAGAGTCCGGCAAGACCCAGCTCCGAGCCGTTCGGGTTGAACGGATACTGCTGCGTCGGCTGCTCGCGGTTATCCACGTACTGCAAGGTGACCGAGCCACGGGCGATCAAACTCGCCGCACTCGATCCCGCATCGAATTCCGCTCGGCCTTCGCCGTGCGCGACGACGATGGGCAGCACCGAGCCCTGCATGCCGGCGAATAACACCGACTGCGAGGGCTGGACGCGCACCAGCGACAAGCGCGCCTCATACTGTTCCGACCGATTGCGCACAAAGCGCGGCCAAGCCTCCGCTCCGGGAATCAGTTCCTTGAGCGCCGACAGCATTTGGCAGCCGTTGCATACGCCCAGCGTGAAGGTCGCGTCGCGCGCGAAGAACGCCGCAAACTCCTCGCGGGCCAGGCGGTTGAACAGGATCGATTTCGCCCACCCCTCGCCCGCCCCCAAAACGTCGCCGTACGAAAAGCCGCCGCAGGCGACCAATCCGTGGAATCTACCCAGGCGGACGCGGCCGTTCAGAATATCGGTCATGTGCACATCGTAGGCATCGAACCCCGCCCGGACGAACACGGCGGCCATTTCGGTCTGACTGTTGACGCCTTGTTCACGCAGAATGGCGACCGCGGGGCGCGCGCCGCTCGCGATCATGGGTGCCGCGACATCCTCGCCGGGATCGTAGCTCAAGGCCGCGTGCAGGCCCGGATCGGCCGCATCCGTCAACCGCGAAAATTCCTCGCGCGCGCAATCAGGATTGTCGCGCATCTCCTGAATGCGGAACGACGTCTCGCTCCAGCGTCGATGCAATTCGAGGCGCGATGCGGAGTAGAACGCACGGCCGCCGATATGAACCCGCACGTCGGTTCCGGCCAGCGGCTCGCCGATGTCTCGGAGCAGCGGTGCCATTCCGTGGCGCGCCAGGATATCCCGCGCCTCGGGCATGCGTGCGGCGGATACCTGCAGCACCACGCCCAACTCCTCCGAAAAGCATGCGGCAACGGGATCCGCCGCCTCGCCCAAGTCGATGGCCAGTCCGCAATGGCTGGCGAAGGCCATTTCCAGCACCGTCAGCAGCACGCCGCCGTCCGAGCGGTCGTGATAGGCGAGGAGCAGACCGCGATTCTTCAACTCGCGCAGTGCCGCAAACAGCGTCAGCAACAAATTGGGGCTATCGAGGTCCGCGGGCTCGCCGCCGCTCTTTGCGTGTACTTGGGCCCAACATGATCCTCCCAAGCGGTTCTTGCCGCCGCCCAAATCGATCAACAGCAAGCGCGACGGTTGCGACAAATCCAATTGAGGCGTGAGCGTCGAGCGCACATCCTGCACCGGTGCAAACGCCGAGATGATCAGTGAAATCGGTGCAACCACCGCATGATCGCCGGCCGCATCCCGCCACGCGGTCCGCATGGACAAGGAGTCCTTGCCCACCGGGATGGTTATCCCCAACGAGGCACACAGATCCACTCCCACCGCATGCACCGTGGCATAGAGGTCCGCGTCCTCGCCCGGCTCGCCGCAGGCGGCCATCCAATTCGCGGACAAGCGGATGTCCGTGAGGCTGCGGATGTCCGCCGCGAGAATGTTGGTCAGCGCTTCAGCCACGGCCAATCGTCCCGAGGCGGGCGCGTTCAACACCGCCACCGGCGTGCGCTCGCCCATGGCCATGGCTTCGCCGCCATAGCCGTCGTAACTGTTCAAGGTCACGGCAACATCGGCAACCGGCACCTGCCAGGGTCCCACCATCTGGTCGCGGCTGATCATTCCGCCGACGCTGCGGTCGCCGATGGTGATCAGAAACGACTTGTCGGCAATCGCCGGCAGACGCAGCAACCGGTCCAGGGACTCGCCGATCGCCGCTCCGGCGGTCGACAGGCGCGCGGCGGCCTTAGGGATGGTTCGCACATCGCGGATCACGCGCGGCGCCTTGCCCAGCAATACTTCGATCGGCATATCGACCGGCGTGGCGGACAATAGCGCATCGGTGACCAGCAGTCGGCCGTCGCCGGTGATCTCGCCGACCACGGCGTACGGGCAGCGTTCGCGCTCGCACAGCGCCGCGAACGGCGCCACGCTGCCGGGGGCGAGCGCCAATACATAGCGCTCCTGAGCTTCGTTGCACCAGATCTCCATCGGCGACAATTCGGACTCGGCGCTCGGGATCTTGCGCAGGTCGATGCGCCCGCCGCGCCGGCTGTGCGCGATCGCTTCTGGCAAGGCGTTCGATAGGCCGCCGGCGCCGACGTCGTGAATCAACAAAATCGGATTCGCATCGCCCATGGCCCAGCAGCGGTCGATGACTTCTTGCGCGCGGCGTTGAATTTCGGCATTGCCGCGCTGCACCGAGGCGAAGTCCAGATCCGACGAACTCTGTCCGCTGCCGACCGACGAGGCCGCGCCTCCTCCCAAGCCGATCAACATCGACGGACCGCCGAGTACGACCAGCGGCGCGCCGACCACCACGTCTTTCTTCTCCACGTCGGGCCTGCGCACATTGCCAAGACCGCCGGCGATCATGATGGGCTTGTGGTAGCCGCGAATCACCGTGCGTCCCGATTCCGTCCCCGCCTGTTCGAAGGTGCGAAAATATCCGCAGATGTTCGGGCGCCCGAATTCATTGTTGAAGGAAGCGGCGCCCAGAGGCGCGGCAATCATGATGTCGAGCGCCGAGGCGATTCGCTCCGGCTTGCCGAAGTCGCCCTCCCAGGCCTGCACCATGCCGGGAATTTTCAGATTCGACACTGAGTACCCGGTCAACCCGGCTTTGGGCTTGGCGCCGATTCCGGTCGCGCCCTCATCGCGAATCTCGCCGCCCGCGCCGGTGGCGGCTCCGGGAAAAGGAGAAATCGCGGTCGGATGATTGTGCGTCTCGACCTTCATCAATATGTCGACGGGCTCGCGCTTACCTAAGTACCGATGCGTGTAAGGATCCGGGAAGAAGCGCGTGGCGCTCGAACCCTCGATGACGGCCGCGTTGTCGCGGTAGGCGGAGAGCACTCCGTCGGAATTGCGCGCATAGGTGGCGCGAATCATTGCGAACAACGACATGGGCTTATGCAAGCCGTCGACGATGAACTCGGCGTTGAAGATCTTGTGCCGGCAATGCTCCGAGTTCGCTTGGGCGAACATCATGAGCTCGACATCGGTGGGATCGCGCTTCAGCTTGCGGAACGCGGCCACCAAATAATCGATCTCGTCGCTCGACAGCGCGAGCCCCCAGTCGCGATTGGCCCGCGCCAGCGCCGCGTGGCCGTCCGCGCCCAGGTTCACGATCCGCAGCGGCCGCGCCGCAGCACCGTGGAACAGACCCTTGGGATCGATGGAATCGATCCAAATCGACTCGGTCATTCGGTCGTGCAAATGAGTCGCCAACCGCCGCAGCTCCTCCGGCTCCAAGGCGGCCGTGGATTGGATGAAGTACACCGTGCCGCGCTCCACGCGTCTGACGGCGTCGAGGCCGCAGACATGCACGATATCGGTGGCCTTGCTCGACCAGGGCGATTCGGTGCCGACGCGCGGCGTGACCAGCACCCGTTGACCCGGCTCCTCGCGCAACGCTGTCCGCGGGCCGTAAGTCAGCAACCTGCCGAGCAAATCGAGTTCGGAATCGGCCAGCGGGCGCGACTCGTCGACGAAGTGCAGCCAACGGCAGCTGAGCGCCGTGACGCGCTTGTCCTCCGCTTTGAGCGCGCGCAAGCTGTGATCGACTCGAAATTGCGACAGCGCCGGCGCGCCGAACAGGCTAAACATGAATCTTTTTGGCAGGCATACGGCTATTTGCGGGCGTTGGAATCTCCGCCGGGCGTGTAGATGGGGACCGGGAACTGAGCAACGTTCGAACCTTCCAGAGCGACGATTTTGCTGACACCCTGCTTCTTGACCTCATCGATGCGCAGCACCGAATGCATGGGCAAGTAGGTGCGCTTTACATCGTTGAACTCGGCCTTTATCTTCTCCTCGGCCGGGTCGACGACCACGGTCGAGCGTTCGCCGAAAACCAATTCCTCGACCTCGATGAAGCCGAACAGGTTACCGTGACTCACTTTACGGGCGTAGATCTCGTAAACCTTGCCTTGATTTACGAACTGAACTTTAAAAATGTGACTCGCGGCCATTTAGTAGGCTCCAAGCATTGCTAGTATTTCACCATATTATACGGGCACTTAGCGCAAACCTGTCGACCCGTGGGAGGGATTGAGTATGGCCTTGCGCTTACGCGTTGTCAGCGAACATTCGACCCGCCTCGGCGAGAAATCCACCAAGGTATTCGGCGTGCATGGCGGCACCATCGGGCGTTCGACTGACAATGAGTGGATTCTACCCGACCCGGAGCGTTACCTCTCGGGCAAACACGCCCGAGTCGATTTTCGGGCCGGAACCTACGTCCTGGTCGATACCAGTTCCAACGGCACCTACGTCAACGGCGCTCAGGTCCCCCTGGGCAAGTACCACGACTACCTGCTGAGAGACGGCGACTACATCCGCCTGGGCGAATATGAGCTCTTGGTCAGCATCGACAAGAGCAATGACTTTCCGCCCGAGGATAGCGCCATCGTGGCCTACGACGGACAGTCGCCCTCCTCGGCGGTCAGGAAATCCACCGCCAATGACCTGGGTGCGGACCTCGACTTGAGCCAGCTCCTGGAGCCCAGCGACCTCCTGACGGCCGATTCCGGGGTCCGTCCGCGCGACGCCTATGGTCAGGCCGTTTCCGGCCATGCGGAACCGCCGCAGCTCGATCCCGGCGCCGACGCCGCCGGCACCCCCTGGCACATGATGACCCGGCCGCTCAAAGTCGAAGGCCGCAACGCCGAAGCTCTCAAGCCCGAAGCTCTCAGGCCCGAAGCCGGCGCGATTCCCCCGGCGCGTCCGCCGAGTCCCGTACTGTTCGACGGCGATTTCGACGTCGGATTGACGGCCTTCTGCCGCGGCGCCGGCATCGACCCGAGCGCCGTCACGACCGAGGCGCGCGGCGCGGCGCTGCAGCTTGCGGGCCAGCTGCTGCGGGAAACGATCATCGGCCTGATGGATCTGAACCAGAGCCGCAACGAATTCCGCAATCGCTTCCGAATTTCAGCGCCGCCCAACGAAGGTCCGGAATCGCCGCTGAATGTTTCTCGGGGCGTCGATGAAGCATTGGTCCGTTTGTTGACCACCTTGTCGACCCGGGCGGGGTCTGTCGAAGCGATTCGTCAGAATTTCCGCGAGCTCAAAGCCCAGAATACGGCAGCGCTCACCGCCACTCGAGCCGCATTCGAGGAATTCCTCGGACGCGTCAACCCTGCGGACCTGGAGGAACGCTTTGACCGGGCCACCAAGCGCGGCGTCTTCGGATCTCAGAACAAGGCGAAGTATTGGGAATTGTATGCCGAGATGTTCGCGGGCCTCGCGCAGCGTCCGGCGGACGGTTTTCCGCATTTATTCATCGAGACCTTCGCCAAAGCCTATGAGGCGAAAGTGCGCACCCTGGTGCCGCCGCGTCGCAGCGCCTTCGGCGCCGATCGGGCGGAGCCTGCCAATCCGGATAATCAAGCGGTCGGTGATCTCTAAATGACCGCGGAAACGTGCGGCTCCTGATCGTAGAAGACGATGACATCGTCGCCGACGCCATCACGCGCGGCCTAGCGGCCGCGAATTATTCCGTACACCGGGTCGCCAGCGCCGAGGCCGCCCAGGCCGCGCTGGTCAACGAAGAATTCGCGATGGCCGTGATCGATGTCGGATTGCCCGGCGCGGACGGCCTGAGCCTGGTGCGCCGCTTGCGCAGCGCCGGCAAGACGCTGCCGACATTGATCCTCACCGCGCGCTGCACGCTCACCGACAAGGTCAAGGCGCTGGATCTCGGCGCCGACGATTTCTTGAGCAAACCCTTCGAAGCCGCCGAGCTGGCCGCGCGCTGCCGCGCGTTGATGCGGCGCTCGTACGGCGCGACCAGCGGCATCATCAAGCTCAACCGCATGAGCGTCGACCTCGTCGGCAAGTGCCTGCGCATCGATGACGCCGAAGTCGAATTGACGGCACGCGAGTGGCTGGTGCTCGAGTGTCTGGTGCGGCGCATGGGATTGATCGTCTCCAAGGAACGCCTGCAACAGGCGGTGGCCAGTCCCGACCACGACGCGACGCCCAACGCGGTGGAAGTCCATGTCTCTCGATTGCGGGCCAAGCTCGGCACCGCCGCCATCGTCCGCAGCCTGCGGGGCCTGGGTTACCGCCTCGAAGAAGCCAAATCCGCGTGACGTCGTCCATCAGCCGTCAATTGGTATTTTGGCTGGCGGTGCCGCTCATGTTGTTGGCGCTCTGCGGCGCGCTGGTGCACTACTTCAACAACGTCGCACCGGGGGTGATCAGCAGCGACCGCCGGCTGAGAGAGGCTGCGAACTCCTTGATGGCGCATGTGCTGATCAAGGACGATCACGTAACGATCGATGCCGATGCCGGCGGCAAGCCTCCGCTGCCGCCGCCCGACTCCATTAAATATGCGCTGCGCGACGGCCAAGGCCGCCTGCTCGCCGGCGACGCGCAATTCCCCGTCGTCGTCATGAATAATGAGACCAGCCAGCTTTTTGCCATGTCACAGGTCGATCACCGCAGCCTGCGCACCCTCACCACACGATTCGACACCCGGGCCGGAGTCATTTTCATTACCGTTGCGGATGCGCGGCCGGCCCTCGAACCGGCGGCCCGCTTCGGATTCATGAGCACCCTCCTCTGGGACTTCGTGCAGTTGGACGTGACGCTGGTCCTGGTGTGGGTCGGCATTCAGCTGGGGTTGCGTCCCGTGAAGAAGCTGCGCGACGAGATCGCCGAGCGCTCGCCGCTCGACCTACGCCCGATCACGGAATCCTCGGTGCCGCGTGAAATAGCCCCGGTGGTCGTGACCTTGAATCGTCTGTTCGCGATGCTGCGCACCGCCGTGCAGTCGCAACAACAGTTCATCGCCAACACGGCGCACCAATTGCGCACTCCGATCACCGGGATGCAGGCTCAATTGGACTTGCTGGCTGCCGAGCCCGCCGCACAGCCGATCAAGGACCGTTTGCTGACGCTGCAAGAAGGGATACGACAATTGGCGCACTCTGCCAATCAATTGCTGACCTTGGCGCGCGCCGATCCCGCCGCGAACATTGCGGCAAAGAACCAGTCGGTGGACCTAAATGCCATCGTCGGCGAGGTCGTCGCCAAGTTCTTTGATCGAGCCCTGCAAGCCAACATCGACTTGGGGGTCGAGGCAACGTCGGTCAGCATCCATGCCGATCCCTCCCTGCTCGATGATCTGTTGAGCAATCTGGTCGACAATGCGTTGAAATACACGCCGGCTGGGGGCAGCGTCACCGCGAGCGCCGGCGTGCAGAACGGAAAGCCCTTCCTCGCGGTGGAGGATACCGGTCCCGGTATCCCGGAGGCTGAGCGCCAGCGAGTGCGTAAGAGGTTCTATCGATCGCCGAATGCACCCGGGCATGGCAGCGGGCTGGGGCTGGCGATAGTGGATGAAATCGCGGGTCTCTACGGCGCTTCGGTGTCCATCGGAGCCGGGGCAAACGGGCTCGGCACCAAAGTCCTGCTACTGTTTCCCTGAAACCAAGCGTTGCGCCGGGCTTCCAGGGGTGTTGGCCCGCAGGGACAACGTGAACACCCTCACAGTTTCAAAGGTTGGCGGCACGAGGTGAAGGATCGCCAGATTCGCGCAAGCTTGCCTCGGTAAGGTGCGGTCATGGTAAATCGGTCCAATGCAACATTCTGCAGGTCAGCCGGCCACCGGCGCGGCGCGCGCGGCTTCACCATGATCGAACTCATGGTGACCCTCACGGTGGCGGGCGTGCTGTGTGCTCTCGCGTTGCCCAATCTGCGTCCATTCATTCAGAACAGCCGCCTGACCTCGGCCTCCAATGACCTCCTGCGGGCGGTGAAACGCCAGCGCGGCAACGTCATCGTTTGTGCGACCGCGGGTCCGACGGCATCCGATGCCACCATCGCCTGCAGCTTTGGCGCATTCAATGGCTGGTTCGTCTTCAATGACCTCAACAACAATTGGCAGCACGACGCCGGCGAGGAAGTCATCGAAAAGCACCGCCTGCTGGATAGTTCGATTACCGTCCGCAACGACGCCAATGGAATCATCAACTACGCGTCGACCGGATTCGCGAACTTGGCCGGCGCCGAGACGCCCAGTTCCAACATCGTCTTCTGTGACCAGCGGGGCGCTGTCCTCCTCTCCGGGACGGATTCGGCAGCCCGCGCGGTGCTGATCGCCAATACCGGCCGCGTCCGCGTGACCAAGACGCAGACCGAGGTCGCGACCGCGGTTGCCAGTACCGGGAGCACCTGCCCATGAGTGTCCGGCTGTTTCAAACTGCGCAGCACCGGGCCCGAGGCTTCTCGCTGGTGGAAGTGCTCGCGGCATTGGTCGTGCTCGAGTTCGGCATGCTGGGCATTGCCGGCCTGTCCGCGCTGACCCTGCGCTCGGGAAGCGGCTCCATCGTGCGCACGCAGGCCATTAGTCTTGCCGACGATATCGCCGACCGGATCCGGGCCAACCGCAACGCCAGCGCCGCCTACAACGGCGCAGGGGCGAACAAGGGCTGCGTCGGCACCGGGGCGGTCAACTGCAGTTCGGCCGACATGGCCGCCACGGATCTGTTTTTTTGGGGCCTGCTGGTGCAGCAGGCCCTGCCTTCCGGCAACGGCACCGTCACCGTCCCGCCGGGGGCCGCGGCCCCCTTCACCTACCAGATCACTGTGAGCTGGGTGGAGCAGGGCGGCGCCAACCAACAATATGTTCTGAATGTGCAGATATGAGCCAGTGCAAATCCAGCAACCGGTTGCAGATCGTGGTCCAGCGCCGCCAGGCGGGTCTCAGCCTGGTCGAATTGATGGTCGCAATGGTCATTGGCCTGCTGCTCATCATTGGCGCAACCCAGGTCTACATCAACGGCCACGCTGCCTATAACGCCAACGAGGGTGTTTCGCGCATGCAGGAGACGGCCCGCTATGCGATGTCCATCCTCGAGCCGGACATTCGTATGTCCAATTACTGGGGCCTGGTCAAGGGCGCTACGTCCATCGTGTCCGGCCAGTCGCCGCAGACCGCGGCCTCCTCGCCGAACTGGGCGGGCGTTACCGCCTGCGGCAAGAATTTCGCCACGGATCTGAACACAAATCTGCAGGCCGATGACAACAGCTATCTGCTGACCTGGGATGGTTCGGCGACAGCCTATGCGGCCTGCAATTCGCTGAGCACGACGGACGTGCCCTC